>Ga0307373_10000618_pt1 | contig 68777 bp, 57 predicted proteins | sample OX2MG_FD_202534 | JGI IMG/M metagenome (GOLD analysis project Ga0307373, IMG submission 202534) | Soil microbial communities from Risofladan, Vaasa, Finland - OX-2 | ecosystem: Environmental > Terrestrial > Soil > Coastal area > Acid sulfate soil | place: Finland: Risofladan, Vaasa | collected... | reverse complement strand
TCGGTGTCATACTTACTCCCGTTCATTATCGGCGCAGAATTGCTCGACTAGTAAGCTGTTACGCACTTTTTAAATGGTGGCTGCTTCTAAGCCAACATCCTAGCTGTCACCGCAATTCAACTTCCTTAGTGACTAAGTATAACTTCGGGACCTTAGCAGATGGTCTGGGTTGTTTCCCTCTCGACCGCGAAGCTTATCCCTCGCGGACTGACTCCTGAGATAGTCGCACCGGTATTCGGAGTTTGGTTCAGCAGGGCAGTCGGGAAAGACCCCCTTACCGATTCAGTATCTCTACCCCCGATGCGTAGTGGCTCAAGGCTAGCCCTAAAGCTATTTCGGAGAGAACGAGCTATCTCTGCGTTTGATTAGACTTTCACTCCTCCCCACAAGTCATCCCCTCGGTTTTCAACCCAAGTGGGTTCGGTCCTCCACGCGGTATAACCCGCGGTTCAACCTGCTCATGGGTAGTTCACGCAGTTTCGCGTCTACCACCAGCGACCAATTACGCCCTATTCAGACTCGGTTTCCCTTGGGCTTCGGTCCTGAAGACCTTAACCAAGCCGCTGACGGTAACTCGCCGGATCATTATGCAAAAGGCACGCCGTCACGCTTTGCCAGCATTCCGAAGAATGCGGGGCCATAGCGCTCCGACCGCTTGTAGGCACATGGTTTCAGGTTCAGTAACCTCCCCTAGCCGGGGTTCTTCCCATCTTTCAGTCGCCCTACTGAGTTTGCTATCGGTCGTCAGAGAGTATTTAGCCTTACGGGATGGTCCCCGTAGATTCAGTCGAGATTCCACGTGGCTCGACCTACTCAGGTACTCCTCGAGAGGTGATACTGCTTTCGCGTACGGGACTGTCACCCGCTATGGTGCAACTTTCCAGAAGCTTCTGCTAGCAGACCACTTTGTAACTCTCATGTGAGAAGCCCTACAACCCCGCGGAGGAAAACCACCGCGGTTTGGGCTATTTCCCGTTCGCTCGCCGCTACTGAGGAAATCGAGTTTTCTTTCTTTTCCAGCGGTTACTGAGATGTTTCAGTTCACCGCGTTGGCGACGCGCACCTATGAATTCAGTGCGCGTTGGTTCAGGAATTTCGGGATCAACGCTTGTTTGACAGCTCCCCCGAACTTTTCGCAGTCTTCCACGCCCTTCTAAGCCTTCTGACGCCAAGACATCCCCCATGTGCCCTTAGTAGCTTGACCACATTTATCCACAGCTCTTCGCCACCGCCTTTGCACATGCAAAGAAAAACAGAGAAGAACGGTTGATGCGTGGCCGCTACGTCGATCGTCCTGGGAATTTGCCGCTTCGCAGAGCACAAGCGAAGACGCCTATGCCATGCTGGCGGCGACGGACGATCGAGTAACGTATTTGATCCTCGGTTGTTGCTTCCCGACAAACCGGCCGCCGAAGCGAACCGCTTGCCGAGAAACCCACCGTGTACTAAGTGCCGTGAGAACCAGCCGAACAGCGATTTTGGACTTTCGTCCCGCCTGCCTGTTGACCATTGGGCCGTTGACCGTCAAGTCTTCGGACAGGCGCACGCCGCGCGGCTGCTTCTATTATTAGATGCCACTCGTTACCACAACCAAATTGTCAAAGATCACGCTGAACCACCTTGCGGCGGCCAGTTTTCCCAAATCAAGTGGGAAACCACAACTCTATCATTCTTGCACCGGTTGGTAAAGGGGCCTTTTCAAAAAAGTCCTTCGCCAAAACAGCCACCCAAACCGAACGACAAAACGAGCACGCCGGCCTTGTCGTCAGGGGCCACACGTCCTCACTTGCAGTCAGACCATCTACGTCCGACGGGTGCAGACGACGCGTGTCAGATCGGCGGCTTCAAACCGCTCTCATGCCGGTGGTGAATTCATCGGCAGAGAAGAAAGTTTATCGGCAATCGGCCGCGAGTCAAGCACTGAACCGGACAATAATTTTGACCGCGCGCCGTGCGGGCCGGACGCGGCCCAGCCCCGCGAATCATCCCTCGCTGAAAGCTATTGATGCGCCACACGTTGCGACGAATGTGCCACGGGCCGTAGGGGTGGGGCCAGCTCGCTCTTCTGGCGCTCAGCCTTCCGTCCATCGCACGCTGATCCCATCAAACAGGACACTACCGGCACGCTCACGCGTGCCTCTCGCCTGGCCCCACCCTACTTTTTTCCCAGTGCCCGCTTGTGCTTGAAGAACTCCGTCAACACCGCGCCGCACTGCTCCGCCAGCACGCCGCTGACGGTCTGGCAGCGATGATTCAGCCGCGGATCGGCCAAAAGCTGATAGAGCGTATGGACGGCGCCCGCCTTGGGATCGGCCGCGCCGTAGACCACCCACGGAATGCGGGCCTGGATAATCGCCCCCGCACACATCGGGCAGGGCTCCAGCGTCGCGTACAGAATGCAGTCGTCGAGCCGCCAACTCTCGAGCGACTGGGCCGCTTGCGTAATGGCGATCATCTCGGCGTGGGCCGTCGGATCGCGCAACTGCTCGCGCTGGTTGTGGGCCGCCGCGATCACGCGCTCGTCATGCACAATCACCGCTCCGATCGGCACCTCGTCTTCTTCGAAGGCACGCTGGGCCTCTTGCAAAGCGAGACGCATGAAGTGGTTGTGCATGGGAGGGTTCTACGTGTGATAATCCGCGTTCAACCGCACATATTCGGCTGTCAGGTCGGTGGTCCAGAAGCGAACGGCCGACGTGCCTTCGCTGAAGTCGAGCAGAATCCTCGTTTCATATTGGTCGCGAATCGACTTCGAGACGCGGTCGGCGTCAAAGGCGACCGGCGCGCCGGCCCGGTAGAGCATCGTTCCGTTTACGTGCAGCGTGATGCCCGCCGGGTTGAAGGCGATGCCCGCGTACCCCGCGGCGGAAACGATACGGCCCCAATTGGGGTCCGCCCCGGCGATGGCCGTCTTGACCAACGGGCTTTCGGCAACGGTTTTGGCAATCCGGTGCGCGGCCTCGCGCGTGGCACAGCCGCGCACGTCGATGGTCACGAGGTGCGTGGCCCCCTCGCCGTCCGACGGTATCGCACGGGCCAGTTCGCCGCAGACCTCGTCGAGGGCCTCCCGGAAGCGGGCAATGTCGCTGCCTGCGAGCGGTGCCGTGCCAGCGGCGCCGTTGGCCAACAAAAGCACCGTGTCGTTGGTGCTCGTATGCCCATCGACGCTGATGCAGTTGAAGCTCGTTTCGACGGCCGCCGACAGCGCCTGCTGGGCGACCTCCGGTTCCAATGCCGCATCGGTGAGTATCAAGCTCAGCATGGTCGCCATCCGCGGACCAATCATGGCCGCCCCTTTGGCCAGCCCGGTGATCTGCACCGCTCGGTCCGCCACGTACAGCGTTCGGCCCGCCAGCTTGGGTCGCGTGTCGGTGGTCATCATCCCGCGAGCGGCGGCGACCAACGACGCTTCGTCGGACGCGAGCCGTCCGGCGGCTGCGGCGATGCCGGCGGAGATTTTTTCCATCGGCAAGAACTCGCCGATGACGCCGGTCGAAAGAACGAGCGCCTGTTCGCCCGTGGTGCCGCAGGTGGCGGAGGCAAGCTCGGCCATTCGGGCGGCATCGGCGTCACCTCGCGCGCCCGTGCAAGCGTTGGCGTTGCCGGAATTGACCACCGCCGCCCGAATGTTTCGGCTGGGTGTGCGTGCCCGATCGAGCTTGACCGGCGCGGCAAAAACCAGGTTTTGGGTATACACGCCGGCGGCCGTCGCCGGCCGGTCGGACACGATCAGTGCCAGATCGAGCGCCTCGGCGTTGCGCTTGATGCCGGCGTAGACGCCCGCCAGCCGAAAACCTTGAGGAACGACAAACGTCATCGCATTTACACCAGCGCCGTCGTTTCGGGGAAGCCGAACATGAGGTTGAAATTCTGCACGGCGGCGCCCGATGCGCCCTTGATCAGATTGTCGAGGCAACTGATCGTGACGATCCGCCCCCGCACCACGCGGGCGGTGATGTCGCAATAGTTGGTTCCCGCGCTGTCTTTGCTGCCCGGCAAATGCTCGACCACGCGAACGAACGGCTCGTGAGCATAAAACTCCCGTAGCGTATCGAGCACCCGCTCCTCGCCGATCTTGCCCCGTGGCGTCGAATAGGTGGTGGTCAAGATGCCGCGGTCCATCGGAACGAGGTGCGGAGTGAAGATGATCTCAACGTTCTCGCCGCCCGCCGTCGAAAGCACCTGCTCGATCTCGGGCGTGTGCCGATGTCGGCCGACGTTGTAGGCCGACACGCTTTCGTTGCACTCGGGAAAGAGCGTGGTGAGTTTCGGCGTGCGGCCCGCGCCCGACACGCCGCTCTTGGAATCGACGATGATGTCGTCCGTCTCGATCAACCGCAGTTTCACCAGCGGCGCCAACGCCAGGATGGCCGACGTCGGATAGCAGCCCGGATTCGCGATGAGCTGGGCCGAGGGGATCTGCTGGCGAAACAGTTCGGGCAATCCATAAACGGCGGTCGCCAGGCGTTCGGGATCGGCATGCTTTTCGCCATACCACTGGTGATAGAGCTCCGCGCTGCGCAGCCGGTAGTCGGCGCTGAGGTCGATGACTCGGCAGCGGTGCGTGGCAAGAAGTTGCGGCACGAGCGAGGCGGTGACGCCGTGGGGCAGGCAGCTAAAGACGCATTCCGCCCGGCCGGCGACGGCCACTGGCCCCAGGTCTTCCAGGCGCAGCTCGGTGCGGCCCGTGAGCGCGGGATGGACGTTGGCCAGCGGGGGATTTCCCTCCTGCCGGCTGGTGACGGTGGTGATCTCGGCTTCGGGGTGTCTCAACAGGAGCTTGACGAGCTCCAACGCCGAGTAGCCTGTGGCACCGAGGATGGCAATGCGAACCATGTTTCTACCCCTTATCTTTGGGTAGCCGGGACTGAATCTCTTCGTCGCGCAGGATGATGTCTATGTATTGGTCGATCGACATCTCGCAGCTTGCGAATTCGGCGCCCTGTTGTCTCGTGAGATGAATCTGCTCGGGAATGTAGTTGTGCCGAGCATTGCGGTTGCTCCCGCGCTGAATTCCGAATCGCCCAACCAGGACGTTCCTGTAGCGGATGCTGACAATGTCGTGGGGGCCTTTTTGCCGAACCTCTAGTTGAAGGCATTGTTTGTTTGGGTCAAGCGGCGGGTTGCCGAGTTTCGTCGCTATTCGTTGGGCATCGTCTTTAGTGAGGTTCGGCATACGCACTCCGCCAGAACGCGCCGCTGGTGCCTCATTTTTTCGCTGAGGGCCATCGTCGGCTCGTCCTCGTCCATCAAGAAGAAGTCCGCGATAAGGTGTTGCAGATTATATAGCGCCTCTTGCGGGCTTCCACCGCCGGTGCTGATATTCGCATCCATGAAACTGGCAGTGAAGTCGTCGCCGTCCGGGAAGATCGTTACGGGTATTGGTTTGCGAAGCGAAATCTCTTGATTTCCAAGCGCCACGATGAAGGTCGTAAAGACGCGGGTGGAAGGATCGGCGGCAAACGCGGGCCCCTTACTGAGATCGGCAAATGCCGACACGGCTGCTTCGATTCCCTGGACGGGCGATTCCATGTTCTGTGTCATCTAAAAAAGCCTTCGACGTCGATGCAAATCCGCTTAGGCATCATTCCTGCCGCATATAATTATGTTGCAGAACCGGAGCAATCAGGTCAAGTAGGCGTAGCATTAGCGACCTGGCTGGTCTGCCTCGCCGGATCGACGCAAGGGAGGACGCTTACGCCACGTGGGCTTACACCACTTGCCGGCGCACGGTCTCGCGTGGCTCAAGGCGGGCGGCCAATTCGCGTGCCGCCTTGACCAGGCCCGGCACGTCGAGGCCCAGGTCGGCCAGCAGTTCGCCGCGCTCGGCGTGCTCGATGAAACGATCGGGAATGCCCAACCGCCGCACGTGGGCCGTCGATAAACCCGCGTCGGTGGCCGCTTCGACCACAGCACTGCCGAAGCCTCCCATCAAGCAGCCCTCTTCGACGGTGAGCACGAAGGAGCACGATTCGATGGCCCGAAAAATCGTTTCGGTGTCGAGCGGCTTGGCAAAGCGAGCGTTGACGACGCCCACGTCGAGTCCTTCGCCGCGCAGGATCTCGGCCGCTTTGACGCAGGCGCCCATCTGTGCGCCGAACGCGACGAACATGCCGTCGTGCCCCCACTCGATCACCTCGGCACGCCCCAATTCGATCGGCGCCAGCGGACGGTCGAGCTTTTCGGACGTCGCCTTGGGATAGCGGACCGCGACGGGCGAATCGTGCGAGAGCGCGAAGTCGAGCATCGGCGGCAGGTCGTACTCGTCGCCGGGCGACATCACCACCATGTTCGGAAACACCCGCATGTAGGCGATGTCGAAGGCGCCGTGGTGCGTCGGACCGTCGGGGCCGGTGAGGCCCGCCCGGTCGAGCGTGAACGTGACCGGCAGCTTTTGCAGGGCGACTTCCTGGAAAATCTGATCGTAGCTGCGCTGCAGGAACGTGCTGTAAATATCGACGATGGGACGCAGGCCCGACTTCGCCTGGCCGGCCGCGAAGGCCACCGCGTGCGATTCGCAGATGCCGGTATCGAAAAAGCGGTCGGGGAAGCTTTCCCGCACGCGCTCCAGGTTGTTCCCCTGGCACATGGCGGCCGTCAGCACGGTGACGCGCGGGTTCTGCGAAAGCTGGTCGTAAATGGCCTCGCTGGCCACGTGGGTGTACGAACGCGAGGAGCTTTTCTTGAACGACACCGAGCCGTTCTGATCGCGCTGAAACGGAACCGGCGTGTGGAAAAACACGGGATCTTCGGCGGCGGGCTGAAAGCCGTGTCCCTTCTCCGTCACCACGTGCAACAGCACCGGACCCTCGACCTCTTTCAACATCCGCAGATACTTGCAGAGTTGGCCGATGTTGTGGCCGTCGACCGGCCCGACGTAGCGCAGGCCCAGCTCTTCGAACAACATGCCGCCGTGCAGGCCGGCCTTGATCGACTCCTTGGCCTGCCACAGCAATCGCTCGACCGGATCGCCCAGCAGCGGCACCTTGTTCAGCGCCTTGACCACTTCTTGTTTGAGTCCGGTGTAGAGCGGGTTCATCCGCAGCCGGTCGAGATACTGCGCCACCCCGCCGACCCGCGGGCAGATCGACATCTTGTTGTCGTTGAGGATGACGGTGATTTTTTTCCTCATGCCGCCGGCGTTATTGAGCGCCTCGAACACCATGCCCGAAGGCAAGGCACCGTCGCCGATCACCGCCACGGCGTGCCGATCGGCCTCACCCGGTATCAGGTCGTCGCCGCTTTTCAGTCCCAGGATAGTCGACACGCTGGCGCCGGCGTGGCCGGTCATGAACAGGTCATAATCGCTTTCTTGAGGATTGGGGTAGCCCATCAGGCCGCCTTTGGTGCGGATGGTGCCGAACTCGTGATAGCGGCCGGTGATGAGCTTGTGCGGGTAGATTTGGTGCCCCGTATCCCAGATCAGGCGGTCGCGGCTGAAATCGAACGTCTTGTGCAGTGCCAGGCAAAGCTCGATCACGCCCAGGTTCGAGGCGAAGTGGGCGGTGCGGTTGGTCACGAGATTGCACATGGCCTCGCGCATTTCGCCGGCAAGCTGTTCCAATTCGGCCACCGACAGCGGCTGCAAGTCGCGCGGCGACTCGATTTTTGAGAGCCATTGGTCCATCATCGATCTCGCTCCACGACGTAGTGTGCCAGCGAGGCCAGCGGTCCGGCCGGCGGCCCCAGCGGTGCGAGCATCTCGCACGCTTCGGCGACCAAACGTCTAGCACGCCGCGCGCTTTCGTCAATTCCTAATAATCCAGGAAACGTCAACTTGCCTCGGTCTGCATCCTTGCCAACTCTTTTGCCCGCCGCTTCTTCATTTCCCTGGACGTCAAGCAGATCATCCGCGATCTGAAAGGCCAGCCCCAGGCGACGACCATATTCGATCAACAAGTCTATTTGCCTCGGCCTGGCGGCCGCCGTCAAGCCCCCAAGACGCAACGCAGCCAGAAAAATGGCCCCCGTCTTGCGATCGTGAATCGATTCTAACGCCGACAAAAGCTTTTCGGGCGAAGCCGGCTGCTGCGAACTGGCCTGCGCGTGCCCCTTCTCCCCGATAATGTCGTCAGCCTGACCACCCACCAGGGCCGATGCCCCCGAGGCCTCGCCCAAGGCGGCGCAGCAAGCCGCCGCGACCTGCGGCGGTTGCACGTCGCGGGCGACAATCTCAAAGGCCCGCGTCAGCAGCGAATCGCCGGCCAGGATGGCCATCGCTTCACCAAACACCTTGTGGTTCGTCGGCCGGCCGCGACGCAGGTCGTCGTCGTCCATGGCCGGCAAATCATCGTGGATTAGGGAATAGCAGTGGATCATTTCAACGGCACAGGCGGTGGGCATCGCGTTGCTAATGCTTCCACCGCAGGCTTCGGCCGCCATTAACACCATGAGCGGCCGCAATCGCTTGCCGGGGGCCAGTAAACTATAACGGACCGACTCGGCGAGCTGGGCCGGACAGCCGGACGCAAAATGGGTATAGCGGTCGAGTGCTTCCTCGATCTGAGGGCGCAATTCACTGGCCGCTTGCTCGAACGAACGCAGGAGAGTCGTTGCCATAGCCCAAAGCCTCGCCCGAAATTGAAAAACAACGGAGGATTCTAAAACAGGCTGCCTGGCTCGTCTACGCGAACTTGGGGCAATTCCGCGGTTTCGGCGCGTTCGCGCACGGGGGCTTGGCCCTCGGGCCTGGTACGGCGGCGGCCACGGCTCTGCGACTTTTCGTCCAACGAGACGGCGCCGTCGTCGCTGAACGGCTCCGTAATGGGGCTTCCCGCGGCATCCACGCCACTGAGCAGCTCGATCCGCCGTTCGGCGCGCTCCAGCAAGCCGTAGCATTGCTTCAATAGCCCGATGCCTTTTTCATAGTGGTCGAGCGCTTCGGCCAGGCCGATTTCGCCCTCTTCGAGTTGGTGGACGATGTGCTCCAATTGTTCCAGCGCCTGCTCGAAGCTGGGTGGACAGGGCTCGCTGCTGAGGGCCGTTATGTCAGGAAGTGGTTCCATGAGCATCTAGGATAGCGGCTTTGAGCGCGTCCGTAAGGTGGTGGCTGGGGCAGAGCGTGGCCAGAGAGCGGCTGGCACCCCTCGATCGCGTGGCGGCCAAGCGATGCCCCGGTGCGTCCAACCGGGGCCTCGCTTGGCCGCTGAGATGAACGAAGTGCCAGCCCCAGCTTGGCCAAGCTCTGCCCCAGCCACCTCTCGAAGCATCCGTCAGGACCACGTGCCCGCCCTAGAGCAGCGAGGAGACGGTAAACAGGATGGCGAAGCCGATCAGCATGAAGCCGCTGATCCAGGCCGCCATGCGAACGGCGCCGACCGCGATCGGCCGCGGCAGCTCGTGCCGCGTGGCGGAATAAACCAGACTCACCACCACGATCAACGGCAGAGCGAACCACAGGTCGTGAATCCGCGTCGCCAAGAGCAAAGGAGCCAGCGAAATCATGACTTCGCCTCCTTCTCGAAATCGCCGTCGGATGCGTCGTCTTCCCTCTTTGCCGGCGTGGCATACGCGGGGCCTCCCCAGGCGTCGTAAATCGCCAAGATATTGAGCAGCCCGGCAATCATCGTAAAGACCGTGCCCAGTTCCCAGTAGTGGTTGAGACGCTTGTGCAAGCGGTCGAGCTCGTCTTGTCCGCTGTGCGCGTCCGACACGCTGGGCGGCGCCATGAAATTCCGGTCATTGAACAGCGGCACCTGGATCGGCGTTTGCCGCTTGGCCTGGATCAGCGCCGGCAGCGCCGGCAGCCCGACGCCGACTTGGCAGAGATACGGCAGGCGGCGGTCGTTGTCGCGCCACGAGGCATACACCACCCGCCCCTCGCCCAGGTAGAGACCGTAGATGAACGTTCCCAGGATGCAGACGAAAAACAGCACGGCTTTGTGCGTTCTTCCCTGGTACCAATGGCCCAGCCCTGGCAGAAGCCATGCCAGGAACGCCGCAAACACCGGGTCTTTCAAATCGATTTCGATCCGCTCCTCCGCGACTTGTTCGGGCAGTGGGTGAGTTGACGGATCGGTTTTGGCAGTCATCGGTTTTGTCCTGGCCCCGAAGAGCGTCGCGGAGAAGAAGCGGCCCTTGTTATTCTATGCAAGCTTGTGCCCGATGCCATAGCAGTCACTCTTCGTCGACATCCCGCTCGCCGCCGGCACGCATCAGTGCGTCGATTCCCAGCACGACGGTGAGCGCGGCGAGATCCAAGGTCCACAATAATCCCAGACCGATCGCGACGCCGTTCAAAACCCTGGCCATGCCCAGGTCTTGCAGGCCATTAAACAAGAACGCCGTGGCCGCGACCAGCGTAATGGCAATCGGCAGCAGTATCGCGCCGGCGACCAGTATGGTGAGGCACGCTTTGGGAAGCACAATGGGAGTCGCCGCAAACTGGGAAGTTGATCAGGTTGCCTAAAGCATACAGATTGCCGATTTTCCGAAGAGAGGGGCACGGTGTCAATGGCATCCCACTCGCATTGAAAAACGCCCGCCAGTCGTGTCGAATTGAGCCATGAAAGCTCGTTTCGCTTTGATCGCTTCTGCCTTGCCTCTGCTGCTGTGCTTCGATGCCGCGGCACAACCCGCACCTGCCTGGCCACGCTGGCGCGGATCGACGGGCCAAGGCATTGCCACCGGTGCGAAATTGCCCGACAAGTGGCCGGCCGAGTTGAAGCCGCTTTGGACGGCCTCGCTGGGCAGCGGATGGTCGTCGCCGGTAGTGGCCGATGACCGCGTTTTTGTCACCGACCGGCAGGACGGCAGCGAACGCGTGCTCGCCTTCGACGCGAAAACCGGCGAGCAACTCTGGATGCATAGCGATCCGATCGATTTCGATCCGCACCCCGTGGGTGCCCGGCACGGCAACGGGCCGAAGAGCACGCCGGCGGTTGCCGCCGGCAAGGTCTACAGCCTGGGCATCGCCGGCCGATTGCAATGTTTGCGGGCCGACAACGGCCAGCGGCTTTGGGAAGTCAACTTTCCTGCCCGCTTCGGCGCCCGGCAGCCGCTGCCGCGAGGCCGTGCCTATGTGTACGGCACGGAGTCGGTGATCGTGCCGGTCGGGGAGGGGCAAGGCGCGCCGGTGCCTCTGTTCGGCTACACCGGCTCGCTATTGGTGACCGAGGGTCTCGTGATTTCGTCGGTGGGCGGCAGCAAGTCGGGCACGATCATGGCCTTCGACGCCAAGACCGGAAAAGAAGCCTGGCGCGCGCTCGACGACGAGGTGTCGTATTCATCGCCCGTGGCTGCCCGCCTGGCCGGGAGAGAACAAGTGGTTGTCATGACCGGCCCCGAAGTCGTTGGGCTGGAACTTGCGACCGGCCGAAAGCTTTGGAGCAGTCCGTTTCAGATTCAATACAACGAAAGCATCAGCACTCCCGCGGTCGCCGATCCCTACGTGGTCGTGAACGGCGATGGCCGGCCACTGACGGCGCTGAAGATCACCCCGCGCGGCGATCGCTGCGCGATGGCCGTGGCCTGGGAGAACCGCGATTTGAGCAGTTATCTTTCGTCCGCGGTCGTCGCCGGTGGTCACGTGTATGGCATGAACGACGGTGGCGAGTTCGGCTGCGTGCGGCTCGCCGACGGCAAGATGGCCTGGCTCGTGGGTGGCACTGCCCTCTGGGGCAATGAGCGCGCGGCCTACTATTGCACGCCGCTATTCGTCGGACCACGGTTGCTGGCGCTCGATGAACGCGGAAGGCTGTCGATTCTTTCCGCAACGCCCAGGCCGCCACCCCCGCTGAGCATCATACGCCTGAGCGATCGCGAGGCGTGGAGCTCGCCGGCACTGGTCGGAAGCCGGTTGTATGTTCGGGCACGCGAACAACTCATGGCGTTCGCATTGAAAGATGAGAGAGAGATGAGGGACCCGGCCCTGCCCTAGCTTGACATGGTTTCTCTGAGGTTGAGCAAATCGGCGGCCTTCCGTCCCGTAGTGCTGAGCGGATATCGGGCGAGCTCGTCAGAATGGACCCAGCGGCAACGGTTGCCCAGCCGGCGCGGTTTGGCGGCACAATCGGCCAGGTAGCAGTCGAGCGTGATTCGGAACCGCGTCACGCCGTGCTTGATCGTGGTGAGCCGCTCGCCCAGCTCGGCGACGATGCCGGTCGTGGCAGTCAATTTAGCGGCAAGATCCGCGGCAAGGTCGCCGTTGACAGCGTCGATGGTAAAGCGCGGGAAATCCCACAGGCCGGCCCAGCGTTCGTCCGCCTGCCGCTGACGCAACAACACCTGACTGCCACGCCGGACCACGACCAGTGCCTCGCGGACCGCCTCGAACCGCGGTTTCGCTTTGGCTACAGGGATGACGCCTTGCAGCGACCGAGCCTCAGTCGGGCAAAGTCGCTTGACCGGGCACTCGCCGCAGGCCGGATTCCGCGGCGTGCAAACCAGGCTGCCCAGCTCCATCAGGGCCTGGTTGAACGTCCCCGACCCGCGCCGCGGCAGAAGCTCTTCCGCGAACTTCCACAGCAGCGACTCTCCTTCTTTCTTCCGGGGATCGCCGCGATAAGCGAGCAACCGGCTGAGCAGGCGGATCGTATTGGCTTCGAGAATCGGCTGCCGGGCATCAAAGGCAATAGAGAGGATGGCGCCCGCCGTGTAACGCCCGATGCCGGGCAAGCCGCGCACGGCGTGGGGATCGGCGGGAAAGCGGCCGCCGTGCTCGCCGACGATGATGCCCGCCGCACGATGAAGCTGGCGTGCGCGGCGGTAATACCCCAGGCCCTCCCAGAGCCGCAACACCCGGTGCTCGTCCGCGGCTGCCAAAGCGTCGATGGTGGGGAATTCGGCCAGGAACCGCGAGAAGTAGCCAGCCACGGTCGCCACTTGCGTCTGCTGCAACATGATCTCGCTGACCCAGACGCGATAAGGATCGCTCGTCTGCCGCCACTCAAGATCACGGGCGTGGAGCGCGTACCAGCCGAGGAGCTTGCGGCGGAACTGCCGCTTCCAGGCTGCGGTAGGCCACTGGCAACGAGTTTTCATTTTCCGCACATAGGGGGCGTTAAGTGTAAGGTGGGGCAAGCGAGCTTACGGCGATCTCGTTCCGCCAAACGCTGCCAATGTAGCCTCCTTTGGGCGCGCGGGCGAGGGGCCTACGCTATAATCGGCAAGATGCGCGAGCGGAAAGAAAAGCAGGGTAAGCCGAAACGAGGCGGCGAAGACGAGGAGATCGGTTTCCGACGTCGCCCGACCACGCTGCGCGTGCGGCGGAAGCCGGGCGAAAACGACTGGGAGCTGGTGCATCCTCGCTGTGCATTGGAACGTACTGAAGACCTGGAAGAAGTACAGCTCATGCTCGACGCGGGTGAAAGCGACATCGCCGTCGACGAGCTGCGTTGGCTCTTGAACGGCTGCGGCGACTTTGTGGCCGCGCATCGCATGCTGGGAGAACTGGCCCTGGCCGAACGCGACTTTCGGCTGGCCCGCGGCCATTTCGGCTACGCATTCGAGATCGTGCTCTCGGCCTTTCCGCCGGGCGGCCTTGCCGGTCGGCTCCCTTACCGCTTCGCGGCCAATCAGCCCTTTCTCGAATCGGCCAAGGGGCTTGCCCTCTGCCTGCACGAGCTCGGCAAACGCAAGCTTGCCCGACGCGTGCTCGAGCAACTGCTGAAATGCGATCCCAGCGATCCGCTGACCGTAAGGTCTTGGCAAGAGGCGTGGGCAGGGAAGGATGAGTAATGACGAATGACGAATGAGGCATGACTTTCCCGACCGTGCGTTGTGGTATGGCTGTGCGTAGCGGCCCAGCGCGCTGTCGCGAAGCTGCGACAGGGCGAGACGCCCTTACTCATCATCCCGCCTCCGCGGCCTTTGTTTCTCGCTCTGCTCATCCCTCATCCCTCGTCGCGTGTCCCGCTGCTAAACTGGCGAATCTGTGCGGGGCACGGAGGCCACCTCTTTGCATAAATTTCAAAAAAACGAACGCGACTTGCCGCAGTTGCGTAAGAATTGTCAAGCCGGGCGGTGTTCATGTATAGCGGAAAGCGATCGTTGCTCGCGACTCCGCACGCCCGGCACGTGGTTTGCAAATCCGTCAGAGGTCACTTTTCCATTGCAGAAAGAAGAGGCCGTCGATGAGAAACCTTTGCTCACTCGCACGCCAGTCGTCGTCGGCACACATTCTCGCGTCGTTGCTGATGCTCGTTTTTCCTCTCGCTTCCTCAACCCTCGCAAACCAACCAAAGGTCGGCTTCGACCTCGGTTACGCGGTGGAGTGCCACGATGTCACGCCGCAGGCGTTTGCCATGCTGCACCCCGACGAGAAAGTCGTCGAAGCCAATCTGCGCGTTTCCGTGCGCATGGAAAAAGGCGACGAAAAGGACGTCGAGCAATTGCAGTTCGAGATCACCAGCCCCGGCGGGCGGTTGCGGGTCATCGACTTTCTGCCCCGCACACAAGTCGAAGCCGAGGCCGCCGATCCCATCGAAGTCGTCAAGACGAGCGAAACCATCCGCTCGCTCGGCGCTACCATCGGCACCTCGCTTTCGGTGGCCAGCGGCAACGCGAACGGGCAGGGCGCGACGTTCACGTCGGCGTTTCCGGCCGGCAACGCCAACGCCACACACCGCAACGAACTGAAAGAGACGACCAAGAAGATTCCGCCCGGCAAGGTCGTGGTGGCCAGCGGCACGCTGGGCAACGAGCACGGTTTGTTCTTCAAGCTGCGCCGGACGGCCGCCGGCACGTTCGAGGGCATCAAGCCGTTCTCGTTCCGCTTCGTGGTGCCGAGCGATTGGCGCGGCGATTGGCTGCTGCTCTCTTGCCAGGCCCGAGGAACCGTGAAGCGTTATTTCTTCAAATCGAGCGAGGAGATCGGCGCGGCGAAAGCGTTTCTGGCGTTGCACGTGGCCGGCGACGCAGTGGCTGAGCGGGCCGCGCTGGAGATGGCCGAAGCCCAGCAACAATACCTGGCGGCCAAGTCGTCCAAGGACCGTTACGACCTGATCGACGCCGTGGCGACGGAAGCCCAGCAGTTACGGTTGGCCGACTCAAGAAGCGCCAACGGCGGCAAAACAGCCGTCACCTGCCTGAAACCGGTGACCTCCGGCGTGTTCTGGTTCGCCGAAAAGCCGCCCGCCTGCGAGGCCTGCAACCGGCTGAAGCAGTCGCTGGAGCGAGTGGCCCGCTTTTCAGCGGTTCCCACGCGGTACGCCCACGCGGTCAGCATCGGCGAAGACTAGTAGTCATCCGTCGGTCTCGGCATCTTGGGTATACAAGCGGGGCCAAGGAGGCGATTTAGTTCATCGGTCGCAGTCGAGTTGCTGCCAGGCATAAAAGAAATCGGCCAGCTCCGAGTAGTGGACGTTGTCGAAGAAGGGCGGGTCGGTGACGACCAGGTCGATGCTGCCGTCGGCCAGGCCCGTGCCGCTGGAGGTGCCGCAAGAGAGATAGATGCCGCGGTCGATCAGGCGGCCGTTTATTCCTTCACCTCCCTCACCTCACCTCTCCCGGAGGGAGAGGGACTGGGGCCACGCTGGTTCGATGGTTTCGGAGAACGGCGGCGAGCAGACGCGGCGGCTGGCCCCGTCGAGGGTCAGCTCCGTGGGGTCGCGGCGATAGTCGATGGCTCGCAGCAGGCGGCTGCGGAAAAGGTTCGAGAACGAGCCAGAACTTTTGAGAGTGCCCCAGAGGTTGGCCTCGATCGGCATCCGTTCGGGCTTGAGAATGTGGTGCGAAAACATGTGCCGCACCGCGCCCGTCCCCTCGCCTTTGTAGGAGGCAAAAAGGTTGTTGAACTCCAACACGCCCGAAAACAAGGTCGAGAGCGCCCGCCGCTGCGACTCGTCGGCCGCGTAGCGGCGCTGGGATTTAGCCGTGGGTGCAAACCCACGGTAACATTCGGCGAGTGCCAACAAAGCCGCGTAGCGGCGACAGAGGTTCACGCGCGACTTCTGCCGCCGCTACGCGGCTCCGCGGAGGGATTTACAAAGTTTTCCGTGGGCTCGCGCCCATGGCTAAACTCTGTGGCCGCTACGCGGCCGGGTGCCAAAATCGCGACATGAAAACCGGCGCTTCCGGTTGGTGTCGGCAGCGAGGGGCTGGTCCAACACCAAGTGCCGGTTGTAGAAGTCGTGATCGAGCGGGCCTGACGGCTTGGCTGCGGTCTTTTCAATGCGTTTCGATTCGACGGAACGTGCGATTTTGGCCATGTAAGGACCTTTGTTTCATGGGTGGAACGGCTAAGTATTGTCCGCCGCCGTCGAGGTCTTCGAGGTCGTCGCCGGTCCGGCACCGGTGCGTCCCCACTGCCAGCCGCTGATCGCCGGCATGTCGTCGCCGTAGCGGTCGATGTACTGCTTGTGCTCGATCAACTTTTCGTTGATCGCCTGCTTGAAGTAGGCCGCCTTGGCGCCAAGCTGCGGCAGCCGGTCGATCACGTCGTTCACCAGATGAAACCGATCGAGTTCGTTCAGCACCACCATGTCGAACGGCGTGGTCGTCGTCCCTTCTTCCTTATAGCCCCGGACGTGCAAGTTTTTGTGGTTCGTGCGCCGATACGTGAGCCGGTGAATCAACCACGGATAGCCGTGGAAAGCAAAGACGATCGGCTTGTCTTTGGTAAACAGGGAGTCGAAGTCAAGATCGGAAAGCCCGTTGGGATGTTCCGTCGCCGGTTGCAGCTTCATCAGGTTCACGACATTGACCACGCGCACTTTCAACTCGGGCAAGTGTGTGCGCAGCATTTCAACCGCGGCCAACGTCTCCAGCGTGGGCACGTCGCCGCAGCAGGCCATGACCACATCGGGCTCGCTGCCTTTGTCGTTGCTGGCCCACTCCCAAATGCTGATGCCTTGCGTGCAATGCTTGATGGCCTGCTCCATCGTGAGCCACTGCGGCGCGGGTTGCTTGCCCGCCACCACGACATTGATATAGTCGCGGCTCCGCAAACAGTGGTCGGTCACCGAGAGCAGGCAGTTGGCGTCGGGCGGCAAGAACACGCGGATGACCTCGGCCTTCTTGTTGACCACGTGGTCGATAAAGCCCGGATCCTGGTGGCTGAAACCGTTGTGGTCTTGCCGCCAGACGTGCGAGCTGAGCAGGTAGTTGAACGAGGCGATCGGCCGCCGCCAGGGGATGTGCTGGCAAACCTTCAACCATTTGGCGTGCTGGTTGAACATCGAGTCGATGATGTGGATGAACGCCTCGTAGCAGGAAAAGAATCCATGACGGCCCGTGAGCAGATAACCTTCCAGCCAGCCCTGGCACTGGTGCTCGCTGAGCACTTCCATCACACGGCCGTCGGGGCTGAGATGGTCGTCATCGGGATAGATTTCGGCCATGTAGCAGCGGTTCGTGACTTCGAGCACGTCCTGCCAGCGGTTCGAGTTGTTCTCGTCGGGGCTGAACAGGCGGAAGTTCTGGCTGTCGAGATTGAGCTTCATCACGTCGCGCAGGAACTTGCCCATCATGCGGGTCGATTCGGCCATGCTGGCGCCGGGGCTGGATACCTCGACCGCATAGTCGCGGAAGTCGGGCAACTTCAGATCGCGCAACAGCAGGCCGCCGTTGGCGTGCGGATTGTCGCTCATCCGCCGCTCGCCTTGCGGGGCCAACTCGGCCAGCTCGGCCTGGAACCGGCCGTTCTCGTCGAACAGCTCTTGCGGCCGATACTTTTTCATCCAGCCTTCGAGAATGCGAATGTGCTCGGGCTTGTCCATGTCGCCCATCGGCACCTGGTGGCTGCGCCAGTAGCCTTCGCACTTTTTGCCGTCGATCTCCTTCGGGCAGGTCCAACCCTTGGGCGTGCGGAAGACGATCATCGGCCAGGCCGGGCGGGTCACGTCGCCGTTGGCCCGAGCGTCGGTCCAGATATGCTTGATCTCGGCCACCACTTCGTCGAGCACTTCGGCCAGACGCTGATGGACCTCGAGCGGCTCGTCGCCCTCGACGAAGTACGGCTTGTAGCCCATGCCCTCGAAGAACTTTTCCAGCTCGTCGTGCGGAATGCGGGCCAGAAAGCAGGGATTGGCGATCTTGTAGCCGTTGAGGTGCAGAATCGGCAGCACGCAACCGTCGCGGGCCGGGTTGATGAACTTGTTGCCGTGCCAGCCGGTGGCCAGGGGGCCGGTTTCGGCTTCGCCGTCGCCCACGACGCAGGCCACGATCAGGTCGGGGTTGTCGAAGGCGGCGCCGTAGGCGTGGCTGAGCGCGTAGCCCAGCTCGCCGCCTTCGTGGATGCTGCCCGGCGTTTCGGGGGCCACATGGCTGGGAATTCCGCCGGGGAAGCTGAACTGCTTGAACAGCCGCTTCATTCCCGCGGCGTCCTGCCCGATGTTTGGATAAACCTCGCTGTAGGTGCTCTCCAGGTAGGCGTTGGCTACCAGCGCCGGGCCGCCATGCCCGGGGCCGATGACGTAGATCATGTTCAGGTCGTCGCGTTTGATCACGCGATTGAGATGCACATAGAGCATGTTCAGCCCCGGCGTCGTGCCCCAATGCCCGAGCAGCCGCGGCTTGATGTGCTCTCGCTTGAGCGGCTCTTTCAAGAGCGGGTTGTCGAGCAGGTAGATCTGGCCGACCGAGAGATAGTTGGCTGCCCGCCAGTAGGCGTCGATCTTTCGCAACTCCTCGGTCGAAAGGGCGCCGCGCGTCGCAGCCTTGTCGCTTTCATCGGATTTCCGTCGCCGTTCGGTGGTGGTGGACATAAGTCACATTCCTTTGAGTGGTGGATGTTTGGTGGTTCCGTGCCAGCCTGGGTCGACGAGCGAATCAAATCTGAAATCGGCCAAACGGGAGTCATTATACGAAGAGAGATACTCGTTCGATAGCCGATTGCACGTCACGCGGGCCGCCTTATACTGAAGCGCGAACGAAGACACTCGACGCGGGTGGTCATTACTTGGAGTCAGCGATGCAATCGTTTGCCGATCGTTTGCCAATCATTTGCGCCGTTCTAGCGCTGCAGGCAGCGGTCGGTTGCGAACGCAAGCACGTCGAACTTGAGCCGACTCCGCCGCCCACCGTCACCATCAGCCAGCCGATCGACCGCGAGATCAGCGACGACCACTACTTCATCGGTCATACCGAGGCGATCAAGGCGGTCGAAGTGCGAGCGCGGGTGAGCGGCTTCATCGACAAGGTGGCTTTCACCGACGGAGCGATCGTCAAGGAAGGCGACCTGCTGCTCCAGATCGATCCGCGGCCGTTCGACGCGGCCGTCGCCCGCGACGAGGCGGCCCTGGCCTCGGCCAAGGCCCGGGCTAAACGGGCCGCCGCCGATCTGGCCCGTGCCGAAAAGCTGATTAAGAACAAGACCATCACGCAGGAGGAGTACGACCGGGTCATCGCCGACGAGGCCGAAGCGGCGGCGTCGGTGAAGCAGGCCGCCGCCAATCTGGCCACTGCCAAGCTCGATCGCGAATATTCCACCGTCACGGCGGCCGTCGGCGGGCGCGTGAGCCGGGCGATCATCACCAAGGGGAACCTCGTCAACGGCACCGCCGGCAACGCCACGCTGCTGACGACCATTGTGCCCGTCGATCCAATCTACGCCGCGTTCGACGTCGATGAGCCGACCATGTTGCGCGTGGGGGCCAGGGCGCGCGACCCAAACCGCACGCCGCCGGTGGTCGAGATGCAATTGGCCAACGAAACCGGGTTTCCGCATCGCGGACGCATCGACTTCATCGACAACAAGGTCGATCCGGCCACGGGCACCATTCGTGTGCGGGCGGAGTTTCCCAACGCCGACGGCGTCCTTACGCCCGGCATGTTCGTCAACGTGCGCGTTCGGTCGCCTGAGAAGCGGCCGGCGCTGTTGGTGAGCGATCGGGCGGTAGGCATGGACCAGGGCCGAAAGTATCTGCTCGTCGTCGGGCCGGAAAACAAAGTTGAATACCGCGAGGTGGCGACGGGGCCGCTCGTCGATGGTCTGCGGGCGATCGAAAAGGGGCTGAAGCCCGGCGAGTGGGTGATTGTCAACGGCCTGCAACGCGCCCGTCCGGGCAGCACGGTGCAGGCGGAGAAAACGGCAATGCCGCTGCCGGTGGAAGTGGAGGCAGGTGAGGAGACGCAATCGGCTGCCTCGGACGCGGATCCTACCAAGAATCTGTAGGGAAACCGATCAGAACCGAAAAACCAAAGACCTAAAACCAAAGACCCTTCCTTGTTTTCACGCTTTTTTATCGATCGGCCGATCTTCGCGGCGGTGCTGGCGATTGTCACGGTGATCGCCGGCACGATCGCCGTCGTGGCTCTCTTGCCGACGTCGCTCTATCCCGAGGTCGTGCCGCCGGTGGTGCAGGTCACGGCCAGCTATCCGGGCGCGAATGCCCAGGTGGTGGCCGATACCGTGGCCGCGCAGATCGAGCAGCAGGTCAACGGCGTCGAACGCATGCTCTATATGTCGTCGCAATGCACCAACGACGGCAACATGACGCTCGACATCACGTTCGAGCTGGGCACCAACGTCGATATCGCCCAGGTGCTGGTGCAAAACCGCGTGGCGATCGCCGAGCCGAGATTGCCCGAAGCCGTGAAGGCCCAGGGCGTGACCACCAAAAAGAAATCGCCGGCGATCTTGCTGGTGGTGAACCTGTTCTCGCCGGAGGGCCGCTACGACCAGCTCTATCTGAGCAATTACATGACCGTGCAGATCAAAGACTCGATCGCCCGTTTGAAAGGGGTGGGCGACGTCAAGATCAGCGGCGCCCGCGATTACAGCATGCGGCTTTGGCTCGATCCGACAAAGCTGGCCACGCGCAATATGGACGCCAGCGACGTGGTGCGGGCGATTCGCGAGCAGAACGTGCAGGTGGCCGCCGGCCGCATCGGTGCTCCGCCCGTCGCCGCCGGCACCGATTTTCAATACGCGGTCAACACGCTGGGCCGGCTGATTTCGCAGGAGCAGTTCGAAGAGATCATCGTCAAGACAAATGCCGATGGCACAGTCGTGCGGCTGCGCGACGTCGGACGGGCAGAGTTGGGCGCCCAGAACTACGACGTCGATTCGAATCTCGACGGCAAACCCGCCACTTCGCTCTTGGTCTACCAGTTGCCCGGGGCCAACAGCATCGACATCGCGAACCGCGTGTATGCCGAAATGAAGCTGCTCAAGCAACGTTTTCCGGAGGGAATCGAGTACGGCATCTACTACGACACGACCGACTTCGTGCGCAAAAGCCTGGAAAGCGTGGTGCATACACTGCTCGAGGCGTTCGTGCTGGTGTTCATCGTGGTGCTGGTGTTCTTGCAAAGCTGGCGGGCCACGATCATTCCGCTCTTGGCCGTGCCGGTTTCGCTTGTGGGCACCTTCGCCGTGATGCATTTGCTCGGCTTTTCGCTCAATAATCTCTCGATGTTCGGGCTGGTGCTGGCCATCGGCGTGGTGGTCGACGACGCGATCGTGGTGGTCGAAAACGTCGAGCGGTGGATCGAGCACGGTCTGTCGCCGCGTGAAGCTTCTTATAAGTCGATGGAGGAGGTGACGGTCGCCGTTATTGCCGTGGCCTTTGGCTTAAGCGCGGTGTTCATCCCGGTGGCATTCATTTCGGGAATCTCGGGCCAGTTTTATCGGCAGTTCGCCTTGACCATCGCCGTTTCGACGTTGATCTCGGCCTTCAACTCGCTTACGCTCAGCCCGGCCTTGACCGCGATCCTGCTCAAACCGAAAACCGCCAAGCGCGACCCGCTCACCTGGCTGCTCGATTCGACGCTGGGCTGGTTTTTCCGCGGTTTCAACCGGGTGTTTAATTGGACCACCGACGTTTACGGCCACCTGGTGACGTGGTGCATTCGCGGCGCGGTCGTCTCGCTGGCCGTGTATGCGGGCTTGATCGGCCTGACGTGGCTCGACTTGCAGCGGACGCCGATTGGTTTCATTCCGCAACAAGACCAGGGATACTTGTTCCTCAACGCCCAGTTGCCCGACTCGGCTTCGCTGGAGCGCACGTCGGCCGTGTGCGACACGTTGACGAAGATCGCCTTGAAGACGCCGGGAGTCGCCCACACGGTCGGGCTGCCGGGTTACTCGATGGTCAACGGCATCAACCTGGCCAACGTGGCCTCGGTGATTCTGGTGCTGGCGCCCTTTCACGACCGCGAGAACGATCCGGCTCAAGGCGCCGATGCGATCATCGCCAGCTTGCAGCGCGAGACACGAGGCATTCAGGAGGCGTTGGTGGGCGTGTTCAACGCGCCGCCGATTCAGGGGCTGGGCACGACCGGCGGCTACAAGCTTGAAGTGCAAGACCGCGGCAGCACGGGCCTGGCCAACTTGGAAGGCGCCACGCTGAACATGATCGACACGGCCCGCGGTCAGCCGGGCGTCGTTGCCGCCATGACCAGCTTTCGGGCCAACACCCCTCAGTTGTATGTCGACGTCGACCGCACGAAGGTCAAGAACATGAACGTGGCCTTGAACGACGTCTTCGACACACTGCAAATTTATCTCGGCTCGGCCTACATCAACGACATTACCTTCCTGGGCCGCAACTGGCAGGTCTACGCGCAGGCCGACACGCAGTTCCGCCGCCGGCCGGAAGATATTGCGAAGCTCAAAGTGCGCAATTTCAAGGGCGACATGGTGCCCTTGGGCACGATGATCACGGTCAAAGAGATCGGCGGGCCGGCCGTCTACAATCGCTACAACATGTTTCCGGCCGCCGAGATCAATCTGGTGGCCACCTCGGAGGTCAGTTCCGGCCAGGTGATCGATATGGCCGACGAAATCGCCAAGAAGGACCTGCCCGCGAGCATGGCCTATCAATGGACCGATCTGACCTTCCAGCAGATTCTGGCCGGCAACACGGCCATCTACATTTTTCCGCTCTGCGTGCTGTTCGTTTTCTTGACGCACGCGGCCGAGTATGAAAGCTGGACATTGCCGTTGGCAATCATCTTGATCGTGCCCTTGAGCGTGCTGTTTGCCCTGATCGGCATCAATCTGCGGGGCATGGACAACAACATCTTCGCCCAGATCGGCTTTGTCGTCTTGATCGGGCTGGCGGCCAAAAACGCGGTGTTGATCGTCGAGTTTGCCAAGCAGCAGCGCGAGCATCATGGCGCGAATCGTCGCGATGCCGCCATCAACGCGGCCAAACTTCGGCTGCGGCCGATCTTGATGACCTCCTTCGCCTTCATTCTGGGCGTGGTGCCGCTGGTGATCGCCAAAGGGGCCGGCCACGAGATGCGGCAACAACTCGGCACGGCCGTATTCAGCGGCATGCTCGGTGTGACGCTCTGCGGAATTTTTTTGACGCCGGTGTTTTACGTCGTCCTGCAGGCCGTCTCCGACGCGTTCGGCGGCAGCCATCCCTCACAGCCTCCGCACCCGCGTGAACCGATCAAAGACGAGGCTTTGACGGTCGCGGCCGATTAGTCGGGGCGGCAAACTGACCGCAGACAATCTCACGATTCCGTACTACTGGTTGCCGGGGTGAAGGTGCTGCTCGATCGCATGCAGCACCTTCAAGACGTTCTCCCCGGTCAAGGTCCACTGCTTGTCGCTTCCGCGCAGCCCCACTCTGATCGAGCTGCCGTCTTCCGACACGTGGACGGTGGAAATGTCGTCCAGGTTGACGAACAGCGTGCCGGGATAGCCGCTGTCTCGGCCCAGCTTCAATGACATGAACATGCGAGCGTGCTCAACGGGGGATGCCAGCCTTATCTCTTGCCCTCAATGGCTGAGGATACCAGGAGGCTCTCCGACAGTCCATATTTCAGAGTTTCCCGCTCTTACGGCGTAAGAGGCGCTGGTGGGAGTCGAACCCACGATGGCGGATTTGCAATCCGCTGCCTTAGCCTCTTGGCGACAGCGCCTAACTTTTTCCCTGACGAAACAGCCTACCAGCCAGCAATCAAGCGGGCCAGTCTGGCCGAAGAACTGCCACAGCTTACCGCAAAACACGTAATCAGCAAACTGGAAACTATTATTCCGACGTGGCGAATCGGCCGCAAGAGGCTATAGTTCTCGCAGTCGACGGTGAGGCGTTTTGCCACGAAGAAAAGCGGTGGCTCGGGTGCCCGCCATGAATGTCTCACTACTCGCCGCGAGAGGTATCAATCGTCTGGGCCTCGCGTTGCAGCCGATTCCACAGTGGCTCGACCCCGAGCTGGGCCGACCACTGATTCAGGTATTGAAGATCCATCGTTCCCCGCTGCACCTCGTAAACGTGCAAGGCGTCCTGGAATTGCTTTTCGCTTCCGCCCGATAATTCCGACCACCGCAGCTTGGCCAGGATCGTGTCCTCCGGACTGGAAACGATGATCTGCCTGGATCCTGCAATCTGGCGGCGCCGACGTGCAAATCGAGACTGATCGAAGGGGTCGTTCTTCAAGATCCAAAAGTCAACCTTGTCGCCGCCGGCAATGTCGAGGAGGTTGAACATCGATTGATTTCGGATCGCGCCGAGGATGCTCTCTTCCGACAGATAAAAATCCGGCGGCGGAAACGCATCCAGTAGGAGCCCGGCTTTCTCCACCGTCAGGGACACGACCAAGTCGATGTCGTGCGTCGAACGTGGTTGGCCGAAGAGGCTGGAGGCGATCGACCCGGTGACCATGAAGTCGATGCCGATGCGATCGAGCACATCGACGACGAGCGCTAGTAGTTCTGGTTGTGACACTTCGCGAGCCGGTCAAGAAACAGCCGATGGAACGCGGCCTCATCCATCTCAGGAAATCGCTCACGTAACCCCTGCCGAAAGAGTTGCTTGGTCATTTCCGACAGTTCAAACGCCTTCGCCAAGCGTTGTTCGGGCGTCATTTGCCGCAGCACCTCGATATAACGGAGATGGTTCGGCCGCGGTTTCGGATCCCGCGGCGGTGTTTTAGAGGACATGATGACCATCCTAGCCGGCTTGACGTGGACGGGCAATGGATGCTGAACATAGGCATTATTCCGACATGGCCAATCGGCCTCAAGAGGCCAAATCGCTTCGGCCTCGCGTTGCAGCCGACGCCGCGATTTCAGGTCTTGGGCCGGTGGCTGCGACGATCTGCCGTTCACGCGCGGTGGGGCTGAGAGGCCAACGACCGGTCCGGCGTCGCGAACCAAATGATCTCACCAATGGTCGGATCTCGCCCAAGCTTGTCCCACGCTTCACCGACCTGATGGAGAAGCTCGTCGACCGGCGTAGAGAGCACGTCGAACTCGCGACCATTTGGAGCGGGAAATTCCGCGACAAGTTGCCCCGAGGCGAGCAGATCGGAAAGTAGAGCAAACGTAAAACAACGCACGTACTTCTTGTCCGTGGTGCCCAAGAAACCTTGCACAACCCGGACGATCGACCAAAAGCCAAGATGGTCTTCTTCGCCCTCCGCCACGATTTGAGCCTTCACCGATTCCACGCCACGCATGGATGGCGTGATGCCCACCTAATGCGCCATTTGCCCGGCTTCGGCCGAGACCTCCCGGTGCCCGTAAAAGCTGTAGAGCACCGGCATGAGATAGCGCGTGAGCAAGAGCGTGCTGATCATGCCGCCCACCACCACGATCGCCAGCGGCCGCTGCGTTTGAGCGCCGATGCGGGTCGATAGCGCCGCGGGCAAGAGGCCGAAAATGGCCGTCAATGCCGTCATCATCACCGGCCGCACACGTTTCTCAGCCCCCTGCATAATCGCCTCTCGCAGCGTCAGCCCGTGATAACGCAACTGATTGAAATACGAGATCAACAGCAGCCCGTCCATGACCGCCACCCCGAAGATCGAGATAAAACCGACGGCCGCCGAAATGCTGAAGTTCGTGCCGGTCAACAACAACGCCCAGATGCCGCCCAGCGACAGCGCCAGCACGTTGGAAAAGACGAGCAAGGCGTCGATCATCGAGTGGAAGGCGAGATAGAGCAAGATGTAAATCATGCCCAATGAAATCGGGATGATGTACATCAGCCGGTGCTCGGCCTCCTGCATTTCCTGGAACTCACCGCTCCATTCGGCCCGGTAGGGCGACTTGAACAGGTCGGCCGTGTTTTTCTGGGCTTCCGAAACGGCGCCGGCCAGGTCGCGGCCGCGGACGCTGAACTTGATGGCGATGAACCGCTGCCCTTGCTCGCGAGAGATGGTCGATGCGCCGGAGCGGATGAACCGCCCTTTGGGATCCAAATACCCTTCGTCGTCGAGCGGGGTGACCAGATCTCGCAATCGTCGGCGGGGCTGGCGATCGAGGTTCGTCGGCGTGCCGCCGATCACGCTGCCGGCGAACGACGGCGGCGAAACGCTGGTGCCGCTGGTGGCCAGGTTGCCGGCCGCCGAAGTTTCGTCGGCCGGAACGCTGTCGGACGGCGAATCATCGTCGGTCTGGTTGTTCGACACGTCGACCGGAATGTCGAGAATCGTGTTCACGTTGTTGCGCAGCCGCTCCGGCCAGCGAAGCGTGATGTCGAACCGCTTCTCTCCCTCGATCATCTGGCTGAACGCCTTGCCGCCGATGGCAATTTCCACCACGTCTTCCACGTCGCTGATATTGACGCCCCAATAATTGCACTTCTTCGCATCGACCGGGATCTCCAGATTCGGCTGGCCCATGACGTGAAACACGCCGACGTTGGCCACGCCCGGCACCGAGGTCAGGCGGGATTTCACCTGGTCGGCCAGCCGCTCGAGCTGGTTCAAATCGGGACCGAAAATCTTGACGGAGTTGTCGCCTTTCACGCCCGACAGCGATTCCATCACGTTGTCGCGAATGTTTTGCGAGAAGTTCCAGTTTACGCCGGCAATACTCTTATCCAGTTCGGCGTTCATCTCGGCGATCAACTCTTCTTTCGTGCGAGAACGCATGGCGCCGTACCAACGCCGCCAGCCCGTGACGACTTGGTTGCTCGGCCAGGCGCCGCGCGGCTTGAGGGGAACAAAAAACTCGACGTTGTAAAAGCCCGTCGGATCGGTGCCGTCGTCCGGCCGGCCGGTCTGGGCCACGACGACTTCGACTTCGGGATACTTCTGCATGATCTTGCGTGCCGTCTCCGCCTTTTCCGCGGCCGCGTCGAGCGAGATGTTGATCGGCAAGGTGGCGCGAATCCAAAGATTGCCTTCTTCCAGTTCGGGCATGAATTCACGGCCCAGCAGCGGCAACATGCCCACGGTCAGGGCGAACAGAACTCCCATCACGGTCAAGGTAATGGCGCGATAACGCAAACAGCGGTCGAGCTGCCGCAAGTAGCCGGTCTTCAGCCACCGCACCAGAAAATTGTCGGGCGCCGGCTTAAGGTTCTTGAACAGCAGCAAGCAGAGCACGGGCGCCACAGTGAGAGCCAAGATCAAGGCGCCGCCCAGGGCGAAGGCATAGGTATCGGCCATAGGGCCGAAAATCTGCCCTTCGGGCCCTTTCATGGTGAACAAGGGAAGAAAGGCGCAGACCATGATGGCCGTGGTGAAGAACAGGCTGCGCTCCACTTCCCGGCTGGCCCGCAGAATGCGATCTTTGAGCGGCAAGTCGGAATACTCGCCGGAGCTCAAGTGGCGATAGATGTTCTCCACCATGATCACCGACGAATCGACGATGATGCCGAAGTCGACCGCTCCGATCGAAAGCAAGTTCGCCGACTTTCCCCGCAAAAACAAGATGGCGAAAGCGAACAGCAGCGCCAGCGGAATGTTGATGGCCACAATGAACGCGCTGCGTACGTTGCTCACGAACATCAGAAGAATCAACGACACCAGGCCCATGCCGACGACCAGGTTTTCGCGCACGGTTTCCGTGGTGACGTCGATCAGTTTGGTGCGATCGTAATAGGGATCGATTTGCACGCCGGGCAAGAGCTTGCCCTCGCTCTTATTGAGCTCGTCGATCTTGGCTTCCAAGTCGTGCAAGGCGGGCAGCGACGCTTCGCCTTTGCGCAGCAAGACGATGCCCTGCACGCGCTCGCGCTCGTTCTGCCAGACCGTCTCGCCGCCGCTGGTTGTTTCAATTTCTCCCTTGGCGTTCCGCTTGGGCGTGCTCAGGCTGACTTGCCCCAAGCGCGGCTGATGATTGACGATCACGCCGTGGACGCCGATGTCGTCGCTATACCGCAGCGAAGCGCCTTCGATGACGTTCTCGACGCGGATCGGCAGGTTGTTGTAGGCCGTGAGCACCGTCTGACGGATGCGCTTCAGCCGGCGGTCTTCCTCGCTGCGCAGATATTCGGCCGCGTCTTGCGGAGTGCGGGCGTTGAGCACGTCGGTCGATCGGGCGGGATCCTGTCCCAGGCCGATCAGCCCGATGGCCCGCACATTGATCACGTTCTCGCCCTCGAACAGGTAGTTGCCGCCCACGTTGGCATTGCTGTTGGTGATGGCGTTTTGCAACTGGTCGAGCATGATGCCGTAGTTCAGCAACTGCTCGGGATTGGGGTGAATTTCATATCGCTTGACGGTGCCCCCGCTGCTGACCACGTCGATGATTCGCGGCACGCGGCGAAACTCCCGTTCCAGCACCCAGTCTTGCAGGGCCTTCAGATCGTTGAGCGTGTAAAGATCGCGGCCGGCCACGTCTTTGGGACTGCGCAGCGTGTAGCGCAGGATCTCGCCGGTCGGGCTGGTCGGCGACAACGCCGGTTGCACGCCCGACGGCAGGCCGTCGACAAACTGCAAACGATTGATCACCTCCTGGCGGCAGCGAAGATAGTCGAAGCCGTAATCGAACTGGTTGCGCATGTGCGACAAGCCGAACAGCGACTTGGTGCGCGTGTAGGTAAGGCCGGGCATGCCGGCCATCGCCACTTCCAAGGGAATCGTGACCTGGCGTTCCACCTCCTCGGCACTGGCGCCCGGATATTTGGCGATGACCTCGATGATGGCCGGGGCCGGATCGGGATAGGCCTCGACGTTGACGTGGACGAAGGAGTACGAGCCGACCGCGATCAAGGCCGCGCCGAACAGCAGCACGACAACCGGGTTGGCCAGCGCCCATTGGATCAGCCGATAGGCCATCGCGTCATTCTCCCTCGCCGGTGCCGGCGCCGCCGATCGACTGCAGGTTGCTCAGCACCTGATCGAGTTCCAGGCCTCCGCGCATGACCACCCGCTCGCCGACCTTCAAAGGCCCGGTGCCTTGCTGGCGTTCTTGCTCGTTCGGTTCGGCGCGAATGAAAATGCGGTCCTTGCCGCGCCGCGTGACCGCCACCACGCGCCGGGTGATCTCGTGATGGAGCGGGTCGGTCTCGACGAACACAGCCTCCTTTCCGCCTTCTTCGACCAGGGCCGACGTCGGCACGGACACCATCGTCGGGTCGGCCGGCAACTCGATCGTCGCCCTGACGAACTGGTTCACCCGCAGCTTGCGGTCGGCGTTGTTCAACCATCCGATGACGGGGCCGGTGCGCGTGACCGAGTCGATGACGTCGCCGATCAGCTCGAACATGCCCGGCCGCTGAGGGTCGTTGGGATCGCTCTTCAGGTCGATTTTCCAGTGACGTTCTTCGGGCTTGAGCTGCTCGAGCACCGGCAAGTCTTCTTCATACACGTAGGCCAGCACTTGCAGCGTAGTCAGGTCGGCCACCTTGAACAAGTTGTCGGTGGTATCGACGACCTCTCCCACATTGACGTTTTTTTCGATCACGATGCCGTCCATCGGGGCCCAGATTTGCAGCTCCGACCACGTCTTGGCGGCGGCGGTTTCCTGTTCGTTGCTGCGAAGCTGCTTGGCTTCCTCCTTGACCTCGTCGATTTCCTGCTCGGTGAGCCGCCACGAGCGCAAGGTGCGCTCCGCCGCGTTGACCAGGATCTTGTCGGCCTCGACGTTGCGTCGGGCTTCTTCCACCTTAAGCTCGGGCACCGTGCCAGGGCCCGCCCGCAGCCGGCGGTTGAGCACCATCTCGTCCAGGCCCAGTTTCGATAGGGCATCGACCAGTTCGCTTTTTTTCTGGCCGATGTCGGTGCTCCATACGACCGCCAGCAGGTCGCCCTTCTGGATCGGGTCGCCGTAGCGCAGCAGCCGCATGGTCAGCTTTCCGTCGAGATCGCGGGCTTTCGTGGCGCCGAGTTGCACCACTTCGCCGGGAAACCGCGAATGGATCGGCACGAGCCGGTTTGGATCGACGCTAAGATAGCCGGGCAGCTCCAGCGGATCGGGTTCGGGAGCGGCTTGGACGGGCTCGGTCTTCAAATCAATCGCTTTCATCGCGTCTTCGGAAACAATCAGCACATTCGGGTCGCCTTTCTTCAGCTTGAACAAGACGCTCCCGTGAGGTTGGATGATCGGTTCAGGCGGCTTCAGCAGGGCCCGCAACCTGGGATAGGTGATGGCCGCCGCGAGCACCACCAGAGCAATCGAAACGACGGTAATGAGCTTGTGGCGAACTCGCATGACGCGGGACATGTTTCCGTTTTCTGTGCGTTCTCTGGCGGGCCGAGGGCGGAGCTTTCCAACACTTCGAGCGTACCACACCGCGGCGAACACCCGCAAACCATCATGCTCATCGGACGGAGCGACTCGCAAGAATGGGCAGTTGCCGCGGATTCGCGATTTTCCGCCGGAGATTTCCAAATCGCAAGGAAAGTCCGCGTTCGAAGCCGCAGCCCTAGGGTGGGACCAGCGAGCTTGCGAGCGCCGGCCCACCGTAATGGAGGCGTTAGGCGATGGGCGTTAGGCGTTAGAGTACGACGTTCCCATCGTCCCTAACGCCCAACGCCTATTGCCCAACGCCGTGAACAGCCATCGCGAACGCCTCACTGCCCGCCGGGTGAGGTATGACCGACATAACCGGCAAGTTTTCTGTAGACCGCCATCCCGATGGCCGATGTCTCAAAGCAGGCATGACGGCAAGGAGGCAAGACGAATGGCACGAAAAGCTCCACGGCGGTTAACGGGCGGTGTGTCGGACCAGCAGGGCGATTCGCCCGCCAGTCCGGCGACCGTCAAGGTGACTCTGCATCTCAGCGTTTCGACGGCTCAACGTTTGGGCGTCGAGTCGGCAATGCGGCGGGTATCTCAGTCGGCCATCGCCGAGGAAGTGCTGGCCGCTTATCTCAGCCGCTGGCAATTGCCCGATGTGCCCGATAGGGACCGCAAAGCCGGCTGAAAAAAGGTAGACGGTAGACAGGAGACGGGGACGGAACTCATGACCCGTCCACCGTCTACCTTGTTCCCTATTGAACGACCGATGACCGGAACCGATCACAAAAGGTGCGTGGATACTCGGTGATGCGTCTAGCACGGCTACTTCTGATGGCTGGCATTCTGCTGGCGAGCGGCTGCACCTGGCCCGTGCGCCAGCGCACCGATCAGACCGTGTGCCGCATCGCCAACCAGCCGTACGACGTGAAGCCGGAGAACGATGCGCAGATTGCGAAGCCGTCGGGCGTAACGGACGTGGCTCGAACAACGCGGGCGCAACTTCGGACCGGGCAAAAGCCAACCAGTTCCACGGCGAGAGCGACGCGCGCCGGCGGCCCGGCAGGCGGGACGCCTACGCCACAGCAGAAGGCAGGCGGGACGCCTGCCGTGCGGAATGAATTACGTTTCGCCGCGGACCCAAAGGCCGCTGCCGCGGAGGTGCCGCTCGACGTACGATCCGCCGCCTGGCTTGAATCGCCGGCCGACGTCCGTGGTCCATTGTCCGTCGTTAGTGGCGACGGACCACGGACTACGGACCACGGACCACCCACGATGGCACAGAGCGTGGCGTGGTCGCAGGCGCCGGCCGACGGGCGCACGTTCGATGTCAAAAAGCTGGAATTGAACATCCCGCCGCGATTGCCCGGTTCGGAGGCGCCGCGCGTCGAGCTGCCGCGGGACAGGCTGTCGCTGGAGCATGAGATCGAACAAATCTATCCGGAGCTGCCGCCCATTCCGGTCGAGCCGCGGCCGCTGCCGGGGCCCGAGGGCAGGCCCTATACGCTGACCGAGCTGCAGCGCATCGCGGCGGCCAACAGCCCGGCGCTGCGGCAAGCCATCGCCGACGTCCAATCGGCCTTGGGGTCGTTGACGCAAGCGCGCACCTACCAGAACCCGACCGCCACCTACTTCGCCGATCCGACGAACAACAACTCCACCACGGGCGTGCAAGGCATCGGCATCGACCAGGTGATCACGACGGGCGGCAAACGGAAACTGAACGCCGCCGCGGCCGAGAAGAATTACGAAAACTCGCAACTGGCGTTGCGGGCCGCTCGCAACAACCTGGCGACTCAGGTGCGACAGGCCTATTTCGCGCTGTTGGTCGACAAGGAGACGCTGGCCGTCACACGCGCCGTGGCCCGCTTTACCGATGAAATCTATCGGCTTCAGGTTCGATTGGTGGAGTCCTCCATCGCGGCGGGCTATGAGCCGGCGTCGCTGCGGGCCCAGGCCTTCACCACCCGGCTGGCCTACCAGCAGGCGATCGCCACGTACACCTACGACTGGAAATCGCTGGTGGCGTTGTTGGGCCTGCGCCAATTGCCCTTGACGCAGGTCGCCGGACAAATCGACCGCTTCATCCCGTATTACGACTACGATCAGGTGTCGGCCTACGTGCTGAACAATCACACCGACATCCTGACGGCGCGCAACCTGGTGCCCCAAGCCAGGTACAACCTGAAATTGGCCCAGGTGACGCCGATTCCCGACGTCGACGTGAGTTACAAATACGCGCGCGACTGGACGGTGTCGCCCTTCGGCACTTACAACCAGTTCCAGCTCAGCATGCCGCTGGCCATTTGGGACAAGAACAAGGGGAACATCATCGCCGCCCAGGGCGCGCTGATCCGGGCCACCGAACAACAGCACAACGCGGAGGTCAATCTCTCCAACAACCTGGCCAACGCCTATACCAATTACCGGAACAACCTTTATTCAATCGACTACTACCGCCGGTATATCCTGCCCGACCTGGTGCGCTTCTACCGCGGCGTCTATGAGCGGCGAAACGTCGACTCGGAAGCCGTGAACGTGGGAGACCTGGCGTTCGCCCAGCAGAATTTGTCGCAGAACGTCTTGGGCTATCTCGGGGCGCTGGGCAGCATGTGGTCGTCGGTCGTGGCCATGGCGGACTTCCTGCAGACCGACGATCTTTTTCAGATGGCTACTCCGCAGCCGCTGCCGGAGTTGCCCAACTTCGACGAGCTCTCGCGTTGGGCCTGCGGGCACGCGCACGTCGCGGCGTCGTGCGGAGTTGATGCAGCTCCGGTCCCGGCGCGCCGGGATGGCGGAGACTGGCGGTCGCCTTCGGCGACCGGCTCCCCGTCACGGAGTGCCGGGGCTACTTTGGGCGGAGAGTCGCGGTCGCCGAACGCACGCGCGACGGTGGCTGGGGGAGAGCCTGGCCAGGCAACCGTCGGAAGTGCTAACCGACTTCACGGCCAGGCGATGCCCCGGCTCGAGGCACCGGGGCATCGCTTAGGCTCTGCCCCAGCCACCGCAGCGAGCTCGCGGCGCGAGACGGCGACCGCCGCGGCAAACCACCGTCGAACAGAGGATCACTAAAGGACGATTTTCATGGCGCGAATGGCTAGACAACGATGGACGTTGGTGCTGCTGGCCGCGGCGCTTGTCTGGCCGGCGGCACCCGCCTTGGCGCAGGCGCCGCTGCCGGGCCGGGCGCGCATGCGCCCGATCGCAAGGTCATCGCAGGCGCGCCGTTTCATCGCGGAGCCCATGAGTGAAGAGATCGCTCCTCCCTCGCCGAACTTCGAGCAGCCCCGGATTTTGCAGTCGCTGCCCGAGCTGCCCGATCAGCCGGCCTCACTCTTCCAACCGGCGCCGCCCCCGGGTCCGCCGGCGCCCGACTGGGAACACCCCTATTTCGAGCGCGACCCCTTGCTCGATCCCGTCGACTGGCCGCGCTCCGGCTGGTTTGCCGACGCGGAGGTCAGCGTCATCAAGACGCACGTCAATTTCTCGGTGCCGATCACGACTGGTCTTGGCACCACGGGCGTTGTGCAGCTCAGCCCGGCACGCCTCAATTGGACGGCGGCGCCGCGCCTGGAAGTCGGCTATCGGCTCCCTTCCGGTTTCGGCGAGATCTCCATTTCCGACCGGTACTTCAACGCGATGGGCAGCGATACGTTCCTGGGCCCCGACGGCCCGGCCGCGCGGCACACCGAATTCATGGTCAACTACACCGACATCGACTATGCCAGCCGCGAGCTGACCCCCAATCCCGGCTGGGGCCTGAAGTTCCGCGGCGGCTTAAGGGCGGCCCAGACGTTTCTCGGCACGCGAGTCGACGAGTCGCTCGCCCAGGCGGCGGCGGGCAGCCGCGTTTTCGCCCAGCGCGAAACCAACCGTACCACCGCCTTCGGCCCGCACTTCGGCGTCGAGGTCGATCGCCGTTTCGCACGGCAAGGGCTGACCTGGGTCAATCAGGTCGACGTGGCGGAGATGTTCACGCGCGTCCGGCAAGAGGCGTTCGCGGCGACGACCACCGTGACTCCCACGGGCTTCGACAGCGGCGACACGGTGACCCACTTCCTGCAGTACGTTCCGGTGCTGACCGCGCAAATCGGCGTGAGTTGGCAGCCTCCGCGCTGGGCCAACAGCCGTCTTTACGTGGGATATATTGGCCAGTTCTGGTATCAATTCGGAACGAACTCCAACGTGTCCTTTGGGCCTTTCCTGCAACCAAAGTACACGCAGTTCGACAACCAAGGCATCACGTTGCAATGGAGTTGGAATCACTAAGGCGGATGATTCATCGGCCCGCGTTTGTGTGGGCCGGTGGATAACGCCACCGCTACACGGCGGGCCGCTGTTCGAAGTTCAGCGTACGCTCGCACCAGGCGGCCGCGGAGAGGAGTCGGGCCTCTTCGAAGGGACGGCCGACGATCTGCACCGCCAGCGGCAGCCCATCGTCGGCCAGGCCGCAGGGAAAGGACACCGTCGGATAACCGACGTAGCTCCAGGGAGAATTGAACTTGGGGTCGCCGGTCGTCTCGATGCCGGGCGCGGTCGAGGTCGTGGCGGGCGTGACGAGCGCATCGTAGTCAGCAAACGACGTCAGCAAGTCGCGCTGTAATTGCCGGCGATGAACCAGCGCCGCGGCGTAGGCGATTGCCGTAACCCGCGGTCCTTCCTCGATCAGCGAAGCAATGTTTGGCCCGTATCGATCGCGGTGCTTCTCGAACATCGGCTGATGGTATTCGGCCGCTTCCACGCCCATCATCCGCCGGTGCAAGGCGGTCACTTGGGCAAAACTGCCGGGCAGCTTCACCATGCCGGTCATCGCACCCGACTGCTCGAAGCGTCGAGTCGATTCCGCCAGCGCGGCCGCAACCGAGCGCGGCAGCCCGTCGGAAAAGTAGGCGTCGTCCACCAGTCCCAGACGCGGAGCGGCCGCATCCCGGCAGCGGTCCACATAATGATCGACGGGCACATCGACAGTGGTGGCATCGAGCGGGTCGTAGCCGGCGATCACTTCCAAGATCGCCGCCAAGTCGCCGACCGAACGCGCGATGGGACCGACGTGGTCCATGTGCCGGCTGAGCGGCACGACTCCCTGGCTGCTGACTCGGCCGAACGTCGGCTTGCAGCCCGCCACGCCGCAATAGCTGGCCGGCCGGGTAATCGAGCCGCCCGTCTGCGAACCGATCGCTCCTAGACACATGCCCAGCGCCACCGCAGCGGCCGAACCACTGCTCGATCCGCCGGGCGTGCGCGCGACGTTCCACGGATTGCGCGTCACCGGCGGATCGAAGCTGGCGAATTCGGTGGTCACCGTCTTGCCGAGAAGAACCGCGCCGGCATTTCGCAGCCGGGCCACCACCGTGGCGTCGCGCTGGGCACGGTGGCCGGCATGCAAAGAAGAACCGGCCAGCGTCGGCCAGCCGGCCACGTCGACGATGTCCTTGATGCCGATCGGGATGCCGTGCAGTCGACCGCGGTACTCGCCGCGCGCGATTTCGTCGCCGGCCCGGCGTGCCGCATCGCGGGCACCCTCGGCATCGACCATCACCCAGGCGCGAATGCGAGTCTCGTGCGCGTCGATCTGCGCAAGGCATCGTTCCACGAGGTCCACGGGCCTCAAGCGGCCGGAACGAATGTCGGCCGCGGCCGCGAGCAGCGTGGGTAGATCGTTGGGCATAACGATCTACTCGGCGGGAACAAGTTGGAACGTGACCGGCCGGGCCGAGCTGCGGCCGATCACCGCGTCGTCGGGGCCAATGCCCGCGCCGACGTAGCCGTGGCCGTTGATGTAAATATGGTCACCGCAGCCCGAAAGCTGGCAATGATCGAGAAACACCACGTGCAAGTCTTCGAAGAGCACGTTCTGGCCCGCTCCGCCGTGATTGGCGCTTCGGCCGCCGGACGCTTCGCCCGGTGCGTCGGCCATCAAAGCGAAGTTCGAGCGTCCGTGATTGCGGTGCCCGCGGTAGCGGCCATGCTCGATGTAACCGAACGTATAGCCGTAGCTGCCGCCCATTTGGGCCTGTAGCCGCGGCAAGTCGGCGGCGGGTGCGTTCATAACCTGAACCATCGTCGGCACGGTGAAGGGACGGACGTCATCGGCCTGCCGAGCGGCGGGACAGACAAGCACGTTCGGCCCTTCGATGAGCTTCAGTTCCGCCAGTGTCGGACCATAGCTTCCGGCCACGGCCAACGGGCCTTGTTCGGGCACCAACGGAAAGAAGCCGCCGTTGAAATCGCTGTATTGCCCCATCGCCACGCCGATGGCCCGCAGGTTGTTTTGGCAGGCGGTGATGCGGGCGTGCGAAAGGCTATTGGCGATGGCCGGGAACATCAGCAGGCAGGCGGCCAGAAAAATGCCGCCGCCCACGATCATGTCTTGCACGCGCCAGCCGCCCACCGGGGCCGGCAGGGCGGTGTTCTTGGCCGCCGGCGCTCGGGCCGCGACATAGTTGCAAGTCCGCGCGGCCAGTCCGCCGGGCGGCTCAAATTCGTCGCCGTCGTCAAGCAACACCAGTTTCCGTCGCAGCTCGGCCAGATCGTGCTGCAGTTCGACATCGGTAAAAAGCCGGGCCTCGACCTCATCTTGCTCCGCCGGCTCAAGTGCTCCCAGCAGGTAGCCGAGCAGTTGGTCACGCATGGGCTAGTTCTCTCCGGACGGTTGTGCGTGGTTCCACGCCTCGTGCAACTTCAAAATGGCCGCGTGCAAGCGGCTCTTGACCGTGCCGACCGGAACATCCAGTATCTCGGCCGCTTCACGGTACTTCAGCCCCTGATAGTAGATCAACGTCACGGCGCTGAGCAGCGTCGGCGGCAACTCGCTGACCGCCTTGCGCACCCACGCCCGCCGCTCATCGCTCTCCATTTGGTCCGCCGGGCCGACCTCTTTGCTGACCAGCAAATCGACCAGCGTCCCTATTTCTTCATCGTCAGCCGAGCAGCGCCGGTCGAGGCTCACCAGCCGGTGCCGCTTGTTGCGGCGTTGGGCGTCGATCGCCTGGTTGGTGGCGATCATGTAGAGCCAAGGCCGCACTTTTTTGTCCGGCTCGAACTGGTCGCATTTCAGGTGCAGTTGCAAAAACGTGCCCTGGAAGGCGTCTTCGGCCATCACGGGGTCGCCCAAATAGCGCCGCAAGTAGTTGTACAACTCCCGCTCATAACGTTGCACCAACTCGGCAAACGCCAGCTTGGCTGCCGACTCGCGATAAGCCGACAGAAGTTCCTCGTCGGTCATTTCCGACCAGGTGCGGCTTACCACATAGTTGGCTCGCTGATTGGTTCGTGTCCGTTCGATGGTGTAGCTCATGATTCGTTACGCACCCGTCGGCTCACAAGTTCGACCGGGCCGGCAAGAATTATTGCCGACTTTTGCCCGGAGATCCAGAGAGCCGCTTCCTTGATTAGTTACCGAAACCGTTCCCCATCTTGCCGCCACGGGGGCAAGGGCTGACATGCCCCACATGGTTTTGGACGGCCTGGGAAGGCCATCCTCCTTTTTTGACGGCCTGGGAAGGCCATCCTCCTTGATGTTCGCTTTGAGGTGCCAATTTGACAGGCGGCAGTTGGGCGTCCTAGACTCACGCCACCCCTTTTGCAAAGGGCGTGCCTCGATAGGAAACGCGCTGTTGAACCGCTACCGTCCGTTCGTGTCTGGCGACGTTAACGCCTTTTTCGGCTTGATGTTGGATAACGTCGCCAACCTCTTGCTCTGCGTGGGACTGCTTTCCGCAACTTACAAATTTCCTGCAACCTTTGCCCTCCGCACGATGTTGCCCGGCACGGCGGTCGGCGTGCTTGTGGGCGACCTCATCTTCACTTGGATGGCGGTCCGTCTGGCCCGCCTCAGCGGCAATAAGACCTTGACCGCCATGCCTTTAGGAATCGACACCCCCAGCACGCTGGGCATGGTGTTCTTTGTGCTCGGCCCGGCCTTCCAAACTGCCCGCGAGCGTGGTGTGGATGAACTGGCCGCCGCCCAAAACGCCTGGCACATCGGGATTTGCACGTTGCTGGCCAGCGGACTGTTCAAATTGGCAGCCGCCCCCGTCTCCGGCTGGATACGCCGCGTGGTGCCTCGTGCCGGGCTGTTGGGATCGTTGGCCGCCATCGCCTTGGTCCTGATCAGCTTTCTTCCCTTCATTGAAGTGATGCAGCATCCCGTGGCCGGCTTCGTCTCCTTGGGCATCATTTTGATGACGCTGGTGGCCCGTTTGGCCTTGCCCGCCCATCTCCCCGGCGCCTTGCTGGCTTTACTGGTCGGCGGAGTCGTCTTCTATGCCATGCGTGCGGCGGGCCTGACCCCGGCCGGTCCGCTCGCCATCCGCCCGGCCGACGCTCTCTGGCCGACCGAGTGGCTGTCGGCTTTTCGCGGTCACTGGATGTCGGCCTGGAACGACTCGCTTGCCTATCTGCCGGTGGTTCTCCCGTTTGCGTTGGCGACCGTGGTGGGCGGAATCGACTGCACCGAAAGCGCGGCCGCGGCGGGCGACGAGTACGACACGTCGGGCGTGATCGCCGTCGAGGCGGTCGCCACCTTGGCGGCCGCGTTTTGTGGCGGTGTGATCCAGACGACGCCTTACATCGGGCACCCGGCCTACAAAGCGATGGGTGCCCGTGCCGGCTACACGCTGGCCACCGCCCTCGTCGTGGGCAGTGCCGGGCTGCTCGGCTACTTCGGGTATCTCTACGTTTTCATTCCCAAGGCGGTTGTCTTCCCGATTCTGGTTTTTGTCGGCCTGGAGATCGCATCGCAAAGCTTTCGCGCCACGCCGCAGCGGCACTATCCGGCCTTGGCCTTTGCCTGCCTGCCGGCTTTGGCCTCGCTGGTGATGATTTTTGCGGACCAAATCCTGGGTGCGACGGGGCACTCGCTTGTCTCACTGGCCCAATCGCCGGGCACCGCTTCGCTGGCCGAGGCGCTGCAAACGCTGCGCACGCTCTCGAACGGCTTTGTGATCACCAGCCTGTTTTGGGCATCGACGCTGGCGATGCTCATCGACCGCCGCTATTGGTCGGCCGCCGCGTTCCTGTTGTCGGCGGCGGCGTGCAGCTTGTTCGGCGTCATCCATTCGCCGCTGCCGGGCAGTCCCCTGGCATTGCCCTGGAGCCTGCCGCTGGACTCTTTGCCGTCGCCCGCCGTTCAAACACCGATGGTCATGGCCGCCTCGTACTTCGCGATGGCGACGGTCGTTTTGCTCGGCGGACTCTGGCTGGCGCGGCACGAGCGGTCGTAACCCTGGCCCCTGACGGTTCCACGCGCACGCGGTCCATCACCCAAATGTCGGCCCCTTGCAGGTCTTTGATCTGGCTGGTGGTGAGCAGCATCAGGCCGCAAAAGATGGAGCTTTGCTGCGCGATCAAGAGCGACGCGAAAGCGATTCCCAGAATGATGCCCACGTATTTGCCTTTGTTGCCGGTCAGCGTTTTCCGCGTATGATAGGTACACGGATTGGGAAAGGCCGCAACTCGCCAGCCAACGTTTGATCCGAGGAACCCATGTCGTTTGTCCGCGTTGTCTATTACAGTGCCTTGGCTGGCGGATGGGGGGCCTTTGTCGGCTGGCTGGTGGCAGAAATCCTGTTCTTTCAGTCGGGCGAGGCCGGCGGACCGGCGCAGGTCGCGGCCATCGGGGCATTGGTCGGCGCCGCGATCGGCTTCGCCCTCAGTGTGGTCGCCGGGATGGCCAATGGCCGCTTATCGCAAATCGCCCTGCGCGCCTTGCCGGGCGTCGTGGCCGGCGGTTTCGGCGGCGCCGTGGGCAGCTTTGTCGGCGACTTGTTGTATCCCTTTCTGGGTCGGGCACCGGGCTGGATGATCGTCGGCATCGGCATCGGCATCGTCGAGGGACTTTATGAGCGGTCCGCCAGCAAGTTGCGCAACGGCCTGATCGGCGGCGCCCTGGGCGGGCTGCTGGGCGGACTGTTGTTCGATCCGCTGCAACGCTGGGTCGCCCACGGCTCCGGCATGTCGAGCCGGGCCATCGCCTTCGTGATTCTGGGCATCGCCATCGGCGCGCTGATCGGACTGGTGCAGGTCGTCTTCAAAGACGCCTGGCTCACGGTGCTCGACGGTTACCGGCCAGGACGGCAAGTGATTCTCAGCCGACCGGTCAACTTCTTGGGTCGCGGCGACCACTTGCCGCTTCCCTTCTTGGGTCCGATGAACGCCGGCCTCGAATCGGAACACGTCCGCATTGCACGGCAGCCGAATGGCACGTTCGTCGTCGAAGACAACCACTCGCAGCTCGGCACGCGGCTCAACAACCAACCGCTGACCGGCGCGACGCCGCTGAAAGACGGCGACGTGATCAAGTTTGGCACCAACTTCGTGCGTTTCAACGAGCGGCACCGCAAGCAAGGGCAAGAGCCGCTCACCACCGCTTTTCAAGGACAGGTCAAAGCCGCGCCGCCTCCGCCGCCGGTGCATAAAGCGGCGCCCGCGGCCGCGAAGAGCAAAGCACCGCAGCCGACCACGGCGACGGCGCCGAAACCCGCCGCCGGCAACCGGCCTGCATCGCCGGGCAGTATTCCGCCGCCACCACCGCCCAGAAAGAAAAACTAAAGAGGGCGCGGGGACTTATACTTGACGCGGGCAAGAATAAAACGTTTTGCTGCGACGAAAAGCGGTGGCTGGGGCAGAGCTTGGCCGGATAGCGGCTGGCGCCCTTCAATCGCGTGGCGGCCAAGCGATGCCCCGGTGCGTCCAACCGGGGCATCGCCTGGCCGCCGAGATGAACGAAGTGCCAGCCTCCACTTGGCCAGGCTCTGCCCCAGCCACCTCGGCTCTGATAGAAAGATGATATATGAATCTCCGCCGGCTGTTCTTGCAGACGATCGTCGATACCGCCTTGGCGGCCGGCCTGGTGTTGGCGCTGGGCGTCGTGTTTGCCATCGACCATCAGAAGCCGCCGGCAGAGACCCCCGGCGGCGAGGTCAAACTGCAAACCGTCGAGCAGGCGCAAGACGTACCGCCCGCCGGACCCGTGCGGCGTCTGCGGCTGGGCGTCACGCCGCTGCCGGGAGAAGGCTACGACGACATGGGAAAGTTGCTCGACAGCCTGGGCCAAGGTTACAAGTACACGTCGTTTCCGCTCGACGACTTGCGCAAAGGCGAAAAGCTGAGCGACTTCGACGTCATCTTTTTCACTTGTTCGGGCGTGCCGCAGTCGTGGTTGGGCAAGAGGATCGGCGACAGCCAGCGGAAGGGCGCCGGCGTGTTCGAACCGAACGTAGAGGTGCTCAAGCAGGTGTCCGACAACCTGCGCAACTTCGTGCTGGCCGGCGGCACGCTGTATGCCTCCGACCTGCACTACAAGCTCATTGCGCAGGCTTTTCCCGAAGTGGCCCAGCCCCAACAGGCCCAAGAAGGCAAGACGCAAAAGCTGAACGCCGAAGTGGTCGATGCCGGGCTGCGCGAGCTGATCGGCGGCGAGATGCCGCTGGAGTTCGACCAGGCCGGCTGGTATCCGGCGGCCTTCGAGGGCAAAGACGTCACGGTCTATCTCCGCGGCAAATACACCACCGACGCCGGCACGAGTCAGACCGCTCCGCTGATGGTCAAGTTTCCCGAACATGACGGCACGGTGATCTTCACGTCGTTTCACAACGAGAAGCAGAACAGCGAGACCGAGATTAAGCTCCTGCGATACCTGGTGTTCTCCGCCGTCACCGCCGAAGTCGAGACGAAAGTCCAGCGGACGATGGTGCAGGGCGGATTCTCGCCGGCCAAGAAGAACCTGTTCAGCGCGTCGGCGGCCGAGCAATCGGCCACGAGCGTCTACCATGCCGACAAGCCCGGCCATTTGCAGTTTGTGCTCGGCTTTCAGAATGCCGGCGCGCAGCTCAGGTTGACGGTGGTCGCCCCCGACGGCAGCAAGCGCGAACAGCAATCGGCGAGCACGATTACGATCGACGTGCCCAACGCTCAGGCCGGCGACTGGAGCTACACCGTCACGGCCGTCAAGCTGCCGAGCGAGAACTTTCCGTTCACGGTCACGGTCGGGCAAAAGTAGGATCACACCCTACTTCTTCGTCTGCTCCGCCAGCCAGTTCTCCAGCTCGATCTGGACGCCCTGCGGGGCCAGCACCATCAGATAAGACGAAGCGGCATCGACCTCCAGCGCGCCGGCGCCGCCCATTTCCAACCACGTCGCCGGCGAGACTTCTTTGCGAATGCGAGCAGCGAATTCGTCGGCCGGCTCCGCTTGCAAGAAGCTCTCCGCCGGATAGAACTCGACGTCAAGATCGTCCGACACCTCGCGGGCCGAGGTGATCTGCAGCACTTGCCCGTCGACGATCCGGTAGCCGAGTTCGAGCGGCTCCAACAAGCGGTCGAGCACGTCGGCCAGCGGCTCGCGGTCGGTCGACAGCGTGGCTTCAACTTTGGGCGAGCGCTCCACGGCGGCCAGGCCCAGTCCGTCGAACACGATCGCAATGCCGGCCGCTTTCTGCAGTTGTGCGGCGATCTCGGCCAGCGGCACCGGCTCCGAAAAATTGACCGTCACGTTGCCTAAGAGCTTTTCGCGCGCCATCGACCAGCGCGTGGCCAGCGACGCGGGCCGCCTCTCGCGGCGAGCGACCGGCAGTTGACGCGCCAACCGCAGCTTGTCGAGAAAACCGCCGACTTGCTGCGACACGCTCGGCGTCTGCTTCACGACCAGCTCTCCCTCGGCGGCCTCGATCGAGCCCGGTCCGCCCGACGTCTGCCAGGCCGTCGGCACCACAAACCTCTCGACCAGCTTCGCCAGGTCGCTCTCGTGCTGTTTCGACGAAGCCACCAGGTCGGCCACTTTGAACCGCACGGTCTCCACGGTCTCTTTCAGCCGCCGGGCATCCATCACGATGAGCTGCTTGCCGACCATCACGTACTTCAGATCGTACGGCCGCAGCCCTGCGTCGAGGATTTCGCCGATGGTGGCGTTCGATAACTTCAGCGAAACCTTCGCGGCGGGATCGACGCCGGCCTGGGCCAGCGACTCGGCGTCGAGCGTCATCGGCACCGTGCTAAGCTGCGACAGCAAATTGAGCAGATCCGTCAGCGTCGTCTTCAGCTCGATTCCCGGAATCGTGTCGTTCAACCGGGCCGCCATGCGTTTGTCGGGTTCCTGAGGGACCGGCCGCGTTCGTTTCGCGCTACGTTTTTCAGCCGTTTTGGCTCGTGGCGTAGGTGTCCTCGCTTGCGCGGGCTGACGCGGAGGCAGACCTCCGTCAGGCGTGCTCGCCTTAGCAACCGACGGATCCGGGTCGCCGCCGTGGATCGTCGCCAGCCGCTCCAGAACCGCGGGATCGATGTCTTTGGAAAGAAAACGCACGGAGCCGTCGGCCATGCCCACCAGCATGCCGTCGGGCTGTCCGCTGCCGAAGCCGTCGGGGCCGTTGATATAGGGACGCTGCGTCAAGCCGCGGACGGTGGCCGCGCCGCCGGCCGCCCAAGGGCCGAGCTTGCCGCTGACGCCCGCCAAGGCAATCGTGTTCGATGCGCCATCGGGAATCTCGGCGGGCGTCGGCCGCGACCGAAAGCCAAACACGCCCGCTCGCGCGTCGGTGGCCTCGAGCTGCCCGGCGTCGGCCCCCAGACCGGCCACGCCGACGTAATGCGTGACCGGAAAGTCGGCCGTTGTCTTGGACGGACCCAACGCCGGGTTGGTCATCACGTCCAGCGGCTGCCGCGTCACGCGCTGGTTGAGCGGATCGTTCCAGGCACGGGCAAAGTTCAACTCGCCGTGCCAATCGAGATGTCCGTAATAAGGCAGAAGCGTGGCCTGCCAGCTCAGTCGCGTTTCGGGCGCGAGCAGCGTCGCTCCGGCGGCGCCGGCGGGCCAGGCACGCTCGGCCTTGACGTAGCCCGCCAGTCCGGCCAGCAGGAGCTGGTGATGTTCTTCGTCCAACCGCCGCACCGCCGCCAGCCGGCGGACTTCCAGTTGGGGAATGCCGGCCAGAAAGCCCGCCGCCAGCTTCGCGAGATCGCCCTGCCACGCCAGGCGGGCCCAGACCACCTGATCGCGAAGGCCGGAAGTGCGGTCGGCCAAGGCCGATTGGCTGCCGGCCAGAAACTGTTTCAAGTCGCCGGCCAGAGCCGCATTGATCTCACCGGCCAGCAGTTTGTCGCTGAGCGAGTCGGCCTCGCCGGCCATCGTCCCTTCCACGGCTTCGAGCACGCGGTCCAGCGCGGCATGCACTTCTTCGGCGCCGGAGGCACCGTCGCAGGCCAGTTCCAGCTCGACGTCGCCTTGTTTTCCCAGGCTGATGGCCAGGCGGAAGGCCAGGGGCATCGTGCGCAGCAACTGCCAATCGTCGGCTTCAGCGTGCCACAGCTCGACCACCGGCATCCAGTGCGGCACGGCGTCGGCGTCGCGAAGGGCGCGCAAGTCGAGCAGGGCCAGCGCCGCCGCCTTGGCATCGGCCGCGTTCAGCAACTCTTCGAGCGCCTCGTTGGCCAGCCGGTCCTCTTCGCGAGCGGCCAGCTCGCGCAACAGCGGCCCGGGACCGGTCACCACCGTCCGCTTGTCGATCACCGCGAACGGATTCGGCCAGGCCCGCGATTTCAGTTCTCGCGCCGGCGCCTTGGCCAGCGTCCAATCGAGCGGCACGCCGTCGCGCAGCGCGGGCGAAGCGGCGTCGAGCGGCTTGTCGAGCTCGATGGCCACGACCCCTTGGGTCAGCCAGTCGTTCCCGCGCAGCGCACGAATATCGACCGCCGACCAGGTGGCGCGGTCGATCGACTGTGGTTCCAGCCCCAGCGACGACACGAGCTTGTCCAGCGCCGCTTGCCAGATCGCAGCCGTGCGGTCGAGCACCACGCGTGCCGCCGGTTCCGCCAGCAGCAGCTTGGGACGCAAACTGACCACGGCCGCCGCGTTGCTGGGCAGCCAGCGACGGGCCAGGCGGACCGGCTCAGGCACCGGCTCGCGATCGGGCGGCGGAGTGGCGGGCGGCGGCGGTGCCTCAATGGGGGGCGCCGGCTCGGTGGCCGCCACCTCCGGCGGAGGTGGCACCTCATCCGGCGAGCGACGAAAGAACCAGACTGTGGCGGCCAGGGCCACCACGAGTGTCGGCACGCCCGCCAACAAGCCCCATTTGCCCCATGCGGCCGCCGCGCCACCGCCAGCCACCGGTGGAGCGGCCAGCGGACCGACCTCCGAATCCTGCATTGCCGCACCCGCCAGCGCGGAAGCCGAAATGCTCGAAGAGGAGCTTGCGGAGCTATCTGCCAGACCGCCCGACGAATCGCCGAACTTCAGGCCGCCGCTGCTGGAAGGCGTCGCGGCGCCTTCGGTCAATTTCTCGCCGGGCTGAACCTGGTTTTCCCAACGCCGCCGGCCTGACGTACTGGGGGCATCCGAGGGCGCGGCGGCTCCTTCGACGGCATCGGCGGACGGCGGTTGCCAGCCCGCGGGTGCCGCAACCTGCACCATGCTGCTGCACTTGGGGCAATTCAGAATCTGTCCGATCGCGGCCCTATTGCGCACCTTCAGCCGTGCGCTACAGGTCGGGCAGACGATCGAAAAAAGTTCCACGGCGATTCTAATTGTAGGGTGGGACCAGCGAGCTTGCGAGCGCCGGCCCACCCTACTTCACGGTTTCCAGTTCCGGCGGGAGCTTGTCGCCGCGCTTCTTCACGGCGGCCCGCGTCGTCACATACAGCACGTCCTCGCCACCGCCTTCCTTGGGCTTGATGACATAAACCAGTTTACCGTCTGGATTGGCCAGCTTCATGATTTTGCGCAGGATTTCGTCGGCCGGCTGGTCTTTCTCCTCCAGACCGAACGATTGGTTCTTGGTGATGCCCTCGTCGCGCAAATCGTTGCCCAGAATGACGATCTCCACGCCGATGTCGTCGCCGAGCAGCTTCATCGACATCTCCAACGTGTTGCGCGGAAAGCTAAGCGTCGTTTTTTTCTTGAGCTTTTCGGCCACGGTTTGCGGCTTGGCGGCCTGGGCGGTCGACGCCACCGCGGCCACCGGTCCGCCACTCCCGACGTTTTCCAACAACGCCAGGTGCGCGCCCAAGGCCAGGTTGTGGGCCGCCACGACGGGCAAGTACGCCCGCATCACAATCTGCTTCCCTTCGATGCCCAGCCGCGTGTAGTGTTGCAGCACATCCAACCGGTCTTTGTAATCCCACAACACCGGTTTGCTGTAGGCCGACAACTGCAGAACTTGGAGGTAGTCGCTCACTTGTCTGGGCAATTGGGCCACGCGGCGCTCGAGCTCGCGGGCCGCGCTCTGTGCCGGCCGGCCAAAGTTATCGTACAGCCGCAACTCCAGGAACAAGCTGTCTGCGAGATGGCAACTCAACAGCAGGGCCTTGGTCAGTTCCAGCTTGTGATCGCTGTCCTCCATTTCCAGAAAGTTCCGCAACGGTCCCAGCAGCTTCGCTCCCTCATCGACGAACAACGCCTTGCCGTCGGTCAAAGGGAAATTCGGCGCCGCCAGCAGCGTAAGCTGGCGCTGGTCGTCGCTCGATTCCAACAGCACTTCGACTTCGCGCCTCAGCGGCGGAGCTTCGCCGCCGGTTTTGAGCATTTCGCGCAGCTCGGCTGCCGGCGCGATCACCAGCAGCTTGTCGCCGCCGCTGGCGGGCACATAAAACGCCCGGCCCGCCCGAACATAAATCACCTGCCCTTCGATCTCTTCCGACTTGGCGTCGCCCCAGGCGGTCCGCAAATCGTCGAGATTGAATTCTTCACTGGCACGCGCGACCAGGGCCACGCGCGGCGGGCCGGGACTGCCGTCGAGCAGGCCGATCACGACCGTCTCAATCTGATCGAGCGTCTTGCCGGTCAGCTTCGGCAGGTCGTCGGTCATCCACTGGCTGATCGTGCCGAGCGTCTTCTTGTCGATCAGCTTTTCCCATTCGGCCTGCCCCGCCAGCTCGGCCGGACGAAGCGCGAGGACGACTTGGACGCCCGGCGGCAGCCACGCCAGGTTCAACGGCGCACCATGGGTGGGCGACTGCCAGATTAACTGCTTTTGGTCGATGCTATGAATCGGTTCTGTGGCGGCGCTCCCTTTTTCAGAAAGATGAATGTCCTGCGAGGCCGGATCCTCTTCAGAATCATCGGCTGCGCCCTCCTCGTCCGGCTCAGTTGGCCGGACCGCGGCGACTTCGTGCTTCGTCGGTTGCGGCTGCTCTTTTTCGTCATCCGGTTGCAGAAACCAGACGATTCCCAGCAGCACGACAACGGCCGCGCCGATGACACCCAGCGTGGCAGCCGTTTGCCCGCCCTTTTTGGCGCGCCGCTGGGCGATTGCCGCGGCTCCGCTGGGCACCGCGACGACCGCCGGCACGGCATGGACGACCGGCGGCGGCACGGCCCGGAGCGGCGCCGCCGGATACGCGGTTGCCGGCGGCGGCTGCACGTGGCCGGCTGCCGGCGCAGAGGCCATCGCCACGCTCGCGGCCATCGGCTGAACAAGGGGTGCCATCGGCACTCTGCCGGTCATTCCACCGCCGTTGGCGCCTGCCACGGGCACGCCAGCCATGACGGGACGCGCGGCGAGCGGCGGCGCAGCTTGCGGTGCGGAAGCCTGCGGAGGATTGACGGGCGTTGGCCCGCGCCGCGGTTGCTGCAACCAGGCCTCGTAGGCCGCCAGCGTTGCTGGCGGCGCCGTTTGTGGATCGGCGCCGGAATAGGCTTGCAGCACTTCGGCCACCGCCGCCGCGTCGGGATAACGCCTGGCCGGATCTTTCTGCAACAGATAGTTCAGCACTTGCGTCAGCGCGGCGGGCGTCTCCGGGTTGAACTTGGTGATCGCCGGCGGCGCCTCTTGATTTTGCCGCGCCAGCTTGCTTTGGCGGTCGCCGCCCGCCAGCGGCGGTTTGCCGGCCAGCAAGGTGAAGAGCAAGCAACCGAGGCTGTAGACATCGCCGCGCGCGTCGGCCAATGCGGCGGGGCTGGCCAATTCGGGCGCCAAGTAGTCGAGCTGCGCCTCGATGCTGGCGGGCGGCTGTCTTGGCGAAAGCGGGTCGCCGATCAAGGGAAACTGCAAAAGCTTCGTTGCACCCGACTCTTCGAGCCAGACATTTGCGGGCCGCACGTGGCCGTGCGCCTGGCCCAGCGCATGGAGCCTGGCGAGTCCCAACGCGGCCAACCGCACCATCCGGCACGCGATCGACACCGAGAAACGGGCGTTGGTTTGTTTAAGGCGTTCTTCCAGCGAGTCGCCTTGCAGGTCTTCGACCACCAGGAACTTAAACGTGCCGAGATCGACGAACTGATAGCAGCCGCTCAGCCGAGGCTCTTGCTGACTGGCCTGTCGGGCAACCGCCACTTGCGGCATCAGACGTGCCAGCGCCTGGGGATCTTCAAGCGATTTCCCGGCCAGGAACTGAAGGCAAACCGGATGCTGCGTCGGCTGATGGCGGGCACGAAACAGCCCTGCCAGCCGGGTACTTTCGACCCGATCATAGACAACGTAATCGCCGTAAAGGAACGGCCCCGGCTTGCCGGAAAGCAACACCTTGGCCTGATAGCGCGAGAGCCGCCCGGCCTCGATGAGCAGCGTGGCCACTTGCCGTAAATCACTCAGGGCACCCGGTTTACGGCGTGCCAAGTTATCGGCGACCTGCCGCACCTGGTCGGGCGTAAGAAGGCGGCTTTCGGCCAGCAGCTTCCAAAAATCGGCGACGGAAATGCTCATTTGGACCGGCGGTAGCTGGGTAGTCTGGAATCGTGCCTTTTTCGAGGTGGCTGGGGCAGAGCTGGCCGCGTTCCCTTGGCCATTGCCAAAACGGGCTGCCGGCCAGCGATGCCCCGGTGGTGCGAACGAGCAGGAATTGGGGCTTGCCTCGCGTGCGCTTGAGGTTAGTATGCGCCTCGTTGGCACGAGCGACAATGCCCTCGTTCGCTCGTCCCCTTATAATCTCCGCCAAGTGCCAAGTTCGAAAGTGATAGCCTTTTTGAGTCCAGCCGGGTTTTTGCTGGAACGGCTGTGCGAAATTCGCTATGAAGACGGGCGAGAATTCCACGAAGCGGGCCTGCGTATCACAATAGATACCCTGCACCGCTTTGAAATATTCGTCGGCGGGATCCTTGCCGCCATCGGCTCAGGCTGGGCCGTTCTGTCTGCTTGGCTCAAGCCGCTTCATTAACGAACGCACGCGCGAGGCGAAACGAACCAGAATCAGGTCCTGGCCGCTACAACCGTTCCTCTCGGAAAATTCAGCCAACTTGCGGTTTAAATGCCCGGCCCAACGTGGTAGAGTTTGTAGAAGCACGGCAGTAGTCGCGGGCGGCGAGCCAAGAATTCCTCGGTCCGTCGCCCGTCGCAGGTGAGCAACGTGGATCTTGAACTGAACTTGACGACTGAGTCGGTAGAGCTGACCTCGCCTCTGCCGGTCGTCAGCGTTGCGCCGGAGACGCCGGTCCGCGACGTGTTTCAGCGACTCAAAGGCGAGGGGCGCGGCAGTGTGCTTATTTGCCGCGAGGGCGCCTTGGTCGGCATTTTTACCGAACGCGACGCCCTCCGCCTGATGGCCCGCGGCGGCAATCTCGACGCGGCGATCGAAACCGTGATGATCCGCGACCCGGCCACCCTCCACGCCAACGCCACCGTGGCCGAAGCCGTCGAACGCATGTCGTGCGGCGGCTATCGTCGCATGCCGATCGTCGACGATCAGCACCGTCCGCTCGGCGTGGTGCAGGTGTCGGGCATCGTGCATTACCTGGCCGAGCATTTTCCCAAGACGATTTACAACCAACCGCCCGTTTCGCATTCCGTTACACAGCACCGTGAAGGTCCGTAAGAGCAACCGCTGGCAACGCTTGACGATTGCCGCCGGGTGCTACAATCAAATAGATACTCCCCCGCCGCACTCTTTCGGCCGGCCGCGTGCGTTGCCGGCTTGACCCCTCCTTGATCCGTTTTGCTCTCGATCGCTTTTTTGCGCCGCCCCACGGCGCCTCTTTGACTTGGATTTTAAAGGAACAGTAACGAGACATGGCTACAATCACCGACGGCTCTAAACCGGTCGTGGAACTCGAATCGGCCACGGTCCGCTTCTGCGGCGATTCGGGCGACGGCATGCAGTTGGCCGGCACCCAATTGACCAACACCTCCGCCCTGGCCGGCAACGACGTCGCCACTTTCCCCGATTTTCCGGCTGAAATTCGCGCTCCCCGCGGCACCAAGGCCGGCGTCAGCGGTTTTCAGATCCATTTTGCCAACAAGGACATCTACACGCCGGGCGACCAGGTCGAAGCGCTGGTGGCCATGAACCCGGCCGCCCTGGTCACGAATTTGTCCGACCTTGTGCCGGGCGGCATTTTGATCGTCAACCGCGACGCCTTCGACGGGCAAGGCATGAAGCAGGCGGGCTATCACACCAGTCCGCTGGACGATGGCAGCCTCTCGGAGTATCAACTCATTCAGGTCGACATGACCAAGCTCACGCGGCTGGCCGTCGAAGGTTGTGGTTTGGGACAGAAAGAAAGCGACCGCTGCCGCAACTTCTTTGCCATGGGGCTGGTGTTCTGGCTCTACGATCGCTCGTTGGATCCGACGCTCCGCTATATCGACGCCAAGTTCGCCAAAAAGTCGCCCGCCGTCGCCGATGCGAACCGCAAGGCGCTGATGGCCGGCTACCATTACGGCGAGACGACCGAAGCCTTCGCCGCCCAGTACCACGTCAACCGCGCGGAGTTGCCGCCCGGCGTCTACCGCAACCTCACCGGCAACGAAGCCACGGCCTACGGGGTGATGACCGCCGCCAAGCGGAGCAACTGCGAACTGTTTTTAGGCAGCTATCCCATTACGCCCGCCAGCGACATTCTGCACGAGCTGTCGCGGCACAAGAACTTCGGCGTTCGCACGTTTCAGGCCGAAGACGAAATCGCCGCCATCACCGCCGCCATCGGCGCGGCCTTCGGCGGGGCGATGGCCATGACCACGTCCAGCGGCCCCGGCATCGCCCTGAAGCAAGAGGCGATGGGGCTGGCCGTGATGACCGAGCTGCCGCTGTTGATCATCAACGTACAACGCGGCGGGCCGAGCACCGGCTTGCCGACCAAGACCGAGCAGGCCGACCTGTTGCAAGCCATGTTCGGCCGCAACGGCGAATGTCCCATGCCCGTGATTGCCGCCCGCAGTCCCGCCGATTGCTTCGACGTGGTGCAAGAGGCCTGGCGGATTGCCGTGCGGTTCATGACGCCCGTGATGGTGCTCACCGACGGCTACCTGGCCAACGGCTCGGAGCCGTGGCGCATTCCCGATGTGGATTCCATGCCGCCGATCGAGGTCAAGCATCCCACAGCGGGCCACAACGGCGACGTGTTTCATCCTTACGAGCGCGACGAACGGCTCTCGCGTCCCTGGGCCCTGCCCGGCACGCCCGGCCTGATGCACCGCATCGGCGGCCTGGAAAAGCAAGACATCACCGGCAACGTCAACTACGAGCCCGACAACCATCAGCACATGGTCAACACGCGGGCACGCAAGGTGGCCAACGTGGCCAACGACATTCCCTTGCAGGAAGTCACGGGGGCCGAACACGCGCGGCTGCTGGTGGTGAGTTGGGGCGGCACCTACGGCGCGTGCGCCACGGCGGTGCGCGAAGTGATTGAATCGGGCGGCCCGGTTGCACACTGCCATCTTCGCTACCTGAACCCGTTCCCACGAAACCTGGGAGAGATTCTCAGTCGTTACCAGACCGTGCTCGTGCCGGAGCTGAACCGCGGGCAACTGCGGCTCTTGCTGCGGGGCGAGTTCCTGGTGGACGCGATCGGCTTGAACAAGGTCAAAGGCAAACCATTCACTGTGGCGGAGGTGGTGGACAAAATCCAGGAGCTGCTGGCCGGCGACTAGGGACGTGTAGGGTGGGACCAGCGAGCTTGCGAGCGCCGGCCCACCACGCATCAGCGCCGCTGGTGGGCCGGCGCTCGCAAGCTCGCTGGTCCCACCCTACCGCGACTAAGGAACATCCACATACAATGTTGACTTCATCCAGAGAAAAGGTACTGAAACCCATGGCTACCGATACCGCGTTGCCGGTGCTCACCGCCAGCGATTTTGCCAGCGACCAGGACGTGCGTTGGTGCCCCGGCTGCGGCGACTATTCGATCCTCGCCCAGATGAAAAAAGTGCTTCCCACGCTGGGCATACCGCGAGAAAAGACGGTGTTCATTTCGGGCATCGGCTGCTCCAGCCGCTTTCCGTATTACATGAACACCTACGGCATGCACTCCATTCACGGCCGGGCGCCGGCCGTGGCCACCGGCCTGAAGGCGAGCCGGCCCGACCTTTCCGTGTGGGTCATCACCGGCGACGGCGACGGCCTGAGCATCGGCGGCAACCACCTGATGCACTGCATTCGCCGCAACCTCGACATCAACATCATCCTCTTCAACAACCGCATCTACGGCCTGACCAAGGGCCAATATTCTCCCACCTCGCCGGTCGGCAAGGTGACCAAGAGCACGCCCATGGGGGCGATCGACAATCCCCTGGCCCCGCTGTGCATCGCCATCGGCTGCGAAGCGACCTTTGTGGCCCGCTCCATCGACACCAACATCAAGCACCTGGGCATGGTGCTGAAGCGGGCGGCCGAGCACCGCGGCATCTCGTTCGTCGAGGTCTATCAGAACTGCAACGTGTTCAACGACGGCGCCTTCGAATACGCCACCGACCGCGAAATGAAGTTCGACACCACGCTCGAACTGGAACACGGCAAGCCGCTGATCTTCGGCAAGAACCGCGACAAGGGCATCCGCCTCAACGGCATGAATCCGGAGACCGTTCAATTGGGCAAGGGCATCAGCGAAGACGACCTGCTGTTCCACGACGAGCGGGCGCCTGAGCCGACGCTGGCCTACCTGCTCAGCCGCATGCGTCATCCGGAGTTTCCGGAGCCGATCGGCGTGTTCCGCGACGTGGCCAAGCCGAAGTACGACGAGCTGATCAACGCTCAGATCGCCGAGGCCCGCCAGACCAAGGGCGAGGGGGATTTGCAGAAGCTATATTATTCGGGCGACACCTGGACCGTCGAGTGACTGTAGGGTGGGACCAGCGAGCTTGCGAGCGCCGGCCCACCAACAAAAGGCGTCAGGACAATCCGAGTCGTGCCTTCCTGACGCCTAATGCCTTTTCCCGCGGAGATTCACCATGACCGAATGCCCTTACTGCGGCGTCGAGAACATTGACGGGGCCGATCATTGCGAGGAGTGCCAGCAGCCGCTCGATCATCTCTCGAAGCCGCGGCCCCGCTCGGCCGTCGAGCGCAGTCTGGCCAAAGACCGCGTTTCGTCGCTGCAGCCGAAGACGCCCCTGACGGTCGCCCCCGAGCAAACGGTGGGCCAAGTGCTGCAGTTGATGGCCGAGCAGCAGGTCGGCTGCGTGATCGTGGAGCGGGGGGAGCAGCTTCTGGGCGTGTTCAGCGAGCGCGACGCGCTCGACCGCTTGAACGTCGATTTCGCGGCCCTGGCTCAGCGTCCGGTCTCCGAGTTCATGACTCGTTCGCCCGAAACGGTGGAACGCGAGGCGCGGATCGCCTTTGCCGTTCACAAGATGGACGTGGGCGGCTATCGTCACTTGCCGGTGGTCAGCCAAGGCCGCGTCGACGGGATGATTTCCGTGCGCGACGTGCTGCGTTACATCACCCAAAAGCTTCGCTCCGCCGACGCCACGTAGTGGCTCAGCGCGGGTTGCGATTCAGCGCGCTTGCCAGCCGCCGCCCATCATGATGATGATGGGCTTTGAGGTTGATATTGCCCGGTTCATCACAATTGTTATAATCGAGGGAACCGCGGCCTGGGTTACAGCACAATCATTTGGGATCTCGATGACGATCCGGTCGGGAATGTCCAGCACATTGCGGAGCATGATCTGGCGAAGGAGGAAGTCGAAGACGTACTGGCTAATCCAGAAGGCAGGACGACGAACCGGTCGTCCGGTCTGCCGGTCGTCTTCGGCTCGACTTCAACCGGACGCTTCATCGCGGTCGTGTTTCAGGAAATTGACGACGACACAGCAAGGCCGGTGACGGCCTATGACATTGACGAATAGTCGCGACCGAATTAAGGAGTAAAGCTTCGCCGAACCCGTTCCCATTTCCACACTAACCCGAAGCGCAAGCGAGGTTTTGCCGCCTTTTTCACGTTCCTCGCTGGCGCTTCGGGTTGGTGTAGGGCGCCTGCGTACCGGGTTCGGCGAAGCTTTACGAAAAAATATCCGTAAGTGCTTTCAGGGACCTGTGTTGCGACGTTACCGGCTGATGCTCTTGGCGCCGATTTTCCGCGATTTCTGCACGGGACGCCTGTCGAACTACGTGCTCAGCTCGTCGCGGACCTTTTCCAGCAATTTCTTCGTGGCCCGAATCCCTTCCGGCTCGCTCAGCTTGCCGCCTTCATATTCGATGCCCAGGTAACCGTGATAGCCGGCCGCGACCACGATCTTCATCATCCGGCGGTAGTCGGTATGCGTTTCGTTGCCTTCGGCGTCGAAATCGCCCGACTTGGCGCTGACCGCCTTGGCGAACGGCATCAACTCCGTCACGCCCTGATAGCGGTCGTATTCTTTGCCTTCGCCCAGCATGAAGTTGCCGAAGTCGGGCAACGTGCCACACCGCTGCATGCCGACCTTCTGGATGACCGAACTGAGCCATTGGCCGTTCGACGACAGCCCCCCGTGGTTTTCGACGATCACGTTGATGCCGTGCGGCCCGGCGAATTCGGTCAACCGCCGCAGACCGTCGGCCGCGCGGTCGAGCTGCTCTTCGTAGTTGCCGCTGCTGGCGGCATTGACGCGAATCGAATGGCAGCCGAGAAACTTGGCCGCCTCGACCCAAGGATAATGGTTCTCGACCGCCTGCTTCCGCTTGGCCTCGTCGGCGTCGCCCAAATGGCCTTCCTCGTCGATCATGATCAGCAGCGTCTTGACGCCGATATCGGCCGCCCGGAGTTTCAGCTCGGTCAGATACTCCTTGTCTTTGGCCTTGTCTTTGAAGAACTGGTTGACGTATTCGATGGCCTCGATGCCGTAATCGTTCTTGGCGGTCTTGGCGAAATCGAGATTGTCGAGCTGGCCCGATCGCAGCGTGCGGTGCAACGACCACTCGGCCAGCGAAATCTTGTAGAGCGGAGTGGTGGCGTCGAGCGCGTGGGCCGTGCTTTCCGCCAACGAGTAGGCGCCCAGCCCGGCGGCGGAAAGGGCCGAAGCCCTGCGAAGAAACTGGCGGCGGTGGATGGTGGTTGTCATGGCGATCACTTCTTGGCTCCGCTTAGGTCGGTGTCGAAGACGCGCACCTTGGCCCACGTGTCTTTGTTTTCGTCGATGAATTTGAGGTGCTGGGGGGCGTCCTGATAAGCGTCGTGGCTGGCGCGGTCTTTGAAAACGACGTGCAGGCCGACGTCCCAATCGCGGTCGTTCACCGACCGGTTCAGGTCCGAGACGGTGCCGGCGGCATAGAACACCGTGCCCGGATGGTCCGAAAGGTACTTGTCGCAGGCCGCGACCAGCTTGCGGCGGTTCGTTTCGTTTGGTTCCTTGAGCGAGAAATAGACGTTGTGAGCGAGCATGGTGTTGGTTCCTTCGGCGTTAGCGGCATAAGCGGTCGACCGTTGGACACTGGCGGCGATACCGATGCCTGCGATGCAAGCGGCGGCGACGGCCAGGCCCAACCAGGTTTTGTTCGTGCGAGCGTTCAACATGGCATCTCCAAGTCGGTGGTTGCGGGGACGATGACATTGTGGTTCGGGAAGGCCGGCGTGGCAAGCGGCGGGAAGGGTTCAGGGTTCAGGGTTCAGGGTTCAGGGTTCAGGAAATTGCAAATTGCAAATTGCCCAATGCCCTGAACCCTGAACCCTCTTCTCATCCCTCATCCGGTGCCCGGAACCACGGAGTGAGCGTTGGTTCAGAGGGGCAGATTTCGTCGGGCTTGAAATACAACTCGATCTCGCGGGCGGCGGCGTCCGGGCCGTCGGAGGCGTGGACCAGGTTCATCTGGCGGCTGGAACTGAAGTCGCCGCGGATGGTACCGGCCGCGGCCTTCAAACCGCTGGTGGCGCCGAGCATCTCCCGGACCACGCGGATGGCCTCCAGCCCTTCGACGATCGCGGCCACCACCGGGCCGCCGGTGATGAACTTCTCCAACGCCGGATAAAACGGCTTCGAGACGTGCTCGGCGTAGTGCCGCTTTGCCAGGTCGGGTGTGATCCGGATCAGCTTCATGGCGATCAGGTTCAGCCCCTTGTCTTCGAATCGCGCGAGGATGCGTCCGACCAGCCGCCGTTCGACGCAGTCGGGTTTGAGCAGAATTAACGTCCGTTCCATTGGGCCTTGTCTCCAGTGGCTTCCAGAAAGGCCCCAATTTAGGCTAAAACCGCGGTGGTCTCAAGCAAGAGACCGGAGAAGCCGTTTGAAGTTCCGCAAAATCGGGATAAAATATGGGCATGGTGAATCATCGAAAACAGGAGCGGGACATGGAAGCGTCAGCTATTCTTCGAGCCGAGGACATCGCCCCGGCTGCTCGCGAGTGGGTGGCGAGCGTCTTGCATGTCGATCTCTGTGACGGTGACCAATTGACGCTGGCCCTTCGTCGCGCCGCAGACGATGAGCGCGCAACGCGACGGGCCATTGTCAGGAAGCGACTGCTCACGCTGCTGGCGAAGATGGACGAAAAGACCCGTGATGTGCCTGACGAGGGGATGGACAATGCCATCGAAGAGGCGATGCAGTTTGTCCGCCCTTCGTCCGGTGCGTGATGCGGGCCACCTGCGACACAAACATTTTGGCGCGTGCGGCAGTACGTCCGGCAGGGCCTGCGCGGGCCGTATTCGTCGAGCTCCTTTCTGACGAGCATGAACTTATCCTTTCGGAGCACATTGTGACGGAACTGGTTCGCGTCTTGCAATACGAACGCGTCCGGGCCCAGGCGCGACTGACGGACGCCGAGATCGACTCCTTTGTCAACGATCTTCGCGAACTGGCGGTACTTGTGACCCTGCCCGATTCCGTACCCGCCGTCGCGAGCGACCCGGACGACAATATGGTCGTCGCCACTGCCGTCACCGGCGGCGCCGACGTAATCTGCACTCGCGACCGGCACATACGGCATCCGGTCGTGCAGGCGTATTGTGCCACGTTTGGTATTCGTGTGCTTACCGAAGTTGAGTTGTTGAACGAACTGCGGGGCGGTCAGGCAAGCAAGTGACCCTATGAGTACCATCGCTCGCTTTTCGCTTCAGGAATACGATCGACTGATCGCCAGCGGCGTGTTCGACTTTCCCCAGCGGCGGCACGTCGAGCTCATTCGCGGAGAACTGCGAGAAATGACACCGCCCGGACCATCACACGAAGACGCCGTCGATTTCCTCACCAAATGGAGCGTACTTTCGACGGCCGGCGAGAAGGTCCGCATCCGGGTGCAAAACTCGATCGGCATCGCGCCGTTGGCCAGCGCGCCGGAACCCGACATCGCGTGGGTGCGGGAGAAGAAGGGCTATAAAAAAGCCCGTCCGGCCAAGGGCGATGTGCTGTTGCTGATCGAGGTCTCGGACAGCAGTCTCGACGACGACCGTGGCACGAAGGCAAAACTCTACGCGACCGCCGGGATCAAAGATTACTGGATCGTCAATCTACAGGACCATTGCGTCGAAGTTCGCCGCGATCCGTGGCGAGGCCGCTACCGCGCCCTGCAGACCTTCACAGCGGGCGAAGAGGTTCGTCCGCTGGTGCTGCCCAAGATTGCGCTTTCCGTCTCCGAGTTGTTCAGTTCGTGACCGTTGCCAACCCGCGCCGCTCCTTCTATCATGCTAGCCTACGCACCACCGATCGTGTTTTGCGAGCGAACGGGCGTCTGGGCCGCGGCTTGGCGGCGCGTCTGGTCGAGACGCGCCTTGCGTGGCAAATCGGCGCCGCGGATCGTCGAAACCCGCGGCGCCAGCGAGTGCCGCGAGCGGATTGCCGCTAACCGGGCGGCGTTCGTCGTGGCGGAGATCGCCTCGACCAACGCCGAGGCGACCCTCGATTTGCTGTTCGATTTGAGTTTCGCCTTTCCCGGCGTGGCGAGCGCTGTGGTGGCCGAGCGGGCGATGTCGGGCTACGGACCGCTTGCCCGCGAGTTGGGAGCGCTGGCCTTCGTCGTGTCGCCGCTGGAACTGGAAGACGTTTGTGATCTCGCCGAGCGGCACCTCAAGCAAGCCGCTCGCGAACCCGCCGACGTGTGTCAAAGAATCTGGAACGAACTGCCGTGGGCTTGACTGGCGACAACGGGAGGATGGCCTTCCTAGGCCGTCACTGGAGAAACCGAAAGCGATGTCTGACGAAATCACCGAAGCCTTGACCGGCCTGAAAGACCCTGAAACCGGCCGCGGCGTCACGCAGCAAGGGCAAGTGCGCGACGTGACTCGTGAGGGCGACCGGCTGTCGCTCACGCTGGCCCTGTCGACTCATTCGGCGCCGCTCTGGAAACGCACCCAAGACGAATGCGTCGAGCTGCTTCGCGGTCGTTTCCCGTCGCTGAAAGAGATCGACGTGCGGTTGGCCGTCCATCCGCGTCCACCGCAAAAGCTGGGCGAGATCGGGCTGACCGCCAAGACGGTGATCGCCGTGGGGTCGGGCAAAGGGGGCGTGGGCAAAAGCACCCTGGCCGCCAGCCTGGCTTACGGCCTGAAGCGGGCCGGGTCGGTCGTGGGACTGCTGGACGCCGACGTCTACGGACCCAGCATTCCGCACCTGGTGGGCGTCAACCAGCGGCCGGAAATCGTCGACAAAAAGATCAAGCCGATCGAGGCGGCCGGCATGAAGGTCATGTCGATGGGCTTTCTGGTGCCGCCGGGCGAGGCCGTGGTGTGGCGCGGGCCGATGCTGCACGGCGCCATCACGCAGTTCCTGCGCGACACCGCCTGGGGCGATCTCGACTATTTGATTATCGACATGCCGCCGGGCACCGGCGACATCGCGCTCACGCTCTCGCAACTGTTGCCGCTGACGGGCGCGGTGGTGGTTTGCACTCCGCAAGACGTGGCCCTGCTGGACGCCGTGAAAGCGATCGCCATGTTCCGCAAGGTGAACATCCCGGTGCTGGGCATGATCGAAAACATGAGCTATTTTCTTTGCCCGAATTGTGGTCAGCGGTACGACATCTTTGGCAGCGGCGGGGCGCGCAAGCGGGCGGCGGATTTGGAGATCCCGTTTTTGGGCGAAGTGCCGATCAACATTCAGATTCGCGTGAACGGCGACGCCGGGCAGCTTGCCGACAATTACACTGCCGCGGCGGGCGCCGAGTTTTTCGAGGCGATCTGCTTCAATCTTGCCAAGAACCTGGCCGACACCCACCGCGCCGCCCCGCCGCTGCCGAAGCTCAGTATTTTGTGAGCGGCGCGATGTCGCCGTTCTCTTTGACGGCGAGATGCCAGACGTTGCCGTTGAGATAGTTGACGTCGACGATGGCTGCCGTGGCGGCCTCGTCGTCTTGTTCCTCATCACGGCGCGGATTTTGGCGGACCTGATAGGTGGCCTGCGTCGGATCTTTGCCCAAACCTCGCATATAAGTCTGGGCGATCTGCACGTATTCGGCTTCTTGCTGCTCGCGGTCGGGCGCGACGTTGGTCGGGGTCAACGAAGACGTCGGCGTGGGCGGCAGCGGCGCGCCGTTGATACAGCCTGCCGCCGAAGCGATCAAAAGCCAGGCAAAACGGTTCATCGAGCATTCCGTCGCGGGCAAGAATTCCGCCGGGATTGTAGCGGAGGCCGGCGCGGTCTGGAACGTCAAACGCGTTGTAGCCCGCTTGCTCCGCAAGCGGAACGGCCTCGCACCTGTTCAACGTTTTCCGTTCGTGAAAGCGGTCCCTGGTGTCGACGGCGATCCGCTTGCGGAGCAAGCGGGCTACTCCACCCGGCTGATCGCCTCGCCATTGGCAAAACGCGTAGTCAACCGCTCGCCGGGCGAGAGCATCGCCGCGTCGCGAATGAGCAAGCCGTCGCTGATCCGCTGCGTGACGCTGTAGCCACGCCCAAGCACCGCCAGGGGGCTGAGCGATTCCAGGTGGGCGGCCGCGGCGTCGAGCTGGCGACGCGCGGCGCGACTGCGCCCGCGCATGGCACGCGCCGAGCGCGACGACAACTCGTCGAGCCGGCGCTGGCGGTCATGCACCGCGTCGAACGGCTTGCGGAAAGCGCGCCGCCCGACGAGCCACTCCAGCCGCGCCCGCGAGGCAGCCGCGCGGCGACGCAGGGCCATCAGCAACCGCTGCTGTTTCTGGAACATCGCCGCGCGGATTTCGTCGGCGGCGGGCACGACCAATTCGGCCGCCTCGCTGGGCGTAAGCGCTCGCACGTCGGCCACCAGGTCGGCCAGCGTGACGTCGATCTCGTGCCCCACGGCGGAGACGACCGGAATGCGCGAAGCGTGGATGGCGCGGACGACCGGCTCTTCATTGAAGGCCCACAGGTCTTCCAGGCTGCCTCCGCCGCGGCCCACGACCAGGCAATCGACCGGCTCGCTGAGGCGATTGACCAGCCCGATGGCGGCGGCGATCTCGCGCGCGGCGCCGTCGCCCTGCACCCGCGTGGGAACCACCAGCACGTCGACGCCTTGCCAGCGCCGCCTGAGCACCTCCAAAAAATCGCGGATGGCCGCGCCCGTCGGGCTGGTGACGAACGCCACCCGCCGCGGAAATCGTGGCAAGGGCCGCTTGCGGGCAGGGTCGAACAGTCCTTCGGCGGCCAGCCGTTCTTTCAGCTTTCGCAGCGCCAGTTCGAGGGCGCCGATGCCCTTCGGCTCGATCTCGCGGACTACGAGTTGATAGCTGCCGCGGGGAGCGTAGACATCGAGATCGCCCTGGCAGACCACTTCCAGGCCGTCTTCCAGCTCGAACTTCAGCCGCAGGGCCGCGGTGCGCCACACGACGGCGCGGATTTGTGCCCGATCGTCCTTGAGCGTGAAATAGCAATGGCCCGATTGCGGGCGCGAGAAGTTGGAGATCTCGCCGCCCACCCAGACCGATTGGAACTGGCCTTCCAGCAGGTCCTTGATCTGCGAGGTGAGCTCGGAGACGGACCAGACGCGGTCGGTTTGGGCGTTGGGGAAAAGGTTCGGGTTCATCGATTGAGAGCTGCGCCGGTCGCCTTGGTTCTCGGAGTAGGTATTGTAAGCAGTGCGAGTGGTCCGCGGCCATGCCGCCCGCTTGCCGGGCGGTTGCTGACGTTGGTTTCTAGAGAACGCGCCGCGTGGCGCGGGCATGCCGCCCGCTTGCCGGGCGGTTGCTGACGTTGGTTTCTAGAGAACGCGCCGCCTCGCGCGGGCATGCCGCCCGCTTGCCGGGCGGTTGCTGACGTTGGTTTCTAGAGAACGCGCCGCCTCGCGCGGGCATGCCGCCCGCTTGCCGGGCGGTCGTTGACGTTGGTTTCTAGAGAACGCGCCGCGTCGCGCGGGCATGCCGCCCGCTTGCCGGGCGGTTGCTGACGTTGGTTTCTAGAGAACGCACCGCGTCGCGCGGCCATGCCGCCCGCTTGCCGGGCGGTTGCTGACGTTGGTTTCTAGAGAACGCGCCGCCTCGCGCGGGCATGCCGCCCGCTTGCCGGGCGGTGGCTGACGTTGGTTTCTAGACAACGCGCCGCGTCGCGCGGGCATGCCGCCCGCTTGCCGGGCGGTCGTTGACGTTGGTTTCTAGAGAACGCGCCGCGTCGCGCGGCATGCCGCCCGCTTGCCGGGCGGTCGTTGACGTTGGCCTCTAGGGATGGCGTCCGTCTGGTTCCCCTAGAAACGAACGTGAGGCTCCGCCCGGCAAGCGGGCGGCCTCTTAGCGATCGGCCGCTGTGCCCCACTAGAAACCAACGTGAAACTCCGCCCGGCGAGCGGGCGGCCTCTTTCCGGGGCGACGGCGCGCGGTAAGCTGTTTACGTCACAAATGAGGAAACCGTCCATGCTTCCCGCGGCCGACTATTCCGTCGATGAGATGAAGTTCGCGTATGCGTATCATGCTTACCTGCACTGGCAAACCTATCGCAAGCGCGCCAGCAGTTGCCTCGCGAATCTCGACCGCGAAACCGCGAATAGCTTCGCTGCACGGCATTCGATCCACATCCTCGACTGCCAATCGAACAGTCAGGGTGTACGGCTATTGGTCAGCTTGAGGCCAGGCGACGCCATCTCGGCCGCCGCCAGCAAGCTCAAAGGGCAGGCCGCGAAATGGCTCCGCGAGAAGTCGGGCGAGCGGTTTGCCCGCGGCTATTTCGCCTGTACCGCGGGCAAGAGCCCGGCCGACAAGGTCGACCAATACCTTTCGTCGCAGGGACAGCATCACGGATATTTGCGGCACGCCCGGCCGCCGATCTTCGTGGCGACTTTCGCGGTTGATCCCCCCGACGAGCAGCGATTGCAGCCGCCGAACGCCTACGCGCTGGTACGGTTTCACTTTGTGCTCGTTACGTGGCACAGGCATGGGATTTTCGGAGACGCTTCCGGGGCCGAGATCACTCGCTTGTGGAGGTCGATGGAGCAAGCGAACCGGTTCGCGTTGTGCAAGGTGTCGTTTGTTGCCGACCATGTGCATCTGGCGGTGCGCGTGCATCCGATGGTCGCGCCTGGAACGCTCATTGTGGCGTTGATGAATGCGGCACAGACGCTCATCTGGGGCAAGTTTGCTTCGGATGCAATTCAGGCGAGGGTCGAGCGGCTTTGGCAGCCCTCAGCCTACGTTGGCAGCTTTGGTGAGTTTGCAACCGGTCAACTACAGGCATATTTGCGGCGCTGCGCGGAGGAATGAATACTTAGAGACGCGGTAGCCGCATGCGGCCCGCTTGTCGGGCGGCGGCTGACGTTGGTCTCTAGAGAACGTGCCGTGTGGCGCGAGGCATGCCGCCCGCTTGCCGGGCGGTCGTTGACGTTGGTCTCTGGAGAAGGTGCCGTGCTGCGCGAGGCATGCCGCCCGCTTGCCGGGCGGTGGCTGACGTTGGTCTCTAGAGAACGTGCCGCGTGGCGCGAGGCATGCCGCCCGCTTGCCGGGCGGCGGCTGACGTTGGTCTCCAGAGAACGTGCCGCGTGGCGCGAGGCATGCCGCCCGCTTGCCGGGCGGTGGCTGACGTTGGTCTCTAGAGAACGTGCCGCGTGGCGCGAGGCATGCCGCCCGCTTGCCGGGCGGTCGTTGACGTTGGCCTCTAGGGATGGCGTCCGTCCGGTTCCCCTAGAAAGGAACGTGAGGCTCCGCCCGACAAACGGGCGGCATCACCGCGCTCCCTCGCTGCGGCTCTCTAGAAACGAGCGTGGAGCTCCGCGCGGCAAGCGGGCGGCATCGTCGCGGTCTTCGCGCTGTCCATCTGGAAACGTGCGTGAAGCTCCGCCGGACAAGCCAGCGGCGTCGTCCTGAGCGCAACAAGGATGTGCCCACGTCGTCGCCCCGATTTTGAATTCGCGCGGACGATTGGGCACTAACAAAAATGCTGCATGCTCGCGATCTGCGAGCATGCAGCAAATAAACCCTTAGCGGTGCGAGAGACGATCCTAGCGGATCAGCGATTCATCGACGGGTCTGTTTCGCAGGCCAGGTACTGTGGCTGTGCCGTAATTATGCATCCCGCTTGGATAATAATACGCTGCGTTCGCAGAAGTTCCGTTAACTTGGTCCAGCGTTGTGGCGTTCGGCATACCGGGCGTATTGCACCATTGCCCCCACGGAGTCATGAGCAGGCAAAAAACGGTGTAATCGATGTCCTGACTCATAAACTGCACGTTTCCTCCGCAAAACGCCACGTTCACGCCCGTCGGATGATTGCTGGATGGGTGCATAAAGTACTGACTACTAACGGGACCGCCGGTGTCCAACGCGTTGATCGGAGCGTTGATCTTCATCGCCTGCATGGGCTTTTGGTCAGGCCAGAACACAAAGCCGTTCGTGGATTCCAGGCCGGCATAGGTAGTAAAAACTGAGGTGCCAATGCCTGACTGAGTAGTGCCCCACGTACCGGATAAATTGCTAACGCCGCTAGGCCCGGTCTGGAATGTCAGCGCTGGGGCACCGGCTGCCGAAGCGGGCGTCGCGAACGGAACATTGTTGTTCTCCGACATCATTAACGTCAGGTTGGAGCCATCGTGAATGGTAATATAGTCCTGGCTCTGGTTGACCAGGGGCGGCGCGTTCATCACCGTCCCGGCAACCGGCGCAGTACCCGGGGCAGGCGTCGGCGCATCGGTGGATCCAGGCTGGAACGGTGGGAAGCGATTGAAGAACACGCCGTTTGCCTGAAAATCAGCAGAATATGTACTACCGCCGCCCGCCACCGCTACGTCAACCATCCCCGTGTTCACGACATACACGCACGGCGTGTTGCCTGTCGTGGAAGGCGGCGGCGTGCTGGGGCAGTTCAGCAGTTGCATGTAGATCTGCGGTGGATACGCCGGTGGACCAGCAGTCGATCCGCCCGCGCCGGTCCACTGGGACTGATCGCGCCAGACATTGTAGATGTCGGTGCGTTCCAGGTACGGGAGGGTGGGCACGATCCAGCTAACCGGCAGCACTGAGTTCGCGGTGCTCGCGCTGCTAGCTTGCAGCGAGAGCGTATCACAGTAGCCGGGATAGTAGCCCTTGGACGACACGAAATTCTGCACCCCCAGGACAAGGTTATGCATATTGCTGCGGCAGGTGTTGCTGCGGGCGGCCTCGCGTGCTTGCTGCACGGCGGGCAACAACAGACCGATCAGCATGCCGATGATGCTGATCACCACAAGTAGCTCCACGAGCGTAAACGCCCCACGACGACGCAAACCTGATTTTCCACGTGCCATAGCTAGATCGCTCCCGTTCCTGGCTTCCTGAAGAGCCTGATTTAGAGGTGCCCGATGTTTGTAGACTGGCCGACCATGATTCTACCAAGATGCCGCTGGAAAAGCCAAGCGCGGCGGGCAAAAAATGTTGCCCGGCTTGGCTTTCCGGCACCCCGGCGCGAGTTGGCCGTGCCAGGCCAAAGGCACTTGCCCGGAATCAATTTGCCTCTGGCCCGGCACGGTCGCGATTCTTGTAGCAGTCCGTGTGCCAAACGCGAGCGGTTTGATTTCTTCGGCGATTCTGACGTTTTTGTGAGCCTCGCCGTCGGCTCGTGTTCTCAATCTGGGACGAGTGAGACGCGGCCGTAGCCCGCTTGCTCCGCAAGCGGAGGGGCGGAGCCGAAGGGAAAGGTCTTTCGGAGCAGGAAAGCGTCAGCAAGGGGAAGGCCGTTCCGCTCGCGGAGCGAGCGGGCTACGTAGCCCGCTTGCTCCGCAAGCGGAGGGGCGCTGGCAGCATGCAACGCCCTCGCGAACGGAAAAACGTCGAACAGGTTGAACGCCCCTCCGCTCGCGGAGCGAGCGGGCTACCGAGCGCCATCGAATCGGTAAAGCAGGTATTCGCCCTCGCGCAAGCCCGCCTTTTGCGGATTGCTGGCAATGTACCGCCGCAACCGCTCAAACTGGTCCGGGCTGCGGACGATATGATCGAAACTCTCGACCTGCCAAAAACGCCCTCTTCGCCCCAGCTTTTTGTTGATCTCACCGGCCGTGTATCGTTTCCAAGAACGACACTGAGCCTTGATCTTGATCCCAGGAACCAGCCCTACCAGCAAGTGGACATGGTTCGGCATGACGATGAAGTCGCCCAGCCGATAGCGCTCGGCGTCGAAAAAATGAAGGCTGTCCGCCACGGACTTGGCCAAATCGGGCTGGCGCAGGACGCACTCCCCGTGACAGTCGTCGAGATGCCGATGGTATTCGCGCGATATGGTCTCGTGGAACTGCCGCTGAAAGCGTTCCGGCAGTTGAGCGAGCCGGTCTTCCCAGTCCTCGCGGTCGGGATTGATATGGTGCCGACTGAGCCAATCGCGACGCCGTTGGTGCCACTGCCGCAGCACATCGGCGGGCATCGAATCCGCGGTCCTGAAGGTGACGAAATAGGTTTTGCCCGGTTGGTCCCAATGCGGCAGATGTTGCTGCGTGATCTCCAGATCGTCGTCAAGATCGAAGTATTCGAACGGTGCAACCATGAAGGTAACGCGGGGTTCGAAGGAAGGCCCCGAAAGCAGGCAAGCTGCATTTTCTGTTCTGGGCCAAGGCAAATCAAGATGCGCAATGCATCGTCGAACGCTTTTTCGAGGGAAGGCCGTTCCGCTCGCGGAGCGAGCGGGCTACGCAGCCCGCTTGCTCCGCAAGCGGAAGGACGCTGACGCCAGGGAAGGCCTTCACGAAGGTAAAAGGTTAAACAGGTGGAAGGCCGTTCCGCTCGCGGAGCGAGCGGGCTACGTAGCCCGCTTGCTCCGCAAGCGGAGGGCGCTGACACCATGCAACGCTTCCCCGAACGGAAAACGTTGAACAGGTGGAAGCGGAGTCCCGACGCCTCGCCGCGAGGTTGCCCTATGCGGGGCGAAGACCTATGATGCTCGAAACGGCGGCCCTGGCCGCCGCTGACGACCTAATCTCCCGCACGGCAAGACGTTGATACAATTCGATCTTCTGCACTGGCTAGGCTTCGGCGTCCTCGTCACCGTCCTGCTCGTTCTCGATCTGGGGGTCTTCCACCGTCACTCGCGCGACACCTCGCTGCGCGAGGCCGCCCTCTCGACAGTCATCTGGTGCTGCCTGGCACTGGCCTTCGCTGTCTACGTGTTTTTTGCCGCCGGACAGCAAAACGCGCTCGATTTTCTGCAGGGCTATCTCGTCGAATGGTCGCTGTCGATGGACAACGTCTTTGTCTTCGCGGTGATCTTCACGTATTTTCGCGTGCCTAAGAAGTACCAGTACCGGGTTCTGTTCTGGGGAATTATCGGGGCGGTGGTTCTGCGGCTGGTCTTTATCCTGGCGGGCGCCGCTCTCATCGCCCGCTTTCATTGGATACTCTACGTTCTGGCGGTGTTTTTGATCTACACCGGGATCAAGCTTTGTTTCCATGACGACGAGTTCGACCCGGAGGCCAGCCTGGTCATTCGCCTTTCGCGGCGGTTTTTCCGCGTGTCGCGTGAGGATCACGGTCAGCAGTTTTTCGTGCGCGAGAACGGCCTGCTTTGCATGACACCGCTGTTCCTCGTGTTGCTGGTGATCGACTTCGTCGACGTGGCCTTCGCCCTGGACAGCGTGCCGCTGATTTTGCTCATCACCCAAGACACGTTTATCGTCTTCACCTCGAACATTTTCGCCATCCTCGGCCTGCGAGCGCTCTACTTTCTGTTGGCCGGCGCGATGGACCTGTTCCGCTATCTGCGGTTCGGACTGGCGGCGATTCTGGTCTTTGTCGGGCTCAAAATGCTGGTCGAAGAGTTTCTGCTCGACGGCGCGAAGATTCCGGCCTGGGCCAACCTGATAGTCATCGTCTCTTTTCTGACGATCGCCATCGCCGCGTCGATGATTGCCTCACGGCGCGAGACGCGAAACGCTCGGCACCCTAAGCCCCAGATCGATCTCGGTGGCAGCGACGCCATTGAAGACCCCAGGGGCGACGCTGACGGTAGGGAGGCCATCGGCGAAATGCACGCGGAAAATCAGAAGCGCGTGGATCGAACATGAGCCGAGCCCTGATTACCGGTGGAGCGGGCTTCATCGGCAGCCATCTGGCCGAAGCGCTCGTCGCCCGCGGCGCTCGGGTGACCGTGGTCGATGACGAATCGACCGGCGACGCCGACAATCTGGCCGCCATCCGCCGGCACCCGAACTTTGCGTACTTCAAGGGGAGCGTGGCCGATCGCCCGCTCGTGGTGCGGCTGGTGGCCGAAGCCGACGAAGTTTATCACCTGGCGGCGGCGGTCGGCGTGCAGCTCATCGCCAGCAATCCGATTCGCACGATTGAGACCAACGTTTACCCCACCGAACTGCTGCTGGCCGAGTTGCGCCGCCGGCAAGAGGCGGGCCACACGGTCAAGCTGTTTCTGGCCAGCACCAGCGAGGTGTATGGCAAGAACCCCAAGCCCCGCTGGACGGAAGACGACGACCTGGTGTTCGGGCCGACGACGCGTGCCCGCTGGTCGTACGGCGTATCGAAGGCGATCGACGAGTTTCTGGCCCTGGCGTATTGGCGGCAGTACGAATTGCCCGTCGTCGTGGGCCGCTTCTTCAACGTGGTCGGTCCGCGGCAGACCGGCAGCTACGGCATGGTGTTGCCGCGGTTCGTCGATGCCGCGCTCGCCGGCCGCCCGCCCACGGTCCACGACGACGGCCAGCAGGTGCGGTGCTTCGGGCACGTGGCCGACGTGGTCGGGGCCGTGCTCGATCTGATGCAGACGCCGGCGGCCCTGGGCCGCGTGTTCAACATCGGCAGCGACCAGCCGGTGTCGATCCTGGAGCTGGCCCGGCGGGTGATCGCCATCGTACACCCCAGCTTGTCGGTCGAATTCCAGAGTTATGCGGAAGCCTATTCGCCCGACTTCGAAGACGTCCGCAGCCGCGTGCCCGACCTGGGCCGGTTGCGCGAAACGATCGACTATCGCCCGCGGTTCTCGCTCGACGACGTGATTCGCGAGGTGGTGGCCTGGAAACGGGCCATGAGCGACTGACCCGAACAGAGAAGAGGAACCCGTAGCTTCCCTGCCCGGTCCTGGTATATACTTCACGCGGCCGAGAATGAGACATTTTTCCGCGAGCAAAAAGC
>Ga0307373_10000616_pt1 | contig 68826 bp, 68 predicted proteins | sample OX2MG_FD_202534 | JGI IMG/M metagenome (GOLD analysis project Ga0307373, IMG submission 202534) | Soil microbial communities from Risofladan, Vaasa, Finland - OX-2 | ecosystem: Environmental > Terrestrial > Soil > Coastal area > Acid sulfate soil | place: Finland: Risofladan, Vaasa | collected... | reverse complement strand
GCTCTCCAGTGAGCGGATCGAAGTTGACGATGCGCTCCACCTCGTCGCCGAAGAACTCGATCCGGCTGGCGACCTCCTCGTAGGCGGGTTGGACGTCGACCACGTCGCCGCGGACTCGGAACCGGCTTCGCCCGAAATCGAGGTCGTTGCGCGCGTACTGGAGGTCGACCAGCTTGCGGAGCAGGATGTCCCGCCGCCAGCTCTCGCCCCGGCGCAGCTCCAGGGACTCGCCGAGGTAGTTCTCGGGGGACCCGATGCCGTAGATGCACGAGATCGACGCGACCACGATGACGTCGCGTCGCGTGAGCAGCGATCGGGTGGCGGCGTTGCGCAAGCGGTCGATCTCCTCGTTGCGCGACGAGTCCTTCTCGATGTAGGTGTCGGTGCGGGCGATGTAGGCTTCTGGCTGGTAGTAGTCGTAGTACGAGACGAAGTACTCGACGGCGTTCTTGGGAAAGAATGCCCGGAACTCGGCCCAGAGTTGCGCGGCCAGGGTCTTGTTCGGACTCAACACCAGCACCGGCCGCTGCACTTGCGCGATCAGATTGGAGATGGTGAAAGTCTTGCCACTGCCGGTGACCCCGAGCAAGACCTGCTGCAGCTCGCCCTTCTGCACCCCCGAGGTGAGTTTGGCGATGGCCGCCGGCTGGTCCCCGGTAGGCGCGAAGGGTGACTCAAGCTCGAAGGCGGCCATCGGGCGAGTATCGCAGCGCTGGACCGCCCCAGCGGGCGGACCCGGGGGGTTGGGATGGCACTGCTGAGCTGCTCTGAGGTCTCCGTCGAGTATGGGGACCGGGTCGTCTTCGCCGGGCTCGACCTGAAGTTGGAGCCGGGCGACCGGATTGGGGTGGTGGGCAGCAACGGCGAAGGCAAGTCCAGTCTTCTCAGCCTGCTCGCCGGCACCCAGGCTCCCAGCGCGGGCCGCCTTGACCGCCAGGGGCGACTGCTGGTGGCGCACCTTCCCCAGGAGTCACCCGATCCGGTCGCGGAGACGGTCCTCGGCGAGGCCATGGCCAGCCGAATCGACCTGGCCCGGCTCCGGGACGAGCTGGGCCATCTGGAGCAGCTGCTGACCATTCCCGGACCCGAAAGCGAAGCCCAGCTGGCCCGCTATGGCGAGGCTCAGTCCGCCTATGACGGTCTGGGTGGCTACGAGCTTGAGGCGCGGGCGCGGGCGGTGCTGAGCGGACTGGGACTCGGGGATGGGGAGCAGTCCCGCTCGCCGCGCGAACTCAGCGTCGGCCAGGTGCGCCGACTCGAACTGAGCAAGCTGCTCCTTCAGGATGTCGACCTCCTGCTTCTGGACGAGCCCACCAACCATCTCGACCTAGTGGCCATCGAATGGCTCGAGGCCCACCTCCTCCAGAGCGCCCCTACGCTCTGCCTGGTCGCGCATGATCGACGCCTTCTGGAGCGCGTCTGCAACCGGATCGTGGAACTCCAGTCCGGAAGGGCCGAGGTCTACGAGGGGGGTTACACGAGCTACCTCCGTCAGCGTCAGGAACGGCGACTGCGGTGGCGCCGAACCTGGGAGGCGCAGCAGGCCCACATTTCCCATCAAGAGGAGTACATCCGGCGCTACAAGGCCGGTCAGCGTGCTCGTCAGGCCCGAGGGCGGCAGACCCTGCTGGACCGGTTAGAGCGCGTTCCGGAGCCAACCGAGCTGCAGCGCATGCGACTCACCCTGCACGCGGCCCCGAGCGCTCAGGTTGTGCTCCGCACTGAGAGCCTGGCCTGCGGCCGCGACCAGGTGGCGCTCTTTTCCGTGCCCGACATGGGAGTCGCTCGGGGAGCGCGCATCGCCGTCCTCGGTCCCAACGGATCAGGGAAGACAACCCTGCTGCATACCCTGGCAGGCCAGCTGCCGCCTGTTCGGGGCCGAGTTATCCCCGGGGCCAGGGCCCGGATCCGCGAGTATCACCAGGACTTCGCCGATCTCGACTCCGAGCGAACCGTACTCGAGAACCTCCTTGATGATCACCCCGGGTCGCTGCCGGAGAGAGCGCGGGCGGTCCTGGGTGCCATGCTCTTCAGCGGCGAGCGCGCTCTGAGCCGGGTCCGGGACCTTTCCGGGGGCGAGAAGGCCCGCGTGGCACTCTCCCGGCTGGGCATGGACGATGCCAACTGCCTCCTCCTCGACGAGCCCACCAACCATCTCGACATCCCGTCGCAGGAGGTTCTCGAAGAGGCTCTGGCGGAGTATCCGGGAGCGGTCGTGCTGGTCTCCCACGACCGCTATTTCGTCGACTCGGTCGCCCAGACCGTCTTCGACGTGGAGGATGGTCGCCTCATCGAACGCCGTTCTGCGCCGCCCCCGCCGACGCGGGCCACCCAGCCCTCCAAGCCGCGGGGCCAGACCCGCAATCCTCGGGCCCGCAACAGCGGGCCCGCGCCGGCCGGCCCCGCCGGCCGCCAGCTCGAACTTAGGATCCAGACTTTGGAGGAGGAGAAACGCCGGCTGGAAGCGATGCTGGCCGACCCCGACACCTACCGCACTCCGGATCAGGGTCGGGCGGCGCTGAGCCGCTTCGAGACGGTTCAGGGCGCCCTGGAATCGGCCTACGCGACCTGGCTGTCCCGAGAGCCGAGCACCGAGCGATAGACCTGGGCGATCTGAGGCCCGACCGCGTCCCAGGAGAAGCGCTCCAGGACCGTCGCCCGGGCCTCTCCGGAGAGCTGATCCCACCGGGCTTTGTCACCGAGGATGCTCTCCGCTGCAGCCAGCATGGCCGGAGCGTCGCCGAGCGGGACCAGGGCCACCCCTCCCCCCTTCAGGTCGGTGAGCCCGGGCACGTCGGTGGCCAGCACCGGGGTCCCCGACGCCATCGCCTCGAGGGCGACCACTCCCAGCCCCTCGTAGCGGGAGGGGACCACCAGCAAGAGCGCCCGCTGATACGAGCGCGCCAGCTCACTCTCGGAAACCCGTCCGCGAACCAGGAGTCGGCCGTTGAAGTCGGGGGCGGCGGCTTGGGCCGCCTCGTAGAGGGGACCCTCGCCGCAGATCTCGGCCCTGAGCCGGGGGAACTTCTGGCTCAGTTCCCTAAAGGCGGCGATGAACTGGGGGACCCCTTTGATTGGTACCAGGCGACCTACAAAGAGGAGAGTGTCTCGCTCCTGGTACCCCCCGTCGGGACGGAGCCACTCGGTGTCGATCCCGACTGGGATCACCGAGATCTTATCGGCGGGGACAGCGTAATCCGCCGCCAGCGAACTGGCCGTCGACGGGGAAATCGAGATCACGTGTTCCGAGAACCGGTAGGCGCGGGCTTCAATCGAACCCAGGGGCCGAGTCGCCAACCTCCGTCCGTGCGCGGTTCGGTAGGTGTGATTGGCGGTGTACACCAGGGGCGCGGTCGGTGGGTGCCGGAAGAGCAGCACGCCGCCGGGACCGCCCAGCGCGTGCCAGAGATCGGGCCGGAGTGCAGTGGCGACCTCGGGCAGCCGGCGCCGCAGCCAGAGAGAGAAGTCGAGGGGAGCCCTCCTGGTTCGTTTGGGGATCCGCAACCCCGGTCCCCAGGGAGTTCGGCGGGCGGTCACCATGTCCACCTCGTACCCGATCTTTGGCATCGTCTGCTCAAGCGCGCCCGCGTAGCGACCCTGCCCCCCGATCGGGGGCACGTCGTCATAGGAGAGCAGGGCGACTCGGGCGGTCAGCGCTGGCATCGGTGACAGTAGACCGTGGTTCTCCCCCCAACTCTCGTTTGTCGCAGGGTAACGCCGCAGCGCACGCACGGTAGCCCGCCCCGACCGTACACGAAGAGCGCTTCATGGGCCTCACCCTTGGCCCCGAAGCCGTCGCGGAAGTCCGCGAATGAGCTGCCTCGGAGACCCAGCGCCTGCCGCATAACGAGAGGTAGGGCGGCGCCGAGGCGCATCGCCTCGGCGCGGCTCAGCGTCCGACCCCGGCGGGTCGGCCTGACCCGGGCCACAAAGCAGGCCTCGTCGGCGTAGATGTTCCCGCACCCGGCCACCACCGCCTGATCGAGAAGCGCGGCCTTGAGCGGGCGGGTAGTTCTCCGCAGAGATTCGGCAAACCCGCTTCGGCCAAACGTGGGCGCGAGCGGCTCCGGGCCTAGCCGAGGCAACGCCCCGAGCCGCTCCAGTTGGCCGGGCGTCCCCAGCAGAACCCGACCGAAGCGGCGGGGGTCGCGATAGCGCAGTTCGCGACCGTCGTCGAGCCACAGCACCAGGTGGGTGTGGGCCAGCCGCGGTTCGGGGGCCTTCCGCAGGGTAAGTGTCCCGGTCATTCCGAGATGGATCACCAGATGAGGGCCACCGCGGAGGACCAGGTGGATGAACTTGCCCCGTCGCCCCACTCCGACCACCTGGGCACCCTGGACGAGGCCCTCGAAGGTCACCGGATCGGGGACGCGCAGCACCGAGGAGCGCACCAGCTCGACCTCGGCGAAGGTGCGTCCGATCAGGTGAGGACGGAGGCCGCGAACAATCGTCTCGACCTCGGGAAGTTCCGGCAAGTCCTGGTCAGCTCGAGGCCCGCTCGAGAGGTCGCAAGTCCCTCCAGTTGGGCCCGCTCTTGAGGTCGACCACGAGTGGAACGGAGAGCTCGATCGCACCCGCCATCCCTGTCACCGCGAGCTCGGCCACCTCGGCGACCGCTGCGGGAGAGCACTCGAAGACCAGCTCGTCATGCACCTGGAGCAGCATCCGAGCTTGGATCTTCGCCGCCCGCAGGGCCTGAGCGGTGTGGATCATACCCAACTTCATGACATCGGCGGCCGAGCCCTGAATCGGCATGTTGATCGCCATCCGCTCGCTCGCCTCACGAACCTGACGGTTGCTGGAATTGATGTCGCTCAGGTAGCGGCGGCGGCCCAGGATGGTGCTCACGAACCCTCGGCGCCGAGCCTCCTCGCGAACCGACTCAAGGTAGGTCTGCACCCCCGAGTAGGTCGCGAAATAGCGCCGGATGAAGTCGTCGGCTACCTCCACTGCGATGCCCAGGTCGCGCGACAGTCCATAGCTGGAGAGGCCGTACAGGATTCCGAAGTTGACCACCTTGGCCATCCGCCGCTGCTCCGGCGAAACCTGCCCTGGGGAGACCCCGAACACCTGGGCCGCGGTGTCGGCGTGGACATCGTCGCCCCGGGCGAAGGCGGCCGCCAGGTGGGCATCGCCGCTCAGGTGGGCAAGCACTCGAAGCTCGATCTGCGAGTAGTCGGCCGACACCAGCACCCAGTTCTCGGGACCGGGGATGAAGGCCGCCCGGATCCGCCGTCCCAGCTCGGTTCGAATCGGGATGTTCTGCAGGTTGGGGTCGCTGGACGACAGCCGGCCGGTGGCGGCGACCGCCTGATTGAAGCTGGTATGGACCCTGCCGTCGTCGGCATCGACCAGCTCCGGCAGAGCATCCACGTAGGTGCTCTTGAGCTTGGTCACCTGGCGCCACTCCAACAGGAGCGAGACGATCGGGTGCTCTTCGCGGAGGGACTCCAGTGCCTGCGCGTCGGTGGATCGACCTGTCTTGGTGCGGCGAGAACTCTTCAATCCCAGCTCGTCGTACAGGAGGACGGCCAGCTGGGGTGTCGACCCTGGGCTGAAGCGTCGTCCCGCTAACCGGAACATCTCGGCTTCCAACTCCTGAATCTGAACCGTCAGCGCGGAGGAGATCGCGCGTAGCTGGGCGGCGTCGAGTCTGACCCCGAGCGCCTCCATCTCAGCCAAAATTCGGAGCACTGGCAGTTCCAGGTCGCGCAGCAGCGCCGCCGCCCCGAGCTGCTCCAGGCGAGCCTCCAGGTGGGGCTGAATGGCGGCCGCGCAGGCCGCCTCAGCACCGTACAGCTGGGCGGCCTCGACTACGCTCAGCGCCGAGGCTGGACGGGCCGCCGCGCCCTTACCTAGGTACAGCTCCCGCTCGGGGGCTGGCGGCCCGCCCCACTCCCGGCAGAGCGCGGCCAGAGTTGGAGTGCGGCTCCGCGAGTCGGCTAGATAGGCAGCCAGAACACAGTCGAATTGGCCCCCTTCGAGCTCGCACCCCGCCGCGCTGAGCGCCAAGATTGCCTCCTTCAACTGATAACTCGATTTGCTGGTCCCAGGCGTGGCCAAGAGCCGGAGCAAGGGCCCCAACTGGTCCCAGCCGAGCGAGTCCGGCTGGGCGCTCCCGAGGGGGCAATACCAGCTGTGCTCGGCGTCGGTGGCCAGAGCGATCCCGACCACGTTCCCCTTGCGGGGCGGTCCCTCGACGGCCACCTCCACGGTGAATGAGCGAGCTGCCTCCAGCGCTGCCAGCATCTGGGTCAGATCGGCAGTCGAGTGAATCACCTGGGCGGGGGCCGCCGAGGGCCGTTCCGGGTCGGCGGCGGGTGCGGCCGAGCTGGGGAGCCGGCTGACCAGGCTGGGCATCCCCAGCTCCTCGAGAAGGGCGGCCGCCGCCTCGCGGTCGTACTCCTGGATGCGGCACCCGTTGAGGTCCAACTCGACCCCAGGAACCTCCTGGACGATGGTCACCATCTCCCGGCCAAAGCGGGCCAGCTCTTCATTCCCTAGGAGCGCAGACCGCACCCTGCCGGCCGGCATGGACTCGATGGCTTCGAGCACGGCATCGAGTGATCCAAATTGTTGGATCAGCCCGGTTGCCGTCTTCTCGCCGATGCCGGGTACACCAGGGATGTTGTCGCTGGCGTCCCCCCGGAGGGCCTTGAAGTCGATGATCCGGATGGGGTCGAAGCCGAACCGCTCGCGGACCGCCTCGACGCTGTAGATGATCGGCTCGCCCCCGCCCCGTCCGGGGCCCTGGACGACCGTCGTCTCATCGACCAGCTGGAGCAGGTCCATGTCTCCGGAGAGGATCACCGTCTGGCAACCGGCGGCTCGAGCCTGCCGGGCCAGGGTGCCCAGCACGTCATCGGCCTCGAAGCCGGGCACCGTCAGCACCGGGATGTTGAGGCTCTCGGTGATCTGCTGGCAGGCCGGGATCTGGGCGATCAGCTCGTCCGGGGTAGGCTGCCGGGTCCCTTTGTAGGTCGCCAGCTTGGCGTCCCGAAAAGTGGGGCCCGGCGGGTCGAAGGCGGCGACGGCGCAGTCGAATCCGCGGGCCATGGCGAGCAGCAGCATGGAGGTGTAGCCATAGGCGACCCGGATCCGCTCCCCCCGGCGGTTGGTCATCTCCGGAAGCGCGTGATACGCGCGAAAGGCCAGACCGTGGGCGTCGACAAGCAGGAGCCGGCGCCGCTCCAGAGGGTCAGCCGCCATGTTGCCGATTATCCCGGTCCGCGACCGCGGTCCCCAGCCCCCGACCCGGTCGCAGAGGGGGGGCGGCCGCGGTCGGGGTCGTAGACTCCAGTGATCGACGAGTTGCCGGGCGCGCGCGAGGGGACGACGCTGCCGAGTGCTCCCGGGGCCGCCCCGGTCTCGAGCGCGGGGAGGCGCAGGCCATGCCCAACCCCCGGGTAACCCTTCGGGACGTCGCCCGCTGGGCTGGGGTCCACCCCGGCACGGCCTCGCGAGCACTGAACGCCGAGCGACGCCACCTGGTCAAGGTCGAGACCGCAGAGCGGGTGCTGGCGGCCGCCCGGGAGCTCGAATTTCGGCCCGACCCGGCGGCGCGGAGCCTGAAGACCCGCCGGTCGTATACCGTCGGGGTCCTGATCCCGGACCTCAACAATCCCCTGTTTCCGCCGATCGTACGGGGCATCGAGGACACCCTCACCCGCCAGGGATTCGTCGCTCTGATCGGCAACACCGATAACGATGAGGAGCGCGAACGCCGGGTCTTCGAGGGCATGCGCTCGCGCCACGTCGACGGTTTCATCGTGGCGACCGCCCGGCAGCGGCACCCCTTGCTCGACCGGGCCGCGGCCGAGGAATTGCCGGTCGTGCTGGTCAACCGGGTTCTGGCCGATCGGTCGCTGCCCTCGGCGTCAGTGGATGACCGCCTAGGATCCAACCTGGCCGTAGCCCACCTGGCCCAGCTGGGGCACCGGCTGATCGCCCACATTGCCGGGCCCCAGGACGTGTCCACCGGGCGCGGTCGGCTCCAGGGGTTCAAATCCGGCATGGCCAAGGAGGGCATTCCCGTCGACCCCAGGCTGGTCTGCTACGCGCGCGGCTTCACCCGCTCCGAAGGTTGGCGCTGCCTATCCGAGTTGTTGGAGAGTGGCCAGGCGTTCACCGCCGTCGTCGCCGGCAACGACCTGCTGGCCCTGGGCTGCTACTCGGCCCTCGATCAGGGGGGGCGGCGCTGCCCGGAGGACGTCTCAGTGGTCGGGTTCAACGACATGCCGTTCATCGACCAATTGCGGCCCCCGCTGACCTCGGTCCGGATTCCCCACTACGAGATTGGGGCCACCGCGGCGGCGCTGATGCTGGAACGGATCGCCAATCCGAGGGGTCCGGTCGACTCCCGGCTGCTTCCCCCCCAGCTGGTGGTACGGGGATCGACCGCGACCCCAGGTTCGGATCACCGGAGGTCCGGCTGAGGACTACCCGAGCTGCTCCGCCATCCAGTCGGCGGACCGAAAGCGGTGCCGGTAGGGGATGTTGGTGCAAACGTGGTTGCCGTCCTCGAACATGAGCAGCTCGACGGGGCCCGCCGCCTCGGCCGCGAGCCGCTCGGCGTGCTGCCAGGGAATCAGCCGATCGCGCTTGCCGAAAATGATCTGGAGGGGGATCCGGATTCGACTCGCATGGCCCTCCAGGCTGAAGGTCAGGGCAAGCTGGCGCGCATCATCCGCGGAGGCGGAGCGGGTGCGCACGCGGAAAGCTTCTCGGCTCAGCTCGGGAAGCATGTCCCAGCAGCTACCCCAGTTGTACGGGCCCGCCTGGGCAACCACAGCCTTGACCCGGGCATCGCTGGCTGCGACCCGGCAGCTGTAGTAGCCTCCCAGGCTGACACCCCAGAGCCCCATCCGCGAGCTGTCGACCTCCGGGATTCCCTCCAGAGCGTCTAGGAACGCCGCCCCGGGGACCTCCCAGTCGGCGCGGGCGGCGAGCTCATACTCGCACTCCCCCTGGCCTGGGCCGTCCACCGAGAAGGTCGCCAATCCCCGCTCCAGGAATAGCTGCTCTGTGCTCCGGAACTCCTCCTTGGTGGAGTCGAGTCCGGGGATCATGGTCACCACCGGATGGGGAGCGGGACCCGAGGGAACCCTGAGGATGCCCACCATCTTCGAGTTCTCGAAGGGGACGTCGACGCGGCGGCCGGGCGGGTCGAGATAGGGCAAGGCAAGATTGAGGCAGGCGACGGAGCGGCGGTGGGCCGCGCGCATCTGCTCAAGATCCTCGACGAAGACGAATTTGGCGAAGTGGTAGTACACCGATGCCTGGGTGTAGTGCACGCCGGCGCTCCTGGGCCTGCCCGCCGCCACCGCCGCCTCCCCGAGGGCCACATGCTCCTTGGCCGCGTCGCTCCAGGCGGCACACCACTCGCTCCAGCTCTCCAGTCCCCCCGTGACCCTTCTGAAGTCAGACGGGTCCACCCCATTCACTGTGAAGCGGGGACCCCAATGCTCCAGCGCGCTACGCACCCTCTCGTCCGGCATGGCCTGAGTCTTGCACACGGTTGCAGCACCGGGCAACCTCCACAGGAATCAGGTCCGGGCTCCGCCCTTGACGCGCAGGCAGCGGCGGTCAATAATCGTCGGGCAGTAAGGACTGCAATCGGTTGTGGTGAGCGTCTACTGCCAGGGAGGAACGCCTTTGACCGACCCGGCGATGCCGGTAACCGAGCTGGGCTGGATCGGAACTGGTCGGATGGGCACCCAGATGGTCATCCGGCTGCTCATGTCCGGGTCGCATGTGATCGTCTACAACCGAACCCGTTCCAAGGCCGAACCGCTGGCCGATCTGGGCGCCGTCATCGCCGGCCACCTGCGGGAGCTGGCCGGTTGCCATGTGGTGTTCGTAGCGGTGAGTTCCTCGGGGGATCTCGAGCAGGTTCTTCTCGGGCCGGAGGGGCTGCTCTCAGGCGAGGAGCGACCCGGGCTCGTGGTCGACTTCTCGACCGTCGGCCCCGATGCGTCGGCGATTATCCGGGAGGAGCTGGCCTCCCGGGGCGTCCAGCTCCTTGCCGCCCCGGTCAGCGGCAACCCCAAGGTGGCCGGCGCCGGCCGCCTGACCATGGCGGTCTCCGGGCCTCTGGCCGCCTACGAATCGGTTTCCGGCCTGCTGGCCCAGCTCGGTTCAGGGGCAACCTACGTGGGAGACGGCGAACTGGCCCGGCTGGTGAAGATCTGCCACAACCTCTTCCTGGGGGTGGTCACCCAGTCTCTGGTCGAGGTGACCGTTTTGGCCGAGAAAGGCGGCGTCAGCCGGGAGGCGTTCTTGCGCTACCTGAACGCCAGCGTGCTCGGGTCGACATTCACCCGCTACAAGGCACCCCAGTTGGTCAACACCGACTACCGGGCCACCTTCACCACCAGCCTCCTGCGTAAGGACTTCGACCTGGGCCTGGCCGCGGCACACGATTTGGGCGTTCCCCTGCCCCTGGCCAGCCTGGTTCAGCAGCTGGTGATGACCCTGACCAGCCTGGGTTACGGCGAGGAGGACTTCGCGGCGCTGCTGGAACTTCAGGCCCGCAGCTCGGCGCTGGAGCTGGTCAGCGAGGGGGTTGAGGTCCCGGACGGGCTGGGGCTGCCAGATGAGCGTTGACAGGGAATTTGACGACGGCAGCAGGGCGGGACCGCTCGTGCGTGCCATAGGCATGGCCATCTTCGGCCGCATCGTTTATGGAGGGACAGGGAAAACATGAAGGGGCATTTGAGGCGGCTCTTGGCCGCCGGGGCCATGGTTGGATTGCTCGGGGGGGTGCTGGCCGCCTGCGGCGGCACCACCTCGGGGAAACCGATTCTGATCGGAATCTCGCTCTCGCTGTCGGGTGACTTCTCGGCCGACGGGCAGGCCTTCCAGCGCGGATACGAGCTCTGGGCTCACGACGTGAACGCCCACGGCGGGATCCTCGGGCGCCAGGTCAAGCTGGACATCCTCTCCGACGCCAGCAGTCCCACCCAGGTCGACACCAACTACACCAAGCTGATCACCCTCGACCACGTGAATCTGGTGTTCGGGCCCTTCTCGACGCTCCTCACCGTGCCCTCTTCCCAGATCGCCCACCGCTACGGCTTCGCGTTCGTGGAGGGCGCCGGCGGGGCCCCGGCGGCCTTCGCCGCCGGTCTCAACAACATCTTCGATGTCAGCCTGCCGGTGGCCGACTACATGGTCCCCTTCGTGAACTGGGTCAAGTCACTCCCGGCCAGCGAGCGGCCCAAGACGGCAGCCTATCCCACCAGCAATGACCCGTTCACGGAGCCGGTCATCGAAAAGGCCAAGACGCTGCTCCAGAAGCTGGGCGTGCGCACGGTCTACTCGACCGTCTTCCCAGCCGAGGACACGGACTACGCTCCGATCGCGCAGAATGTGGCTGCCCAGCATCCCGACATCGTCGTCCTGGGCTCAGTCGACGTACCCACCGTCTCGGCGTTCATGCAGGCCTTTGAGCAGGATCACTTCAACCCCAAGGCGTTCGTCGCCGCCGCCGGACCCGACCAGGGGGCGGCCTTTGTCAGCGCCGTGGGTGCGGCCAACACTGACGGAGCCATGGTCCCCGGCGGCTGGTCGGGAACTTATGCCAACGCGCAGAGTAAGGCCATGGTCAAGGAATACATCTCCAAGTACGGCGGGACCCCGGCCGGGGTAAACGCGGACGTGGCCGAGGCCTACTCGGTGGGCCAGGTGGTCGAGCAGGCGATCAAGCACAACCAGAGCCTGAGCAACTCGGCCATCATCAAGTACCTGCACAGCGGCGTGACGTTGAGCAGCGTTCAGGGTCCGGTCCAGTTCAACGCACAAGGCGAAAACGGCAAGGCAGTTGGGTTCATCTTCCAATGGCAGGGGACCTCGGGCACCTCGTTCAATCAAGTGCTCCCGGCCAATGACCCCAACTCCGTGAAGATCGTCTACCCAAAGCCCAACTGGGGGAGTTGATCGCTTGACCAGTCTCTACGAAGGCTTGATCGATGGGGTGCTGGCGGGGGCGGTGTACGCCCTCATGGCCGCCGGGCTGACCCTCATCTTCGGGGTGATGGACATCATTAACATCGCCCAGGGAGTCTTCGTGGTGCTGGCCGCCTATCTGAGCTACGTGCTCGCCGCCCACTTCGGCGTGGATCTCTTCGTCGGGATCCTCATCACCATGCCAGCGCTGTTCCTCCTGGGCATCGCGGTGGACTGGGCGTTCATCAGGAGACTTCCCGCCCGAGACCGGACCACCATGTCGATCTTGGTCACCTACGCGGTCGCGATCATCGTCGAGGGCGTCCTCTCCGTGATATTCGGGGTCAACTACGTTCAGCTGCACGGTTGGTACGTGCAGCGCTCGATCCACCTGCTCGGCTTTTACCTCCCCGACATCTACCTCTTCGGATTCGGCATGGCCGTGTTTTTGATGGCAGCCATCTACTTCATGCTCTATCGGACCCGATTTGGCCGCAGCATCCGGGCGTCGCTGCAGAACCGCCAGGCGGCCCGGCTGATCGGAATCAACGTCGATAGGGTGGCCACCCTGACTTTTGGGATCGGGGTGGCCGTGACCGCAGCCGGGGGCATGGTCTTCGGGGCGACGACCGCGTTCAATCCAAACAGCGGGTACGACCTAATCTCCCGGCTTCTATCGATCGTGATCCTGGGCGGGCTCGGCAGCATGGCGGGAGCGATGGTCGCGGCCGTCTCGATGCTGGTGGTCGAGGATGTGGTGGCCTCGGTGTGGTCTCCTCTTTGGTCCGAGGTGGTCTTTTTCGCCGCTCTGGTGGTAGTTCTCACCCTCCGGCCCCAGGGACTCTTCGGCCGAAGCTTCTCTCGCGCCCAATGACCTCGGCGGCCGCACTCCGCGAGCCTCGGGGCCGGCCCGGCTCCGGCCCCATCCCGGGCGGCCGGGGCAGGTGAGCTCCCACCGCCTGATCAAACCCGGACTCATCGGCGTGGCCCTGGTCGCCTTCCTCGCGTTCCCCTGGGTGTTCTCCAACCCGACCTACACCACGATTGCGGTTTTCACCCTCATCTACATGACCGCGACCACCTCCTGGAATGGGTTTGCGGGCTACTCTGGCTACATCCCCCTCGGGCACGCCGCCTTCTTCGGGAGCGGCGCCTATACCTTCGCGGTAATCGCTCAGCACGACCACCTGGGGGCGGGATACGGCCTTTTTGGACTCGTCCCGGTGGCCGGCTTGGTTGCGGGGATCATCGCCATCCCGGTCGGACTGGTGGCGCTGCGAACGCGGCGGCACACCTTCGTGGTGATCACCATCGCCATCTTCTTTCTATTCCAGCTGGTGGCCACCAATCTGGGCATCACCGGAGGGTCGTCGGGGCTTCAGGTGCCTGCCCCCAACTGGCCGGGAGCCACCTTCAACGACCCCTTCTATTATGTCGCCCTGGCGCTCTTGATCCTGGCCCTCGCCGGATCCTGGACGATCCGAAGGTCGCGCTTCGGCCTCCAGCTGCTAGCGATCAGAGACGATGAGGCGCGAGCCCGGGGGCTGGGGGTCCGCGTCGGGCGCGTCAAGCTCACCGCGTTTGTGATTTCAGCGATTCCAGTGGGCATGGTCGGGGCGATCTACGCCTATTTCGTCGGCCAGGTGTTCCCACAGTTCGTCTTCGACCCCCTCTTCGACTTGTCGATCGCCCTGATGGCGTTCTTTGGCGGACTGGGGACGGTTTGGGGCCCCGCCCTAGGCGGGCTCATCCTCGAACCACTGCAGCAGTACCTGACCTTCACCTACTCGGTGGGCGACCTCTACCTGATCATCTACGGAATCATCTTCCTGGTCGTGATTCTCCTTATGCCACTCGGCCTGCTGCCCTCAGTCACCTCCTGGATCCAGCGCCGTCGCGGAGGTCCGGCGCGCGCTTCACCGGGCGGAGGGGGAGCCGCATCCACCCTCCGGGCCGAGCCGGAGTCCGGCCCGTGACTGCCCTGCTCGAGGTAGACGGCGTCTCCAAGTCGTTTGGCGGGGTGCAGGCGCTCAACCTCTGCTCCCTCACGGTCGAGGCGGGAACCGTGGCCGGCCTGATCGGACCCAATGGGTCGGGCAAGACCACCCTCTTCAACGTCATGACCGGCTACGAGCCGGTTCGCCAGGGCAGCGTTCGCTTCCGGGGAACTTCGATCACCAACTCCTCGCCCGACCGGGTTTTCAAGCTGGGCATAGCTCGGACCTTCCAGCTGACCCGGATCTTCGCCCGGCTGACCGCGATCGAGAACATGCTGATCGCGACCCAGCATCGCGAGGGCTGGCTGGGGAGTGTCTTCAAGACGGCCGCCAGCCTGGGGCCGGAACGGGAACGAGCCATGGAGCTGCTCGAGTTTGTCGGGATCGCCGGGATGGCCCACCAGCCGGCCGGCATCCTCTCCTACGGCCAGCGCAAGCTGCTGGAACTCGCCTACGTCCTGGTCGCAGACCCGGACGTCCTTCTCCTCGACGAGCCCGCCGGCGGCGTCAACCCGTCCCTGATAAATCACCTCGCCGAGAAGATCCGCGAACTCAACCAACAGGGGAAGACGTTTCTCGTGGTTGAGCACAATATGGAGTTCGTGATGGGCATCTGCGACTCCCTGACCGTTCTCCACCAGGGCGTCGCCATTGTCACGGGCACTCCGGCCGCGGTCCGGTCCGACCCCCGCGTCCTGGATGCCTATCTGGGCGGAACCGATGAGGAAGGGGATGACTGAGGCAGCCCCGCCGAGCCAACCTTTGCTGGAAATCGAGGACGTATACGCCGGGTACGGCGGCGGCGACGTTCTCCGCGGAGTCACGTTGGCGGTCCCCCAGGGGAGCGTTACCTGCGTGGTGGGGCCCAACGGAGCAGGCAAGTCCACTTTGCTGGCTGCGATCAGTGGCGTTCTGGCGATCCGGACCGGCGATATCCGCCTCCGGGGCGCGTCCATCGCCGGGCGTTCGCCGAGGCAGATCCTCGACCAGGGAGTGGTCCAGGTTCCTCAGAACCACAGCCTCTTCCCGGAGATGTGCGTCCGAGACAACGTCGAGCTGGGCGGCTTCATCCTCCGCGACCGGGCGTTGGTTCAGCGCCGTCTCGAAGAGCTGCAGGAAACCTTTCCCCTGGTACGGGAACGGGCCGACGCCAAGGCGGGCAGCCTCTCCGGCGGGCAGCAGCGCCTGGTCGAGTTCGCCAGGTGCCTCATGCTGGATCCGGCCCTGGTGATTCTGGACGAGCCTTCAATGGGTTTGGACCCCAGGACGCGACGAACGGTGTTCGAATCCATTCGCGTCATGCACCAGCAGGGTCGCACCATCCTCCTGGTGGAGCAGAACGCCCGCGCCGGTCTGCGGCTGAGCAGCCACGGCGTGGTCCTGGAGACCGGTCGCGTTCGGTTGAGCGGAACTGGCGAGGAAGTCCTCGACCACCCGGAGATCGGAGCCCTGTACCTGGGCGGGGCGACCCCGCAGAGCCCGGCGCAGCCGGGCAGCCTGACCTCCGCCTAAATGAGCTGGTCCCCGTCGAGCAGGAGCGCGGGCTGCTCCAAATAGGAAACCAGGGTGGCGAGGAAGGGCGCCGCCACGGCACCGTCGAGCACCCGGTGGTCGCAGCTCAGAGTGAGTGAGAGCACTGGCTCCACGCTGGGGCGCCCATGGACCGCCACCACTTCATCCCGAATTCGCCCCACCGCCAGCAGAGAGCTCTGCCCCTCGGTGAGGACCGCCTCGAATCTATCGACGCCAAACATCCCCAGATTGCTGATGGTGATGCTGGCCGGCGCGAGGTCGGCGCCCGACTGCTTGCCCCGCTGGGCTCGCTCCACTGCCCCCTGGCGGGCGGCGACCAGCTCGCGGATTTTCGGCTCCTGCGCCTGACTAACGGTCGCCAGCAGAAGCCCCTGCTCGGTGGCGATGGCCAGCGCCACCTGGCCGCCCTCCCGACGCTTGATCTCCCCGTCCACCCAATAGTCGCTCATCTGAGGGTGCTGAATCAACGCTGCCGCCACGACTCGGAGCAGCAGGTCGGTGTAAGTCACCGGCTCCCCGGAACGCCGCCTGAGCTCCTCCCGCCAGCCCTGGAGAGTCCCGGCCCGGACATCGCGGCTCAGGTAGAAGTGCGGTGTGGTGGTCCACACCCGAGTCGTATGCAGGGCGACCCGGCGCCGGGCGGTCGCCATCCCGGCGCCTCCCTGGGCGTCCGGGGTCAGATCGGCCGCCAGATAGGCGCCCTCGGGCCCACTCCCGCCCCCCGGCGTCAGCTCGACGCGACTCTCGCGCGCCAACCGTCGCGCCAGGGGAGACGCGGCAACCCGGTCCCGAGGGACCCCGAATCCCCCCCTGTTCAGCTCAATGGACTCCGGCGGCGGCGCCGCAGGACGTACAGCGGCGGGATCCTCCCCGACGGTCGGTACGTCCTCCCCTTCGGCGAGGATCCAGGCCATGACCGTGCCGACGGCGACCTCATCTCCGGGGTTGGTCCGGATTCCCCGCAGCCGGCCTGCGACGGGGGCCTCGATCTCGACAGCCGACTTGTCCGTCTCGATCTCCATCAGGAGGTCCCCCACGGCGACCTCCTCGCCCTCCTGCTTGATCCAACGCAGCAGCCGGCCGGTTTCCTGAGCCAGCCCCAGGGCCGGCATGATCACCTCAGTCGACACTCGAGACCAGCCTCACGGCAGCTCTAACCCGGTTTCCATCGCTCCGCGGGCGGTGCTGGCCAAACGCTCAAGGTTGTTTCGGTGGGACTCCGTTTCTCTGGTAGTCGGCAGGGGTCCCTCGACGGTGTAGTACCGCTGCCCCGCGACCATCAGCCGCTCCGCCGGAAACCGCGTGATCACCTCGCATCCGGTCGCGGTGACCACCACCTCCTCCTCGATCCGGGCAGCCGTCCACCCGTCCCGAGATGGCCAGTAGGTCTCCAGCGCAAAGACCATTCCCTCGACCAGTTCCTCGGGATGCTGGTCAGATACGAGGTGGCTGAAGATTGGCTTTTCCCAGATCGACAGGCCCACCCCGTGTCCAAACTGGAGGCCGAACGCTGCCTCCTCGTCGGCGAAGCCGAACTCCTCGGCGCGGGGCCAGACGCCGACCACATCCGCGGTCGTTGCTCCCGGCTTGACCTGGGCGATGGCCTGATCGACCAGGTCTCGGCAGTGCTGGTAGGCATCCACCAGGGCGGGGCTGGCCGAACCTACGGCGAAGGTCCGGTAGTAACAGGTGCGGTACCCGTTGACGGCGTGAAGGATGTCGAAGTAAGCGGGATCACCGGGGCGGAGCATGCGATCGGAGTACACGTGAGGGTGGGGATTGGCCCGCTCGCCGGAAATGGCGTTGACGCCCTCCACGTGCTCTGATCCGAGGTCATAGAGCACCTTGGCAACCAGTCCGACACACTCGTTTTCCCGGATCCCCGGCCGCAGCGCCTGGTAGAGCTGGTCGTAGGCCGCGTCCACCATCGCGCAGGCGGTGCTGAGCAGCGTGATCTCATCCTGGCTCTTGATCATGCGGGCCTGCTGCAGCAACTGCTGGCCATCAACCACGCGCAATCCCTCCGCCTGCAGTGCGGCCAGGATAGGCATCTCGACCAGGTCAACCCCCAACGGCTCGCCCGCCAGTCCACGCTCCTCCAGTTCGATGCGAATCTTCCGGGCCACCTCCTCGGCCCGCCCTGCATCGGGATGGAACCCGCCGCGCATGGTGGCGATGCCGGGGCGAGAGCGCTCCTCCCCCAGCCAGGGGCAGAAGATCTGATGGTGTCGGGCAGCCGAGCCGAAGTCCCACATGATGGGCAGGTCGTTGCGGGGCAGGAGCGAGAATCTGGTCAGCTTGTCGATCGCCCAGGTGCCGATATGGGTGGCCGTGATGTAGCGGCTGTTGTTCATGTCGAAGCAGAGCAGAGCGCCTAACTCGGATTCCTGGAGCACCTGTTGGATGCGGGCGAGCCGATCGCTGCGGAGGCGCTGGTAGTCCACCCGCGCCTCCCAGTCGACCGCGCCCAGCCCATACGTCCTGGTCAACTGGCTCATTTGGTCAGCCTCCTTGGCGCCCTACTTCGGCCGGCACAGGTCGCGCACCGTCTCAACCAACCCGGCCGTGGTCGGGACCGTCAGGTCCTCAAGCACCGGCGAGAACGGGATCGGAACGTCAAGGGCGCCTAGCCGGCGCACCGGCGCGTCGAGGAAGTAGAAGGCCCCCTCGGAGACGACGGCGGCCAACTCGGCGCCCACCCCGTAGCTCCTGTGACCCTCATCCACGACCACCGCCCGAGAGGTCCGCCGTACCGAGTCAATGAGTGCCTCGCGGTCGAGCGGCATGGTGGTGCGGGGATCCACTACCTCGCACTCGATCCCCTCCTGGGCAAGCACGTGAGCCGCCTCCAGGGCGACCAGGACCATGCTGCTGGTGGCAATCACGGTGACGTCCCGGCCCGGACGCTTGATTTCAGCCACGCCGAGGGGAATCGTGTATTCCGCGACGGGTACCAGCCCCTTCTGCTGGTAATTCATCTTGTCCTCGAAGATGACCACCGGACTGTTGTCCCGAATCGCGCTCTTCATCAACCCCTTGGCGTCGCGGGGGGTGCTCGGCAGTGCCACCTTGAGACCGGGGATGTGACTGACCCAGGCGTGCAGGCTCTGGCTGTGCTGGGCCGCCGAGCGCCGGGTAGCGCCCAAAGTGGTGCGGATGGTGAGCGGCACGCTCAGCTTGCCGCCCGACATGTAGTGCACCTTGGCGGCCTGGTTCGCCACCTGATCCATGACAAGTCCCAGGAAATCCCCGAACATGATGTCCACCACCGGGCGCCTCCCGGTCATGGCCGCACCCACCCCGATCCCGGTGAAGCCTGGTTCGGAGATGGGGGTGTCGATTACGCGATCAGTTCCAAACTCCTCGACAAGTCCACTCAGAACCTTGAAGGGGGTGCCAGCTTCGGCGACGTCCTCGCCCATGACGAAGACGGTCTCGTCGCGGCGCATTTCTTCGGCGATAGCCTCCCTGATGGCCTGGGCCATGGTCAGCTCCCGCGACTCAGCGTCGGAGGTCGGTTCAGGCGTAGACATCAGTCATTACCTGATCCGGGTTGGGATACGGCGCCGCCGTGGCGAACGCGACCGCTTCGCCGAGTTCCTGGCTCAGGGTCGCGGCGATGGTCTCCAGGGCCACGTCGTCGGCCAGCCCCTGGGACACTATCCAGGCCCGGGCCAACTCGATTGGATCCCGCTCCTCGCGCCAGAACTGCTCTTCTTCACGACTTCGGTAATAGCCTCGGTCGACATCGCCGACGTGGTGACCGAAGTAGCGATAGGTGTTGCAGAGAAGGAAGCTCGGACCGTGGCCGACCCGAGCCCGCGCGACCGCCGCCGCGGCGGCCTCGTAGACCGCGCGGACGTCCTGGCCATCCACCTCGGTGGCTGGGATGCCGAAGGCGGTCGGGCGGTCGATCGGGAGTCCCGCGACGGTCTCCGATCCCGGGGTGTACTCACCGTAAAGATTGTTCTCGCAGACATAGATCACGGGAAGTCGCCAGAGCGAGGCCATGTTCATGACCTCGTAGAGAACCCCCTGGCCCAGGGCTCCATCGCCGATGAAACTGACCGCGACCTGGTCGGTCTGGCGCTGCTTGATCGAGAGAGCGGCGCCGGTCGCTATTCCCAAGGAACCCCCGACGATGGCGTTGGCTCCCAGGTTGCCCCGCTTCTGGTCGGCGATGTGCATCGAGCCCCCCTTGCCTCCGCAGTAGCCGGCGGCCTTGCCCAGGAGCTCGGCAAACATCAGCTTAGGTTCGGCGCCCTTGGCGAGACAGTGGCCGTGGCCGCGATGGGTGCTGGTGATGTAGTCGTCGTCCCGTAATGCAGAACAGATCCCGACCGCCACCGCCTCCTCGCCGCTCGAGAGGTGGGCCAATCCGGGCATGACCTGGCGCTGGTAGAGATCGTTGACCCGGTCCTCGAAGAGACGGATCGAGAGCATGAGCCGGTAGGCGTGCAGCCAGTCCGGACCCCCTCCGTCGGCCGGCGCGGGAGTCTCACTGCTGGAAGGGACCGGACTTTGGAAGGGGTCGGCCACCACACTTTCGGATGGGTCAGCGAGCACGGTCTCTCTCCAGGAGGCTGGCTTCCGCCTGCTGGGCCTGGGTGGTTTCGATCTCCACCCTCTCCAGGTGGGCCCGCATGCGCTCGCGCGCCAGTTCCGGGTCGCTGGCTGAAACCGCCGCGGCGATCCCTCGGTGTTCTGCTAGGGAGAGCGCGGGATTGCCGGGCAGTCGGAAGGCGACCGCGAAAGCCCGAGACATGGCGTCCCGAATCCCGTCCATGAGCTGGACCGTAAGACGGTTCCCGGTGGCGGCCGCCAGGTCAGTGTGGAAGCCAATGTCGGCGCTGTTGTAGCGGCTCGGCTCGCCGAGCGCTTGGGCCATCTCATCAAGGCGCTCGGAGAGGGCCTCGAGGTGGGAGGCAGAACGACGCCGGGCGGCGAGGCCAGCCGTCTCGATCTCCAGGGTCCGACGAACTTCGAACAGGTCGGAGACTTCGACGCGTTCCAGTCCGACCAGAAGGCCGATCGCCTGCCGCAGCAGGTTGCCGTGGTCCATGACCACGTACCCGCCCCGTCCGTCAGCCCTGATCAAACCCTGCGACTCGAGAACGCGGATGGCCTCCCGGGTCGACGATCGTCCGACCGAGTAGGTGAGGCCCAGTTCGCGCTCAGGCGGCAGTCGTTGGCCGGGTCGGAGCCTACCTTCAGACACCGCCGCCGAGATCGCTTCAGCCACCAATTGGTAGGTGTTCCGGCGCGTGACTGGGACCGAAGCGAGGCGCACCTCCTCCGCTGATGGATGAGACGTCTCTGCCTTGATGCGGCCCTCGGCGATGATCGGTCTGATGATCAGACAACCTATTCCCAATCGGCTCCGCTGTCAACACTGGGGATGGCCGCGTTCTGGTTCGGGACCGCGCACGCCGGTCGCCGGATATGGTCTCCGGCCGCCGGGACCGCACGCACCGAGGGCTATCATGGTCGAGACATCACGAACTCTGGAGACCCGGTACTCGGCCGGTTCCCTAGGGGCCGCTCCCTGGGGCGTCGGGAACAGCCAACTGTGAGGAGCCAATGGACGTGATCGAGATGTCGGTCGACAGTATCCGCGTCCACATGCCCAGCGGTCAGCACGTGGTGGTGTTGAAGCAGAAGGATGCGGAGCGCTTCCTGCCGATCTGGGTGGGCATGGCCGAGGCGAATGCCATCGCCCTGAAGATCACCGGAATCAAGCCCGAGCGACCCCAGGCCCACGACCTCATGGTTGACATGCTGACCACCCTGGATGTGACGGTCAGCCGGGTGGTCGTGTCGGAGCTGCGCGACGACACCTTCCACGCTCGCATCATCGGCGCGCGCGCGGGCCAGGAGGTGGTTTTCGACGCCCGGCCCAGCGACGCTATCGCGCTGGCGATTAGAGTCGAATCCCCGATCTACGTGGTCGAGGACGTCCTAGAGCAGGCTGGGGTACTGCCCGACAGCCAATCCGAGGAGGGCAGCCGGCTTGCCGTTTTCCAGCAGATGGTCAACGACATGAACCTCCCCGACCTCGACCTCCCCGACGCCTGACCGGCTGGGGACGCCAGCATGGCGGAATGGCAGACGCGGCGGTCTCAAAAACCGTTGAGCGCAAGCTCGTGTGGGTTCGACTCCCACTGCTGGCACCAGCCCCAAGGCGGCTGCTGTTGCCACCCCCAAGGCGGCGGCTCTCAACTGGACTGGGAAGGTCGCAGCCGGCGCCGGAGGGTGGATTTCGCCAAGGCTGACCGACGGTGAAGCGCAGGCCCGGAGACCATAGACTCCCTGAGAATGCCCTTCCGGTACCTGGACCTCGTCAACGAGATCACCGCGCCCATGCCACCGATGCCCGTGGCCCGCTTGGGCACGCCTCCCTGGACCACCCCGACCCGCGCCGTGAAGGAGTCCACGGTGATCATCCTCTCTAGCGCTGGCGTCCACCTGCGCAACCAGCCAGCGTTCAAGCCGGTCGACGACCTGAGCTTCCGTCTCCTTCCGGCCGACTTGGACCCCGCCGAGCTGGTGGTTTCGCATCCCAGTCCGATTCGCCGCCCGGGACGCGCCGACGTCAATGTAGTCCACCCCTATCAGCGCCTGTCCGAGCTGGCGAGCTCGGGACTAATCGGCGCGGCGGCAACCCACCACCTGAGCATGCTCGGAGCGATCAAAGCCCTGGTCCCGCTGGTCACCAAGACAGGCCCGGCCCTGGCCGACACGATCCGGGCAGCGGGAGCTGACCTGGTCTTGATCGTTCCCCTGTGCCCGGCCTGCCACCAATCCATGGGCCTACTGGCCCGGGTCCTCGAGTCGGAGGGCCTGGTCACCGTGAGCATCACCGGCGCCCGCGATATCACGGAGCGAGTCCGGCCTCCGCGGGCCGCCTTCCTCGACTACCCGCTGGGAAACGCCTTGGGGCGTCCCCACCAGATCGAGGAGCAGCGGGCGATCTGCCTTTCCGTGCTCGGGCTGGCGGAGCTCGTCGAAGTACCGGGCGAGATCGCGGACCTCCCCTACGCCTGGCCCGAACCCGACTGGGATAACGAGATCGCGGAGCTGTACCGCCGAGACCGCAAGACGGTGGCCCGTCAACGTCAGGCCGAGTTCGATTCCTCGGGGAGACACTGGGCGGCAGATCAGGTTGCCCTCATCGAGGCGCTCCTCTAACAGCCCGCCAGTCCCACCCCTAAGGGCCCTGCCCTTCTCCAATTACGACTCGGTCCTCGACCGCGGAATCAGAAGGGCAACCGTGGGGCCGCTCAACTCTTGGGGCCGGCCCTCTCTCCCGACCCAGGCCCGACGCTTTAGGCGAACTCCGGCCTTGGCGGGTTTCCTACCGGCTGCTTGAGTCGCGCTGAGGGTCCCGCGGGTGGGGGTATGATCCGGGTCGGTGTTCCACGGTGGCCGCCGGGTGAGTGGGTTCCTCTTGTTGCTGCTGGTCACCGGCCTGGCCTTCTCGCAGAGCATGGCCACGGCCCGCCGGGGGCCAATCCCGACCCCAACCCCCACGGCTCCGGGGCGCGTTCCGCCGACGCCGCTCCCCACCCCATCGCCACGACTGCCGCGCGCCGCCGAGGCGCTGGCTCGCGCTTTCATGAGTCAGTTCGTGAGTGGCCAGTTCGCCGCCCAATGGATGGAGCTGACACCTTTCGCCCAGGCGCAGTGGCCTTCCCAGTCGGCTCGGGTGGCCATGCTCCAGACCAAGTTCTCAGGTCCGGCCCAGCCCGTTTCCTTCACTGTCGGAACCGCCACGCCGGCAGCCAGCGCCTGGACTCCCCCGGAAGCCCCCGCTGAGCACTTCCGCAGTGTGCTCCTGGTGCCGGTCACGGTGACCTTCGCGTCCCCGTCGAGCCTGCTCCCGGCAGGGGTGGCCGCCGACTACCAGGCGCTGACCTTGGCGATCTCCGCACCCCGCGTATCAGGGCCTCCGCAGGTGGTGACCGGCGGCCCGGCTCTATCTAGTCTGCTCGTGCTTGGCGAGGGTCCGGCGGCCATGGATGCCCCCATCGTGGTCCCACCCAACCCGGTCGCTCGCAGCGCGGCGGTGCCCATCTTGATGTACCACGTCGTCGCCCCTTTCCCAGTCCGGTCCCAGTGGAACACCGGATACGCTTACCAGTTGGAATATGGACTCACCGTCACCCCCGGCCAATTCGCAACCCAGATGGCAGCTCTGGCCGCCAGCCAGGCCCATGCGATCTCTCTGCAGCGACTGTCCGACTTCCTCCTCTACGGTCTGCCCCTGCCCCAGCTGCCGGTCGTGATCACCTTCGACGATGGACGGGAGGGTCCGTTCCAGTACGCGGTCCCGATCCTCACCAACTATGGGTTCACCGCCACGTTCTTCGTCCCGGTGGGTCTGGTTGGCGAGACGGTCCACACACTGGCCGGGTTCAACCCCCAGAGCTACCTGACCTGGGCCCAGGTGACCACCCTGTCCCAGGGGGGGTTCTCGATCGAGGATCACACGCTCTATGACAATAAAGCCCTTTGGGGCGCATCTCCGGCGACAGTCCAGGCGCTGGTGGCTCAGCCCTCAGTGCTGCTGGCCCAGCACACTGGGGTCCCGGTTCAGTTCATCGCCTACACCGGGGTCTGGCCCTACCCCTCCCCCGCCACGGCGGGTCCGGCAGAGCTTTCCCTCTTCTCCGAACTGCGGGCCGTCGGCTTCGTCGCTGGGGTCATCGACGCCCGGATCAACTCCGCCCAGGAGAGCTCGCAGATGCTGTGGCAGCTGCCCCGGATTCGGATGAACCCGAACCAACCTCCCTCGGCACTGCTCAGGTGGGTTGGCTAGTCGGACGTCGCGCCACTCGATTCCCGTCTCGGGATCGCGAACTCAGTCCGATTGCCGTCACCACGGCTCGGGCGGACCAATCGGCTCCACTTGCACCGCGGAGCACCCTGGTTACTTCGGCGCCCTCCAGCCGGCTCAGCCGCGACCGGTCGGCTCCTCGCATGGAGCTGGCCCTAGCGCAATCTCCGCGAGCTGTCGCGGCCGCCTCCGAAGCGTGGCGAGCGCCAGATTTGCCACCCCACCAGCCCCGCCCCGACCAACAGAACGGCACCCCGGACAGCCAGGACGGGGTTGTGCCAGAGCACCCCGAGCACGACGAGCGCCAATCCTCCGGCCCCCAGCGCGATGCCGACCAGCCAGCGGATTCGTGGCGATGCGTTTCGAAAGAGTCGATAGAAGATGAACACTCGCGGCTCCCGGTCCAAATCAGACGCTGAGGAGGCGGCGGTCGAGGGAACTGTGGCCGCAGCCGACACTACCCGTGGCCGCCCCCCATGCTCCGCGACCGCACGCGGGGCATCCGCAGTCTATCCTCGCTGCGTCGGCTCCGGCTCCAACAGTCAAGGGCCGTCATTAGACGGCGCTGGCGGTCCCGGACTCGCCACCCCGGGGCGCCCTTTCGATTACATTGACCCCCGCCGCCGTCTGGAGCCGCCTCTCGGCGGCACTGGGTTGCGCAGTGTCGCCGAGAGGCGGAGGAGTGAAGCCCACAATGCCTGGAACCGCCCCGCTTAGGAGACCAGCGTCCGGCACCCGGCCTCCCCACCTCGGCGTCGTGCTGCCCCCCTGCGACTGGCCCGCGCCAGTTCTCGCCGTCGCTTGAGGAGCATCACCGTGGCAGCCGAGCGAGCCAAGCAACTGGGCACCGATCACGTCTTTCACACCTGGTCGGCGCAACGGGACCTGCGCCAGGTCACCCCGGTGGGGGGCGCCGGCTGCTGGTTCTGGGACGAATCCGGGACCCGCTACCTGGACTTCTCATCTCAATTGGTATTCCTGAATCTGGGCCACCAGCACCCGGCCCTGATCGCCGCAGTGAAGGAGCAGGCCGACCGGCTCTGCACGGTATCCCCCGACTTTGCCAACACGGCCCGGAGCGAACTGGCAGAGATGATCGCGGCCCGAGCCCCGGGTGACCTCAACTACGTCTTCTTCACCAACGGGGGGACGGAAGCCAACGAACATGCCATCCGGATGGCCCGCCTCCACACTGGGCGCAGCAAGATTCTGGGGGCTTATCGCAGCTACCACGGAGCCACCAGCGGCTCCCTATCCGTCACCGGAGACCCACGCCGCTGGGCCAGCGATCCGGGCATCCCTGGGGTTGTCCACTTCATGGGGCCCTACCTGTACCGATCTCCCTTCGGAACCCACTCCGAGGCAGAGGAATCGGCCGCTGCTCTCGGCCACCTACGCGAGGTGATCGAACTTGAGGGTCCGGCCACGATCGCGGCTGTGCTGTTGGAGACCGTGGTCGGCACCAACGGAGTGCTGATCCCACCCCGTGGCTACCTCGCCGGCGTGCGAGCCCTTTGCAGCGAGTTCGGGATCATGCTGATCTGCGACGAGGTGATGGTCGGCTTCGGGCGGATCGGCGAGTGGTTCGCGGTCGACGCCTGGGACGTGGTGCCGGACCTGATCACCTTCGCGAAGGGGGTCAATTCGGGCTACGTTCCGCTCGGAGGAGTGGTCATCCCGGAGGGGATCTGGGCCTCTTTCGCTGACCGAGCCTACCCCGGGGGACTCACCTATTCCGGCCATCCTCTGGCATGCGCCGCGGGGGTGGCCAGTATTCGGGTCTTCGAGCAGACCGACCTCCTGGGTCACGTTCGCCGTCTGGGCCGCGAGGTCGCGGAGCCGTCCCTTCGACGGCTGATGGAGCGCCACCCCTCGGTGGGCGATGTGCGCGGGCGGGGGCTCTTCTGGGCCCTGGAGCTGGTCCGTAATCGCGAGTCCCGGGAGATGCTGGTCCCCTTCAACGCCACTGGGGCAGCCAAGGAGCCGATGTCCCGAGTGGTGGCTGCCTGCCGCCAGCGCGGCCTCTGGCCATTCAGCCACTTCAACCGCATTCACGTGGCCCCGCCCCTGATCATCAGCGCCGAGGAGTTGGAGCTGGGCATCCGCCTCCTCGACGAGGCGCTGGCCATTGCCGACGAGTACGTCGAGGAGGAGCCAGCACTCGGGCACCCGTCCCTGACGCGCCCGGCCGGCTGAGCCCGCGCGGCACTACTGGCGCCACCGGGCCCGGGCTGCTCACTCCTAGCCTGGCACTGACCACGGATGGGCGTGCCCCCCGACTTCGCGCCCAGTTCGCTTGAGGGGGGCCTCCGGAGGGTCCCGATCTATACTCCGGCCGATGCACCTCGCCGAGATCCTGGTCAACGACCTGGTCCTGCTCCTCGACATCTATGCGCTCTGCATCCTGGCTTGGGCCTTCATGTCGTTCTTCCCCGAGGCGTACGCCACGCCGGTCGGACACCTGCTCGAGGCCCTGGTGCTGCCGGTGGTTCGGCCCTTGCGGCGGGTCCTGCCCACGATCGCTGGTCTCGACTTCTCGCCACTTCTGGCCCTGGTGCTGGTCTTCGCGGTGGCCCAGCTGCTCCAGGAGCTGGCTCGCAACAGCTTTGCCAACCCGATCTGGGCGATCTTCTCGGTCGTCTTCGAGTTCATCAGCGCGGTGGCCCTGGTGATCGTGGTGCTGCTGCTGATCCGAGTGCTGGTCAGCGCCCTCCACGTCGACCCCTGGCACCCCTTCGTCTACTCGATCAAACGCATCACCGATCGCCTGATCGCTCCCATCCAGCGCGCCGCCCGAGTTCAGGTCGAGATGGCCGCCCTGATCGGCCTGGTGATCGCCGTGGTGGTCTACATCGCCCTGGCGCAGGTCCTCTTCCCGACGCTGCTAAGTAGCCTCTACCAGCTCTAAACCGCGATCTGGCCTATCGGCTGCGCCCCCGAAACCGGGGTGGCGGCGCCAGGGTCCGGATCGGATCCGCCCGATAGGAGCCGGGGCCGAAGAGTTCGATCACCTTAGCCTCCAGCTGGGGGGTGCTGCTGACCTGGTACTCACTGCCGAGGTCGAGCTCGTGATCTCCGTCGGCGTCGCGGAGGTGGAGCACGACTCGAGATCCGCCGCTGTGCTCTCTGAAGAGCTGGGAGAGCCGCCGCAGTGCCTCTTCGCCCCCCCGGAGGGCTCGCACATGCACCACGGCCGCAGCCGTCCAGTCGGCCAGGCTCAGATCGTCCAGTGCGAGGATCTCCTCCGCGATCACCCGGGCCTCCTCCGACTCCTCCGCCGAGGACGGGTCACTCGCCTCCTCTCCCTCCAGGCCCGAAGGCGGCGGGGTGGCGCCGCCGGCCGGGCGGCGGGCTCCCACCTCAACCCGGCCTCGGACCACCACCACCCCGTCTGGGTGGAGCAGGCCCGCCGCCCGCTGGAAGACGGACGGGAACACCACCACCTCGCAGACGCCGGTCAGATCCTCCAACTGAGCGAAGGCCATCGGCTCGCCCCGCCGGCTCTGGACCCGACGGCACTCTCTGACCGAGCCGCCCACCTGGACCACGGTTCCCTCCAGCCGAGCCAGGTCGGCCACCGCCGTGTCGGTGCGCAGGCGCAGCTCATGCCCGAGCCGCTGGAGCGGGTGATCGCTGAGGTAGATCCCCAGGTGTTCTCGCTCCCAAGCTAGCCGCTCGCGCTGGATCTCCTCGGTCAGGGCGGGAGAGGTCGGTAGGAGATCGTCGGCGTCCGACGCAGCGACGGGATCGCCCTCCCCGGGTTCTGAGTCGAAGAGAGCGATCTGGCCGGAATCCCGTTCCCGGGCCCTCACCTCGGCGCGGCGCATGGCATTCTCCAGCTGGGCCAGCAGCACCCCCCGGTCCCCCAACCCGTCGCAGGCTCCGCAGCGGATCAGGGCCTCCAGAGCCCTTCGATTGAGCTCTCGGCCCCGCACTCGGGTGCAGAGATCGAGTAGAGATCGGAAGTCGCCGCCCTCCTGGCGGATCGCGACCAGAGCCTGAGCCGCCGACTCCCCGACGTTTTTGATGTGCTGCAGCCCGTAGAGGATCTCGCCCTTGGTGGCCGGGCCCCCGGTCTCGGTCTCCGCCTTCGCCGGCAAGGCGCTGAAGGGCGCCACCGAGCGGTTCACCTCGGGAGGATGGACCACGATGCCTCGAGCCTGGGCGTCCTGGATGGCCCGCTTGAGCCGGTCGAAGTCGCTGGCCTTGCTGTTCAGCAACGCCGCCATGAATTCGAGAGGGAAGTTCGCCTTGAAGTAGGCAGTCTGGTAGCTGATCAGCCCGTAGGCGACCGAATGCGCCTTGTTGAAGCCGTACCCAGCGAAGTAATCGATGTAGTCGAAAAGATCGACCGCAGTCTGCTCGGCCACCCCCCTCGCCACCGCCCCGGCGATGAATCGGGCCCGCTGGGCCGACATCTTGGCCTTGTCCTTCTTCCCCATCGCCGCCCGCAACAGGTCGGCGGCGCCCAGGCTGAAGCCGGCGGCGGCGGCGGCAATCTGCATCACCTGGTCCTGGTAGACGATCACCCCGTGAGTCTCTTTGAGCACTGACTCGAGTTCGGGCAACAGGTAGGTGATCGGTTCCTCGCCCCGCCGGCGCTTCATGTAAAGTTCGGTCGCACCGCCCTCGATCACCCCGGGGCGGTTGATGGCGACTGCCGCCGCCATGTCTTCGATGGAGCGGGGTCGCATGTCCATGACGATTCGGCGGCCCCCCTGCTGCTCCAGCTGGAACACGCCCAGGGTGTCTCCTCGGGACAGCAGGTCATAGGTGGCTGCGTCGTCGAGGGGAATGCTGTCCAGGTCGGGCCGGACCCCCCGGAGACGCTCGATGTTGTCCAGAGTCTCGTCCAGAATGGTGAGGTTCTCCAGACCCAGGAAGTCCATCTTCAGCAGTCCGATCTTCTGGACGCCGTCCATGTCGAACTGAGTCACCACCGCCTCCCGGTTGGTGGTCGCCCGCTGCAGGGGCACGTAGTCGGTGAGCGGGCCTGGGGCGATCACCACCCCGCCCGCGTGGGTGCCGGCGTTGCGGGAGATGCCCTCCAGGCGGCGGGCGGTGTCGACCAAGCGGTGCGCCCAGGGCTGCCCGTCGTAGGCGGCCTTGAGCTCCTTTGATTCCCGCAGGGCCGCCTCCAGGGTCACTCCCGGCCGGGTCGGAATCAGCTTGGCCAACTGATCTACCTCGGGCAGCGGTACGTTCAGCACCCGGCCGACGTCGCGGACGGCGGCGCGGGCCGCCATGGTCCCGTAGGTGACGATTTGCGCCACCCGGTCGGTCCCGTAGCGCCGATTGACGTAGTCGATCACCAGGGACCTTCCCTGCACGTCGAAATCAATGTCGATGTCGGGCATGGAGACCCGTTCCGGGTTGAGGAACCGCTCGAAGATCAATCCGTACTGGAGGGGGTCGATGTCGGTAATCCCCAGGCTGTAGGCGACCAGGCTGCCCGCCGACGAGCCACGTCCGGGGCCAATCTTGACCCCCTCTTCGCGCCCCGCCCGGGTGAAGTCCCAGACGATCAGAAAGTAGGCTGCGAACCCGGTCTGGCGGATCACCTCCAGTTCGTACTCGAGCCGATCCGAATACTCCTTTGACGGCTCATCGCCCTTCCGCCGCACCCGCAAACCCTGGGTCGCCACCTCGGCCAGCAGCCCATCCGCGTCCTGCCCGGGCGGCACGTCGTAGAGCGGAAGCAGTCGCTGATCCAAGAGGGGCTCGAAGCGACAGCGCGCCGCGATGGCAGCGGTATTGGCGACCGCCTCCAAGCAGTAGCCGAATTTGGCGGCCATCTCCTCGCCGGAGCTGACATAGAAGTGGGATCCTGAGAAGCGCAGCCGCTTGGGGTCGTCCAGCCTGCTTCCGGTCTGAATGCAGAGCAAGACGTCGTGAGCCTCGGCGTCTTCCTTGTCGACGTAGTGACAGTCGTTCGTGGCCACCAGGGGCAGGTCGGTCTCACGGGCGATCTTGAGCAGGCCCTCGCGGACGATCCGCTCCTCCTCCATGCCGTGGTCTTGGATCTCCAGGAAATAGCCGTCCGGGCCGAGGATCTGGGCATACTCGCGGGCGATCGCTAGCGCCCCCTTGTGGTCTCCCGCGAGCAGCCTTTGGGGGACCTCGCCGCCAATGCAACCGGAGAGTCCGATCAGTCCCCGGGCGTGTTCGCTGAGGAGTTCGTGGTCAATCCGGGGCTTGTAATAGAAGCCATCCAGATGGGCCTTGCTGACCAGCTTGACCAAGTTGGCGTACCCCTCCCGGTCGCGCGCCAGTAGTACCAGGTGGAAGGGGTCGCGGTCGGCACGGCCTTCCTTTTGCAGGTGGGAGCGAGCCGCCACATAAACCTCGCAACCGATGATGGGCGTGATCCCCACCTCGGTGGCCGCCTCGTAGAACTCGATGGCGCCGGCCAGCACGCCGTGATCGGTGACTGCGATCGCAGGCTGGCCCAGGTCGTGAGCTCGCTGAGTCAGCCCTTTTACCCGGGCGGCTCCATCCAGTAGCGAGTATTCGGAGTGGGTGTGGAGATGGACGAACGGGACGGCAGGCATGGGTGAGCACAGGTTCCTGAACTGGGAGAGTCGGCTCCCCCTGAGAGACTCAGTATCGGAGATTGGATGGGGACCCGGGGGTCACCTCCGCCGCAGCAGGGCGACCGTCTCGAAGTGGTAGGTCTGGGGAAACATGTCGACCAGGCAGAGTCTCTCCAGGCGGTATGGACCCTTCCCGCAGAGCCCCGCTAGGTCCCGAGCCAGAGCGGAGACCTCGCAGCTGAGGTAGACGACTGAACGCGGTCCATCGGTGGCCAGCCACGATCGGACCTTCGGCGCCAGCCCGGCCCGGGGCGGATCCAGAACGACGGCTCCGGCCGGTCGGGCACGAGCCAGCTCGTCCTCCACCTGGCCGCAGACCGTCTCCACCCGCCCGGGGGCATACATCTCCGCGTGGAGCTGGCAGAGTCGGGCCGCGACCGGACTCGACTCGATCGCTGTGACCTGGGCTCCCAGGTCAGCCATCCGCAGGCTCAGGATTCCGGCTCCGGCGTAGCCGTCGACGATGTGGGCACCCTCGAGCTGGCCCGCCAGGAACTCCTCCACGGTGGAGTAGAGCGCGCCCACCGTTCCCTGGTTGACCTGGATGAAGGAGTCGGGGAAGACCCGAAAGTCCCGACCCCGGAAGTTGAGGCTGGTCGACTCGTCGGTAAGGTTCGCCTGGGGAGGAAGCCGCGCGGCGGCGGCAATGGCGGTGGGGCCACTCGCCGAGTCATCGGGTCGGGTCTGGAGAAGAAGCTGCCGACCCCCTTCCCCTACCGTCAACTGCACGGTCTGGACCCTTGGCCCCTGGCCCTGGACTGCCTCGCCCACAGCGGCCAGAGACAAGGCCACGGTGGGGTGATGGATGAGACAGTCGGCAATCCCGAGCACCTGGTAACTGCCTCGGCTCTTGAACCCAAGCGGGGGACCCTCGCGGCTGCGGTGGAACTCGCCTCGCCAGCGATATCGCCAGGGGTCCATCGAGCCAACCAGCTCGGTCTCGACCTGGGACTCGACTCCCGCCCCGGCCAGGGCCCGCTCCAGCACCAAGCGCTTGGTGGTGAGCTGGAAGGGGTAGTTGAGGTGTTGCAGTTGACACCCCCCACAGCGGCCAAAGTAAGGGCACGGCGGCAAAACGCGGTGCTGGGAGCCCCGGTGCACCTCAACGGTGTCGGCGAATGCGTGGCGCCGGCTGATCTTGGTGACTCGAGCCGAGACCAGCTCGCCTGGCGCCGCCCCGAAGAGGAAGACGACCATGCCATTGCAGCGGCCGACGCCCAGACCCCGGTGGGCGATCTCCTGGCACTCGAGCTGGATCAGATCGCCCACCCGAAGTGCGGCTGGCCGCGTTGCCGGGTCGGCCTCAGGGTCAGCCGGCAGAGCTCTCAGCCCCCGGGTCGAGGTAGGCGCGCTCGGAGGAGCTGGTTGACGATCTCGGGATTGGCCCTGCCTTGGGACAACCCCATCACCGCTCCCACCAGGGCACCCAGCGCCCGGTCGTTCCCACCCTGGTAGTCCTGGGCGGCCTTGCCGTTTCGCTCCAGCACCTGGTCGACCAGCACGGAAATGTCGCCGACATCGGAAAGTTGGCCCAGCCCCTGGCTCCGCACCAGCTCAGCGGGGCTGGCCCCCGTCTCGAATGCCTGCCCGAGAACCTCCTTCGCCACCTTGGCGGTGACCTGATGGCCCTCGACCATCTCGAGCAGTCGGGCCAGATTCAGGGGCCCCACCCGGCACTCGTCTACTGTGATGTTGGCGGCGTTGCAGAGGCCCTGCAGGTCCCCCAGTTGCCAGTTGGCGGCCAGCTGGGGAGTAATCCCCGCGGCCACCACCGCCTCGAAGTACTCCGAGTCGCGTGGCCGGGCTGTCAGCAGCCGGGCCTGGTCGAGCGCCAGCCCGAACTGAGCGACGAAGCGCTCCCGCCGCGCAGTGGGGAGCTCCGGCAGTCCGGCGCGCACCGACTCGACCTGCTCCCGGGAGACCGTGAGCGGCGGCAGGTCGGGTTCGGGGAAGTAGCGGTACTCCTGGGCCGCCTCCTTGGTCCGCTGGGACACCGTCTGCTGCTCCAACTCGCTCCAGCCTCGCGTCTCCTGGGTGATGAGCCCACCCTGCTCCAGGATCTCGGCTTGGCGGCCCAGCTCGTGGTCGAGCGCTCGCGAGACACTCCGGAAGGAGTTCATGTTCTTGACCTCCACCTTGACGCCCAGCTCCTGGCTGCCCCTGGCCCGGAGCGAGACGTTGGCGTCGCAGCGGAGACTTCCCTCCTCCATGTTGCCGTCGTTGACCCCGATGTAGACCAGCAGCTGGCGGAGGGCGACCAGATAGGCCCGGGCCTCGGCCGAAGTCCGAAGGTCGGGCTCACCCACGATCTCCATCAGGGGAACTCCAGCTCGGTTCAGGTCGACCAGCGAGAAGGTGGAGCTCTGGATTTCGCCAGCATGATGGAGCGTGCCGGTGTCCTCCTCAAGGTGGACTCGGGTGATCCCCGCCCGGACGGGGCGCTGGTCGACCTCGAACTCGAGCCAGCCGTTGCGGGAGAGGGGAAGATCGTACTGGGAGATCTGATACCCCTTGGGAAGGTCGGGATAGAAGTAGTTCTTGCGGTCGAACTTGGTGAACTCGGGGATCTCGCAGTTGAGCGCCAGGGCAGTGCGCAGGGTGAGTCGGATCCCCTCCTCGTTGGCGACCGGCAGTGCTCCGGGAAGACCCAGGCACACCGGGCAGGTATTGCTGTTCGGTGGCAGCCCCAGGTAGTCGGCCCGGCAGGAGCAGAACATCTTGCTCTTGGTCAGCAGCTGGGCGTGCACCTCAAGCCCGATCACCGCTTCCCAGGCGGGGCCGCCCGCGATGCTCACTCCCCCCCGCCCCCGACCGGCGGCAGCTGATTCCAGATCCCGGCCCCGACCTCGACGCTACGGGCGACTCGAAGGCAGGTCACCTCGCCCAGGTAGGGGCCCAGCACCTGCAACCCCACCGGCAAACCGGCGGCGAAACCGGCCGGCACCGAGACCCCAGAGATCCCGGCCAGGTTGGCCGGCAAGGTGAGCACATCGGTGGCATACATGGCCATCGGGTCGGCCGTCCGCTCTCCCAGTCGAAAGGCCGCCGTGGGCGCAGTCGGGGCAAGGATCGCGTCCACCTGGGCAAAGGCTCGGTCGAAATCGCGGGCCACCAGGGTGCGCACCTTCTGCGCGCGCAGGTAATAGGCGTCGTAGTAGCCGCTGCTGAGAGCGTAGGTCCCCAGCGTGATGCGGCGCCGCACCTCGGCCCCGAATCCCTCGTGGCGGGAATGCTCGTAGGCCTCTCGAAGGGTCGTAGCCGAACCCAAGCCGGGACCAAAGCGAACCCCGTCCATCCGAGCCAGATTGCTACTGGCCTCGGCCGGGGCGATCACGTAGTAGGCGGCGAGGGCGTATTCCGTCGTTGGCAGGCTGATCTCCTCGATCTGCGCGCCCATCTCCTCCAACATCCGCACCGAGCCCTCGAACACCTGCCTGACCCCCGTGTCAAGGCCCACCTCGAGGTACTCCCTGGGAACCCCTAGGCGGAGGCCCTTTACGCCCTGGTCAAGGTGGGCCAGGTAGTCGTCCACGGGGGCCGGGAGGCTGGTGCTGTCGCGGCGGTCCTGCCCAGCCACCGCGGTCAGGATCAGGGCCGCGTCGGTCACCGTCTTGGCGAGGGGGCCGATCTGGTCCAGGGAGCTGGCGAAGGCGATCAGGCCGTAGCGGCTGACTCGTCCGTAGGTCGGCTTGACCCCGACCACTCCGGTGAAGGACGCCGGTAGGCGAATCGAACCCCCAGTGTCACTGCCCAGGGTGGCGCAGGCCAGCCGCGCCGCCACCGCCACCGCCGAGCCACCGCTGCTGCCCCCCGCCACCCGCCCCAGGTCCCAGGGGTTGCGGGTGGCCTGATAGGCGGAGTTCTCGTTGGAGCTGCCCATGGCGAATTCGTCGCAGTTGAGCTTGCCGAGTGGCACCACGCCCAGCTCCTCGAGACGGTCGACGACCGTCGCGCTGTAGGGCGGCACAAACCCGCTCAGGATCCGGCTCGCCGCCGTGGTCTCGACCCCTTGGGTGCAGATCACGTCCTTGTAGGCGACCGGGATACCGCAGAGCGCAGGCGCCCCCAACGGATCTGCCTGCAGAAGCCGGTCAGCCGCAGCGGCCGCCTCCAACGCTCGGTCCGGCGTCAGCCGGAGAAAGGACCCCAGGGCGGGGTCGAGCTCACCCGTCCGTTCGAGGGCCTCTCGGGCCAGCTCGACCGCCGAGAACTCCCGGTCGACGAGCTGCTGATGGAGTTCGAGAATTGGCGCCTCGAGCCGGGTCACTGAATCGCCGGTACGCGGAGGAACCCGGCCGCCTTGACGCCGGCGTTTCCGAGCGCCTCCTCGGCACCCAGGCCCTTCTCGACCACGTCGGCCCGAGTGACATTTCGGAGCTCGCCCACCTGAGCGGTAGCTGGCACCGTCGAGATGTCCGCCCGGGAGAGCTGGCCGACGGCGGAGACGATGACTTCGAGCTGGACCGCCAGCGTCTCGAGCTCGGCGGGTGTCATCCCCAGCCGGGCCAGACTGCTGATCCGAGCGACCTCGGAGAGGCCGATCGATTCCATTTGCTGCTCGGGCGCTCCCTCTTCGGCCACAGAGCCTGGATTATAGAAGCCAATCAAGATCGCCCCGGGAGTACCGACCATCACCTCTCCTTCCAAACCAGACGACCCCCAGGCCGCTCTGGCGGCAGCCGCCGAGGCGTTTGCGGCCGCCCGCAACACGCGACGGCTCATGGACAGCGCTGGTCGCCGGGGCGCAGCCGCCGTGCTGCGGAGCAGGTCCATCCCGGGGGCGCGCCGGGCGAGCACCAAGGCTCAGATCAGTCTTGAAGGGGCGGCCCGGAAGCTGGAGGACGCGCGCGACCGGTGGGCTGCCCTCATGCAAGGAATCGCCATCGACCTCAACATCGAGTCGGCGGCGCTGGTCGAGCAGGTCGAGGCGCTGGCCCTGGCCGTCGCTCTGGAGCAGCTCGAGGACGCGCTCCTGGCCTGCCGTGCCGCCTTGACCGATCGCGGGGGACCCCCGCTCGAGGCTCTGGAGTCAGCCAAGATTGCGGTCGAGCGCCTGCGGGCGGAGGCACCAGCGGCTGCCCCGCCCGCCGATCCAGGACCGGGCTCCCGCTACCGCGGCGGGTCAGACGCGGGGTGAGCCAGCCACTCGGCGAATTGGCTCTCTGTGAGGACCAGCACTCCGAGCCGCTCAGCGGCTTCCAGCTTCGAACCGGCGGCCTCGCCCGCGATCACGGCCGTCGTCTTCCGGGAGACTCCGCTGGCGCTGGCGCCCCCCAAAGCGCGGATCGCCTGCTCCGCCTCGGCTCTGGTCCACCCATCCAAGGTGCCAGTCAGCACCAGCGTCTTGCCCCGCCAAGGCCCGTCGGGCCCCAGAGCACCCTGGGGAACCACCCCGACCTCGGCAAGCTGGTCGAGCAATTCGCGCCCCCCGGGGTTGGCGAAGAATTGGGCTACTTCGCTCCCCACGATCGGACCCACCCCGCCCACCGCGGTGATCGCCTCTGAGTCGGCCTGACGGAGTGCTTCCAGGGTGCCGAAGTGCTCGGCCAGGAGCCTGGCGGTGCGCTCACCCACGTGCGGGATCCCCAGGGCGTACACAAAGCGCTCCAGGGGGGGAGTCCGGCGCGCCCGGATCGCCGCCACCAGCTGCCGGGCGGACCGCGGTCCGAAGGAGGGCAGCGGCTCCAATTGCTCCTGGCGCAACCGAAAAAGGTCGGCCGGGCTCTCGATCAGGTGGCGGGCGAGCAGCCCAGCCAGGACCGCGGGTCCGCAGCGGTCGATGTCGAGGGCTCCCCGCCCCACGAAGTGGCGGATCCGGAGCAGCCGCTGGGCTGGACAAAGCGGGTTGGGGCAGCGGGTCGCCGCCGCTCCCGAATCCCTGACCAGGACGGCACCGCAGACGGGGCAGTTCTGGGGCATCGAGAAGGGCTCGGAGCCGGGAGCCCGGCCCTCGGGGAGGACCCGGGCAACCTCGGGAATGACTTCGCCAGCCTTGCGGATGACAACCCGGTCTCCCACCCGAATGTCCTTGGCCCGGACCTGGTCCTCGTTGTGAAGGGTGGCTCGCTCGACCGTCGATCCCGCCACCAGGACGGGTTTGAGCACGGCAACCGGCGTGGCCACCCCGGTCCTCCCGATCGTGACCTCGATGGCCAGGACGACTGTCTCCCGCTCCTCGGGAGGAAACTTGAAGGCGATCGCCCATCGGGGACGGCGACTGTCGGCGCCTAGCTCTTGCTGCAGCCCGAGGTCATCGACCTTGAGGACCACGCCGTCGGTCTCGTAGTCGAGTTGGTGGCGGGCCGCCCCCCAATGGTCTAGGTACTCGACCATCTCGTCCTCGCTGGCCAGGAGCTTTCGGTGGGGGTTGACGGGGAATCCGGCCTGGGCAAGCCAATCCAGCAGCTGCGCCTGGCCGGCTACCGCTTTGGGGTGCGGGTCGCAGGCGTAGCAGAAGGCTTCCAGGTGACGGCCGGCGGTTATCCTCCAGTCCAGCTGCCGCAAGCTCCCGGCCGCCGCGTTGCGACAGTTGGCGTATAGGGGCTGTCCCTCGCGCTCGCGCTCCCGGTTGAGCTCGACCAGTACAGACCGGGGCATGTAGACCTCGCCCCTAACCTCAAACCGCGGGGGCAGACCGTCGTCGTTCCCGAGCTGGAGATGCTCGGGGATCCCGCTCAGGGTCCGGATGTTGGCGGTGATGTCTTCCCCCTCCTCGCCGTCGCCTCGGGTCGCGCCCACCGCGAGCCGCCCATCGACGTAGGTCAGGCTGACCGCCAGCCCGTCGATCTTTAACTCCGCGCCGAGGGGGGGATCGATCCCGGACAGGCGCCGGATCCGATCGCGGAAGGCGGAGACCTCGGCCAGCGACAGCGCGTTCTGCAAGGAGTACATGGGTACCAGGTGGCGCACCTTGCGGAACGGGGTCAGGATCTGGTTGCCGACCCGACCCGTCGGCGAATCGGCCCGGCGTAGTCCCGGGTAGGCGGCTTCCAATTCCTGCAGCTCGCGGAAGAGGCTGTCGTAGTCCGCGTCCGGAAGTTCCGGAGCGTCCAGGACGTAGTAGAGATAGTTGTGGTGACTAAGCTCCTCGCGGAGCTCGGCCGCTCGCCGCCGGAGCGGGCTGGGAATCGGCTTAGCAGCCACCTCCACCCCTAGCCATCAATCCGGCGGAGTACCGCGTCGCTAACCGCGAACCTCCGGTGCCCGGCGGCCTCGAAGTCGATCACCACCTCCTCCCCCGCCCGGGTCATCTCGCTGGCCCGGATCACCCCGCGCCCGAAGCGGGCATGCTCGACGCGATCCCCGGCGCGAAACCGGGGCTCAGCGCTGGATCCGGGGCTCGGCGTGAGGGCGTGCTCCATGACCGCATCGCGGGTCCGGCGCAAGGGCAGAGGCTGGCTCCGGGCCGCGACTGGGGCCACGTAGGAGCGGCTCCGAATCGGATTCGGGTCCAGGTAGCTGGGGCCGGCGGGGGGAACGACATCCCAGCGCTCCACCTCTGCCTGATCGCCCAGCGCAGCCAGAAACCGGGACGGAATCGCGGGGGCTGGCGTGCCGTACACGTGACGCCTGAAGCAGTGACTCAGGTACAGCCGGCGCTTGGCCCGGGTCATCCCCACGTACAGCAGCCGACGCTCCTCCTCGATCTCGCTCAGCGTGTCCAGGGACCGGCTGTGGGGTAGCAAGCCCTCCTCCACCCCGGTCACGAATACGACCGGAAATTCCAACCCCTTCACCTGATGCAGGGTGATCAGGGTCAGGGCGGAGCTGACATCATCCATCTGATCGACTTCTCCAGCCAGCGCCACCTGCTCCAGAAAGATCGGGAGCGCCTCGACAGTGGGCAGGTCTCCCTGCTCGGCGGCCAGTCCGCGCAACTCGACCACGTTCGCCCAGCGCTCCTCCCCTTCGATACTGCCGTCACGCACGAACTGCCGATATCCGGAAAGTTCCAGCAGCTTATCTAGGACCGTAACCAGGGGCCAGGGGGCACCCCAATCGGCGACCTCTTCGATGATCTCCCGGAACCGACGGAGTCCGCTCGCCGCGGCGCCCCGAACCCCGGCCGCCTGAGGGTCGCCGAGCAGATCCCACACCGAAACCCCCCGCTCGGCGGCGCTCGCCGCCAATTCAGAAAGGGAGTGGGCGCCGATTCCCCGCTTGGGCACGTTGACCACCCGCTCGAAGGCGAGCCGATCGCGGGGGTGAGCGAGCAGCCGCAGGTAGGCGAGCACGTCCTTGACCTCGCGGCGCTGGTAGAAACGGACACCGCCGACCAGGCGGTAGGGAATGCCTGCCCGAAGCAGGGTCTCCTCGAGTGCGCGGGACTGGGCGTTGGTTCGATACAGAACCGCCATGTCCCCGAATTCGCTGTCTCCCTCGTCGACCAGCCGCAGCGCCTCCCGAGCCACCGCAGCCGCCTCCTCGCGCTCGTCGTAGAGTTGCGCGATCACGACTGGAGTTCCAGCTGGACCCTCGGTCCAGAGCCCCTTCTCGACCCGCTCCGAGTTCTCCCGGATCACCGCCTGGGCAGCCGCCAGGATGGCCTTGGTGCTGCGGTAGTTCTGCTCCAGCGGTATTACCAATGCGTCTGGGTAATCGCGTTGAAATTCCAGGATGTTCCGGATGTCGGCGCCCCGCCAGCTGTACACCGACTGGTCCGGGTCCCCGACCACGGTAATCAGGCGATGCTTCTCCACCAGAGCGCGCAGAAGCAGGTACTGGGCGCGGTTGGTGTCCTGGTACTCATCGACCAGCACATGGTCGAAGCGATGCTGGTAGCGTTCCCGGGCCGGCTCCGAAGTCTGGAACAGTTGGACCACTCGAAAGAGGAGATCGTCGAAGTCAAGCGCGCCCGCTGCCTCGAGCAAAGCCTGGTACCTGGGATAGACCGCGGCAACTCGTGATTCGAGATAGCCGACCGCACTCTCGGCGAAGGCATCTGGGTCTTTTAGTTCGTTCTTGGCGCGGGAAATCTCAGCCGCCGCCGTGGCCGGAGTGAGCCGCTTCTCATCCTGTCCGGCTTGACGAATGGACTCTTTGACCAAGGCGGCTCGATCCACCTCGTCGTAGATCACGAAGTTGCGGGGAATTCCAATCAGTTCGCCCTGGTCCCGCAGGATCCGCGCGCTGCAGGCGTGAAACGTTCCGAGCCACATCCCGTGCGGCTCCGAGCCGAGGAGAGCCGCGACTCGGCCGCGCATCTCTCGAGCCGCCTTGTTGGTGAAGGTAACCGCCAGCACCCGGTCGGCCCGGGCCCGCCGCTGCGCCAACAGGTAGGCGATCCGGTGGGTCAGGACCCGAGTCTTGCCGGATCCGGCGCCGGCCAGAACCAGCACCGGCCGGTCAGGTGCCTGCACCGCCTCCTGTTGCGCTGGGTTGAGCCCCCGGAGCGGCTCCTCTCCGGCGTCTCCCTCCCGGAGGCTGCCCAACCTCCCCGGCCCGGACGGCAGGGTCACCCGGGATTCGGGCGCGAAACCTGGCCCAGCTCACCGTAGAGCTCGGGTCGGCGGTCCCCGAGAGTGTGATTGCGCGGCGTGCGCTGCTTACGGGAGTCGGCCTGGCGGAGGTCGAGCTCGGCGAGCAGGAGTGCCTCGTCCGCCCTCGGACCGGGACCTGCCAGCAGCCACCCCTCGGGACCAACGATGCAGCTGCTGCCGATGAATTGGATTTGGCGCTCAGAGCCAATACGATCCGCAGCGGCGACGAAAACCTGATTCTGGGTCGCCACCGCGACTGCGGCGTAGTTGCCCATGATCCACCCGCGCTCATCGGCTACCCGACGCCGGAAGTTGGCGACCCAGTTGGTGGGGACGCAGATGATGTCAGCGCCATTCAGGGCCAGCACCCGTGCCGCCTCGGGGAACCAGAGGTCGTAGCAGACCAGCATGCCTACTTTCCCGAAGGGGAGTTCGAAGACCGGGAAGCCCAGATCGCCAGATCGGAAATAGCTCTGCTCGTCGTAGAAGAGATGGTTCTTGCGATAGACACCGATCACCCCGTCGGGCCCCACCAGCACCGCCGAATTGAACCTCCCCTGAGCGCTCTGCTCGCAGATTCCGGCGACCACGAAAACGCCAAGCTGGCGGCAGCTCTCCGCCCACGTCGTGACCGTCGGCCCGTCAACCGCCTCGGCACTGGCGGACGCCTCCTCTTCGCTGGCGAAGGCGTATCCGGACGAGGCCAGTTCCGGGAGGACGATCAAGGATGCTCCTGCCTCAGCCGCCCGGGAGATCCACCGGACTCCCCGAGTGGCATTCCCAGCTCGGTCGCCTAGCTGAGGGGCGTACTGGCAGACGGCCAGCTTTGTCGGGGGGTTTTTGGGCACCTGGACATTCTCCGCCCGCCAGTCGGTCAGAAGTCCATGTCCCCCATGTCTCCCATGCCGCCCATGCCCCCCATTCCGCCCATACCCCCCATTCCGCCCATGCCGCCCATGCCCTCTTCGCCCCCACCGGAGTAGGCGGGCTCTCGCTCGGGAAGGTCCGCCACCAGCGCCTGGGTGGTCAGTAGCATGGCCGCGACCGAGGCGGCGCTCTGAAGGCTGGTCTTGACGACCTTGGTGGGATCGATGATGCCCGCGACCAGAAGGTCGCCGTAGGCGAGCGTGCCCACATCGAGTCCTTCCGTCGGGCCCATGCCCAGAATTCTCTCCAGCGCGACTGAGCCGTCCAAGCCGGCGTTGGCGGCCAGCTGCCGAGCGGGCACCTGGAGCGCCCGGCGCACGATCTCAACGCCCGTCTGCTCGTCACCCGAAGCCTGAATAGCAGAGAGAGCCTGGGCCGCCAGCAGTAGGCTCCTCCCACCACCGGGTAGGATTCCCTCCGCCACCGCCGCCCGGGTCGCGTCGAGCGCGTCCTCCACTCGCTCCTTGCGCTCTTTGAGGGCGGTCTCAGTCGGCGCCCCAACTTTGATCACCGCCACCCCGCCGATCAGTCGTGCCTTCCTTTCCTGCAGCTTCTCGCGATCCCAATCGGAGTCGGTCAACTCCATCTGCTGATCGATCTCGCGCACCCGCGCCTTGACCTGATCGGGAGTTCCGCCCCCTTCGACGATCGTGGTGTCGTCCTTGGTGACGACCACCCGCCGGGCCGAGCCCAGCTGGCGTACGGTCAGGCCCTCCATGGTCAGGCCGAGCTCCTCGGAAATGACCTCGGCCCCGGTGAGGACAGCCAGATCCTGGAGCATCGCGGTCCGGCGATCACCGAATCCGGGCGCCTTGACGGCGCAGGCCACAACCGTGCCCCGCACCTTATTGACCACCAGCGTCGCCAGGGCCTCGCCCTCGATTTCCTCGGCGACCACCAATAGGGGGCGCCCGGCCTTCACCGCCGCCTCCATGGCGGGAACGATGTCCGCGACGGCCGAGAGCTTGCGGGGTGTCACCAGGATCAGGGGCTGCTCTAGGACCGCCTCCATGCCCTTCTGGTCGGTCACCAGATAGGCCGATACGAAGCCACGGTCGAACTGCATCCCGTCGACGATCTTGACCTCAGTCTCAATCCCGGACGAGTCCTCGACGGTGATGACCCCCTCGGAAGTCACCCTCTCCATCGCGTCGGCGATCATTTCGCCGATCTCCCGGCTGCCACTCGAGATGGTCGCGACCTGAGCGATGTCCGCCCGACCGGCCAGCGGCCTGCTCAACCGATCGAGCTCAGCAAGAATCGCCTGGGTCGCTTTCTCGATGCCGCGCTTGAGTTCGATTGGGGAGGCCCCCGAGGCCAGGTTACGGACACCCTCCTCGACCATCGCCTCAGCCAGGAGGGCCGCCGTGGTGGTCCCGTCCCCGGCGACGTCGTTGGCCTTGCGGGCGGCTTCGGCCAGAAGCTGAGCACCCATGTTCTCGAAGTGGTCGGGCAGCTCGATGTCGCGCACAATCGTGGCTCCATCAGAACTGATCTGGGGGCTTCCGTACTTGCGGTCGATCATCACCGCGCGGCCTCTCGGGCCGAGCGTCGGGCGCACCGCGGCAGCCACCTGGGCGGTGCCGCGGAGGAGCGCGTCGAGGGCCTGATCGTCGAACTTCAGCTGCTTGGCTGGCACTTGGTATTTTCTCCTAGCTTTGGCGCGGGGCTCGCGGCGACCCCGGAGCGGGTCCCGCGAGCCCTCGGCTCATCGGTTCAGGACTTGCCGTTGGACGCAACCACCGCCAGGATGTCACGCTCGGACAGGATCAGGTAATCCTGCTCGTCGATCTTGATCTCCGACCCGGAATACTTGGCGTAGATGACCCGATCGCCGACGACCACGTCCAGGGCGACCCGCTGGCCGGTCTGCTCGTTGTACTTGCCATTGCCGACCGCCTCGATCAGTCCTTCCTGGGGCTTCTCCTTGGCAGTGTCGGGTAGCACGATCCCGCTCTTGGTGGTCTCTTCCCGCTCCAGCGGCTTGACGACGACACGGTCCGCTAGTGGCCGTAGCTTCAGGGCCATTCCCTACCTCCTGCACTGTTAGCACTCAACCCTTGTGAGTGCTAACAGTCTATCCCGGACCGATCCCCATCTGCAAGTCCGCTCTCGGGGAACCCCGACCCAGGTCGTGGGGGCGCCGAGAAGCTACGATCCGGAGCCTGATGACGTCCCCCACCCAGCCCCTGAGGCGCTCCGGGCACGAGATCGTCGACTACGACAGCGGCTTCGACTACCGCGCCTTCTGGGGGAACCGCGACTACGAGCAATGGGTGGAGGCCCGGACCCTCCGTCGGCTGCTTCCCCGCCTGGGCCGGTCGGACTGGTTCGCGGACTTCGGGGGCGGATACGGACGCAACGCCGCCCACTATCTGAACTTGGCGGAGCACACCATTCTGGTGGACTACTCAGTGACCCAACTTAGCCGCGCCGCTGAGCTCCTCGAGGATCAGATCAAGACCGGGAAGCTCCACCTGATGCGGGCCGACCTGGGCCACCTGCCTCTCATCGACGGGGCCGTGGATACGGCCATGGTCATCAGGGTTCTCCACCACCTCAGCGACGCCGACCGCTGCCTCGGCGAGATGTCCCGGGTCGTCGGTCGACGCTGGCTGGTGGACGTTCCGATCAAACACCACGTTCTGGCCCGCCTCCGAAGCGCCGGGCGCGGCAGCAGTTCAGGGGTCCGGGGTCCGGAGCCGATCGTGACCGGGTCGACCGAGTACCCGTTTTACACATTTCAGCTCGCCGCCGTCCGCAGCCGCCTGCGACGGGCCGGATTCCGACCCCACTCCGCCGCCAGCGTGAACAATTTCCGCCGCTGGGACCAGCACATACCCCCCGCCGTGGTGCGGCCGCTACGGCCCGTCGTCTACCCGTTGGAGCTCGCCTTGCAGCGGATCGGCAGAGGCTGGTGGGGACCCAGCCAGTTCCTTTTTGCCACTAGAGTCCGGGCCCAGTCCGCTCGGCTGCTGCCGGCCGATCCCAGCACCCCTGGGAATCTGGCGGGACTGTCCCGGCGTACCCGCTGCCCGGAGTGCTCCTCTCAGCTGGGATGGACTATGGCCCAGGCCTCCTGCGCCGCCTGCGGCCGACGGTATCCGTTCAGGGAAGGGTTTTGGGATTTCTCGACCGGCGCCGGGCAACCCTCCCCCGAGGTGCTGGGCGGACCCGACGGCTGACTGGGGAGCGGGCGGTAGGCCCGGGACGACTGCGGTGCCCCACGGCGTCCCGGTAGCCCAACCGTAGGGACCCGGACGGGGGCCGACCGAGCCGGAGATCGGATTATGGCCATGGAGAGGTCGGGAACGGGTCACACGTAGGCGCGCAGGCCTGGCTCAACTCCGAATGGCTCGGGATCGAATCCCGCCCGAGCCACCTTGGTCCAAGCTGCGGCGCCAATCATCGCGGCATTGTCGGTGCACAGATCAGGCGCTGGAATGGTGACCGTGGCGATGCCCTGGAGCCGCTCCCGGACCAGCTGTCGCAGGAGCTGGTTTCGGGCCACTCCTCCGGCCAGCACCACCCGGGTGCTGGCGGTCTGCTCGACCGCTGCCTCAAGCTGGATGCAGAGAGTTTCGACCGCTGCCAGCCGAAAGCTGGCCGCAAGGTCGGCTACCTGCTCTTGACTCAGCTCGCCGAGGTCGCGGATAAGGTACAAAACAGCGGTCTTCAATCCGCTGAAGGAAAATTCAAAGTCCGGCAGAACGGGCCGGGGCAGTCGGTATTTCGAGGCATCACCGGTTGCCGCTAAGCGGTCTATGGCTGGACCCCCGGGGTAGGGCAGTCCCAACATTCGGGCGACTTTGTCAAACGCCTCGCCGACGGCGTCATCCCGGGTCGCCCCCATCAGGACCACTCGATCGTGAGCCTGATAGTGAATGAGGTCGGTGTGCCCGCCACTGACCACCAGCGCCACAAAGGGGGGCTCCAGGGTGGGATCTTCGATTCGCGCGGCCAGAACATGGCCGCTCATGTGGCTCACCCCCACCACTGGCAGCCCCAGTCCCGCGGCCAAACTCTGGGCATAGGTGACCCCGACGGCGAGACACCCGACTAGGCCCGGGCCAAAGGCGACCGCCACCCCGTCCAAAGATTTGCCAAGGCCGCCGATCGGCTCAACCGACTCCGCCACCACACTGGGAAGTCGCTCCAGGTGCATCCTGGCGGCCAGTTCGGGAACCACACCGCCGAATGCCGCGTGGGCGGCTGCCTGAGAGGCGATCACCGAACTCTCGACCGTGAAGTCGTCGCGTACTACGGCGGCGGCCGTCTCGTCGCAGGTGGTCTCGAGAGCGAGCAGCCTCACGAGGAGGGGATGTCGGCCGAGGGGGGTGCCCCCAGCCCCTCGATCTCAAGGCCCTCAAGGATGGCGAGGAAGCGGCGCTTGAAGTGGGGGGCGTGGATCAGGTCGGACCACATCACCAAGGCGTCTTCACCGTTGTCGGTGTAATAACCTCGGCGCCTGCCGATCACCTTGAACCCAAAGTTCTCGTAGAGGCGGATCGCGGGCTCATTGTTGGGCCGCACCTCGAGGCTGATGAAGTTTGCCCGCAAGGCGTACGAGCGGTTTACCAGGGCGGCGAATATCGCCCGCCCGAATCCCTGCCCCTGCCACTCGGCCGCCACCCCGATGGTGGTGACATGGGCCTCTTCGCCGACAGCCCAGAGCCCGCCGTAGCCGACCACCAGACGGTTGCGCCGCAGGCAGATGTAGTGGGCCGCCCGGTTCTGGTTCAGCTCGCGCTGATAGGCGCTGCCCGGCCACGGGGTGGGAAACACCGCCAGCTCTATGGTGCGCACCTCGGCGATATCCTCGTCCCGCATCGGACTCACCCGCAGTTGCTCGCTGATCAGGACCACTTTCGAGCTCCCACTGGTTCCGCGTAGTCCGCCGAGACCTGATCGTACCCTGAGTTCGCCGCCAGCGGTACTCTCAGGAGCCAGGCCAAAGCCGTCCGCGGGTCCCGGACCGGCCGCAGCGACCGGGTGCCGGGAGGAAGGTCGCGGCCCTCGCCCGGAGTCCCGACCGCGAAGTGGTACGAGGCCCACCTCTCAGGCCAGGGCAGCTCCCGGGCGAGCAGCTCAGACCCACCCTCAGGGCGCCAGCCGGGATTCAACCCTGGTCTTTGCTCCGGCACCATGGCCTGGCCATAGGTGCCACCCCGTCCGGCATCGGCGAGCGCCAAGATCGGCTCGGCGGCCGGATCGACACTGGCCGCGACGATCACCAGCGAGCCCACCAGGGCGATCGGACAGGCTAATCCCTGGGCCGCGCCCAGGGCCGCCGCCAGGCCTCCCCGGACCCCAATGTATGACCCCGGGCCGGAGCTGGCCACAACCAGTCCGATCCGCTCGCGGTGAGACGCCAGGACGGCCCGAACTGAGCGGGTCAGGGTCAAGTCCTTCCCTGCGGCCGGGTCCTGCTCCTCCAGGCTCCCGTCCGCGCCCACCAGGACCACCAAGGGCGCCGTCCGCGCGGAGCCGTCGATGGCGAGCACCAATGCCCTGGTGGCCATGTCTAGGCAACGCTCCCAAGACCGCCCCGGAGTTGGAGCTGGATCTCCCGCTCGGAGCGGGACAAGATCCGCAGGCGGACCCGACCGGTGAACCAGCCCGGCTGGCAGCGCTCCGGCCATTCGATGATGACCGCTCCGTCTGCCAGCGCCTCGTCGACTCCGAGGGAACGCGGATCGGTCCCCCCGCCCAAGCGATAGAGGTCGAGATGGTGGACCGGGACCCGGCCCGGATAGATGGCGTGGAGCAGGAAGGTGGGACTGCGAACATCCTGGCCACCCCCGGCCCCGGACACGATCCCCTGGGCCAGGACGGTCTTGCCCGCTCCCAGGTCGCCCTCCAGGGCGAGGCAGTCCCCCGCCGCCAGGCCCTCTCCGATCCGCCTCCCGAGCGCCCGAGTCTGGTCGGCGGAGTAGGTTCGAACGACCACTTCCGGGCCTAGCTCAGAAATGGCGGAATCCCGCCCTAGCTGGCGGGTCGACCGGGTCTCCTCCCCGGTCGCGGAGCAGCCTCGTCCCCGCGTGCGCAGTGAGCTGGCCGATCACGGCAACCGGGGGCAGCTCGCCGGGCCACCCCGAGACCAATCCGGCCACCAGCCGCTCTGGAAACGCCGCCAGCAGCTCGAAGTCCTCGCCTCCCACGAGTGCCAGCTCCTCCCCCTTGCCGGTCGCCCCCAGTCCCTGGCCAATCGGAAGGCGGTCAAGCCAGATCTCGGCCCCGACCCGGCTCGACGCGCAGAGCCGGCCCAGGTCAAGCAGCAGACCGTCACTGAGATCGGTCATGGCGGTCGCCCCGGCCGCGCGGAGAGCCACCCCAGCCGACACCCGGGAAGGTGGCTCCAGGAGCCGCTGCCGCCACTCCGGCGGTAGCGGGGCCATGCCCTCCTCGAGCTGGTGGAGAGCCGCCGCGGCCAATCCCAGGCTCCCGGTCACGACCAGCCAGTCGCCCGCCGAGCCTCCCCCCAGCCTGACGACGGGGCCGTCCGTCACCTCTCCCATGACGGTCACGTTGAGGGACAAGGGTCCGTCGATGCGACTCAGGTCCCCACCCATAACCGCCGCGCCGTCGACCGCGGCGGCCTCGACCACTCCCAGCTGAATGGCATGCAGGGCCAGGGCAGAGGTCGAACCGGGAAGAGCGGCCGCGAGCAGTCCCCCTCTCGGCACGGCCCCCATCGCCGCGAGATCGGACACGGCAGCCATCCAGGCCTTCCAGCCCACCTGGTAGGGGCGCTGGTACTGGCGCCGGAAGTCGGTTCCCTCGCAGAGGCCGTCGGTGGACCAGAGGACCAGACTTCCCGGCGTGGGGCGCCAGCCAGCCGCGTCGTCGCCGGGGCCCACCTCGGCGGCCCCCGCTGTGCTTCCGGCCAGGGCAACTAGATCGAAAAGCAATGCGGACTCCCCCCGGTCCCCGACCTGGTCACCGCCGCCCCAGCCCGCCGCACGCAGCGAATTCCGGGAGGCGGGCACCGAACTCGCCTCAGACAGAGGCCCGGGCCCCTGCTCCGGGCATGCCTGCCAGTGGGCTGCTGGCCCCGAAACCCGCCTCTCGGCGGTCGCCCGCCAGTCCGGCCAGGAAGGCCGCCCGACCCACCTGGACTCCCCTGGCAAACGCGGCCGCCATGGCGACCGGATCCCCTGCCCGGGCGATGCCGGTATTCACCAGCACGCCCGCCGCCCCCCACTCCATGACCCGAACCGCATCGGCCGGAGATCCCAGCCCGGCGTCGACGATCACGGGGACCGGGCATCTTTCGATGATCGCCCGCATGTTGTGGGGATTCAGGACTCCCAGAGTCGACCCGATGGGCGCCGCCCCCGGCATCACGGCCGCGGCCCCGGCCTCGGCGAGGCGGAGAGCCAGCCCGACGTCGTCGCTGGCATAGGGCAGCACGGTGAAGCCGTCCGAGACCAGCTCCCGGGTCGCCTCCAGGGTTGCGATCGGATCCGGCAGGAGCGTCTCGGCGTCACCGACGACCTCAATCTTGATGAACTCGGCGAGACCAGCGGCTCGGGCCAGGCGGGCCAGCCTCACAGCCTCCTTGGCAGTCGTCGCCCCGGCCGTGTTGGGAAGCACCGTGAAGGCGCTCAGGTCCAACCCGGTCAACTCCGAGCGTTCGTCGCCATCGAGGTGAAGACGGCGGACGGCCACCGTGATCATCACCGCTCCTGAAGCCGCGATGGCCGCAGCGAGCACCTCCGGTGAGGGGAACTTCCCGGTGCCGTGAATGAGTCGCGACTGGAGCCGGACTTCCCCCAATCTGAGCGCGTCGTCAGTCATGACTCTTGCCTCCGCCCACGAGGTGGACAACCTCGACCTGATCACCGGTCACCACCTCTACCCGGGCCAACTCGTCGGGCCGGAGGATCCCGCCGTTGATCTCCACAACGACTCCGGCAACCCCGACCTCGAGGCGTGCCAGAAGGTCGACCATTGAGCTTCCCGGCGGGCAGCGTCGTGGCTCGCCGTTGAGCTCAAGTTCGACCCAGCGCGGGGCCGCCTGGATCTCTTCTCGAAGCTCCCGGGCCGCCCCCGCGGGGTCGTCGGCTGTGCAGATCGCCCGCACCACTCCGACCATGTCCGCCCCGGCGGCCACCGCCTGACCGGCGCTGCCCCTTCCCAGGCCGCCGATTGCGACCACCGGCACCGAGGCCCAGCTGGCGGCGGTGCGGACATGATCGAACCCCACCGCGGGGCGCCCGGGCTTGGTCGGGGTGGCATTGACCGGCCCCGCGGCCAGGTAATCGACCGGCTTTTTCGAGGCCCTGGTCACGTCGCTCCGCGAGTGGGTGGAGAGCCCGATCAGCAGCTCCGGGCCGAGTCGGGCCCGGGCCGTCTCAGGGTCGAGGTCAGCTTGGCCCAGATGAACGCCGTCTGCCTGGATCGCGCGCGCCAGCTCGACATGGTCGTCGACAATGAAGAGGGCGCCTCCGGCGTGGGCGGCATCTCGACATGCCCGGGCCAGCTCGGTCAGATCAGCGGCCGCGGTCTGCTTGCGCCGCAGCTGGACCACGTCCGCGCCGCCCGCCACCGCGGCCGTGATCAGTCGAGGGAGCTGCTCCTCTGGCGTGGCATCGTCGGTCACCAGATATAGCCTGGCCCCTCGCAGCTGGGCTCTGAGTTCGGCTCCGGCCGAGCGCCGCGCCGGATCCACCCGGAGCTGGGACATGGATCAATACTATTCAGCCCCGCCTCCCAGCGCCTCCGGGCGGGACTCTCGGGGCACGCGGCTCATCAGCGCGGTGGTGACTTCGTAGTTGGAGGTGCCAAGGCGCTCGGCTACCATCTCGGCACTCAGTCGAGCTTCGCCGTCAACCCCGATCAGGGTGGCTACGGCACCAACGCGCACCGCGGGCGGCTGGCTGACGTCCACCGCACAGAGGTCCATCGACACGGCCCCCAGGAGCGCCCTCGGCTTGCCCTCGATGAGGACCTCTCCCCAGTTCCGTGGCCCCCGTCGGAACCCGTCGCCATAGCCAACGGGCAGGGTCGCGACCTGCATCGGCCGTGCCGCCCGAAAGCCGTCCTCGTAGCCGACGAAGGTGCCCTCCGCGATCGCGCGCACCTGGACCACCGTGGTCTTGAAGCTAAGCACCGGCTCGCGCTGGCGACCGTCGGGGGTACGCAGGCCGAGCAGTTCGACTCCGCATCGGACCAGATCCAGGCGTGACTCAGGAAGAGTGCACCAGGCGGCACTGTTGGCAGCATGGCGGAGACGAAAGCGGTGCCCGGCCACCTCGGCGGCTTTGACCGCGCTCAGGAAGCGATCCAGTTGGTCTCGGGTCACCTTCCTGTCGGAGCCCTTGCGGAACTGGGTATAGCAACCCTCCAGCTCCAGATGGGAGCGGTTCCGAGCAGCATCGACGAAGGCTGGCAGCCGCTCACAGGCAAGCCCCAGCCGGCTCATCCCAGTGTCCACTTTGACGTGGGCGCTGGCGACCCGACCCTGCTCCCTGCCTGCCTCCTCCAGCGCCGCCAGCACTTCGTCGTCGAATACGGTCACCGCGAGCCTCCCGGCGACCGCCGCGCCGACCTGCTCGGGACCGGTGTAGCCCAGGACCAGGATGGGCGCGGCGATTCCGTCGTGGCGCAGCTCCAGACCTTCCGTCACGGTCGCCGTGGCCACCCAGCTGGCGCCATTCTCAAGGGCCGTCCGAGCCACAGCGACCGCGCCGTGCCCATAGGCGGCGGCCTTTACCACGGCCATCAACGGCACTCCGCCCAGCTCCGCCACTACCTGGGAAACGTTTCGGCTCAGCGCCGCGTGATCGAGCTCGATCCAGGTCGGGCGCTGTCGGGAGCGAAAGATATCACCCGAACTGGTCGGGGCACTCAAGGGGAGGGGGCACCGGTTCGAGCACCAGATTCCTGCTGGCGGCGGGCCGCCTCCTGTGCCTCGACCAGTGAGTCGGCTACGTCACTGGCGAGAATCCCGGCCCTACCTCGCAGGAATCCCAGTCGGGTGCCAGCCTCGCCATGGACGTAGACGGCGCTCCGAGCCGCCTGGAACGGGTCCAGGCCCTGGGCCAACATCGCGCCCACCAGCCCAGCCAGGACATCGCCAGTCCCGCCCGAGGCCAGGGCGGAGGTCGCATGACCATCCACCCAGGAACTGCCGTCGGGGGCGGCAACCACGGTCCCGGGGCCCTTAAGCACGAGCACCACGCCCAGCTCGCGAGCCAGGGTGGACGCCGATCCGGCCCGGTCGGCCTCGATCTGGGCAACCCCTACGCCCAGCAACCGCGCCGCCTCCAGGGGATGCGGGGTGAGCACACTGGCCTGGGGAATCCTCCGCCGGAGCCCAGCCTGTGCCGCGCAGACGTTGAGCGCGTCGGCGTCGAGCACCAGGCCCCAAGGTGCGGACTGGGCGACCTCGAAAAGCTCGTCCAGGAGCTCCGCGGTCGTCCCACTTTGACCCAGACCGGGACCGCAGACCACTGCTTGAGCAGAATCCAGGCCGGCTCGGGCCTGACGCAACGAACCGGCGCCGAGACCGGTAGCCGTCCCGGAGACCGGAATCCGAATCAGCTCCGGCGGGGCACCGCTGAATTCCCCTGTCACGGTGAGCGCCTTGACGCGGCCGGCGCCGCCCCGCAAGGCCCCCAAAGCACAGAGCACACCCGCTCCCGGGAACTCCGGGCTCCCCGCTACCACCACCACCGTCCCGAAGGTGCCCTTGTGACTGACACTCGGTCGGGCCGGCAGCTCCAGATCGCTGGGCATGGGCGCCCAGACCCAGCGGCTCCGCCGCCCCAATGGGCTCAGGGTGGCCACCGCGACCCCCAGGCCGGCGTCATGGGAGAGGCTGATCGCGAGGCCCTCGACGATCGCCCCGTCGACCCGCACCTCCGGGGCCCCGCCGGGCCGCCGGACGACTGCAATCCGGCTGTAGAGCGGGATCGCCCAGCCCAGGCCGCCAAAGACCTTGCGAACCGCCTCCTTGGCCGCCCACCGCGCCGCCAGCCGCTCAGGGCGCCCGGCGCAGTACTCCGCTTCTTCGGCGCTGAAGTACTTGACCAGGAACTCTGGCCTCCGTCGCGCCAGCTGTCCCACCCGGTCGACCGAGCTGACGTCGACCCCGACCGCGATGGGCCGATCCAGCCCCGGGACGACGGCCGAGCTCACTCGACGGTGACGGACTTGGCCAGATTCCGAGGCCGGTCCACGTCTAGTCCTTTGCTCATGGCGGCATGGTAGGCCAGCAGCTGGCCGACCAGGGCGGTGCTCAAGGGGGCGACCATTTCGGGGAGCCGGGGCACTTGAATGCTGTGGTCGGCCACCCCTTCCATGGTGGTATCGCCATCGTTGATGATCGCCAGGATCGGACTCTGGCGGGCGCGCGACTCCTGCACGTTGCTACGGATCTTCTCCCGGGTGGCAGACTCGGTTGCGAAGGCCACCACCGGCATGCCCGCATCCAGCAGGGCGATCGGACCGTGTTTCAGCTCCCCGGCCGGGTGGGCCTCAGCGTGGACGTAGGAAACCTCCTTCAGCTTGAGGGCGGCCTCCATCGCCGCCGGGTAGTTGTAGCCCCGCCCGACGTACAGGGCCGACTGGAATCCGGCCAGCCATCGCCCCATATCGGCGATCGACTCCTCGCGCGCCAGGATCTGCCGCTGCACCGCCGGCACTCCCCGTAGCGCCGATCCCAGCTCCCGCCGGTCCGCCTCGGCCAAGGACTCCCGGGCCTGAGCCAGGCGCATCGCCAGGAGGATCCCGCAGGCTACCTGATTGACGAAGGTCTTGGTGGCGACCACGCAGACCTCCGGCCCCGCGTGCATGTTGATGACCGCGTCGGCTTCCAGGGAGAGGGTGCTGCCGACGACGTTGGTCAGCGCCAGCAAGTGGCTGCCCTCGGTGCGGGCCAACCGGGCCGCGGCCAGGGTATCCGCGGTCTCTCCGGACTGGGAGATGGCGACCATCAAGGTCTTGCCGTCGGGGGGCTGGGGCCGATAGCGCCACTCCGAGGCGACGTCGACCGCGGTGGGGAGACCGGTGAGGTCTTCGATCGCGTACTTGGTGAGCAGTCCCGCGATGAAAGCGGTTCCGGTGCCCACGATTTGGACGCGCTCAAATGCTCGCAGCTCGGCGTCGTCCAAAGCCCAATCGACGAACTCCACCTGACCGTCACCGAGGAGGCGCCCCCGTAGCGCGTTCTCGAGAGCGGCGGGCTGCTCGTTGATCTCCTTGGCCATGAAGCTCGAGAATCCACCCCGCTCGGCCTGGATCACGTCCCAGTCAACCCGAACCACCCGGGGCACCGACTCAGTCCCGTCCACAATTGAACTGATCACCGGCCCGACCGGGCTCAACACCGCCATGTCCCCCTCGCCGAGCACCAGCGCCTGCTTGGTGTAGGGAATGATCGCGGTCAGGTCCGAGCTGAGGAACCACTCGTCGCGACCCACTCCCACCACCAAGGGGGCGTTGAGGCGAGCACCGATCAGGGTGTCGGGGTCCGTGGAGCTGAGGACCACCAAGGCATAGGCGCCGGACAACCGGCCCAAGGCGCGCCGGGTAGCCGCCACCAGATCGCCGGCGTAGTACTGCTCGATCAGGTGGGGCACCACCTCGCTGTCAGTCTCCGAACTGAACTCATGGCCGGCCGCGAGCAGCTCCCGCTTGAGGTTGGCGAAGTTCTCGATGATTCCGTTGTGGATCACGAAGAAGCGGCCGCTGCAGTCACTGTGTGGGTGGGCGTTGGCCAGATTGGGTCGGCCGTGAGTCGCCCAGCGGGTGTGGCCCATCCCCACCCGACCCCTAATCACCTGGTTCTGGCTGGCGGCCAGCAGCGCCTCGACCTTTCCGGGCGCCTTCAGGGCCGTGGCGGTGCCGTCGCCGGCCAGGACCACCACCCCGGCGGAGTCATAGCCCCGATACTCCAGCCGCTGCAGGCTGTCGAGCAGGAGCGGAGCAGCTGGGCGGGGGCCCAAGTAGCCGATGATTCCGCACACGGCCTGCCTACCTGCCTCCCACTCTTGCCGGCCCTTCAGCACCCTGCAACGGACCCGGCCCTCCCCAGGTTACTTGGACCTGGGTCACGGAGTCGGTGAGGGAGTTGGCGTAGGGGACGCGGAGGCTACCGGCGTGATGGTCAGCACCACGCTCACCGAGCCGACCGAGAGGGTGGAGCCGCTGGGCGCGACCAGCTGGGCGTTGACAGTCTCGCTGGCAGTGACGTGAGCGAGGTCGATGGGCTCGGTGCTCACCGCCGTCAGCGAGGTCAGCACCGACGCCGGCCCGAAGACGGTGATGGTGAGCGGGATCACCTGGATCCCCGCCAGGGTGTAGCCAGTGGGAGGCTGTCCACTGCCTGCGAACGTGGTTCGCACCGGGAGGAGCACCTGGGTGCTCTCGGAGGCGATCACCACCCCGACGCTGACCACTGAGGGGGTGACGGTCAGCTCCGACCCCAACCCGGCGGTATTGCTCAGCTTGACCGTCTCCAGAATCGGAAAGGAGGCCCGCACCGTCGAGAGATTGACGACCGCCTCGGCCTGAAGGTTCGCGAGCAGAGTCGACGGTCCCCGGACGGTCACGTCGGCGGGCGTGATCGCGCTCTGAGCGAGGTTGACAGTGAACCCGACCGGGGGCGCGCTGCTGACGCTCAGATGCACTGGAATCGATCGGGTCGCTACTCGATCGATCAGAACCGCGACGGTTCTGGGGGCCGACCAGATCCAGACGTTGCTATCGCTTTTGACAATTTTCAAGGGGACGTTGTACTCGCCGACCTTGGTGATCCGGCTCAGATCGGCCTGAGCGGCGAGGTGGCCCCTCACCTCGGCCTGATTCCGGACATTGCTGGCAACCCCAGCGACCTTGACCGCCACCGCCGCGATGGGTCGTACCAGCACCAGGCCAGAGCGCAAGACACCGCTTGCCTGGACAGGCACGGAGTAGCTCATGATCGCCGGCGGATCGCTGGCGTAAACCACCCCGACCCACATGCCGCAGGCGACCACCACGGCAATCACCTTGAGTTGGAAGTTGCGAGTCACCAGCAGGGCCAGCCGCCCGCTCATGGTCCGTCGCCCCCGCGGGCAGCCGCAGGCTCCCTTGAACTTCGTCCCCGCAGCCTCAGACTGCGCCGATGCCGCTCGTACAGGGGAAGCCGGTAGAAGGCTCCCAGACGGTTGGTGAGCGCATCCACGTCGAGCTCGCGCTCCAGCTCCCCACCGAGCGCCATGCTGACCCGACCTGACTCCTCCGATACGATCACAACCGCGGCGTCGGTCCCCTGGCTCAGGCCGATGGCGGCCCGGTGGCGAGTCCCCACCCGTCCATGGCTGCCGGTCTGTTCCGCTAGGGGCAACACGCAGCCGGCGGCGACCAGCCGGCCGTCGCGGATCAGGGCCGCCCCGTCGTGCAGCGGCGAGCGGTAGGTGAAGACTGTGATCAGCGTCTCGGCGCTCAGGATCGCGTCCATGCGGACCCCGGTCGCCGCGATCTCCTCCAGCCCAATCCCGCCCTGGAGCACGATCAGCGCCCCGGTGGCGGATTCAGCCAGTCGCATCGAGGCGCGAACCACCTCGTCGACGACACGTTTGAGCTCCGCCGTCTGCGGCGCCAGCAGGCCGCTCCGGATCCGGCCCAGCCGGCCCATCTGGTCCAGTGCCCGGCGCAGCTCCGGCTGGAAGAGGATCACCACCGCAATCAGGATCACCTGACCGCCATTGCTGAAGATGAACTTCAGCACCGGCAGGTTGAGGATGTCGGCGATCGCCGCCAATGCTCCGATCAGGAGCAGGCCCAGCAGGAGCTGAACCGCCTGGGTGCCCCGGATCAGGATCAGCAACCGGTAAGCCAGGAACGCGATGATGAGGACGTCGAGTACCGCCCTCCAGCCAACGGTCTGAAGGAGGACCCGGGCTGCCTCGCCAACGTTCAGGCTAGCGGTAGCGAAGGGAACCCCGGCCAGCCCTGCCACTTCGATCACGGTGTTACCGAACCGGCCGAGAAGATCTCTCGCAGCAGCGCCAGCTGGACCCAGAACCGGTTCTCGGCCTGCGCGAACACCACTGACTGCGGTCCGTCGAGGACCTCATCAGTGATCTCCTCGCCACGGTGGGCAGGTAGGCAGTGCATGACTTTGGCGCCCGCCGGGGCCTTGCCCACAAGTTCCTGGTTGACCTGATAAGGGCCGAAGTCCTGGCGACGGTCCTCATGCTGCTCCTCTTGTCCCATCGAGGTCCAGACGTCGGTGTAGATGATCTCGGTCGTGGCCAGGGCGGTCTCCAGATCCGAGGTCGGAAACGACGGCTCGTAGCCAGGGGGAGTGACGACCCGAAGGTCCAATCCAACCACCTCGGCCGCCTCCATCAGGGAGCTGCAGACGTTATTGCCGTCGCCGACAAAGGTGATCCTGGCTCCCTCGAGGTGACCCAGCTCCTCTTGGATGGTGAGGCAGTCGGCCAGCACCTGGCAGGGATGCCCTCGATCGGTCATGGCATTGATCACCGGTCCCTGCATGGCTTGAGCCAGGCCCCTCAGATCGCGGTCGGAGGGGATCCGGGCCACCAATCCGGCCACGTAGCGATCGAGGATGCGCCCCACATCTGCCACCGACTCGCGCCGGCCCATGTCGATCTCGCGCTCGAAGAGGGCGATCGGGTGGCCCCCCAGACGGTGAACGGCCGCCTCGAAGGAGACCCGGGTGCGGTTGCTGGGACGGAGAAAGATCATGGCTACCGAGTTCCGGGCCAGAGGCGTCCCCGGGTCGAGTCCCCGCTTGAGCTCAGCCGCCGTCTGGAGCAGACCGAGCAGCTCCTCGCGGCTCAGATCGGTCAGCGCCAGAAAGTCGCGGCCGTGAAGTTCTTCGCCCACGTCACCCCATGGCGCTGTTCAGAGCCCGCCCCGCGAGCGGGACTGGTATTGGAACGGGTGGAAGGGAGTGTGGTTTCAGCGCTTGGTGTACTGGGGCGCCTTGCGGGCTCGCTTCAAACCCGGCTTCTTGCGCTCTTTCATGCGCGGATCCCGGGTCATCAGGCCGGCGGCCTTGAGCGGACCCCGAAGCTCGGCATCCCAGGCGCACAATGCCCGGGCCAGCCCGTGGGCGACGGCGCCCGCCTGACCAGAGACCCCACCCCCCGCCACCTTCACCGAGACTCGGAACCGATCCGCCAGACCGGTGACTTGGAGAGGGCGGAGTGCCGCCTGCTCAAGCTCCCGGCGACCGAAGTGGCGCAGCGGCTCGCGATCATTGATGACCGCCGTCCCGTCGCCGGGATATATCCTCACCCGGGCCACGGCCGTCTTGCGTCGGCCGGTGCCATAGGAGTACCGGGTCTGGTCCTGCTGAGTCAAGGCTTGACTACCTCTGCGTGCTCGCCGAATTTGATCGCCAAGGGCTGCTGAGCGGTGTGGGGATGTTCGCTGCCGGGGTAGATGCGCAGTCTACGAATCTGCCTGTCGCCGAGGTTGTTGTGCTGCAGCATCCCGCGGACCGCCTCCCGCAGGGGCGCCGTCGGGTCGCGGTCGACCAGCTCCTGGTAGGTGCGCTCCCGACGCCCCCCCGGGTAGCCGCTGTAGCGGTCATAGATTTTCCCGGAGCGCTTCGACCCCGTCACCACAATCTCGGCCGCATTGATGACGACGACCTGGTCGCCGCAGAGCGCGTGCGGGGTGTAGCTGGGGCGGTGCTTGCCGCGCAGCACCCGGGCCAGGTTGACCGCAAGTCGACCCAGCGTCTCGCCCCGAGCGTCGACCAGCACCCACTGGTCCTCGGCCCCCTTCTCAACCGCCACGAAGCTGCGCTGGGCGATCGTGCTCACGGCTGCACCGGCGTGGCCGACGCCCTGTACTCCACCCGCCACTGATGGAGGCCGCGCGCCGGCGCCACCTCCCAGGCCGGTGTCCGCCTGCCGGGTTCGGCCAGCGCTCGCGCCAGGTCAGCGACCGAGGCCCGGCCGCGCCCGACGGCCACCAGCGCACCCGCAAAGCTCCGCATCATCCCGCGCAGGAAGGCGTCGGCTCGGATTTCGAGCCGCAGCAGTCCTCCCACCCTTTCGACATCGGCCCGATCGACGGTACGGGTGGTAGAACCCGAGCCGACCGGGCTGGTGCCGAAGGTCGCAAAGTCGTGGGTGCCGAGGAGCAACCTGGCGGCCGACCGCATAGGCGCCTCCTCCACCCGATCCGGCACCCACCATTCGTACCGCTGCCCGACCGGGTCGGCCGAGACCCCGTCTCGGATCACATACCGATAGGTCCGCCGCCAGGCCATCCTCCGGGGGTGGAAGTCGGAGCCGACCCGAGTCGTCTCCAGCACCCCGATGTCCTCCGGCAGGCGGGCCTGGCAACCGCCCTGCAGGGCGCTGGGATCCCAGTCCGAACTGAGCCCGAAGGCGATCACCTGCCCATGGGCGTGAGCGCCCGCGTCGGTGCGCCCGGCGGCCCTGATCCGGGGGCGCTCACCGGTCAGCTCCTCCAGGGCCCGGGTCAGCTCGCCCTGCACGGTCTCGAGTTGCGGCTGGAGCTGCCATCCGTGGTAGCTGGTGCCGTCGTATGCGATCACCATCCGGTAGCACGCGTTCGCTTCGGCTGACATTACTCGACCATCTCCATGATCACCACCGGGGCCCCGTCGCCCTGGCGGGGACCACGACGGATGATGCGCGTGTAGCCTCCGGGGCGCTCCCGGTAGCGATCGGCATACTGGGTGAAAAGCTTTACGGCGACGTCCTCCCGGGCCACCACTCGAGCCACCCGGCGCCGGGCGGCCAGGTCGTCCGTCTTGGCGGTGGTGACCACGCGCTCGACCCATCGCCGAATTTCCTTGGCCTTGGCTTCGGTGGTCTCGATCCGTCCGTGCTCGAAGAGCGCGGTCGCCAGGTTGCGGGTCAGGGCTATCCGGTGCGCCGAGGTGCGCCCGAGCTTCCGGCCTGCCTTGAGGTGACGCATAGTGCCTAGTGGTCTCCCCGCTGGAACAGTTCATCGACCTCGTCCTCGCCGACGAAGCCCCGGGCGACCAGCTTCTGCTTGATCTCGTCCAGCGACTTGGCGCCGAAGTTGCGCAGCGCCAGGAGCTCCTCGACTCGCATCGCCAGCAGTTCCCCGAGCTTGGTGATGTCGTTGGCCTTGAGGCAATTCAGGGCTCGCACGCTCAGCTCCAGCTCATCGACGGGGACGTCGGCCAGACGGCTCTTGAGGTCGGTGCCCACCACCGCCCCCAGCGCGGACTCGGTCAGGCTGGCGCCGAAGGTGGTGAACAAGCTCAGGTGACGGGTGTAGTACTCGGCCGCCCGGCTCACCGCCTCAACCGGCGGAATCGTCCCGTTGGTCCAGACCTCCAGGGTCAGCTTCTCCCAGTCGGTGTCCTGACCGACCCTGGTCTTCTCGACCAGGAAGTTGGCCTTGATCACCGGGGTGAAGATGGCGTCAACCGGGATCACCCCGATTGGCTGCCCCTCCTTCTTATTTCGATCGGCGGGCGAGTATCCCTTGCCCAGCTCGACGGTGAGATCGATGCGCAGCTTGGCGTGGGCACCATCCAGGGTGCAGAGGTAGAGCTCGGGGTTGGCGATCTCCACGTCTGAGTTCGGGGTGATGTCGACGGCCGTCACGCGGCGCCCACCCTGAACGTCGAGGGTGAGCCTGGCCCCCTCGGGGTTGTGACAGGTGAGGCTGAGCTGCTTGATGTTGAGCAGAATCTCCCCCACATCCTCTTTGACGTACTTGACGCTGGAAAACTCGTGGGCCACACCCTCAATCGAGACCGCGGTGACCGCGGCTCCGGTGAGCGATGAGAGCAGCACCCGGCGCAGCGAATTGCCCAGGGTGGTCCCGTATCCGGCCTCTAGCGGCTCGATCTCAAAACGCCCGTGGTCCTTGGAAGCTTCCACCTCGTGGACCGTCGGCTGTATCGCAGTCTCTGGCATAAGTAGCAATGTCCTCGTTGGTAACTGGCCGAAGCGCCTTTGGTTATCTGGAGTAGAACTCGACGATGAGCTGCTCGTCGATGCTGGTGTCCATCTCGGGGCGTTCCGGCAACCGGGTAACGTCCACCCTGCGCTCGTCGGGATAGAGGGTCATCCAAGCGGGCAGACCGTGACCGCCGCGCGACTCCAGCGAGCGAACGATGGGTTCCAGATCGCGGCTGCGATCGCGCACCGTGATCACCTGGCCTGACTTCACCTGGAAGGCAGGAATGTTGACGGTGCGGCCGTCCACTTTGAAGTGCCGGTGGGAGACCAGCTGGCGGGCCTCCCGCCGCGACGACGCGAAACCGGCCCGGTAGACGACGTTGTCTAGACGTTGCTCCAGCATCTGCAGGAGGACGGTGCCGGTGACCCCCTTGCGAGCCGCCGCAGCGTCGAAGTAGTTGTGAAACTGGGTCTCCAGGACCCCGAAGACGCGGCGGCCGCGCTGCTTCGCCCTCAGCTGGATGCCGTACTCGCTGATTCGCCGTCGCCGTGAGAGACCATGCTGGCCGGGTGGGGTTGCGTTGCGCTTGGTGAAGGTGCAGCGTTCGCCCAAGCACTTGTCGCCCTTGAGGAACAGCTTGACTCCCTCGCGCCGACAGAGCCGGCACACCGGAGGATGCGGATTGGCCATCAGGCTACCTCCTCAGACCCGGCGCCGCTTGGGGGGGCGGCATCCGTTGTGGGGGACCGGGGTGACATCGGTGATCGAGGTCACCTCCAGTCCGGCCGCCTGAAGCGACCTGATCGCCGCCTCGCGGCCCGCGCCCGGCCCCTTGACAAGCACCTCGACCGACTTGAGGCCGTGTTCCATCGCCCGCTTGGCCGCCGCCTCGGCGGTCACCTGTGCCGCGAAAGGGGTGCTCTTGCGCGAGCCCTTGTATCCCGAGGAGCCAGCGCTGCCCCAGGCGATCACGTTCCCGGCCGGATCGGTGAGGGTCACGATGGTGTTGTTGAAGGTGCTGAACACGTGGGCGCGACCGACCGCGATGTTCTTGCGCTCCCGGCGCCGGGTCCGCACCACCTTCTTCTTCTTCGCCACCTCAGCTCCTCGTCAGCACAGATGCCGCTGCTCGCGGCCGGCTCGGCGTCACTTGCCCTTCTTCCGGCGCACGCCCACGGTCTTGCGCGGACCCCGCCGGGACCGGGCGTTGGTGCGCGTCCGTTGGCCCCGCACGGGGAGCCCGCGCCGATGGCGCAACCCGCGATAGGTGCCGATCTCCATCAGTCGCTTGATGTTGAGTGCCACCTGGCGGCGGAGGTCCCCTTCGACCCTTCCGGGCAGCTCCTTGGAGATCACGTCGCGTAGCCGGACCACCTGGGTCTCGCTGAGATCGTCGGTCTTGGTGTCCTGATCGATCTGGGCGATCCGGAGCAGCTTGTGGCTGGTGGTGAGGCCAATCCCGTAGACATAGGTAAGCCCGATCTCGATCCGCTTGCCGCGGGGGAGGTCGACGCCAGCGATGCGAGCCATCAGCCCTCCAGCCTCATCCTTGCCGCTGCTTGTGCTTGGGGTTCTCGCAGATGACCCGGACCGTGCCCGAGCGACGAATCACCTTGCACTTGTCGCAGATCCTCTTCACCGAGGCCCGGACCTTCATCTGACACTCCGCTGCACTGCTGCTCAGACCAGGCGAGCCAAGATCCGACCCCGCCCCGGATCCGTGGTCGACAACTCGACCAGAACCCGATCTCCGGGTAGGAGTCGCACGCTCGCCAGGCGCGCCCGTCCCGCCGCGTGGGCCACCACCTTTCCCCCTCCCTCCAACTCCACCCGGAAGAGCGAGTTCGGCAAGGGCTCAAGGACTCGACCCCGGAGACCGCCGGGGTCGTTCATGGTGGCGGGCACACGAAAGCCGAGCGAGCTTCGCCCGCGGCAAAGTATAGCCGATCTCGCCGGGGGATGGCGCCGATCAGACCGCCTCGGGAAGTCGGGTCAAAACCTCGACGCCGTCCTGGCCGATCGCCACCGTGTGTTCGAAGTAGCAGGATCGCCGCTGGTCTCGGGTGATCACGGTCCAGCCGTCTGGCTCGATCAAGGTGCCCGGGTCGCCCTCGTTGACGATCGGCTCGATCGCCAGGCAGAGGCCGGGGCGGATCTCGATCCCCTTGCCCGGAGATCCATGATTCGGGACCTCGGGCGCCTCGTGCATGTCGCGCCCGATCCCATGCCCGGTGTAGCCCCGGACGATCGAGAACCCGCTCTGCTCAACATGGCTCTGCACGGCGTGCCCGATATCCCCCAGATGATTGCCGGGGATCGCGGCGGCGATACCCAGATCTAGCGCCTCCCGGGTGACCCGGATCAGACGGGCGGCCTCATCGTCCACCTCCCCGCAGGCGACGGTGAGCCCGGCGTCGGCCCACCACCCTTGGTAGACCAGTCCGCAGTCGAGACTGACTATGTCGCCATCGACGATCTCACGGCCGTCGGGGATACCGTGCACCACCTGGTCGTTGACGGAGATGCACAGGTGCTTGGGAAACCCCTCGTAGCCGAGAAAGCCCGGGAAGCTGTCCCGGCGGCGAATCTCCCGGTTGGCGGCCCGGTCCAAGGCGCTCGTGGTCACCCCGGGCGCGACCATCCCGGCCAGGTGGTCGAGCACCTCAGCCAGGCGCCTCCCCGCCTGTCGCATCAACTCGACCTCGTCCTGGCGCTTGAGGGTGATCACCCGATCGCCCTCAGCAGTTCGTCGCCGACCTGCCCGACCGGCCGCGCGCCGTCCACCCGGCGCACCGGGACAGAGAGCGCGAGGTGCTCCAGCACCGGCTCGGTCTGATTGTGGTAGATGCGCAACCGTTCCGCGATCACATCCGGGGTGTCGTCGCTGCGATTCTCCAACTTGGCCCGCCGGGCGAGCCTGGATATCAGCTGCTCAGTGGGCACCTCCAGCACCAGGGCCAGCTCCAGCGGCCGGTCAACGTTCGCCAGCATCTCCTGCAGGGATCTGGCCTGGGCGACAGTGCGCGGGAAGCCGTCCAGGACGAAGCCAGAGTCGGCCGGCGGATCGCCCAACCGGTGCCGGATCATCGCGACGATCACCTCGTCGGGCACCAGCTTGCCGGCGTCCAGATAGGCGGCCAGGGTCTGCCCCAGCTCGCTTCCGGAGTGGCGCTCCTCGCGGAGCATCTCCCCAGTAGCGATGTGCTCCACCCCGAGCTCCCTCTCGAGAAAGGCCGCTTGGGTACCCTTGCCCGAGCCGGCCGGCCCGAACAGGGCCAGATTGTGACGGGCTGCATCAGCCACCTTGTCCCCCCTCCCCTCAGTGGATGAATCCTCGATACTGGCGCATCAGGAGTTGCGTCTCCAGCTGCTTCATTGTGTCCAAGGACACCCCCACCACGATGAGCACGGCAGTGCCGCCCAGGTAGAGCCCCTGGTTGGGTTGCTGGCCGGTCAAAAGCGCAGTCAAGATTGGCAGCACGACCGTGATCAGGCCTAGAAAGATCGCTCCTGCCAGGGTTATCCGGCTCATCACCCGGGCCAGATACTGGGCCGTGGCTCGACCCGGCCGGATTCCGGGGATGAAGGTGGCGCTCTTCTTCAGGTTGTCAGCGGCATCCTCGGGATCGAAGGTGACTGCGGTGTAGAAGAAGGTGAAGCCCATGATCAGCCCGAAGTAGATGAATTCGTAGCCGATGTCGACCCAGAGAATCGGGCCGAAGGGATTCCAGTTGGTGTGCACCCAGGTGGCCAGGCCCCCGATCACCCCTCCCCCATGGCCGCTGGCAGGCGCGAAGAAGTTCCCGAATATGGTCGGGAAGAACATGATCGAGATGGCGAAGATGATCGGAATCACCCCCGCCTGGTTCACCCGCAGGGGCAGAAAGCTGCTTCGACCCTGGTAGACCTGGCGGCCGACCACCCGCTGGGCCGACTGGATGGGGATCTTACGGGTCGCCTGCTGGACAAAGATGATCCCGGCGGCGACCACGATTCCAATCACGGCGAACATGAACACGGTGAAGGTCTGGGCCGAGCCGCCGTTGGTGAAGGCCAGCACGCTGCCCGGGATCTGACCCAGGATGCCGGCCATGATGATGATCGATACGCCATTGCCGAGCCCGTACTCGGTGATCAGCTCCCCGAACCACATGATCACGATCGTCCCCGCTGTGAGAATGATCACGATCTCCAGGATGGTCGGCCAGGAGGTGGTCGGCGAGAGGATGGTCTGGCCCTGGTAGTTGAAGCTCTCGAACAACCGGGTGTAGCCGAACCCCTGAACCAGGGCCAGCCCGACGGTCAGGTAGCGGGCGTACTGGGTGAGCCGGCGGCGGCCCAGATCACCCTCTTTGGACAGTTCCTTGACCCGAGTGGAGATGACCGTCATCAGCTGCATGATGATGGTGGCGTTGATGTAGGGGTTCAGGCCCAGGGCCACGATCGAAATGCCTGCGTTCGAACCGGCCGTGGAGAATCCGCTGCCTGAGAACAGGTTGATCAATCCCAGCAGACCGTTGGTGCTGAAGAGATCGCGCAGGGCGGCGCTGTTGACCCCGGGGATGGTGATCGTGGCCAGAGCCCGGAAGACCACGATCAGCCCGATCGTGATCAGCAGCTTGCGCCGAAGCTCGGGGACCTGCATGGCGGCGCGAAGCGCCCCGAACAGGCTCATGTCGAGCTTTCCTGCCCTCCGGCCTGCGACTCATCGGTGCCCGGCTGCGGATCCCCTACCGGCTCTTCGGCGCTCGCCAGCTTGGCCCGACTCGCCGCGCGCCTCCGCTGGGAGGGCGTCGACTTCTCGCCTTCCTCTGGTTTCGGCTTGGGTTCGTCCAGCAGTTCGACCGCGCCACCCGCCTTGGTGACCGCGTCCATCGCCGCTCGAGAGGCGCGGTTGACCCGGATCGTCAGCGCCGGAGGTGCCCCTCCGCCGGCGAGCAGCTTGATCGGCAGATGCGAGCGCCCCACCAGTCCAGCCTTGACCAGCTGCTCGACGTCGACCACAGCTCCCGCCTCGAAGCGGGCCAGCTTGCCGCAGTTGACCACCTCGTACTCGACCCGGAAGCGGTTGTAGAACCCGCGCAGCTTGGGCACCCGCTGGGTGAGTGGCATCTGCCCGCCTTCGAAACCTCGGGGCACGCTCCACGAGCTCCGCGACCCCTGCCCCTTCTGGCCCCTACCGGCCGTCTTGCCACCGCCCGCCGAGATGCCGCGACCGACCCGTTTTCGGGGCCGCCGGCTGCCCACCGGGGGGCGCAATTCGTCCAGCCTCATCTGCGTCCGCTTCGGGCCGGCCGGGGACCCGCCGCCAGGGATTCCACTCCCTCTACTTGGACCAGATGGCGGACGGCGCTGACCATGCCCCGCACCGATGGCGAGTCAGGGTGCTCCACCGTCTGGTGCAGGCGGCGCAGGCCGAGGGCTCGGATGGTCCGCTTCTGGTCGGCGCCGTAACCGATGGCGCTCTTCACCCAGGTCACGCGCAGGCCCTGGAGCTGGTCAGCCAACGACGACCTCCTCGGAGCCGAGCGCGGCCTGCGAGGGCCGCAGCCCCAGCTCGGCCAGGGTTTTGCCTCGTAGTCGAGCGACCGTCTCGGCCGTGCGCAGTTCGCCCAGGGCCGCCATGGTGGCGCGCACTGTGTTGATCGGGTTGTCGGTGCCCAGCGACTTGGTCAGGATGTCCTTGATCCCGGCCAGCTCGACCACCGCGCGCATGGCGCCTCCGGAGATCACCCCGGTGCCCGGCGACGCCGGGCGCAGCAGCACCTTGGCGGCGCCTTGCTTGCGGAGCACCTGATGGGGAATCGTGCGTCCCACCATGGGCACTCGGATCATGTGCTTCTTGGCGTCGTCAACCCCCTTGCGGATCGCCTCCGGGACCTCGCCGGCCTTGCCCAGCCCGGCGCCCACCCGGCCCGCGCCGTCACCGACCACCACCAGGGCGCTGAACGAGAAGCGCCGGCCGCCCTTCACGACCTTGGCGACCCGGTTGAGGCTGACCACGCGCTCGGTCAGCTCCCCACGGGCGTCCCGGTCCGGGCGCGACATGTTCATGCTCATCAATCAGCCTTCAGAATTCCAGACCGGCCAGGCGGGCCGCGTCGGCTAGGGCTTGGACCCGCCCATGGTACAGATACCCCCCGCGATCGAAGACAACCTGCTTGATGCCGGCCGCCAGGGCCCGCTCCCCGACCACCTTGCCGACCACTGCCGCACTGGCCCGGTTAGCCCCCTTGGTGTTGAGCGTCGGCTCAGCGGTGCTGGCCGCGGCCAGCGTCCGACCGCTGTCGTCGTCCACCACCTGGGCATAGACGTGGCGCAGGCTGCGGTAGACGCACAGCCTCGGCCGCGCTCCCGAGCCGCTGACCCGAGACCGGACCCGGCGGTGACGATGCTGGCGGGCTCCGCCTCTTTCAAATTGGGACATGAACTAAGTCTTGGCTCCCTTGCCGCTCTTGCCGGCCTTGCGCCGGACCACCTCGCCGCGGTAGCGCACACCCTTCCCCTTGTAGGGCTCGGGCTTGCGCGTGGCCCGGATCCGGGCCGCGGTCTGCCCCACCAGTTGCTTGTCATTGCCGAGCACGGCTACTCGGGTGGGTTCGGGAACCTCAATCCTGATGCCCTCCGGGGGAGTCAGCCGGATCGGGTGCGAGTAGCCGAGAGCCAACTGGAGATCGCCGCCCTGAAGCGAGGCCCGATAGCCCACCCCCTGGAGTTCCAGCTCCTTGCGATAGCCGGTGGTCACCCCAGTCACCATGTTGGCGATCAAGGTCCGGGTCAGGCCGTGAAGGGAGCGATGGGGGGCGGAGTCGGTGGGGCGCTCGACCAGAACCTGCCCATCCTCTTGGCGGACCGTGATCACCGCAGGGAGGTCCTGGCTCAAGGCGCCGAGCGGACCGGCTACTGAGACCAGGTTGCCGAGCACGGTGACGGTGACTCCCGCCGGGATGGGGATCGGAGCCCTTCCAATTCGCGACATGGTGGCCTACCAGACCTCGGCCAGGACTTCGCCGCCCAGGTGCTGCCGCCGAGCCTCCCGGCCAGTCATGATCCCCTTCGAGGTGGAGACCACCGACACGCCCAGGCCGCCGAAGACCCGGGGGATCGCCTGGCTGCCCCGGTAGACGCGCAGCCCGGGCCGGCTGACCCGGCGCAGACCGGTGAGCGGGCGTCCCTGGGCCGTGCGGCGCTTGAAGTCGAGCCACAGTTGAGGGTGACCGCCCACTTCCTCGAGGCCGAATCCCTCGATGTAGCCCTCGGCCTGAAGGACGCGGGCAATCTCCGCCTTGACCTTGCTGGCCGGCATTCCCACCCGGTCGTGGCCCGCCAGGTTGGCGTTGCGGACCCGGGTCAGCATGTCGGCGATGGGATCGCTCAGCATTTCCTCTTTACCAACTCGACTTGCGGATCCCAGGAATCTGTCCCTGGGAGGCACGGATTCTAAAGCAGATTCGGCAGAGCCCAAATTTCCGCATGTATCCCCGCGGGCGACCGCAGAGATTGCAACGGCTGCGGGCCTGGACCGGAAAGCGGGGAGCCCGCCGACTGGCCATGATCTTCGACGTTTTGGCCATGGGCCGACCTCCTCAGCGCCGGAACGGCATGCCGAGCGCGGCCAGCAGGCTGCGCCCCTCGGCATCCGTCTTGGCGGTGGTCACGATGGTGATCTCCATTCCCCGCAGCTTGTCGATCTTGTCGTAGTCGATCTCCGGGAAGATCAGCTGCTCAGGCAGTCCCAAGGTGAGGTTCCCGTGCCCGTCGAAGCGGGCCACCACCCCGCGAAAGTCGCGGATCCGAGGCAGTGCCACGCTCAACAGGCGGTCGACGAACTCGTACATCCGGACACCCCGCACGGTGACCTTCAGTCCGACCGGCATCCCCTCGCGAAGCTTGAACGCGGCGACCGACTTCCGGGCCTTGCGGATCGAGGGCTGCTGGCCGGTGATGATCCGGAGGTCGTTGGTGGCAGCGTCCAACGCCTTGGCGTTCTGGCTGGCCTCGCCGATGCCAATGTTGACGACCACCTTCTCCAGCTTGGGAACCTGCATGACGTTGAGGTAGCCAAACTCGGCAACCAGTCCGGGGATCACCGTCTCGCGGTAGTTCTCCAGCATGCGGGGCGCCGCCGCGACAGCTGCGCTCATGCCCGGGGTGGCCTCAGATAGGCCTTGTCGCAGCGCTTGCAGTAGGCCACAAAGTGGTCCCCTTCGAGGCGCCGCCCGAGCCGGGTCGGCTGGTCGCAGTTGAGGCAGATGAGCTGCACGTTGCTGTAATGCAGGGGCGCGGGAAAGTCGACGACCCCGCCCTGCATGGCCGTCGTCCCGCCCCGCCGCGCCCCCGCCCGCTGATGGCGCTTGCGGATGTTCACCCCAGTGACCACGATGCGCTGCTCGGCGGAGAGGGTGCGCTCGACCACCCCCCGCTTGCCGCGCTCGCCGCCCGCGATGACGACCACGGTGTCGCCCGAGCGGATGTCCAGGGCCCGCACGTGGGGGAGTGGCTCCCGTCGATTCCGGCGCATGGTCAGATCACCTCCGGGGCGAGCGAGACGATCTTCATGAAGTTGCGCTCTCGCAGCTCCCGCGCCACCGGCCCGAAGATCCTGGTGCCGCGGGGATTGTTCTGGGGGT
>Ga0307373_10000614_pt1 | contig 68869 bp, 70 predicted proteins | sample OX2MG_FD_202534 | JGI IMG/M metagenome (GOLD analysis project Ga0307373, IMG submission 202534) | Soil microbial communities from Risofladan, Vaasa, Finland - OX-2 | ecosystem: Environmental > Terrestrial > Soil > Coastal area > Acid sulfate soil | place: Finland: Risofladan, Vaasa | collected... | reverse complement strand
GCGCGAACCGGGTCGAGTGTGTTGAGCGTAATCGGCGGAAACGATTTGTCGTAGGGCGTGCGGTTGAGCAGCACCGGCAGCTTCTCGGGTCCCTCGGGCCGGTAGAGGTCGGCCTTCAGCACGCAGCCGTCGCGCATCGGGACGGCGACGTCCTTGTCGATGATGATTCTGGACATAGGGCGATGCTCCTTGCGGAATCCAGCAATAGCGGGTGCGCCGTTTGCGCTCGGGCGCGGCGCCGTTTAAGGTCGCTTGTAGTCCGACGGTTCAGGGTCTTCAAGCGGAACCGCCGCGCACCCTCGCGCGGACATCGACATAAGACGGACGAAGAGGTTGCGATGGCGACGGAACGACAGCGCGAAATCAAGCGGCGGCGCAAGCGGCGCGAGAAGCGACTCAAGGCCCGGGTGCGCGAGGCGCGCAAGCACAAGAAAAAGCGTTAGTGGAGCGCCGGTCGCGGCGCTTGCGCCGTTGGCGTGTCGGTCTTAGGATAGAGTGTTTGGAGAGCCTGCCTTGGTCTCAAGTTACATTTTGTGCAGGTAGCTTCATAATGGATGACACTGCGGCACAGCCGTATTAGGCTGGGATCGCTCTCGGATGGCGGCCGGCCTGCAACTGGAGTGGCGCCGCGCAACGCGCATAAAAAAATCCGCAAAACGAGGTAGCGGCTATGGCTTTACATTTAGGAAGCGTGGTTCCCGATTTCACCCAAGAGTCGACCGAGGGACCGATTCATTTTCATGAATGGATCGGCAATCACTGGGCGGTATTGTTCTCGCATCCCAAGGACTACACGCCGGTATGCACGACCGAGCTCGGGATGGTCGCGAAGCTCAAGGGCGAGTTCGACAAGCGCAACACCAAGGTGATCGCGCTCAGCGTCGACGACGTGAACTCGCACAAGGGCTGGATCGGGGATATCGAGGAGACCCAGCACACCAAGATGAACTTTCCCATCCTGGGCGACGCCGATCGCAAGGTCTCCAAGCTTTACGACATGATTCATCCCGAGGCCAACGACACGCTGACCGTGCGCTCGGTCTTCATCATCGATCCGAACAAGAAGCTGCGGCTCTCGATCACCTATCCGGCCAGCACCGGGCGCAATTTCCAGGAAATCCTGCGCGTGATCGACTCGCTCCAGCTCACCGACCATCACTCGGTGGCGACGCCGGTCGACTGGAAGCAGGGCGAGGATTGCGTGATCGTTCCGTCGCTCACCGATCCCAAGGTGATGAAGGAGAAATTTCCCAAGGGCTGGCGCGAGCTGAAGCCGTATCTGCGGATGACTTCGCAGCCACCGCACAAGTAAGCGCCAGGCCGCGAGCATAAGTTTCCAGACGCGCCCGGTGCGGCCTCGAGGCCAGTGCCGGGCGCGTCCTTGCCTCGCAAAAGCGCGCTTGCCAGATCGGCGAACGCGGCGTTAGATTCGAAGTGCGCCCGATCGGCCGTCGATTCTCACAGGACACGATCGCGCTCGATCGCGTTCGAGCGGGCAGCGCGGACCGATGGAGCAGAAAGGCATAGAGGGTTCATCCCAACAGCCTCTGATCGCCGGGGGCGGCCCGTATCCGCTGGGTACGGGCCGCTTGATCGTGATGTCCAATCGCGCGCCGATACGGATCGTGCGCGAGGCCGGTAAGCAGCGAATCGAGCCCACCGTGGGTGGCGTCGGCACCACGTTTCTGCGCCTGCTCGAGCATCAGGGCGGCCTGTGGATCGCATGGTCAGGCACGCAGCAAAAGACGCCCGGACGGCTCATGATGCCGCCCGAGAGTGACCCGCCGCGCTTCCAGATCGTGTTCTGTCCGCTGAGCGAGCGCGAGATCTCGCACTACTACCACGGGATGTGCAACCGGGGGCTGTGGCCGTTGATGCATTTCATGACGGCGAACTGTCACTTCAACACGCTCCACTGGCGCTACTACGAAGCGGTCAACCGCAATTTCGCCGCGCTCGCCGCAGCCGAGGCCGCCGACGACGATGTGGTGTGGGTGCAGGACTTCCATCTCGCGCTGGTGCCGCGCCTGCTGCGCGAGCAGCGCCCGCGTATCCCGATCGGGCTCTTCTGGCACGTGCCGTTTCCGCCCGAGCAGATTTTCCGCGTCTTTCCGTGGCGCGCGGAACTGCTCGAGGGGATGCTCGGCGCCAACCTGGTCGGCTTCCATACGCGCTCCTACGTCACCCAGTTCCTCAACTGCTGCGAGCGCATCCTGGGCCTGCGCGTCGACCGCACGCGCGACGAGGTCGCGACCCATCGCGGCCCGGTGCGAGTCGGAGTCTTCCCGCTCGGCATCCCGGCCGACTACTTCGCCGGGCTCGCCGCAAGCCCGCGCGTGCGGGATCGCACCCAGCGCATCCGCCGCGCCCTGCGCGCGGAGCACGTGGTGCTCGGCGTCGACCGGCTCGACTACACCAAGGGCATCCTTGAGCGCCTGCTCGGCTTCGAGCGTTTCCTCGAAACCAACCCGGCCTACCATCGGCGCGTCACGCTGGTGCTGATCGCGGTGCCCTCGCGCACCAAGGTCGCCGACTACGCGGCGCTCAAGCGCGAGCTTGACGAGCTGGTCGGGCGCATCATCGGTCATTTTTCATCCGAGGGCTGGGTCCCGATTCGCTACCTCTATACGCAATTCGGCGCCGAAGAACTGGTCGCCTACTACCAGGCCGCCGACGTTGCACTGCTGACGCCGCTGCGCGACGGGATGAACCTGGTCGCCAAGGAATATATCGCCGCGCATCTGGCCGACGACGGCGCGCTCATCCTGAGCGAGTTCGCCGGGGCCGCCGAAGAGCTGACCCAGGCGCTGCTGGTCAATCCGTACGACGTCGACGCGATCGCGGCGCGCCTCAAGCAGGCGCTCGAGATGAGTCCGGCCGAGCGCGCGGCCCGGATGCACGCGATGCGCACCCAGGTGCATCGCAACAACCTCGAGCACTGGTCCGAGCTCTTCCTGAACGCACTGCTGCCGGAGCGGAACTTTGCCGCAGAGGCCTCCGCCGGCTTCTAAGCCGCCGCCGCTTCTGCCGGCCGCGATGCTCGAGAAACTCGCTGCCCGCGGCCCAATCCTGCTCTGTCTCGACTACGACGGCACCATCTCGGAACTGGTCAGCCGGCCCGCGATGGCGCGGCCGGTTGAGGGCGTGATTGCGGCGCTCAAATCGATCGCGCCGCTGCGCGAGCGCGTCGCCATCGCGATCGTCAGCGGCCGCCCGGTCGCGGAATTGCGCCGGATGACCGGGCTTGGACAGCAAGTGATGTACGCCGGCGTGCACGGACTCGAAATCGCCGGGCGCCTGGGTGAGACGGGCGGCGATAATGTCGGCGACGACGCCCGGGTATCCGGAGAGGTGGCTGCGAACATGGAGGATGACGTGGCCCGATGCGCCGCGGAGCTGGATCGCGTGCGCGCCTGGCTCGCGCGCAACGTCCCGGAGGGCGCCGGCTTCGAGGTCGAAGACAAGCGGCTCGCGCTTGCCCTTCACTATCGCAACGCCGAGCGCGCCGCGGGCGCCGCCTTGTGCGCCCGGTTCGAGGAGTTCGTGCGCGCGGACGCGCCGCATCTGCGCGCCGCGCACAACAAGATGGTGGTCGAGGCGCTGCCCGCCGCGGCCTCCAAGGGCGCCGCCGTTCGCGCGCTCGGCCGCGCGGCCGGCGCCGCGTTTGTGCCGGTCTATTTCGGCGACGACCGCACCGACGAGGACGCCTTCGCCGAACTGGCTTCGCGCGGTGTCGGAGTGCTGGTGGGCGAGGCGCGTCCCTCGCTCGCGCGCTGGCGCGTCGATAGCCCCGCCGACGTCGCGCGGATATTGACCGCGCTCGCAGCCGCGCTCGGGTAGAATTTGATTTTCTCCCCAATTGTCTTTTTCTCTTCTCCCGTTTTTTTATGCCCTCTCCCGTGTTGTGTGCGGGAGCTGAATTGCGCGCCTCGCGGCGAAGCGCGCACCCAATGGTTGCCCTCACCCGTCCGCTCTCCCGCAAATGATGTGGGCGAGCGCTCAACGGGAGGTCGGAGGGTCGGAAGCGCTCGACCTCTTGCCCTGAATAATCCGCCCGCGGCGGCGCTTGCCTCTATCCGGCAGTGCTGCGAGAGTAGCGGGCACCGTTTACCAGAGGATGATTAGCCGATGCCCAAGACGAAACTGTTTCCGGTAACCGTGGTCGGTTCCTGGACGCGCCAGCCGTGGCTGGTCGCGGCGCTGCGCCAGCGCCAGGCCGACGAAATCACCGGCGCCGAATTCGACGCGGTGGCCGACGACGCAGTGCTCGCCGCCATCAAGTACCAGGAGGACGCCGGCGTCGATATCGTCGCCGACGGCGAGATGCGCCGCGACAACTTCTACTCCTTCGTGGTCGACAAGCTGAACGGGATGCGCCTGATGAAGCTCTCGCAGCTGATGGACTACGTGAAGGATCGCGCCGGGTTCGAAGAAATCCTGCGCGCGCTCGACGTCCCGGCGTTTGCGATCAAGAGTCCCATCGCGGTCGAGAAAATCAGCGAACGCGAGGGCCTGTGCGTCGACGAAGCGAAATTCCTCAAAGAGCATACCGAGCGCGCGACCAAGATTCCGATCCCCGGCCCGTACCTGCTCACCCGCTCGAGCTGGTTCGAGGGGCTCTCGGACAAGGCCTACCCGACGCGCGAGGATCTCGCCCGCGACGTGGTGAAAATCCTGCGCCGCGAGATCATGCGGCTGAAGGAGATCGGGATCGATTTCATCCAACTCGACGAGCCCTCGCTCTCGCAGGTGGTTTACGGCGACGAGGCCGAGCAGACCTTCATGTGTGCGGCGCTCGGCTCGCGCACCGACCCGACCCGCGAGCTCGAATTCGCGGTGCGCCTGATGAACGAGACCGTCGAAGGAATCGAGGGTGTGCACTTCGGCGTGCACGTCTGCCGCGGCAACTGGAGCCGCAAGGAGAACGTGCTGCTTCAGGGCAACTACGGTCCGCTGCTGCCGTGGCTGATGCGCATGAACGTCCATCAGCTGGTGCTCGAGATGGCCACGCCGCGGGCCGGCGAGATCGAAGTCTTCAAGGAATATCGCAACGAGAAGGAGCTGGGCCTCGGCGTCAGCAACCCGCGCACCGACGAGATCGAGTCGCCCGCGGAAATAGTGAAGCGGGTCAAGGAAGTGCTGCGCTACTTCGACCCCGACAAAATCTACCTCAACCCCGACTGCGGCTTCGGCACCTTCGCCGAGCGCTGCGTCAACACCTCGCCGGTCGCCTTCCGCAAGCTGCAGGCGATTTCGGAAGCGGCCGAGATGCTGCGCAAGGAGTACGGCTGAGAAATAGACTGCGGCTGAGCGGCGGCGGCCGCGGGCAACCGGACCGGCCGCGAACCCGGCAAAACAATCTCCGCGGGAGTTTATAATATGGCTGACGAAAAAACGCTCAATGGCCTGCGCCCCGACAAGATCATTGCGATCACCGATTCCATGCGCGACGACCCCGAGGTGCTCAAGGGAGTCAGCGGGCCGTGGAAGTCGCGCGTGGTCTGGCAGGGCGGCTTTCGCGCCAAGGCCTATATGCGCAAGCACGTGATCGAAATGGACGAGCCCGAGGGCCTCGACGCAACCGACGCCGCCGCCAGCGCGCACGAGCAGTTGCTCTCCGCGATGGGCAGTTGTCTCACGGTCGGCTTCGTGCTCAACGCGACCAAGCGCGGCGTGCGCATCCACGACCTCGAGGTCGCGCTGGAAGGCAACTTCGCAAATATCCTGAAGTGGGCCGGCCACAGTCCGGACGGCAATCCCGGCTACTCGGCGGTCAAGGCCAAACTGTTCGTGCGCGCCGACGCCGACGAAAAAACGCTCAAGGAGCTGTGGCGGCTCGCCGTCGAGGGCTCGCCCGTCACCCAGACCATCGCGCGCCCGACTGAAATAATCACCGAGTTCGAGAAGGTCTGACGCCGCGGCGATGGAGCTGAGGGGGGCGCGATGATACGGTTAGCCGGCCCGCAAGCGGTCGCCGAATGGATCGGCAAGCCCGAATTCGTAATCGTCGATCCGCGCCGCCCGATGAAGTATCTGTCGGGCCATCTGAGCGGCGCGGTCAACCTGCCGGTCTATCGCGCGTTCGGCGACGATGGCGCGCTGCTCGACGCGGCGGCGCTCGCCGAATGGCTCGGCGCGGGCGGCGTCGGCGAGGGCGTCACGCCGGTGCTCTACGATTCGCCGCAGGGACAGAATGCCGCGATGCTAGCGTGGATTATGGAGTACCTCGGCACGCCGGAGATTTTCCTGCTCGACGTTTTCTTCGAGCGCTGGAAGAGCGAGGGGCGCGATATCGCCTATCGCCCGGTCCATCCGGCGAAGCGCCGCTTCACGCCGCGTCTCAACGAGCGGCTGCGCGCGACGCTCGACGAGGTGCGCGCCAACAACACCGATCGACTGGTCGACTTTCGCTCGCGCGAAGAGTTCAGCGGGGAGCGCGACCTCGACGGCCGTCCCGGACATATTCCGCACGCCGTCAATCTCGTGTGGCGTGATCTGAACGGGCCCGAAGATCGGCTGCTCGCTCCGCGCGAGCAACTCGAGCGCCACTTCGCGGCGGCCGGTATCGGACACGGCCAGAAGGTCGTGGCCTATTGCCGCAGCGGGCCGCGCGCCGCACTCGGTTACCTCGCGCTCACGCAGACCGGCTACAACGCGCGGCTCTTCGACGGCTCGTTCGCGCAATGGGCCCGTGCCGGGTTGCCGGTCGAGAAGTAGTTCGCCATCGCCCGCCCCGCCCCCGCGTCGCGCAAGCGCGCCTTCCGATGCGTTGACAAAGCGGCGCTCGAGCCGGAAGATCATTGGCGATGGCTAGAATTACTGTAGAAGATTGTCTGGAAAAGATTCCCAACCGCTTCGAGCTCGTGCTGGGCGCCGCCAAGCGCGCCAAGCAGTTGCTCAAGGGCGCCCGCCCACTGGTCGAGACCGACAACAAGGAAGTCGTCACGGCCTTGCGGGAAATCGCCGCGGGCAAGGTTGCGATCGAACGGCCCGAAGAGGCCTGACCGCCGCCGGATTGTTTGACCGATTATGGCGCTGTCGAACCGCGCAATAGGCGGACTTCGGCAGACTATAGGCTATCGGTAATCACCGGCGGGGAAATCCAGCGGATATCCTGCGGAAGTCCGGACCGCTCCACGGAGCATCAGGTGGCGCGCAAAGCAGGCCCTCGCAAACCCAAGGCCAAGCCCAAGATCGACCTCAAAGCCGATCCCATCCGAACCGCCCCGCGCGCCACGCGGCGACGCCGCCGCGCCACGGCGGCGGGCGAGGATACGGCTCCCGCAGTCGACGCCGAAATCGTCGACGAAATCGTGGACAATGACAGCGCGGCCGCGGCGCCGATTGCGACGGACCTCGGCGAGATCGGCGAACTGCTCGACGGATTCGCCCGCCCACAGCCCGGCACGGAGGCGGGCGAGAGCGGTGCCGAGGCCGGGTCCGCAGCCGCGGAGGAGGCCGCCCGGAAGGACGGCGACGGCGGCGCGCTGGTCGCGTTCGACCCACTGGGCCGCTATCTCGCGGAGATTCGACGCTTTCCGCTGCTCAGCCGCGAGGAAGAAATCGAGATCGCCAAGCACTACACCAAGCATCACGACCCGGCCGATGCTTACCGGCTGGTCACCGCCAATCTGCGCCTGGTGGTCAAAATAGCCGGCGAGTTTGCCCACGCCTCGCGCAACCTGCTCGACCTTATACAGGAGGGCAACGTCGGCCTGATGGAGGCGGTGCGCAACTTCGATCCCTACCGCGGCATCCGCTTTCCCTCGTACGCCGTCTGGTGGGTGCGCGCCTACATCTATCGCTTCCTGATCAACAACTGGCGGTTGGTCAAAATCGGCACCACTCAGGCTCAGCGCAAGCTCTTCTTCAACCTGCGCAAGGAGACCGAACGGCTGGAGGCCGAGGGCTTCACCGCGCAGCCGCTGCTGCTCGCCCAGCGCATGGGGGTCAAGGAGAGCGAGGTGCGCGAGATGCAGGAGCGGATGGGGCATAGCGAGGTCTCGCTCGATCAGCCGGTGCGCGAGGACGAGAACGTGCAGTTGCTCGACGTGATTCCCGACAGCGGCGACACTCCCGAAGAGGCCGCGGCGCACGACGAATGGCGCACCTTCGCGCGCGCGAAGATCGATCAGTTCGCGAGCACGCTCAAGGACAAGGAACTCGAGATCTTCCACAGTCGTCTGCTGTCCGAGGATCCGCCGACCCTGCAGGAGGTCGGCGCCAGGTTCGGGATCAGCCGCGAGCGCGTGCGCCAGATCGAAGCGCGGTTGAAAAAGCGGCTCAAGCTGTTTCTCAAGTCACAGGCGTCCGATATCGAGCAGGCGGGGCCGTAGGCGCGCGCCCCGCCCCGATCACCCCCCGTTGCTCCAGCGCGGCGCGGACGCGATAATGGCACTGGGGAAGCGGGCGGCACAGGCGGCCAAGCCTTATGCGAGAGCGAACGTGCGCCCTGGTGGTGGTGGGGAATGAGGTCCTGTCGGGAAAGACGCAGGATTCCAACGCGTACTTTGCCGCGCGCCAGTTGCGCGCCGTCGGCGTCGCCCTGCAAAGGATCGCGACCATCCCCGACGAAATCCCGCTCATCGCCGAAGAAGTCAGTTACTGCGCCCGCCGGTTCGACATCGTGCTGACCTCGGGCGGCGTCGGACCGACACACGACGACGTCACGATGGACGGCGTCGCGGCGGCCTTCGGCCGCAAGCTTGCGATGCATCCGGAGCTCGAGCGTCTCCTCCGCACGCAATTCGCCGATCGCCTTACCGCCGCCGCGCTCAAGATGGCGGCGGTGCCTGAAGGCGCCGTGCTGAATTCGGCGGGCGACCTGCGCTTTCCGACCATCCAGCTCGAGAACGTCTACATCCTGCCCGGCATCCCGCAAATCTTCGAGGCCAAGCTGACCGCGCTGCTGGGCCGCTTCGCGACCGATCCTTACTACATGCGTACGATCTATACTTCGGCCGGCGAAGGCGCGATTGCCGAGCATCTCAACCAGTGTCTTGCGCGCTACCCCGATCTTCTGCTGGGCTCTTATCCACGGGTCGGCGATCCGGATTACCGGGTGAAGCTCACGCTCGAATCCAAGGATCGCGACTATCTGGAGAGCGCGTTTGTGCATTTGATGAGTCTTTTGCCGGATGAGGTGGTGGTGAGGACCGAATAGGTTTTCGATTCAGTCTATGGGGGAGGAGGAGAAACGGTGATGAGAAAAGTTACGTGTTTGTTGGCGATGGTGGCGGCGGCGGCGATTGCGCTGCCGGCGATGGCGCAGAGCCCGAATAACAATGTGGTGGGTGGGTCGCAGACCGGCCAGGCGCAGGTTCCGCAGCCGCCTGACGGCAACGTCAACTGGAAGGGCGTGGGAATCGGCGCCGGCACCGTGGCCGGCAATATTCTGTACGTGCCTGCCAAGGTGGTCTACGGCATTCTCGGCGGAATTACCGGCGGCGCAAGCTATCTGCTAACCGGCGGCAATACGCAGACCGCCAATACCATCTGGCGAAGCTCGCTCGGTGGCGACTACGTACTCACGCCAGACATGGTAGACGGACAGAAACCGATTCATTTCAGCGGGCCGACCACTTCGGCCGCCACCTCGATGGCGGCGCCGACGGGAAGCTCGGCGATGAACTCGGCGCCGATGCAGTCCGCACCGCCAGCCCGCACGGCGTCGGCTGCCGACCTCGGTGGTTCGGTAAACAGCGCGCCCATCGAGGGAAATTCGATGACGGGCTCCACGATGCCGCAGCCGGCCGATCGTGGCACGGGGCCGGTCAGCCCGAGCGGTGCCAAGGGCGCCAATGGTGGCGTAGCCGTGCCGCCACTGCCCGGCACCAGTATCGAGTAGGCAGAGCAGGGCCGAGTCGGGCTGGGAGGCACAAGCGTATTCCGGCGCTCTCGCGAGAGGCGTCGGAGCGTGCGAAGTTGCGTCCGATTTAGATTGCCCGATTTAGATTGATTTACGCCAACGAGAGAAAGAAAAGGCCAACATGGGGCAGGCACGTTTTCTCTGGAAATCGACCTGAACCACCTGCCGCAACGCAAGAGGTTTCTTGCGCGACGAACTCCAGGTGGAACTCGACGAGCGCGACTACGCCAAGGTGCCGCTCAATATCGCGGAGCTCAAGGCTTTGTTCGCCGGACGCGACCCCGTCGACTTTCTCAACCCGAAAAGCCCGGCGTTCAAGGCGATGGGGCTTAAGGGCAGAAAATTGACCGCGGCCGAGGCCCTGGCGCTGATGGCGAAGGAGCCGAACCTGATTAAACGCCCGCTGATCCGTCGCGGGTGGTGAGATCGTCGCCGGCTTCGACCGCGAGCGCCTGCGCGCGCTGCTCGCTTAGAGCTTTTCGCCGGCGGAACTTTCTTCGCGCGATTGTTCTTCGATGGCTTGCGGCGCGGAGCGGTGTCCCCGCGCCACGGCGCCGCTACGCGCGCTCGGCGCGTTCGGCCTTTTCGGCCCGGTCGGGCTTCTCGGCCCGATCCGACTTCTCGGCGCGCTCGACGCGAGCCTCGTTGCGGCCGCTGCTGCCGTCGCTGCGATCGCCCTTCTCCGCGCGCGTCCCCGGCGAATGGATCTTCGCCGTGGTCAGGACCTCGACGAATTTTCGCACCGCCGGCGAAAGCTCCCGCCCGCGCTTGTAGATAATCGCGAGCGGCCGCGTGAAGGTGCCCTCGACGAACTCGAGCATCTTGAGCGAGCCCCTGGTGGTCTCGTGCTCGACCGTTGAGAGCGGCACGATAGCCACGCCCTGGCCGATTTCCACCGCGCGCTTGATGGTCTCGATGTTGTCGAACTCCATCGTGTACTGGGGCTTTACGCCGTATTCGCGCAAAATGCGGTCTGACGCCTTACGCGTGGCTATGTCGCGCTCGTAACCGACGAATTTCTGACCCACCAAGGCGCTCACGCTGACCTTGTTATGCTTGGCCAGCGGGTCGTCGGGCGGGACCACCAGCACCAGCTCATCGTGGCGAAACGCAATTGTGACGATCTGGGTGCGCTTGGCCGGGTAGGCCACGACGCCGAGATCGATTTTGCCCTCGATCAGGTCCTCGTAAATCTTGTTGGAGCGCAAATACTCCAGATGCACGTTCACCTGTGGATAGGTGCGCAAGAACTCGGTCAGGTAGGGTGGCAGCTCGTGCAACCCGACGCTGTAGACGGTGCCGACCCGGATCGAGCCCGCGACTACCGAGCCGATCTCGCGCAGCCGGTTCTCCAGCTCCATGAAGCGGCGCACGATCTCCTTGCTCGAGTTATAAAGTATCTGCCCGGCCGAAGTCGGTTTGACACCCGCGCGCGCCCGTTCTAACAATCGACACTCGTATTTCTCCTCCAAGCTGCGGACCTGCTGGCTGACCGCCGATTGAGTGACGAAATTCTGCGATGCGGCATAAGAAACGCTGCCGCTCTCGATGATGTCGCAGAAGACCTTTAGTGTTTCTATATGCATGCTAATCAGGTTCTTATATAAGGCTAATTGATACGTATAGCTGAGGCAATATGGCCCCCGACGGCTTCAATTGCTTCTCATGCACTGGCCCGGAATTCTTCGTAGGAGCCATAAGATGGCGGATTTATTGAGAGATTTGGACTTTTTCGACCTTGACGAGATGCTCGGGCATGAGGAGCGGATGGTCCGCGACACGGTGCGCCAATTCGTCCAGCACGAGGTTCTTCCGACTATCGAGCGCAACTTTGCCAGCGAAACTTTCCCCAAGGAGCTGGTGGCGCAGATGGCCGAGCTCGGCTTTTTCGGCGCCAACCTCAAGGGCTACGGATGCGCCGGGATGAATAACATCGCCTATGGCCTGATTATGCAGGAACTCGAGGCCGGCGACTCGGGCTTGCGTTCGTTCGCCTCCGTGCAGAGTGCGCTTGCGATGTACTCGATCTACGCCTGGGGCTCGGAGACGCAAAAGCGCCGCTACCTGCCCGAGATGGCCAAGGGCAAGCTCATCGGATGCTTCGGACTGACCGAGCCCGACCATGGCTCCGACCCGGGCGGGATGGAGACGCGCGCGCGACGCGACGGCGACGGATGGGTGCTCAACGGGACCAAGCGCTGGATCACCAACGGCTCGATCGCCGACGTCGCGGTGGTCTATGCCAAGGTGCCCGAGGGCATCACCGGTTTCCTGGTCGAGCGCGGCAAGCCCGGCTTCACCACCAGCGACATCCACGGCAAGTTCTCGATGCGCGCGTCGATTACCTCGGAGCTGATCTTCGAGGACGTGCGGCTCGACGATAGCGCGCGGCTGCCCGAGGCGCGTGGCCTGCGCGCGCCGCTCTCGTGCCTGACCCAGGCCCGCTACGGAATTTCATGGGGCGCGATCGGCGCCGCGCGCAGCTGCTACCATTGCGCACTGGATTACACCAAGTCACGCAAGCAGTTCTCGCGCCCGCTCGCCGGCTATCAATTGGTGCAGAACAAGCTGGTGACGATGCTAACCGAGATCACCAAGGCGCAACTGATCTGCCTGCGCCTGGGACAGCTCAAGGACGCGGATCGGCTGCGGCCCGAGCAGGTCTCGTTCGCCAAGCGCAACAACGTCGGGATGGCGCTGGAGGTCGCGCGGATGGCGCGCGACATGCTGGGGGCCAACGGGATCGTCACTGAGTACCCGGTCATCCGCCACATGCTGAACCTCGAGACGGTCAACACCTATGAAGGCGCCTTCGACGTGCAGACGCTGGTGCTGGGTCGCGACATCACCGGCCTTAGCGCCTTCGAGTGACGGCCCGGCTCCTCGACCGGGCGGGGAATCGGCAGTTTGACCCATCCTGACCCGGCTGGTAATTACGCGCAGGAGGTGCGGTATGCCTTCGTTCGTTCCGATCGACGGACTGCATCACTTCGCCTATCGATGCCGCGACGCGGAGGAGACCCGGCACTTCTACGAGGACATCCTGGGCCTGCCGCTGGTCCACGTCATCCGCCAGGACCGGGTGCCGAGCACGCAGGACTACTGTCCGCACGCGCATATCTTTTTTCGCATGACCGACGGCTCGTGCCTCGCGTTCTTCGACCTCGGCGACAACCAGATTTCCGCGCCCTCGCCCAATACGCCCGAGTGGGTAAATCATCTCGCGCTGCGCGTGGGTTCGCTCGCCGAACTGGAGGCCGCGCGCACGCGGCTTGGCGCCGCCGGTATCGACGTGCTGGGGCCGACCGACCATCACTTCATCAAGTCGATCTATTTCTTCGATCCCAACGGGATTCGGCTGGAACTGACCACGCCGAGCATCCGGGCTTCCGACCCGACCCACACCGAGCACGAACGCAACGCCCACGAGGAACTCGCCGCGTGGGGACGCGAAAAACATCGGCGCCAATCCACCCAGACGGGGCAGACGCGATAACCGCACCGCGCGCGCCTGCCGCGGACAGCGGCACGCGTCCGGCTCAGCCCGGCTCGGCGCCACTCAGCGCCGCTCAAATCGACCGGGCGCGGTCGACCGACGCCGCGAAGCGGCGCACCACTTCCAGCGTTTTTCCGTCGGCGGCCTCCGCGGCCATTTTCTGCGAGAGAAAGATGAGCCGGCTCGCGCCGGCCTCGCGGTAACGCTTCACCTCGTCGGCCGACGGGCCATGCTCGCCCGGATCGACCAGCGGCGATACCTGGATTGAGCCGGGGTCGCGTCCGTGCCCGGCCACGAGCCGGCGAAGTTCCGCGACGCTGGCTTTCAATTCCTCCGCGCTCGCGACCAGCGGCATCCATCCGTCATACGTGCGCGCCACGCGCTCCAGCGCCTTGGGGCCATGCGCGCCGAGCAGCACCGGCGGACCCATCTTCTGCACCGGCTTGGGTTCCGAACGCACCGCCGGAAACTTGACGAACTCGCCCTCGTAGGAAGCCTCGCGACGGGTCCACAGGATGCGCATCGCCTCGACCGTCTCGCGCGTGCGTTTCCATCGCAGGCCGAAGTTCGCCCCCATCGCTTCGGTCTCCTCGCGCAGCCATCCCGCGCCGACGCCCAGCAGCAGCCGCCCGCCGGAAAAGACGTCGAGGCTCGCCGCCACCTTCGCCGTGATCAGCGTCTCGCGCTCCGGCAGCAGGCAAACTCCAGTGCCGAGCTTGAGCTTTTTGGTCACGGCCGCGGCGACGGTGAGCGAGATGAACGGGTCGGCCCATCGCGCATAGTGGTCGGGCAGCTTGTGGTCAGGTGTGAAGGGAAACGGGGTCTTCATACCGACCGGGATCACCGGATGCTCCGCAATCCACAGCGACTCGTAGCCCACGGTCTCGACGTTGCGGGCGATTTCGGCGAGGTCGCCGCACTCGGCCGTCGCCGCCATCAAAAAGCCGATATCCATCGTATTATTCCTTTTCGCGATATTTCCGGTCGAAGTTCGTTTGCGAATTCAGACTCGGGATATACATCAGCGCGCCGGCCTTTGCACGGCCTCGCGCGCCGCGCGAGGGTTTACCCCGATGCGCGTGCGGCGTGCTATAGCGTGAGGGAGGGCGGGTGCGATGGAACTGAAGGGCAAAAACGCGATCGTCACCGGAGCGGCGCGCGGAATCGGGCGCGGGATCGCGCTAAAGCTCGCCGCGGCCGGCGCCAACGTCGCGCTGGTCGATCTCGGAAGTCCCAGGGACCCGGCGCTGACCTACAACCTCGCCGCGCATGGCGATCTCGCAAGCGCGGTCGAAGAAGTAAAGTCGCACGGCGTCAAGGCGGCGGCGATTCTGGCCGACGTGACGCGTCTGGCCGACTGCGAGCGGATGGCCGCCGAAACCGTGAAGGCCTTGGGCGCGATCGACATCCTGGTCAACAACGCCGGCATCATCGCCGCCGGCCCGGTGGCGGATTTTTCCGAGGAGGCGTGGGACCGCGTGATGGCGGTCAACGCCAAGGGGCCGTTCCTGTGCTCGAAGGCCGCGATCCCCCACCTTTTGCGCAATCAGGAAGGCGCGATCGTCAATATCGCGTCGATCGCCGCAAAGACCGCGCGCGGCGGGCTCGCCGCCTATAGTGCGAGCAAGTTCGCGGTGATGGCGCTCACGCAGGCGCTGGCCCAGGAACTCGGCCCGGCCAACATCAGGGTCAACGCGGTATGCCCGGGGTTTCTGCGCACCGCGATGTGGACCGACGTGCTTGACCAGTACCTGAGCAGGACGTCCCGCGACAAAGCCCGGTCGCCGTTGGACCGCACGGTCGACGCCATGTGCTTTCTGCGCCGCGAGCAGACACCCGCGGATATCGGCGAGGCGGTGGTCTACCTGGCGCGCGCCGACAACGTGACCGGCACTTCGCTGGTGGTGGCGGGCGGCGCGGAAATTCATTAGAACTGCGTTAGGAGAATCGCGCATCGCACGCGGCGCCATGCGACGGTTCGTGGACGAATCCGGCGCCGCCCAGGAGGTCCAGATGCTTAAGCCCCTCGAATTTTCCCATGCGGCGTTCAGGATCACCGACGTCGACAAGAGCCGCGCATTCTACGAGAACGTGCTCGGCCTCAAGTCGCTCCAGCGCCCCGATTTCACTTTCAAGGGAATGTGGTACGGCGTCGGCAGCGGACAGATTCACCTGATCGTCAGCAAGAAGCAGGAGGGTCCCGATCCGACCGGCCCGCATATCGCGATCGAGGTCGAGGACCTCGACGCGACCAAGGCCTCGCTGAAGAAAATGGGCGTGCCGTTTCTCGACGGCGACGCGATGCGCATGTCGCTCAAGCCCGAGGACCAGCGCCGCCTCGGCCGTCAGATTTGGGTGCTCGATCCCGACGGCAACACGGTCGAGTTGCGCAAAAGCGACGTCTAAGCCCGCGAGTCTCGCGGCTTTGCGAGCCCTCCGGTCCCGCGGCGGCGCGGGCGCCTGGTCTCACACGCCCGCGAGCTTGCGCGCGTAGGCCGCCACGCTCTTGAAATCGTACTCGCGGTAGGCCTGCAGCTTCTCCGCCTCGAAGCCGCCCTCGGCGTGCACGGCCAGCACTTCCTGGTAACCGCCGAAGTCCGACGCCGTCAGATCGCCGATCAGGTTGAGCAGCCGCAGCCGCTTCTCGGCGTCGAAGCCCTTGGCGCCGCCCATGTATTTCAGCACGTACGCGCGCGTCGCCTCGCTGGTCAGGTCCTCGGCCGCCGGCGCCGTCACCAGCAGCCCGCCCGCGAGATCCTGCACTATCTGGACCGCCTGATGGTAGTTGTGCGCGAAATGATACTTCGCGATGTTGGTGAGCAGCGTGTTGGGCACCGCGAGGCCGTCCTCGATGGTGCAGGAATTGGCCGCATGCTCGATGAGCCCGCGCACGGTGGCGTGGTAGGCGGCCAGATGGGTCAGTTTGTCGCGCACGTGGGCCGCGCGCAGCACGCCGTTGGCCTCGGCGATCGCGTAGCCCGCCCCCGCCATCAATTCAAGCAGCGGCAGTTTGTACGAAACCGCGGTAAAGCGATGGTAGCGCACGAAGGTCAGCGCCAGCAGCCCCGCGAAATCGATCTCGCCGCACAGGAACACGCGCTCCCTGGGCACGAAGACGTCGTCGAACACCGTCAGCGTCTCCATCATTTTGTGGCGCGCGCTCAACGGATGCTCGAACTCGTTTTTGGGGCTCGAGCCGTGCGGGCTCGCGATGAGCTTGAGGCCGGGCGTGTTGACCGGCAGCGCAAAGGCCACCGCGTAGGCCTTGTCCTCGGCCCGCATCGCACGCGTCGGCAGCACGATGACCTCGTTGGTGTTGGTCGAGACGGAGGTATGGACCTTGGCGCCACGCACCACGATTCCGTCGGGGCGCTCCTCGACCACGCGCACGTAATAGTCGGGATGATCCTGTGCGGTGGGGCCGAGCGAGCGGTCGCCCTTGACGTCGGTCTGCGCCACAGCGACCGCAAGGTCGTGGTCGCGGCAGTAGCGATGATACTTGGCGATCCGCTCGCGGTACTCGGGTTTGCCCGCGGCCGCCATCCGCTCGCCGACGATGTGGAGCGCGTAGAGCGCGTCGGTGCCGATCTCCTTGATCAGCACGACCAGCGTCGCGCCCTCGCGGGTCGAGGCCGCGATGAGCTCGCTGCGCTTGAGCAGGTCATCCGAGGTGCGCGGCAGATGGTAGTAGCGGCTGTACTCGCCGCCGCCGTCGCGCATCACGGCGAGGGGTCGGTACTTCGGATCGTCGGCCATCCGGTAGTCGATACAGGCGTGCTCGACCGCGATTCCGATCACGGGGTCCCTGGTCACGTCGGCGACTTTTTCGCCGCGCAAATAAACCGCCCGCCCGTCGCGCAGCGATTCCTTATACTGCTCCGGTGTTCTCAGTCCCATCGTGGTTCACCTGCCCTGCCGATTTTCGCGCCGCCACCGCCGAGCGTCCGCGCGGCGCTCGACTTGGCCAACTCCGACAGGCCAATATAAAGGCCCGCAGCGGCCACGTCCAACGGACGCCGCACGCGGCACCTGGGGGAGCTTCGGTTATGGCGGCGCCTGAGATGTTCAACCTTGACGGCCGCGTCGCGGTGGTCACCGGCGGCAACGGCGGAATCGGCCGCGGGATCGCGCTCGGGCTGGCGGCGGCCGGCGCCGCGGTTGCGGTGCTCGCGCGCAACGAGGACAAGAACGAGGCGGTGCTCGGCGAGCTGCGCGCGCTCCACTCCGCGTCGATCGCCGTGCGGCTCGACGTGACCGACCGCGCCGCGCTCGCGCCCGCGATGGCGGAGGTCGAGCGCAAGCTCGGCCCGGTCGATATCCTGGTCAACAACGCGGGTATCGCGCTTCCGGGCGGCGTGCTCAAAGTTGAGGCCGCGACCTGGGACCGCGTGATCGAGACCAACCTCAACTCGGGCTTCCTGCTCTCGCAGATCGCGGCGCGTTCGATGGCGCCGCGCAAGCGCGGCAAGATCGTCAACATCGGGAGCGAGTACTCGCGCTTCGGCAATCCGATCGCGCCGTCGTACGCCGCCTCCAAGGGCGGGCTCATCCAACTGACCAAATCGATGGCGGTCGAGCTGGCGGCGCATAATATCCAGGTCAACGCGATCGTGCCGGGATGGATCGAAAGCGAGATGACCGCGCCGATCAAAGGGCGCCCATTTTACGACGACATCATCAAGCGCACGCCGGCCGGCCGTTTCGGCACCCCCGAAGAATGCGCGGGAGCGGCGGTGTTTCTCGCTTCGCGAGCTTCCGACTTCGTCACCGGCGCGACCATCTTCGTCGACGGCGGCTACGCGATTCGCTGACCATGGTCGCGATCTATCGTGCCGAGGTAATCGGTTCGATGCTGCGGCCGGGATGGCTCAAGCAGGCGCGCACCGACTTCGCCGGCGACCGCATCTCGACCGCGCAGTTCAAGCGCGTCGAGGATCGCGCGGTCGACGAAGCAATCGCGCTCCAGCGGCGCTGCGGCGCCGACGTCGTGGGCGACGGCGAAATGCGGCGTTCCGGCTTCGTCGCGCCGCTGACCGACTACGTCGAAGGTTTCGAGGCGGTCCCGTTCGACACGCGTCGATGGCGGGGTGGCAGCGGCGAGATAAGCGGCGAAACCGACGAAACGAATTTGGCGGTGCCGCTCACCGTGACCGGCAAGCTCCGCCGGCGGCGCTCGCTGGCGGCCGAGGAATTCATCTACGCGCGCGCCCGCGCGAAGCTCCCGCTCAAGGCGACGCTGCCGAGCCCGCTGATGCTCGCGATGCGCTGGTCGCCGGAACATTCCGCGGCGGCCTATCCCGAGCCGTTCGCGCTGTTCGCCGACGCGCTCGATATCCTGCGTGCTGAGGTCGCCGAGCTTGCGAGCCTGGGGTGCGAATATATCCAGATCGACGCGCCGGAACTGGCTGCGCTGGTTGACCCCAGCACGCGCGAGCGGGTCTTCGAAGCGCATGGAATTTCGACCGCACGGATGCTCGGCGAGGGCGTCGAGATGCTGAACGCGCTGGCCGCGGCGTCCGGCGTGACCTTCGGGCTGCATCTATGCCGCGGCAATAACGCCGGTCATTGGCTGAGCACGGGCGGTTACGAGGCGATCTCGAAGGAAGTTTTCGCGCGCGCCACGCGCTACGACATTTTCCTGCTCGAATACGACAGCCCGCGCGCAGGTTCGTTCGAGCCGCTCGCCGACCTCCCGCGCGACAAATGCGTGGTGCTGGGGCTGGTCTCGACCAAGAGCGCCGCGAGACACCCGGCGCGCTGATCGCGCGGATCGAGGAAGCCGCGCGTCACTTTCCGCGCGAGCGGATGGCGCTCTCCACGCAGTGCGGCTTAGCTTCGGTGCTGGCGGGTAATCCGATCGCCGAGGCGACCCAGGAGAAGAAGCTGCGGCTGGTGGCGATGTCGCGCATCGGGTGTGGAGCTGATATGTGTCGAGGTCGACGATGTCTAACTCGAGAAAATAATAAGGCCAAATTTCTATCTCGAGCTATTGAATAAGCTCGAGGTTGCTAATAAAGAGACGCCCGCTCAGCGTGGGGCTGAACGGGCGCCACATAGTACGGCTCGGATGCTAGCCGAACCGAGAGCTACGGTCTGAGGCTAGCACTTCCGGCTATAACCGCGCCAGTCAGGCGCAAGGAGCTAGTCGAATGTCAAGCCTCAATCCAACTGACGGACACCTCATTGCTGGTACTCAAATCGACGCATGTCGGTTCGTCGGCCGTATCAAAGCAGGACAACTATTCCACGTTGCGCCTGACCCGCGTGATGCGGAGCAGCCGAAGAAGGTGGACAATAGCAAGGAGCTTCAGTCGGTCGCTGCACTGCGCAAGGTTGTTCAGAGGTTCTTCGAGGGCGCAAAAGCGAAGAACGTGTTGCCCTATGCGCAATACCTGATCAACATGCATGCGGGCGAGAGCGGGCTGACGCCTGCGATGGTCCTCTACTCTGAAGAACGCCTGAACACCGAAATTGACGACAGTGGCCGCGGGTTCATCCAGATCGGCTGGGCGCAGCCTCTGATTGCCATCGACGGCGAAACTCAGCTCGCAGCGCTCTACGAAGCGGCAAACAGGGAGCCGGCCATAAAGGACGACTTTGTCCCCGTCTATATCTGCCATGGCAAGGATCAGGCATGGGCTCGGCAGGTGTTTCACGACTTGAATCTGCTGGGAGTTACACCAAGTGTTGCATTGGGAATAGGGATGGACGCTCGCGACCCCATGACCAAGGTAGCTGGCGAGCTCGAGAGGCAGATCCCATTTTTTACCAACCGCGTAAACAAGGCGCGTCGGCAACTGAGGCGGAGGGATGTGGAAGTGGTGAGCATCACTACGCTCCGTGGAGCCTGCGTTACCTTCGCTGAAGGAATTGCTGGGATAAAGTTCGGCAACCGTCCAGTGCCGGTTGACGAGAAATTGTTGCCCACCGTCACTGAGGCGGCGGTGCAATGGTTTACCGCGATTGCTGAACTGCTTGGGCCTGCTATTGAAAATCGTGACAAGTACCTGGCCGGCGCGCCAGGCGTCTTGACCGCTATTGGCGCAATGGGCCACGACCTGGCGATCATCCCTGACACCACGGCTCGAGCCGCGAAGATCACAGCGCTGATCGGGCGTCTCCGAACAGTGAACTGGGCTCGGGGAGATCACTGGGATGGCATAGCAGGAAAGGTTACTCCGAAAGGAACTTTCGCTACCGGTGGGATCAAAGAAACTGCGTATGCGATTTACGGAGTCTCTCAATGATCCGAATTCTGCGAAGGAAGCCTACGAGAGAGTACGCGTAGGCGGACGTTCGGCCGCTGTCGCCGCATAGGACAACCCGGGGCGGGGCAGGTTGTCGCCAAGCCTCGCCCCGGTGTATTTTATCCGTCCTCTTTTGGGAGCGCCGCCACTCCTTCCACCGAGCGCGGGGCACCGGCGGCTTGCAGCTCCCTCATCGCGTGTAGCTCATGCACGGCCAAACTGAGGCCATCGGCGTTTAACCGCCGGCGCGCAAACGCGTATCATCGCGCATCATGCCGCATCATTTGGGGCGGCATCATGTGGGGATAGTGGTAATGTAGGCCGCATCATGAAGCACGCGCGACGCATCACCGGGCGCATCGTGAACCCCCGCATCGCCCACGCGCCGGGCGCCGTCGGCGCCCGGATCGAGCTTCCGACGCTGAAGCCGCTGCGCGTGCTGGTCGCCGGCGAAGTGATCCTCGACCGCTACGTCATGGGCGACGTCTCGCGCGTCTCGCCCGAGGCGCCGATCCCGATACTGCAGGTCAGCCGGATCGAGGAGCGCCCGGGCAACGCGGGTTTCGTGATGGCGAACCTGCGCGCGCTCGGCGCGCAAGTGAGCGCGCTCAGCGTGGTCGGCGCCGATCGCAACGGCGCCTTGCTGCGCGAGATGTTCGGCGACCTCGGTATCGACACGCGCTCGGTGCTGGTCGATCCCGATCGCCCGACGATCGTCAAGGAGCGGATGCTCGGGTCGGTGCAATCGGCCAACCGCGCCACCCAGCAGCTCCTGCGCGTCGACCAGGAGGCGCCCCACGCGCTCGGCCCGGCCAAGGAGCATGCACTCATGCGCCATCTCGAGCGCGAGCTTGGGCGGGTCGACGGCGTGCTCATCTCGGACATCAACAAGGGCCTGCTGACGCCGAGGCTCCTGCGCCGGCTTATCGACGGCGCGCGCCGCCGCAAAATTCCGGTCATCGTCGATCCGCGCCTGAGCGAGGATTTTTCGATCTATCGCGGCGCAACCGCGCTCACGCCGAATCGCTACGAGACCGAGTTCGCCACCGGCGCGCGGCTGGTCGACCGCGACGCGTGGATGCGCGCGGCGGACGAGCTGGTGGGCCGGCTGAAGCTCGACGCCTGCCTGGTGACGCTCGACCGCGACGGGATGTACCTGAGCGAGCGCCGCGGACCGCATACTTACATCCCGACCACGCCGCGCGCGGTTTACGACGTGACCGGCGCGGGCGACGTGGTGCTGGCGGTGTTCGGCCTGTTCGCGATCGCCGGGCTCGGTTTCGCCTCGGCGGCGCGGCTGGCGAACCTCGCCGCCGGAATCGAGGTCAGCCGGCTCGGCACCGAGATCATCTCGCGCGAAGACCTCGCCCGGGCGCTCAACCCGGGACCCGAGAGCGCGCAGCGCAAGATCGTATCGGTCCAGGAGTTGCGCCCGGCGCTTGCGCGCCAGCGCGGCGCGGGCCGGCGAGTGGTTTTCACCAACGGATGCTTCGATCTGCTGCACGCGGGGCATATCGAGATGCTCTCGTTCGCGCGCGCGCAGGGCGACATGCTGGTGGTGGGCGTCAACAGTGACCGCAGCGTGCGGCTGATCAAGGGCAGCGAGCGGCCGATTTACCCGGCCGCCGAACGGGCGCTGATTCTGGCCGCGCTCGAAGTGGTGGACCACGTCGTGGTGTTCGACGAAACGCGCGCCGCGCGTATCGTCCGCGCCGTGCGCCCCGACGTGCTGGTGAAGGGCGAAGACTGGCGCGACAAAACCGTCGACGGTCAGCTTTTCGTCGAGTCCTACGGCGGGCGGGTCGCCCTGGCGCCGTTGCTGCCCGGCTACGGCACGACGTTGACGCTCGAACGCCTGCACGCCGCACCGGCGCGCCGCGCCGGCGCGGAACTAGCGCTTAAGGGAACGCAGGCCAAGCCGCGCGGCAAGATAGTTGGCCGCGCGCTCAAGCTCCGGTAGCCGCATCCACCACGCGATCCCCAGATAGACCGCGCCGTAAGCGGGCAGCACCGCGAGCGCCATCAGGCGCGGTCCGGCGTGCCCCATCCCAAGCTTCACCGCCCATCCGGCCGCCGTCGCCAGCAGCGCGATGGCCCACAACCGCGCCACCAGTCCGCGGCCCAGTCCGGTGTGACCGATTCTGGAATTGAGCTTCCATCGCAAGAGCGAGAATTCGACCCACGCGGCGACGCCAGCCGACGCGGTCAGGCCGGCCACGCCCCAGCGCTGGGCGATTCCGATGGCGGGCGGCAACACAATCGCGCACAGGTATCCGAAGACCAGCGTCAGGGTGAAACGGATCAGCGCGAACTTGAGCGGCGTGCGCGTATCCTCCAGCGCATAGAAGGCCGAGTTGTACAGCCGGCCCATCGTCGCCGCCAGCATCCCCACCGCCGATCCGGCCAGCACCGCCCATACGTAGATCGCGTCGCGATGGGTGAAGCTGCCCGATTGGAAGATGAGCGCCGAGACCACGTCGCCGAGAAACAGAAAGGCCGCCGCCGACGGCACGACCAAAAACGCGATCTGCCGCAGGCCCGCGTCCAGGCGCAGGCGCAAGAGCTGCGAGATCTCCTCGAAGGTGCCGGCCGCGCGCGACATGCTCGGCAACTCGGCCGCCGCGACCGACATCCCGAACAGGCTTATCGGCAGCAGGTAGAGGATGCTCGCGTAGCTGAGCGCGGCGACCGCGCCGGTGGGCAAAAGGCTTGCGAGCAGGGTGTCGACGTAGCCGGAGATCTGGCCCGCGCCGCGCCCGGCGACCACCGGGGTGAGATTGCGAAAAACCGTGCCCAGGGCCGTGCGCGTGCGGGCGAAATCGATCCGCATCCGGCCGACCAGGCGCAGCGTCTGCGGCGCCTGCACCGCGATTTGCAAAAACGCGCCGAGCACCGCGCTCCACGCGAGGTTGACCGCGAGTCCGTCCTGCGAACGACGCGGTCCGTAGATGACGAGTGCGCCGATGATCGCGAGGTTCCATGCGACCGGCGCGGTGTAGGAGGCGAAGAAGCGATGGTGGCTGTTGAGCACGCCGAGACACCAGGCCGACAAGACCAGCAGCCCGGCGCCGGGGAACAGAATGCGCACGAGGCGGACGGTCAACTCGCGCTTGGCCCCGGTGAATCCCGGAGCGATCGCCGCGATCAGCCACGGCGTGGCCCACACCCCCAGCGCGACCAGCACGGCAACCCCCAGCGCCAGCAGCGCACCCACGCTCCAGGCCAGCGTCTCGGCCGTCTCCTCGTCGCCCTCGTTCAAGAGCTTGCTGTAAACCGGAATGAAGGAGGCCGAGAGCACGCCCTCGCCGAAGAGGTTCTGCAGGATGTTGGGGATGCGGATGCCGGCCTTGAAGGCGTCGGCGGCATCCGAGTTGCCGAGGTAATGCGCGAAGATGCTTTCGCGGACGAGCCCGGCGATGCGGCTCAGCAGGATACCGGCCGCGACCAGCCATGCCAGGTTGGGACCGAGGCGCGCGGCGAGCAGGCGGCCGGCCGCCGAATCAGTCGGCGCGGCGGCGTGCGGCGCGGGCGCCGGTTCAGAGTTGTGCGAGCCGGTTGCGATGGTGAAATGCGCTCCTTTGGGGGCGTCGCGCTAGAGTATAGCGGCGCGCCGCGGCGGCTTGTAGGCGGTACGCCACAATCGCACGCCGAGTGTAGCAGCCCCGTATCGCCACCGCCGCGCGGTCCCGCTTGTACCCCTCGACGGTCGTGTTTAAGCTCCTGAAGTTCGGCGCGGGCCGCGCACGCGCAAGGGAGGGCAGAGTTACGTTCGCGCTCACCAGTTCGACATCACCGGACCGTTTCGATATCGAGCAATGGATCAACCTCGACGCGGTCCAACTGCTGGTCCATCACGCCAGCGCCGTGGTCGCCGCGATCGTGATCTTCGCGCTCGTCGCGCGGCTGGCGATCTGGCTGCTGCCGCACGGCTTGGTCCGCAAGATCGTGGTCATTATCGACGACATCGTTTTGATTGGGCTGCTCGTGTATTTCGGCTACGAGATGTTTGTTTACCTGTGGAATCGGCGTCCGCCGGTCGAGCGCAACGCGTCGATCGGCGCCGCCCTCGCCACCGTCGAGGCTTACCTGCCGCCGTCGATAGCGCGGCCGCTCGGCGCAATCGCGCGGGCGCGCGCGCGGCTCGTGGCCGCCCCGTGGTAAGCGGCACCTCGCGGGCATAGGCTTGGGGTGGGCCGGGGCGGCCCGCGATGCTCACCGGAAAGGACAATGACGACGAGGCGGCGGCGTTTTCGCTCTACCTGCACATCCCCTACTGCCAATCCAAGTGCCCGTACTGCGATTTCAACTCGCACGCGGTTGCGAGCTGGCCCGAGGACGATTACGTCCGCGCGTTGATTGCCGAGATCGAGCATCGCGCCGGCGAAGCTCCGTGGACGGGACGGCGGCTCAAGACGATCTTTTTCGGCGGCGGCACGCCGTCGCTGTTCCGGCCCGAATCGATCGCGGCGGTCCTGGCCGCGGCCGATCGCAACTTCGGTCTCGAACGCGGCGCCGAGGTTACGCTCGAGGCGAATCCGGGAACGGTCGACGCGGCCAAGCTTGGCGGGATGCGCGCCGCCGGAATCAACCGGGTAAGCTTCGGCGCGCAATCGTTCAATGAGGCGCGGCTCAAGTTTCTCGGCCGCATCCACGGCGCCGCGGAAACCCGCGAAGCCGTCCGGCTCGCCCAGCGCGCGGGCTTCGAGCGCCTCAACCTCGATCTGATTTTCGCGGTCCCCGGGCAGAGCGTCGACGAGGCGCTCAACGACATCGCGGAGGCCGCCGCGCTCGGCCCCGATCATATCTCGGCCTACAACCTGACCTTCGAGGAAGGCACCGCGTTCTTCACCGAGATGAAGCGCGGACGCATCCGTCCGATCGACTCCGACCGGCAGGCCGAATTCTACGCCGCGGTGCGCGAGGAACTGCCGCGGCGCGGATATAGGATGTACGAGATTTCCAATTACGCGCCGCCCGGCCACGAGGCGCGCCACAATCTCAGCTATTGGCGCCTGGAGAGTTACCTGGGCCTCGGCGCCGGAGCACATAGCTTCGCGCGCGGCGACAATGGCGGCGGCGGCCGGCGCTGGTGGAACGAACGGATGCCCGCGCGCTACGTCGAGCGCGCGCTTGCGGGCGGGCTTGCGGAGGCGGGCGGCGAAACCGTTGACGCCAAGAGCGCGCGGGGCGAGTTCGTTTTCCTGAATCTGCGCCTGCGCGACGGATTTGCGCTCGCCGATTTCGAGGCCCGCTTCGGCGAGAGCTTCGACCGCGTTTTCGGCGCGCGCGCGGCGCGCCTGTTCGAGGGCGAGCTACTGGTTCGCGCGGCCGGCCGGATTCATCTGAGCGAGCGCGGCCTGGAACTCGCCGACTCGGTCTTTGCCGAGTTCATCTAAGTGCGGTGTTCCATTAGAAAGGTCGCATACAAAGGCCTGTCATCCCGAGCAAAGCGAGTCCGCGAGCGGAGTCGAAGGATCTCACGGCCGCCATCTTTGCGGCCGTGATGGTTTTTTCAGGAAGCGCTCAGACAAATTACGCGGCAAACGGATGCCGCGCGAGATCCTTCGACTCCGGCAGCCTTCGCTCAGGATGACGGGCTCTTGGACGTAACTCACTAACTAACGAGACTTCACACTGGTTTCCTGAGTTTAAAGTTCGGCGAAGAAGTAATTGTTGCGCGCGCTCGGTTTTCTGCCAAAACAGATAAATATTGCGAATTTCCGACTCGGGACACTAGGCGTCTTTCGCGCGGGCTTCCTCCGCTTCTTCCAGCGCCTTGGTAAGGAGCGCGCTTACATTGTTGTTCGACACGATAGTGGTAAGCGCTCCCAGGCGCGGGCCGCGTTCCTGGCTCAGGATCACGCGGTAGAGCAGCGGAAATATCTTGCCGGGTTTGTCGTAGTGCCGGCGGCCGATTTCATAAATCGCCTTTTCAATCTCTTCGGCGCCCGCCTCACGGTTGGCGTCGAGCCAGTCGCGAAACTCTTGTACCTGTTCGGGCTCGGGTCCAGTGAGAATGTAGCGCTTTTTGCCCGGCTCGATGAAATCGCGATAGAAATTGAGCGCGCATTCTATAAGCGTGCGCACCATCTTCCCGGTCTCCGAGTCATTCGCGATCTTTGGGTCGTAACTTACGATGTATTTCCAGATTAGATCCCGGTCCTGAGTCCCGAGCGCTCCCACCAGGTTCATCACCAGGCCGAAGCTGAGCGTCGAATCGAAACGCCGGGCGCTCTGGCTTTGCAGCACGAACTCGAGCGGCGAGTTACGGCGCGCGCTCCCGTCCGCCGCGCTCCACGCGCGCAGCGCGTCGAGATATTCGTCGGTGTACTGCGGGATCGATTCCAGGAAAAGCTTGCGCGCGCGCCGCGGATTGAGAATCAGAAAATACTTCAGCACCTCGATCGGCGCGTAGCGCCGCCACTGTTCGACCCCCACCCCGCGGCCGATCGACTTCGAGACCTTGTGCCCCTCCTCGTCGAGATACATCTCGAACGCGAAGCCGAGCGGCGGCCGGCCGCCGAGCAGGCGCAGAATCTGGCCCGAGAGCCGCGCCGAATCGATCAGGTCCTTGCCGTAAAGCTCGTAATCGACCTTCAACACGTACCATCTAAGCGCCCAATCGACCTTCCACTGCACCTTGGCCTTGCCGCCGAGCACGCTCTGCTCGCCCTTGAAGCCGCATCCGTGAGCGCCGCCGAAGCTGCGCTCGCAGGAGAACTCGACCGCGGCGCGCGCGGGATGGTACGCCGTCACCAGGGTCGAATTGATCTGCCCGCAGGCGGGACAGAGCGGCATCACGGGTGACCATCCGGCGCGGTTCTCCTCGCGCAGCGTCGGCGTAACGATGCGGATTATCTCGGCGTGCTTTTCGAGAATCAGCCTGAGCGCGTCGTCGAAGCGCCCGCTCGCGTACATCTCGCTCGAGCGCATCAGCTCGTAGCCGGCCTCGACCGGCTCGAGGAATTTTTCGAGCAGGTCGATCATGTGCGCGGCAAAGCTGGGATGGCATTCACCGAAGGGATCGGGAATCCGCGACACCGGCTGGCCCAAAAAGGGCGCGGTCGCCTCGCGGTTGGGGATGCTTTCGGGGACCTTGCGCAGCCCGTCCATGTCGTCGATGAAAACGATGAGCCGGCTCGGACGGCGGTATGTGGCGTTGCCGGGCTCGGTTTCGCCGAGAACCTCACCCAAGACCTTGAAGGCGTGCTGCACGTAGGAGGGGCGCAGCACCTCGCCCATCGTGCCTAGGTGCGGCAGCCCCGAGGGGCCGAAACCGCTTTCGAAGATTACCTCGCGCTCGGGCGGGTAATCGCCAACCCGCTCGGCGAGGCGGCGCGCCTCTTCATACGGCCAAAGGTCGAGTTCCGCTCGCTCGCCCGAGGCCATCAGCCGTCATTCCTTGAGGATTTTCCGTGCCTCGAGGAGATTAGCCGCCTGGCGGCGGTGTTCTGTCTTGCGGGGGTCATAGCTTGCCCTTGAGCACCCGCGCCATCGCCTCATGCAACCATGGATCGATCTGGAGATCGCGGTTCTTTTCGGAGGCCAGACGCAATTTAACGCCACAATTGGCACAAATAAAGGCGTCTTGGCTAAAGCCGGCGCGATCCTCCACGGCCAAGTGCAGGAACCATTCGTTTATCGGACGGCGGCAGATTTCGCAACTTTGTTCGTTCATCGTGGGCAGACACAGGGGCGCCAAATGGTTATACCATTGATGGAGCTCGGGAGGGCCGTGAGGACTCTCTCCAGATTAGTGGCCACCCCTGCAAAACCTTCGACATACATACTATCCTAAACTTTCAAAATCCGTGCGCATTCGGAGCAGCGAGCGGGTTCGGTGCGAGTTGAGCTCGAGGGGGGCTGAGATGCCAGCCCTTAAGGACGGGATTTTCCCGGTTTCATGGACGACAGTCTGACAAAGCACAAAATCAAGGAATTGCGCGCCCTGGTGTCCGAGGGCGACCGCGTCGCCATCCTGTTGCAGGACGATCCCGACCCGGACGCGATGTCCAGCGCGATTGCGCTGCGCACGCTGTTGGGCCGCAACAAGCTCACCACGCCGATCTTCAGCTTCACTCCGGTCACGCGGCCGGAGAACAAGACCATGATGCACCTGCTGGAGATCGAGATCGCGCCCGCCGATGCCGAGGAGCTGGCCGCGTTCGACCGCGTGGCGATGGTCGACGTGCAGCCGCCCTACTTCAACGGCCGCCTGCGCCGCGCCGACATCGTGATCGATCACCATCAGGGCTACGCGCCGAACAACGCCGCCTTCCAGGACGTACGCCCGGACTACGGCGCCACCGCCACCATCATGACCGAGTATCTGATCGCCGCCGACGAGCGCATCAGCGAGCGCCTGGCGACCGCGCTCCTCTACGGCATCCGCAGCGATACGCTGATGCTCAAGCGGCGGGTCACCGACAACGACATCCAGGCCTTCACCCAGCTCTACCCGCACGCCAACTACAACCTGTTGCGCCAGATCGACCGGCCCGAACTGCCGACGCGTTTCGCCCGGGTGCTGGCGCGCGTGATGCGCCGCTTCGAGGTCCACGACGGCGTCGCGCTGCTGCATCTCGGCCGCGTCGAGCGCGACGACCTGATCGTGCAGATGGCGGATTTCTGTCTGCAGTTCGAGGGCGTGGAGTGGGTGGTGGTGTCGGGCAAGCTCGACGACAACCTGGTGATCGCGGTGCGCAATCACGGGACCGGACGGCGCAACGCGGGCGAGCTCGTACGCAAGCTGTTTGGCGAGATCGGCAGCGCCGGCGGCCATCGCAACATGTCCAAGGCGGTGATCGCGCTGAAGGATTGGCGCGCGCGCGAGTATACACTGCGCGACAGCGCGATCGAAGCCCGCCTGCGCGAGCTGTTCGAGACGCAAGTCGGCGGCGAGAGCGACACCGACGTCTGACCCGCGCACGGCGCGCGTTACCGATCCATTTCTCCAATGTGAGGCGAAGAGCCCTGGTCTGGCAAAGGTTCGCTGCCAGCGGCGGCGCCGGCCGGAACCCAGGTCACATGCCCGTGAGCGCTCACGTCGATATCGACCGTGTCGGCGCATCGGAACATTAGAATGCTGGGGTTCTTCATGCCCCACGCGACGTAAGGGATTGTGAAATGACCGGAGGCGGTGAAGTCGTCGCCGGACGGACGCACGATCATCTCGATGGTTACTTCATGCGCGGTTCCATGCAGCATCAAAGTGCCATGGACCTTGATCGGAAACTCGCCGTCGCCGACGCGTTTGCCCTCGATCCATCGGGGATCGAACTCGATCGTCGGATAGCGCCCGCTTTCGAGAATGCTGTTTCTCGTCTCTCCGTCCCGCATATGGCTGCCGCTATCGACGCTGTTGGCGCCGACGATTACGCTTCCGGTGGCCTTTCCGGTCGCGGGGTCGATGCGCACGACCCCCTTTTCGAGTTTGAACGTTCCGTGGCTGATGTGCGGCCAGCCTTTCAGCGTATAAGCAATCAGGGTCTTCGCCGGATTGAGCTCCAGCACCGCGTCCTGCGTCGGGGGCGAGACCGCAAGTGCGGTCGAATACCCGGTCAGCAGAACCATGAGCGTAATAACCATTGCGACGCCGCGAGTGCGTATAGCCATTGCCATCATCCGTATAAACCGGGATTCTCGATAAGGAGCATAGGCGGCGCGAAGCGCCAACCCTCGATCAGAATATGAGATGCTTCGACTCAAGCGACCGACTCATTCGATACGATGCCAACCCGGCACGAGGGCTCGATGAAACTTAAAGCCGAGGCCCACTTTCGACCCTCTTACGCCGATATCGGGTCCCAATTTCCGCAACACGTGTCTGCCACGGACTCCGTCAGCCAGCCACCGCAGTTAGACCATACGCAGCCAGGGCGCACACGATAGGCATTGCGGGATGGCGGAAGCGGCCCCAGTCACCGGGCCCGCCCGCAATAGCCACATAGTAGCCTATTATAAGAAGCGCCGCGAGAATGGCGGGATCCCGTATGCCCCGCCTGGAGAGTGTCACGCACAAGCCCCACAAGTATATGAACTGCGGCACGATCAGCACGACGGTGCTCCATCCCAGGAGTGGATTACGGAAAAGCACTTTTAGAGTTTGGATGGTGCCTCGATCCACCTGCACTTGGAGAAGACCGCCGTGTTTAGGGTAGAGATCGAAGAACCTGAGGAACTCGGTGGAACCTGGATCGAAAATGCTTCGAACTACGCCTTGAAAATAAATTTGCGCGTAGGTCCAGGGGCTGCCGAGCAATATGTGCTCGGCGTCGCGGCTCATGTAATTGAGGACCCGCGCCATGGGCCAAGCGTGCTGCCCGGGATTATCTCGAAAATAAACGTGCTGGTCCTGATAGCCCAGGCGCTCCCGCATCTGGTAGTAGTGCGCATGCTGCTGGACGGCCAAGACAGATGAGGCCAGGATGAAATACATGTTTTGGCTGGCAATCGCGGAGAAGCCCGAGTAGCCAGCCTCAATCTTGTTCCGAACCTGCCAGAGGCCGGTAAGCCCGAAGGAAACGATGACCAGGGCGCCTAGGTGAATTATGAGGCGCGGCCTGTTCCGCTGTGCCGTAGCCAAGGCCCACGCCGCTAGCCCGGCGGCGATTATCACTGGCAAAAAGTAGCCGATCGGCCGCACGTACACCGAGACGGCCAGAGCGACCGCCGAAGCGAGCAGGTCCGCCAGCAAATGTCGCTTCAAATACCTCACAAGGTAGTAAACCCCAACCATCACTATCGCAGCGAACAGCGTTTCAGTGGAGAGCAGGCTTGTGAACAAAATAGAAAAGGGCTCGATCGCATACAGCAGCGCGGCAACGAGAGCTACCCTCTCGCGCTCGAACAGCAATAGAGCTGTCCGATACACCATGTATACCGTGAAGCAGCTAAGCAGGATTTGGAGCACGACGGTGACGAGTTCGACCCGGCCCAACAGCAGGCCAACCGTGAGCAGCAGAGGATAACCGGGCGTGCGAGCGATCTCCGGTGCTCCGTCGGAAGAAAAACGGTGATGAGCAATTAGTTCGCGGGCCGGCGCAATATAGGACGCGGTGTCGGGTGTGTAGAAGATGGTAACGTCTCGCGTATAGCAATACCCTACTACCGGGAACAATGCGCGCAGAAACAGTGCCAGCCCCAATGCAGACCAGATTTTAAGGTAGCCGGTTCTTCCCACGCTTGTGCTCATGCAGGGCGGTTTCTCGTCGGCTTCTGTCCGACTCGGGCTGTAGTCCTTGCAATTCCTCATTTGTTCGCCGCGACATCGATAGTGGGATAGGCGGTGGCTCCGCTTACGGGACGTTTCGCGCGGCGGATATCCCGCCGCTCGCCGCGAGAAATCTCCAGGCGAATCCGACGACGTCCAGGGACACGGCCGCCGGCCGCAGAGCGCCCACATGGACTGCCAGCAGGCGGCTGAAGGTCTGCGGCCGCGAGGCCAGGGTGCGCAACGCACGATGGCGCATGCCGTCTTTGCCTCCCATCGCCAGCATCAGTCGCGCGATCAGCCGCGGTATCCGGCCGAGCCGTAGATGAGCCGCCTGGTACAGCGAGAGGTCGTCGCGCGACAGTGCCTCCGCAAGAATCGTCGCCTGGCGAAAAGCCAGCGCGAGACCTTCTCCCGTGATCGCATCGACCGAGCCGGAGGCGTCGCCGATCAGCGCAAGCCGGTCGTCGGCTACGCGGCCCAGTTGCGTGGAGCCGGTAGTCGCACCCCGTACCGCGCTTGTCGGCTGTGCGTGCGCAAGCCGCCGTCCCAACGTGGGAAACCGATCCGCGAGGTCCGCCATCCGCAGGCCGGCTTCATTGCCGAGGAGCGCGATACATATTTCGTGTGGTCCGACCGGCGTCACGTAAACCTGGCTTTCCCGCCGCCAATGCACTTCGACAAAATCGGTCCACGGCCTGATGCGAAAATGCTGACGGAGACCGATTCTGGGGACGCTGCTCCATGCCGGATACATCCCCGCCCAGGGCCGCACGCGCGAGTGCCGGCCGTCCGCCCCAATTACCCATCGGCAGCGCACGGACTGTCCGCCGGCCTGCACGCCGCCGGCATCCAACGCGCTCACTGGGGTTCCCCAGCAAATCCTTACGCCGGCCGCCTCCGCATGTTCCATCAGCAGCCGATGCAATACCGGGCGGCGGATGCCCAGGCCGGCGGTTCCGGGAAAGCAGGCCTCGGCCACGAGCTCACCCTCGACGAGCCGGATTCCGTGAAAGGGAAAGCCCGAGTCGCCCCCGACCGGGATGCCCAGCTCGCGCAGCGCCGCCACGCCGTCGGGCATCACGCCCTCGCCGCAGGCCTTATCGATCGGCGCCTGCGCGCGGTCGGCGAGCACGACCTCGAAGCCGCGCCGGCGCGCCGCGATCGCGGCGGCGAGCCCGGCGGGGCCACCGCCGACCACCAATACTTCGGCCTCGTTCGGTAATCGGCTCATCCTCTTACCATCGAACCAAAATCATTTCGGAGCAGAACTCGGGACCCATCGCCAAAATCACGCCCAGGGTGCCGGGCGCGGGCCGATGCGCGATCGTCACGTCCTCCAGCACCAACAGCACCGACGCCGACGACAGATTCCACAACTGGATAATCCACACCGGCGGTCCCAAAGTGCTCGAAGCGGGCAGTGCACTGGCCACCCCGGCGATAGCCCGGGAACATTCGCCGACTGGCTCGCCGAGCAAGGCGCGATGGTGATCGATAGATGTTGGAATAGTCATTGACTCGTCCGGCTCATTGAATAAGCGCCAACTCCTTGGCGTAGAGCTGATTGCGTGGAACCTCTCGTACCAAATCTCGCAGCAGATGCCTGGCCTGTGCCGGGTCGCGCTCTCGCAACGCGGCGACCGCGAGTAAGACACGTGCGTATGGTTCCAGGTAATGGCCGTGGGCGGCGGTCAGCGTGAGCTTCTGGATACCCGTGCGTTGATCGGTCTCGGCGCCATAAATGTCGAGCAACCACCGCACCGGCGCGGGATTGAGACTCAAAATGTAGTTCTCGACCCCGATCGCCAGGGCCAGTCCAGCCCGCATCGCAAGGCTGTTCTCGCTGTATGTCGAGGTGTGAATCATCGCACGCTTGAGCGAGCTGTATATCGACCGCGCCGACGCAGCGCGCGTACTCGACGTTCATTCGCAGCATGTCAAGCGGCCGTACCCACTGCGTATTCACGTATCTTTCGTAAAGCGTCTCGCGGTCCGCGGCGCGCCTTGCTTCTGGCATCGGTCGTGTCCTCCGGAGATTCCGGCCGCAAAACGTCTGTCCTGCCGGCGTGTCGGCGGCGCACAGCGATGACCCAGCAAGTCAGAAAGACGCCGCCGGCCCGGAATGAAATTCAGAATTGCAATTCTTCAGCGGGAAGCGTCGGCATCGACAGCGGCGGCGCACATTTCTGAAATCATTCTTAAGGCAACGCGACAAAGAGTAGGCAGTTAGGTATTCGGTTGTAAAGGACCCAGGGAATGCTAAGTAGTGCGGCCGAGAGCGGAATTGACAATCATAATCAGTATCACATTTCGAGCGGATAACTACTCGATGGCATACCGTGCGATACCGCCGGATGCCGTCGTAGAAAGCGCGTCGCCGGGCGCATACGAAAGGCGAAGTTCGATCGCCGTTCGATGGCGCCTCGCGAGGATGCCCGCCGTTCGCCCGATGTTCCGACCAAATGCTTCGACCAAATGCTTCGATTCGATGGGCGCTGGATTCCATCAGCTCACTCCCATCGCGGATCGCGATGACGCCCCCGTGCGATGATCCTGTGCGGGTCGCTTCCGATCTCGGGGCCTGTCGCCGCCACGAATCGACGTTTGCCGGGCTTACCCCCGGGCGCGAGCGGTTTACCGGCCGCCCACCAGCGTCTATCGTGGTGGAGATGAGCGTGCTGGAGGGGACAGTGGAAGTGACCAACAGGCTCGGGCTCCATCTGCGCGCGGCCACCAAGCTGGCCGAAACCGTGCGCGGCTTCCAGTGCAAGGTGACGATCGCGGGCAGCGACGGTCAGGCCGACGCGCGCAGCGTGATCAACCTGATGATGCTCGGGGCGGCGATGGGCACGCGGCTCAAGGTGCGCGCCGAAGGGCCCGACGCGCGCGCCGCGCTGGACGCGGTGCAGCGTCTGTTCCAGGATCGTTTCGGCGAAGACTGACGGCCCCTGCGAAACCGAACGGGCTCGCGGCGCAGCGAGCATGCCGGCCAGGGCGGCTGACCGCCGGGCAGGCGGCGGTCAGCGGGGCAACTTGATCGCGCGGCGGTGGTTGGCTATACCCAAGGCATTCGTTTTTCGTAGCGGATGGAATACCTTCACTTATTGAGCGTTGTGCGGCGGGCGCTCGCCCCGCAATAGACCAGACTTTACCTTGCCGCAGGGCCGGGCAAGCCTCATGATGACTGACGCCCGACGCTTGCAAAACCGGCACCCCCTAAGGAGACATCGCTAAATGCCCCTCAAGGACTTTCTCTTCACGTCGGAATCGGTCGCCGAGGGCCATCCCGACAAGATGTGCGACCAGATCTCGGACGCCGTGCTCGACACGCTCATCGCCGAGGATCCCAACTCGCGCGTAGCGCTGGAGTCGCTGGTCAAGACCGGGCTCATCGTGCTGGCCGGCGAGATCACCAGCCGTGCCCATCCGGACTTCGTGCGGATCGCGCGCGATACCGCGCTCGAAATCGGCTATAACCACGTGGACACCGGCTTCGACGGCAACAACTGCGCCGTGCTGACCGCGATCGAGCCGCAATCGGCCGACATCTCGCAGGGCGTCACCGAGGGCCAGGGGCTGCACAAGGAGCAAGGCGCCGGCGACCAGGGCCTGATGTTCGGATTCGCCTGCGACGAGACGCCGGAGCAGATGCCGCTGCCGATCGCCCTCGCCCATCGGTTGATGGAGAACCTCGCCAAGCTTCGGCATCAGGGCAAGGCGGATTTCCTGCTGCCCGACGGCAAGAGCCAGGTCACCGTGCGCTACGTGGGCGGACGCCCGGTCGAAGTCAGCACGGTGGTGGTCTCGGCACAGCATCGCCGCGACGTCGGCCATGCGACGGTGCGCGAGGCGGTGATCGAGGAGCTGATCAAGCCGACCATTCCCAAGCAGTTCCTGACCAAGGACACGGTCATTCACGTCAACCCGACCGGCAGCTTCGTGATCGGCGGTCCGCACGGTGACTGCGGACTGACCGGGCGCAAGATCATCGTGGACACCTACGGCGGCTACGGCCGCCACGGCGGCGGCGCGTTCTCGGGCAAGGACCCGAGCAAGGTCGACCGCTCGGCCTGCTACATGGCGCGCTACGTGGCCAAGAACGTGGTCGCGGCGGGTCTGGCGGCCAAGTGCGAAATCCAGGTGGCCTATGCGATCGGGGTGGCCGAGCCGGTTTCGATCCTGATCGACACTTTCGACACGGGCGCGGTGCCGGACCAGAAACTGTCATCGGCGCTGCGCGAGCTGTTCGATTTCCGGCCCGCCGGGATCATCAAGACGCTCGGATTGAAGCGGCCGATCTACAAGGCCACCGCCGCCTACGGCCATTTCGGCCGCGTGCCGCACAACGGGCTCTTTCCGTGGGAGCAGACCGACATGGTCGACGCGTTGCGCAGCGCATTCGGGCGCGACGGCGGCCGCTAATCGCAAAACCATCGGCAAGACATCGGATTGAAACCTGGGGCGCGCGGCGCACGGCGTACGCGCGCCCTTTGAAATTCGGAGAAGGTCAAAATGGAGGCGAAAGCCAGCAAACGTAAAGCCACGTCCGTCGCGTCACGCAACGGGCGCGCTCTGCCCCACGACGTGCGCGACCTCGGTCTGGCCGAGGCCGGGCGCCGCAGGATCGAATGGGCCGACGAACAGATGCCGGTGCTGCGGATCATCCGCGAGCGCTTCGCCAAGGAGAAGCCGCTGCGCGGCCAACGCCTGAGCGCCTGTCTTCATATCACCACCGAAACCGCCAATCTGCTGCGCACGCTCAAAGCCGGCGGCGCCGAGGTGCTGTGCTGCGCCTCCAACCCGCTCTCGACCCAGGACGACGTCGCCGCCGCGCTGGTCAAGGAATACGGCATCCCCAGCTATGCCATACACGCCGAGGATCGCGACACCTACTACAGCCATCTGCGCGCCGTGCTCGAGGCCCATCCGACCATCACGATGGACGACGGCGCCGACCTGGTGAGCCTGCTGCACACCGAGTTTCACGACCAGGCCTCCGAGCTGCGGGCCTCGATGGAAGAAACCACCACCGGCGTCATCCGCCTGCGCGCGATGGAGCAGGACCGCGCCCTGCGCATCCCGGTGGTCGCCGTCAACGACGCCCAGACCAAGTACCTGTTCGACAACCGCTACGGCACCGGCCAATCGACGGTCGACGCGATCATCCGCGCCACCGGCGTGCTGGTGGCGGGCTCGGTGCTGGTGGTGGCCGGCTACGGATGGTGCGGGCGCGGCGTGGCCTCGCGCGCGCGCGGGTTCGGCGCCAACGTGATCGTGACCGAGGTCAATCCCATTCGCGCCCTGGAGGCCGCGCTCGAGGGCTTCCAGGTGATGCGGATGGCGGACGCGGCGCGCATCGGCGACATCTTCGTCACCGTCACGGGCGACCGGGAGATCCTCGGCGCCACTCACATGAACGCGATGAAGGACGGCGCGATCATCTGCAACTCGGGCCACTTCGATGTCGAGATCGATTTGCCCGCGCTGCGCAAGCTGGCGCGCCGCGTCGACCGCCAGCCCGATCGCGAGGTCGAAACCTTCCATCTGCGCAACGGACGCAAGCTCTACCTGCTCGGCCAGGGACGGCTGGTCAATCTGGCCTGCGCCGGAGGCCATCCCGCGCAGGTGATGGACATGAGCTTCGCCACCCAGGCGATGGCGGCGGCGTGGGCCGCGGCGGCGCAGCTCGAAGTCAAGGTGCACAACGTGCCGCTGAAGATAGAGGACGAAGTCGCGGCCATGAAACTGGCCGCGATGGGAATCAAGATCGACCGCCTGACGGCCGAGCAGAAGCAGTACCTGTCGAGCTGGCAGAGCGGAACCTGAAATGCGGGAAGTTATGCGCAGAAAGTTTTGGGTTCGAGCGGGCGCGCGCAGCGCGCCCGCTCGAACGCCCAAGCGCAGGCCGCTTGACGAACGCCGAACGGTTTAGCTGCTGCTCGGCAGCCAGCCCCGGCGGCGCGCCAGTTCGCCGCCGGCGAAGCATAACGCGATCAACGCGAGCGCGAGAAAGAAGCGCGGCGAGGTCGGATGCCATAGCGCGTCGCCCAGGAACGCGAACAGGATGGTCCCCGGTATCATTCCGATCATGCTTGCCCAGAAATAGTCGCGGAAGGTTATCGGCGAAGCGCCGGCCAGCAGGTTGAGTGCGTTGTAGGGGATGAGCGGCACCAGCCGCAGGTAGAAAATGATCTGAAAGCCGTGGCGGCCGATCTGCGCCAGAAGCTTTTCGAAACGCACGCCGACCACGCGCTGTACGAACGACCGCCCTAAAAACCGTCCCGCGGCAAACGCTATCAGCGCTCCCGCATCCGCGCCCAAAAGCGAGTAGACCGAGCCCCACAGCGTCCCGAACGCGAGCCCGCCCGCAATCGTCATCACCGCCCCCGGCACCAGAAACGACGGGCCCACCGCGAAAAGCAGCATGTAAACGACCGGCCCCCAGATGCCCCATCTGAGAACCTCCACCTTGACCAGGCTCGGATTCTCGAACCATTCGGTGTGCGTCCACAAAAGCCACGCCGATCCCAACAGCAGGATCAGCAAGATTGCGATCTTGATGACCCCAAGCGCAGTGAACGGGCGCGGCTGTCGGTCGGGGGTTTGTATGGGAGTGATGGCCGCCATCGATGGCCCGCACGGGCGGGCCATTCATGATACGGGTCGCTACGGCACGCAGACAAGCCGTCGTGCACAAAGAGTTTCGTTGCGATGCGGGGGCCGCCGCAGCTTAGCGCGCGATGTGACTGTGGCGCACCTGGACGGCGACGCCCTCCAGGGCCAGGCGGCGCGCCAGTTCGGCGGCCAGGGTCGGCGATCGATGCCGTCCACCGGTGCATCCCAGACCGATCGTCAGATAGCTCTTCCCTTCGCGCCGGTAGAGCGGCACCAGGAAGCCGAGCAGGCGCACGACCTCGTCGACGAAGCGCCGCGCCTCCGGCTGTTTCATCACGTACTCCCGCACGCGCTTGTCCATCCCGTCCAGCGGCCGCAACGCCGGCACGAAAAACGGGTTGGGCAGAAAGCGTACGTCCAGCACCAGGTCCATCCCGACCGGAATCCCGTATTTGTAGCCGAACGAGACCAGCGCGATCGTCATCGCGGAGCCGCTCGCCGCGCCCAACACCGCCGTGGTGACGACCTCGCGCAACTCGTGCACGGTGAGCGTGCTGGTATCAATCACGCGGTTGGCCCGCTCGCGCATCTCGGCCAGCGCCAGGCGTTCGCTGCGGATGCCGTCGGCTACCGAGGCGCCGCTTTCGGCCATCGGATGCGGCCGGCGGCTCTCCGAGTAACGCCGCATCAGAACCTCGTCGGAAGCGTCGAGAAAAAGCACTTCGGGGCGGAAACCCGAGCGTTCGAGATCGCTGAAGACGCGCGGCCACTGCGGAAAGAACAGCCGCTCGCGCGCGTCGATGCCGAGCGCCACGCCGGCCAGTTGCGGGTCGCGCCGAGTCGCCAGCCCCATCATTGATTCGGCCAGCGCGACCGGCATGTTGTCGACGCAGTAGAAGCCCAAGTCCTCGAGCACCCGCATCGCGGACGCCCGCCCCGAGCCCGACGCTCCGGTGACGATGATGAGGCGCGGCGCCCGCGAGGAGGTGGCTAAGGTGGTCGTCGCGCCCGCGCCACGCGTGCGCGCCCGCCGCCGCTCAGCCATCGCAGTCAAACAAAGGCGCGCCGGCAGCATCCCGCCTCAGTGCCGGGCGTCTTCCTCCTTGATGAGGCGATAGATCTCGTCCGCGTCGGGCGCGCCGGTCAACCGCTCGCGAAACGCCGGATCCTTCATCAGGCGCGAAACGCGAGCAAGGGCCTTGAGATGGAGGCTGGCCGAATCCTCGGGCGCGACCAGCAAAAAGAACAGGTGCGTGGGGCCACCGTCGAGCGAGTCGAAGTCGATGCCGCGCACGTGGCGCCCGAAAACCCCGATGATGTTGTTGACGCCCGCGAGCTTGCCGTGGGGGATGGCGATACCGTCGCCGATCGCGGTCGAACCCAGCCGCTCGCGCTCGGCGAGCACGGCGGACAGCGCCGCAGGATCGATCTCGCGGTGTTTGCCAGCGAGGTAGCTCGCCAATTCATGCAGCACCTCGGGTTTGGTGTTGCCCTTGAGCTCGGGCAACACCATCTCAGGACCCAGGATATCGGTAATTTTCATTGCCTCCCCAGCGCACCCCGATTATTGCATCGGAGGGCGGGTCCGGACGAGCCGGCTTGGCCGCGAAGTGCCGCTCGGCGAGCGCGGCCCCCTGATGCGCGGGCGCCGCAGGCTCGCCTACCAGCTGGAATCGCTCTCCGCTTCCTCAGTCGCGCTCAGGACCTCGCCCGCCGACGGGGCGCGCCATTTTTTAGCCTCGATCTTCTCCAGATGTTTCTTGAGTTGCCGCTGGACCTTGTCCGCGAGCAGGTCGATGACCGAGTAGAGGTCCTTGGTCTCCTGCTGCGCCGCGACCACGGCCAGACGGCCCGACTTGACCGTAACTTCGCCACACTGGCGGTATTTATCAACTGACAGAATCAAATGCACGGTGCACGGGCGCATCAGAGCCTTGGCCACGTGGCCCAACTTGCGCTCCCCGTACTTGCGGATCGCTTCGGTCGGCTCGACGTGCCGAAAGGTCACGGTGACCTGGGCGACCGGCCGCGCTTTGAGCAGTTCGCGCCGGCGCGATTTGCGTTCGACCACGCGGCCGCGTTTGCCGGCCGGTTTTTTCATCGTCATCTTCGCCACCCCTCTTCCGTTTGCGACAAGTTCGTTCAACTGACCTTCTTGCGGCGCGCCGAGGGCAGGATGCCGAGCGCCTGGCGGTACTTGGCCACCGTGCGGCGTGCGATATTGATCTGGTCCTGGCGCAGGACTTCGGCGATGGCCTGGTCGGACAGCGGATCGTGATGCTGCTCGAGCGCCACCATCGCGCGGATTTTCTCCTTGACCGTCTCGGCGCTGACATCTTCGCCGCTGGTGGCTTTGACTCCCGAGGTGAAGAAAAACTTCATCTCGAAAATGCCCTGCTGGGTGTGGGCGTACTTGTTGGCGGTGGCCCGGCTGATGGTCGACTCGTGCATCCCGATGTCCTCGGCCACGTCCTTGAGCACCAGCGGCCGCAGGTGCGTGATGCCGTGGTCGAAGAACGCGCGCTGGAACTTCACGATCGAGTTCGCGACCTTGAAGATGGTCTGCTGACGCTGGTAGATCGACTTGACCAGCCATCGCGCCGAGCGCAACCGCTCCTGCAAATATTCCTTGGTATCCTCGGCCACCGCGCTGTCGCTCAGCACACGCTGGTAATAGCCCGCCAGCCGCAGCCGCGGCACCGCGCCCTCGTTGAGCAGCACCACGTAGTCCTCGCCCATCTTGTGGATGAAGACGTCGGGTACGATGTAGGCCGGTTCCTGGCCGCCGTAATCGCGCCCGGGCTTGGGTTCGAGCAGCGAAATGACCTTGGCCGCCTGCCCCACCACCTCGAGCGTCACCCCGAGCGAGCGGGCGATCTCGGCGTAGCGATGCTTCTCGAGCAGGTTGAGATGGTTGAGCACGACGCGCGCCGCCAGCGACTCCTCCATTCCGATATTGCCGAGTTGCTGGTAGAGGCACTCGCGGAGATCGCGCGCCGCCACCCCGGGCGGATCGAATCGCTGCACGCGCTTGAGCACCCGTTCGACGCTCTGCGGGTCGGTCTCGAGCTGGGCCGCCAGGTCCTCGACCGGCGTTTCCAGGTAGCCGTCTTCGTTGAGGTTGTAGATGATGGTCGCGCCGATGATCTGATCGTTGTGCTCCAGCGCGGACATCCGGAGCTGCCACATCATATGCTCTTCGAGCGAAGTGCGGCGGGTGAGCGTGTTCTCCAGCGTCTGACGGCGTTCGTCATCCTGCTCGGACTCCCGATTGTCCTGCCAGTTGTTGGAGTAGTTCTCGAGATACTCGCGCCAGTCGAGTTTGTCGAGGCGCCCGTCCTCCTTGATCTCGAGCGTGGCGTCGCGCGCTTCGCTCGTCAGCCCCTCGACCATCGGCTGCTCATCGCCGTTGCCGTTCCATTCCGACTCGGCCCCCGCCGCGCCCGGCTCGGCCTCGGGCGGCAACAGGTCCGGTTCCGCACCCGGCGTGGGATCGGGCGCCATGGCCATCGCGTCATCCGCCGCGGTGGCGGTGGGGCTGCGCTCCTCGACCATCTCGAGCAGCGGATTGGACTCCAGTTCGGTCTGAACGACGGCTTCCAGCTCGGGCAGGGACAGTTGCAGGATCTTGATCGCCTGCTGCAACTGCGGCGTCATCACCAACTGCTGCCGCAGCCGCAGGTCCTGTCCTAATTTGAGTTCGGGCGCCATATCGAACGTCGCTGACTAAGGTGACTTGGCGACGGTCGTCTTATTATCGCGGGTTTTCTGCTGCTGAGGGAAGATCACCGCTCGTGCTCCCTCGACCTCGCTTTTGCCCGTGTCAAGATGCACCGTGATCTTGGTGCCGGTAACCTGGTCCTCGCCGTCGTGCACCACGGGACTGCCGGTCAGGGTCACGGTATGTTTGGCCTGGTCGAGCACGGCGTGGTCGCCCGTCGCCCATCGCGTGCCTTGGCTCATCCGCACGTTGTTGTTGGCAACCATCTCCTTGATTTCGTGAAAGTCCTTGCCGTAGGTCACCTTCAGCGTATCGCTGGTCAGGGTCGCGTCGGCCTGCACCGCATGGACGTGGCCGCGAAAAGTCACCACGTTGGCTTTGTAATCGAGATCGAGCGTGTCGGACTTGATGTCGATCGGGCCCTTGTTGCCCGAAAATTGGAGCGAGGAGAACGGAGCCTCCTGGGCATTGGCGTCTTTGTCGCCTTTCGTCCCGGCACTGGCAGCCTTGGAATCCTTCTTCACTGCCGCCGACTCCGTGGCGCCATCGGCATGCGCGCGACGCCCGGCCTTGGATTTGGTCCTGGCCTTGGCGTGTGCCGCGGGCGTGGCCAGCGCGGCCGGTGCCTGCGCGCTCGCGGTCGCGCCGGCCGCGTCGCCCGAAGATGGGCTAGCGCTCGTCTCGGCGGCGGGCGCCGCATTTGCGGGCGGCGCCGGCGTTGACGTCGCGGCCGTGTCGTCGGCGGACGCCGGAGCGGCGTCCGGCGTCTTGCGGATGCTCGCGCCCGGCACGGGGGGCGCCTCTTGCGCGAGCGCCCCGTACGGCGCGCTCGCGCACAGCGCCAGCGCCAGTGCCGACGCCCCTGTCACCCTGACCAGGGAGACCAGGACCGATGCGCTGCCCTGCGGCCCGCGGCACGCGAGGCGATGCCCCTGGGCCAGGCCGTTACGACTTGCCTGATTTGAGATCACTGCTCTTCTTTGGAACCACCACGGTGTTGGTCTGACTCAGCAAAGTGAAGCTGCGCTCGTTGGGATGGCCGGTCAGGCCCACGCCCGTAACCTTCAGCCCCTGGCCTTCGACCTCGACCTCGCCGGGAGCGGTCACTATGTCCTTATCGGGAGCAAAGGTCGCTTCGCCGGTTTTCAGGACGAAGTCGCCATAATTTATCCTGAGCCCACCGCTCAGGTGAGCCTGGTTGATGTGATTGCCGGTCACCGAAATTATCGCTCGGGGCGCGTTGACCTCGACATTCTTGCCGTCTTTCGAAACCATCGACAGTTCCGCGTCGGTCAGCACCAGCGAAGTTCTGTCCTTTGAATAACTGGCATCGCGCGCGCGCAGATGCCATTGGCTCAGCCCGCCGCTCATCTGCGTCCACTTGAGATTGTGTGCGTGCAGCAGCGCGCCCGGCACCACGCCCGCCATCTGCTGCAAGCTCGTTGCGGCGGAGCGATGGCGCACGACCCAAACCGCAACCGCCAGCACCACGGCAAGTGCCGCGGCGCCGAATATTCCCATCGCCTTGGCCACCCGCCTTGGACTCATCACACCGCTCCAACGATGAGGCTATCAGCGGCGGTTTGGGGTGTAAATCAATCCTACCTGGCGCGGCGCGTCCCTTCGCGCCGCGCCCTGAGACGGGCCGCCAGATAGGTCAGCGCCGCGGCCCAGAGCAGGCTGTTCGGCACCGACAGCCACAGAAAATAATCGTCGGTGTGCGATCCGGCCAGATGAATCAGCGGCAGGCCGAGCAACCCGAATAGCAGATGCCATAGCGTATTGCGCGAGGAATTGGCCCACGCCATCGCCTGCGCGATCCAATCCGCGACAAAAAAACTCAGGAACACCATCCCGGTCGCCAAGTTGTCCGCCAGCGCCCGCAAGGCGGCGCGGGGACTCTCGGCGGGCGGCGGCTCTTTGGTGCGCCGCAATTGGCTAGTCGCGGATTGCCGCCTCGCGCGCCGCGGCGTCGATTCGGGTGACGGCGGCGAGCAGGGCGGGCAGCAGATCGAGCGGATAGGAATTGGGACCGTCGCTCAGCGCGTGGTCGGGGTCCTCGTGCACTTCCATGAACAGCGCGTCGACTCCGACCGCGGCCGCCGCGCGCGCCAGCGGCGCCACGAACTCTCGCTGGCCGCCCGAGCGCTCGCCGCCCGCGCCCGGCAACTGCGCCGAGTGCGTCGCGTCGAACACCACCGGGTAGCCGAAGGCGCGCATGATGACCAGCGCCCGGAGATCGCTCACCAGGTTGTTGTAGCCGAATGAAAACCCGCGCTCGGTGACGATCAACCGATGGTTGCCGAAGCTCTCGGCCTTGGCCACCACGGCGCGCATGTCCCACGGGGCGAGAAATTGACCCTTCTTGAGGTTGACCGCCGCACCGGTCCGCGCGGCCGCCGCTATCAGGTCGGTCTGGCGCGAGAGCAGCGCCGGAATCTGCAGCACATCGGCCACCTCGGCCGTCGGCGCCGCCTGTGCGGGTTCATGGATGTCGGTCAGCACCGCAAGCCCGGTTTCGCGCTTGACCCGCTCGAGCACGCGCAATCCTTCCTGCAGACCGGGCCCGCGAAACGAGGCCTGGCTGGTGCGGTTGGCCTTGTCGAACGACGATTTGAAGACGATCGGAACGCCGCTTTGGCGCGAAATCGCGGCCAGGCGCTCGGCATGGCGCAGGCAGGCCTCAGCGCTTTCGATCACGCATGGCCCCGCAATCAGCACGAGGCGCGGTCCGCCGAAGACCACCGCGCCGGCGGCTACTTGACGCTTGCTCACGACACCGCTTTGAGCGGACGCACCTTGGCCGAACGCTCGGGCGTGGTCTCGGCGTGCCGCGCGACCGCCGCGCGGATAAGCCCGCGGAACAGCGGATGGCAATCCCACGGACGCGAGCGCAGCTCGGGATGGAACTGGCAGCCGAGGAACCACGGATGGCCCGGCAGTTCCATGATCTCGACCAGTCGATCGTCGGGCGAGGTGCCGGTGGCCTTGAAGCCGGCCTCCTCCAGCGCCTTGCGATAGGCGTTGTTGACTTCGTAGCGATGGCGATGACGCTCGGCGATCCGGCTGCGGCGGTAGAGCGAGAGCGCGAGCGAGCCCGAGCGGATGACGCACGGATACGACCCCAGGCGCATCGTGGCGCCCTTGCGATCCACCGCCTTCTGGTTCTCCATGATGTCGATCACGGGATCGGGCGTGTCTTCCTGGACTTCGCTCGAGTTGGCCTTTTTGAGCCCGACCAGGTCGCGCGCGATCTCGACCACCATCATCTGCAACCCCAGGCAGATCCCGAGGATCGGCACCCGGTTCTCCCGCGCATAGCGCACCGCGCGAATCTTGCCCTCGATCCCGCGCTCGCCGAAGCCGCCCGGGATGATAATCGCGTCGGCCGCCCCGAGGAGCCCCGCCGGATTGCCCTTCTCCAGCTCTTCGGCGTCGACATAGTCGATCGTGACCCGCGCCTCGTTGGCGATCGCGCCGTGGGCGATCGCCTCGTGCAGGCTCTTGTAGGAGTCGACCAGGTTGACGTATTTGCCGACCACCGCGACGTTGACGGTGGCCTTGGGGTTCTGGACGGTCTTGACGATCCGCCGCCACTTGGCGAGGTTGGGCGCGCCGGTCCAGATGTTGAGTTTCTCGACCACGCGCTGGTCGAACCCTTCCTCGTGAAAGCGCAGCGGCACTTCGTAGATCGATTCGACGTCGCGCGCAGAGATGACGCAGTTCTCCTCGACGTTGCAGAAGTGCGCGATCTTGGCCTTGACCTTCTTGTCCAGCGGGCGGTCGCTGCGGCAGAGCAGGATGTCGGGCTGGATGCCGAGGCCGGTCAGTTCCTTGACGCTGTGCTGGGTCGGCTTGGTCTTCAGTTCGCCGGCCGCGGGAATGAACGGTACCAGGGTCAGATGGACATAGAGCACGTTGTCGCGCCCATAGTCCCAGCGGAACTCGCGAATCGCCTCGAAGAACGGCAGGCTCTCGATATCGCCGACGGTGCCGCCGACTTCGACGATCGCGAGGTCGAAACCTTCGGCGGCCTCGCGGATGCGTTTTTTTATTTCGTCGGTGATGTGCGGGATGACCTGGACGGTCGCGCCGAGGTAATCGCCGCGGCGCTCCTTCTGGATCACGGTGTCGTAAATCTGGCCGGTGGTGCAGTTGTTGCGCCGACTCATTCGGGTTTCAAGGAAGCGTTCGTAGTGGCCGAGATCGAGGTCGGTTTCGGCGCCGTCGTCGGTCACGAAAACCTCGCCATGCTGCAGCGGGCTCATCGTGCCGGGATCGACATTGATGTACGGGTCCATCTTGAGCAGCGTCACGCGCAGCCCGCGCGCCTCGAGCAGTGCGCCGAGCGACGCCGCCGCCAGGCCCTTGCCCAGCGAAGAAACCACGCCGCCACTGACGAAGATGAACTTGGTCTTGTTGTCGCGATCCACTCTTGGCTCCTCCCGGGCTTCAGCCGCCAAGCCGCCGTGCGTGCTCGCGCGCGCGCGTGAGGTCCTCGGCTGTATCTACCTCAAGCGAGGGCGCCACGGAAGCCACCACCCGGATGCGAAAGCCGCGCTCGAGCGCGCGCAGTTGTTCGAGCTTCTCCAACGCTTCGAGCACGCCCGGCTCAAGCCCGGCAAAGCGCAGCAGGAAATCGCGGCGATAGGCATAGACGCCGATATGGCGGCGCGCCTGCGCGGGCGGCGCGGCGCCCTCGCGCGGCCACGGAATCGGCGCGCGAGAGAAATACAGCGCGTCGCCGCGCTCGTCGCATACCACTTTTACCACGTTGGGATTGTGCCACTCGCGGGCCTCCACGATCGGCGTCGCCAGCGTGGCCATCGCGATACAGTCGTCGGCGCTCATCGGCGCGGCCAGCGCGTCGAGGTCGGCCGGATCGACGAACGGAAGGTCGCCCTGCACATTGACATAAATTGCGGCCGGCACTTTGGCGGCGACTTCGGCGATCCGATCGGTGCCGCTCCGATGCGCCGGCGAGGTCATCATCGCCTCGCCACCCGCCGCGGCGACCGCGCTTGCGATACGTTCGTCGTCGGTGGCCACCACCACGCGGCTGAGCGTGCGCGCCCCTAAGGTCTGCCGCCACACCCGCACTACCATCGGCACGCCCTCGATTTCGACCAGCGCCTTGCCCGGCAGCCGGGTCGAAGAAAAGCGCGCCGGAATGACCCCGACTATCTCAACGGCCATCGAGGGAACTCCGGCAAGGGAATTCCGGCGAAGGAACTCCGGATGAGATTTTTGTCGGGACCGAAAGAGACTCCGCGTACAACGGCACAATAATTAGTAGCTGCCGCCAGCCCATGATGTCAATTTCGCGCCCGGATTTTGCTCCACAATGAGGCGCTCATGACGGAGGCGCTCATGACGCAAACCATACAACGCCAGCCCCGATGTGCTTTTTTCTTGTCATCCTGCGCGCAGCGAGTCTGCGAGCGCAGTCCAATGACCTCGCGCGGCCCTCCGCGCGTCAAACTGAGATGTTCGGCAATTCGACGGATGATCCGAGCTCGACAGGGTCGATTCTTACTCGTCGCCAAAATCCCAAAATCGCTGATTGCGCGCATAGGACCGCGCGAGATCCGTCGACTCCGGCAGCCTTCGCTCAGGACGACTGAAGAAGAAGGGTCTCCACCGAAGAGGCGCACTCCGCACTATACGGTGAAGAGGCGCACTGGGCGTCGTTCGGGATGACTCCCAAGCGACGTGCGCGGAGCACGGGTGCCCGCGCGCCCGGGTCAGCTTGCCTTGCGTCTGCGCGTTTTGCGCATCCGCAGCTTGCGCCGGCGCACCTGGATCGGGTCCGTGCGCCGCTTGCGCGCGAGTTTATGGTTGCGCCGGTTGCGCTGGCGGGAGGCTGGATTCATCGATTCACCTTATGGGTGCTGCAATCTGATTTGCCGGTGGCACTGCCGCATTCATCGGCGCCGCGACCGCGGGCACCGGCGCCGCAACCTGGCCTGTGGGTGCCGCGACCCGGATCGTCGCGCCCCGTTGGCCGGGGATTTCGGCAGGCGCCGCGCTCGACGCGTCAACCGCCGCCGGCTGCTGACCAGCCGGAAGCTGCTGCTGGCCAACCGGGAGCGGACATACCGCGGCGAACTTGGCCACGACCTCGCTGCGATCGCGCACGATCACTTGTCCGACGGTCTGATCCGATGCCAAAGGTCCGTAGAGCGATGCCGGCACGGCGAAATCCATCTTGAGCTCGCCCGTGTCTTTCTTGGGTACTACCACCGTGACGGTGCGCCGTGCCACCGGCTGTATCAGTTCGTCCGCGCCGACCCGCACGTGCATGGGCAACGGCTCGCCCTGCTTGACCAACTCGACCTTCGTGAAATTGTCGAAGCCCCAATCCAGCAACTTGGCGGCCTGCACGAAGCGCTGTCCATTGGAGGGCGCGCCCAGTACGACCGCGACCAGTCGCATATTGCCGCGCTTGGCCGTGGCGGTCAGGTTGAACCCGGCCTTGATCGTGAAGCCGGTCTTGAGTCCATCGCAGCCCTCGAAGTGGCCGATCAGATGGTTGGTGTTGTGCAGCATCGCCGCGCCGTCGTCAAACGACGCGGTCTGCATCCTCGACCATTGCAGGAGGTTGGTCTGATGGATGAGCGCGCGGGCGAGGGTCGCCAGGTCGTAGGCGTCGGTGGTGTCGGCGTCGTGCAGAGGCTTGGGCGGCAAGCCCTCGACCGTCCCGTAGACCGTGTGCGTCATCCCGAGACTGCGCGCGCGCGCGTTCATCATCTCGACGCAGCGCGAGGTCGAGCCGCAGACCCCCTCGGCCACGGCAACCGCGGCGTCGTTGGCCGAACGGATAAGCGCGGCCTTCATCAATTCGCCGAGCGGGACCACCTCACCAGGATGCAAGCCCAGGTGCGAGCCGCCGGTATAGGCGGCGTCGGCGCTGACCGTCACCGGGGAGTCGAGGTTAAACCGGCCGGCCTTGATCTGGTCCTCGACCACCATCAGCAGCATCATCTTGGCCATCGAGGCCGGAGGCCATTGGATACCGCCGTTGTAGTCGTAGATGATCCTTCCCGTGTCGGCGTCCTCGAGCAGAAGGGCGTGATAGTCCACAGTGCTCGCGCGGGCCCGACGATGGTGACGCGAGGCCACGTGCTTGCGATGGGGTTTGTTGTAGTTAGCCCGCGCCGGCACCGCAGCCGTCAAGACGGCAGCCGACACCAGGGTCGCTGCCAAAAAGATCACCGTCGCCCGCTGAAGACGCCCTGCCATCATGGTTTCAACCCCCATCACCTTGCCCCGTCCTGCCCGATGTCCGGCGTCAGCGCCCGCGCGCGAAGTCAGCTACGCGATCCGAGGTGCTTTTTGCGCCCGCGCGCTCCGCGTGCTGGAGGATCGCCAGATTCTCGCGGGCCGGCGTATAAGCCGGGTCCGCGTTAAGCAAATCCGACCATTCTTGGCGCGCGAGCGGGTACCGGCCCTCTTCCGCGTAGATTAGGCCGAGCGTGTTGCGCGCGTCGACCTCGCGTGGGTTGAGTCTGAGCGAAAGCAGCATCTCCTGCTCCGCGTCGCCCAGCATCCCGCGCCGTTCGTAGGTAAGCCCCAGGTTGAAGTGAGTCTCGGGTTGATAGGGCCCGAGCAAAGTTGCCAACCGCAACACCTCGGTCGCGTTTTCGAGTTGGCCGCCTTCGAAGTAGACCAGCCCCAGGTTAAGAAACAACTGCCAATCGTCCAGCCCCAGATCGACCGCGCGGCGGTACTCGAGGAGTTCGTTCCGATGCTGGCCGGTGACGCCATAGGCGAAACCGAGATGATAGTGGGCGAGAGCATTGTCGGGATGCTCGCGAATAACCGCGAGATGGCGGCGAATCGCGGCGGGATAGTCCTCCATCCCGAGGTAGTAATCGCCCAGCGGATCGCAAACCTGCGAATCCGGGGCGATGCCTCCCGAGGCAAGCACGATAGTCGGCCATAGCATTGCCGAGCAAATCAGCAACACAAAAAGAGGCCGAAACGCGCGGTAACTATTCAAAATCGTAGGCCCGCCGGCCCCAAGCCGAACGGGCTCCCAGAACCTTAGCAGGAAAATGAAATCAATAAAAAGCGCGCGACGCCCATCTGGCGCCGCGCGCTTGAAGAAAATGCCGTTTTGGGGGCACCAAGGCCTCACGCGGCCATGACTGACCGCTCAAACCGGCATCGTCGAATCTGCAGGAACTGATCTGCCGCTTTTAGTGGCTTTCAGCTGCCGGAGTGGCCATGGCGCCCGACTCACCCTTCATCGAGGACTTCTTGTGATGGTGATGCCGTACGTGATGCTTCTTCATCGCAGGCTTCGCTACAGCCGCCGAAGCTTCGGCCGCCGGAGCTTCGGCCGCAGGGGCAGCCGGAGCCGCCGGTTCCTGCGCGTATACGGCCGGAACCATCAGGGCGCCGGCAAAGAGCGCCGCACTCAAAATCGTCAGAGTCCGCTTCATACCAATATTCTCCTTTATCCTTTGGCGGCTGCGCCTTGCATGCCGCATGGGAAAAGCCATTGCCATTGCCGTGCCATCTAAAAACCATAGCCAAATCGCCCAACCGAGGTGTCCAAAGCGATTTTGCCTGACGCAGTTCGTCTAGCGGTCATACGTTTTGCGGTGCAGGTTTGTCACACCGATATCGCATCTGCGCTGCCTAGCGCCCTGCACGCTCCGCCTGGCCCTTGTCTCGCGCCCGGCGCAAACGTCCGTAGAGCAAAAACAACTCCCGGAAGGCACGTGCGATCACTTTGAGGCTGGCTCCCGATTGCTCGCCGGTCAGGCGCGGCAGGTGGCGCACGTCGACTTCGCAGATCTTCGCTCCCCGTGCGGCCAGCTGCGCCATCAGCTCGGCCGAGATCATCGCGCCCTTGGCCCGCAGATCGATTCCCTCGAGCAGATCGCGCCGGAACAGTTTCAGCCCGCAATCGATATCGCTTACGCGAATGCCCAACAGCAGCCGCATCAGCACCGTCCAGGCCTTCCCGTTAACTCGCCGCATGAGCGGGTCGGCGCGATGCGTCCGGCGGCCGACCACGACGTCAAATTGCGGCACCTTCGCTACCAGACGGGCGATGTCGGAGGCTTCGAACTGCCCGTCGCCGTCGCACAGGACCACCCACGGCTGGGTGCAGGCCTGAATGCCCGAGATTACCGCGGCGCCGTAGCCGCGATTGACCGGATGATGGACCACCTTGAGGCGAAGGTTGGCAGTGGCCAGGCGATCGGCGATTTCGCCCGTACGGTCGCGGCTGCCGTCGTCGACCACGACGATCTCGTGCCGCTCGGCGACGCGGGGAAGTTCGGCCTCGAGCGCCGCGGCCACCCGTGCGATGTTTCCTTCCTCGTTATGGCAGGGCAGGAAGACGCTGACCCCGGACAGGTGGCGGGTCGGCTCAGTCACCGAGCGCGCGGTAACCGCCACGGAAAAAGAGCAGGGGTTTGCGGTCGACGGTCGCCGCCTCCTGGATCTCGCCGAGGTAGACGGTGTGGTCGCCGCCGGGATAGGTCGCGGCAAGCTTGCACTCGAGATAGCCCAGCGTGCCCTCCAGGATCGCCGCGCCATTGGCGCCCGTCCGATAGGCCACGCCCTCGAATTTGGGGCCGCCGCTGACCGCGAAGCGGCGCGACAGCGCCTCCTGGTCGTCGGCCAGTATGTTCACCGTGAAGACTTTGCTCTCCTCGAAGAAGGGATAGCTCTCCGCCTTCTTGTCGACGGAGATGAGCAACAGCGGTGGGTCCAGCGAGACCGAGGTGAAGGCGTTCGCCGTCAGCCCGTATGGCTTGCCGTCGCTGGAGAGCGTGGTGATCACGGTTACGCCGGTGGCGAAATGTCCCATCACCCGGCGCAGTTCATTTCTATCGATAGGCATCGGGGTACTCCGCGCGGCGGATGCTATCAGAGCAGTTTGCCGACGGTCAATTTAAACTCGGCCGGACAAAAGCGCGGGCACGCCGCGATCGCAAGCCACTGCAGCCCACGCCCCCTCCCGCCTACCAGCCCGAGCGATCGCGCGGGAGCACCTCGCGTCCGCCCAGATATATGTAGTCGAGTTCGAGCGAGGTCAACGGGCGCTCGTTGCTCCTGACGCGGACGCCAAGCGGCTGGGCTACAAATATGGTGTGGTCGCCGGCGACGACGCTGTTGACCACCCGCGCCTCGATCGAGACCATCGCCTGGTTTAGCCACGGCACGCCGAGGGCGGGCGACAGTTCATACTGGATGTCGGTCAGGTTGTCGGGACGGCGGGCCCGCGCCGAGTAGAAGTAGTCCTCCAGCGCCTTGCCGCGCGCACCGACGACGTTGAAGCCGAGCACACCGGTGCGGGCCAACGCGGCGCACGAAAAGTGGTTGTTGTCGACCGCCGCCGTGAACAGCGGCGGCTCGCCGGAGACTTGGGTCACCCACGACGAGGACATCCCGTGATGATGGCCGCCGTCGACCACGGTGAGCACGTAGATGCCGGTCGTAAGCGAGGCAAAGAAGCGTGCGAGATCGTTATCCATTGAGACACCAGTTATTATCGCCAAGCCGACCATGTCAAAGACTATTTAGAATTGACCCGGCGGCCAAGCTCTTCCACAATTAGACCGGCGGTGGGAAGGATCCGATGAAGCGTGTGCCGGGGCGGGCTTTGGGGGGGGCAATCTTCGCGGGCGCGATTGCGCTCGCATACGCCGTAAACGCACTTGCGCTGGATAATCCGCCGGGCACAGCCCCGATAGGCGCGACCGCAACGGCTGCCACGCCCGCCGCAACGGCTGCCACGCCCGCCGCAACGGCTGCCACGCCCGCCGCAACGGCTGCCACGCCCGCCGCAACGGCTGCCACGCCCGCCGCAACGGCTGCCACGCCCGCCGCAACGGCTGCGGCGACCGCCGCGCCCGCCGCCGCCGCCACGCCTGCGACTGCGTCGCCGGCGCCAGCGTTGTCGGCCAGCGGCGCGGCGATAAGCGGGGCCGCACCGCCTGCGACTGCGTCGCCGGCGCCGAGCCTGGCGGCGCTCACGCCACCAGGCTCGGCTGCGGCGGGCGCGGTATCCACGCCAGCCGGCAGGGCGACTCCATCCGCGTCGTCCTCAGCCCAAGGTTCCGCGCGCGCCGGGCGGGCAGGGAAAGATCAGCCGACCGAAGGGATGATCGCCTTGCGTAACACCAAAGATCCCTCGATCGTGCGCAATCCCTATAGCTGGTCGGTGATGGTGTACAAGTCGCAGCACCTGCTTATCGTCTATTACCGGGGACGTCTCTACAAAAAGTATCACGCAGTTTTCGGGCGCAACCTCGATCCCGGAACCAAGTTGTGGTCGGGTGACCGCCGCACGCCCGAGGGCGCCTACACCATCATCGCCAAGCGGCTTAACCGACGCTGGCGCTACTTCCTGAAACTCGATTACCCTAACAGCGTCGATCGCGCGCGCTACGAACGACTGATTTCGCAGGGCGAAGTGCCGCGCTTTCGCGGCCGCGCGATTTCCGAAGGCGACGGGATCGGAATCCATGGCACCGACGAGCCCATCCTCAACACCGGCGACGTCAATTGGACCACCGGATGCATCTCGGTCGACAATGGCGCGATCGACGAGCTCGACGCGCTTTTGCCGGTCGGCACTCTCGTGGTAATCAAGCACTGAGGCCGACGCGCGCCACGGCCCGGATGCGCTGGCGCGCCCCACACAATCCGAGAACCGAGCGAGGGAAGTGACGCGATGGATCCAATCACGGGTGAGTTCAACTTTACGCGCCTGGAAAAGGTGGCCTTCGGGCCGGGCACGGCCGCGGGCCTTGGAAAGGAACTCGAGCGCCGGGGACTCAAGCGCGCGCTAATCGTGACCGGCAAAACCCTGGGTCGCTCGGCGCTGCTCGACAAGGTGACCGGGGCGGCCGGCGCGCGTTTGGCGGGAGTATTCAAGGGCGCGAGCCAGCATGTGCCCTCGCGCACCGTCTCCGCGCTGGTCGAGGAGTACAAGCGCAGCGGCGCGGATTGCATGGTGAGCTTCGGCGGCGGGAGCCCCATCGATACGGTGAAGGTCGCCGCTAAACGTATCCTGGAGGGCGAGCGCCCCGGCGCTTCCGCCGCGCATACCATCGATTTCGAGGCGGCCGACGTGGTGGGCGGACCCGATCTCATCCACATCGCGATGCCGACCACGCTCTCGGCTGGCGAGTTCACGCCGATCGGCGGTGTCACCGATGAGTCGAACCACGTCAAGGGCGGCGTGGTCGATCCGCGCCTGGCGCCGCGCACCATTATTCTCGACCCCGAGCTGACGGTCGAGACCCCGGCCTGGCTATGGACGGCGAGCGGGATGCGCGCGATGGATCATGCGGTCGAGGTCATCTACTCGTCGCGCCATCAGTTGATCGCCGACACGCTGGCGGCACAGGCGATTTCGCTGCTGATCAATCATCTGCCGGCTTCGCTCAAAACCACCGGCTCCGAGTCGGTGGCCCATCGCGGACAATGCCAGATCGCGGCGTGGTTCTCGATCTTCGGCATCATGAACACGCGCGTGGGCATCTCGCACGCGCTGGGCCATCAGATCGGCCCGATGTGGGACGTGCCGCACGGGGTGACCTCGTGCATCACGCTGCCGCACGTGATGCGCTTCATGGCGGACGTCGCGCCGGAGCGCTTTGGGCCGATCGCCGAGGGATTGGGGGTGCGTTTCGAGCTGCGCAACGCGCGGGCGGCCGCGATGGAATGTGCGGAGCGGATGGCGAAGTTCATCGCGCAGTTCGAGGTTCCGCACCGGCTGCGCGACGCCGGCGTGCCGCGGGAAGAGATCGGCACCATCGCCGCCACGGTGCTCGAGGAAGTCGAGCGCGCTAGCACGGTCGGCCGTCCGGTGACGCGCGAGAACTTGGTCCAGTTGCTCGAGGCGGCGTACTAGAGAGACCGCAAAGCTTTTTTCGCGCGAGGCTTGACCGAGATTCGCCCGTCTATAGCGATGGCTACCTGATGATCGTCGAGTTGGAGATAGAAGGCGGGGCAAGATTTCGCGGAGCTGGCATTACGTAGGTGCGCAAAGGGTGCACGAACCGACGTCATAGAGCGCGCGGGAAGCAGCCGGCAAGGGAAACTCAGTTAGTTGGGGTATTCTGATCCGTTTGCAGCTTCTTGCCGGTTGCCCTCCGTGAACTTCCAGCAGCTGTTTCGCCAGTGCGTCTTCTAGCAGGGCCTCTAGCTCAGCAACGTCTGTCTGCTTCTTTTTCCAGGCCTCGTCAGCGGCTTCGAGCGCGCGATAGTAAGGAGCCTTCTCACCAGCGAGGTGTTCCGGGATTGTCTTCGTACCTGGAAGTTCATATCCAAGACAAATGCAAAGTACAGCGTAAGAAGTGGCACGGGCTGTTCTTCCGTTGCCGTCATCAAAGGGATGGATCCAGTTAGTTCGCCAAAGTAGATAGGCCGCCAAATGCACCGGGGTCTTCTCACCTACGTTCTCGTTCACGTAGTCGCACATGTCTTCAACAAGAGCAGGCACCAGGTCCGGAGGCGGGGGATTGTGGCGGCTTTTGCCGATCGTCATTTCGTCAGGACGAAAGACTCCCGCAAGAGGGTTCAGCCCATCAAGGGCGACTCTATTAAGCCGAAGAATATCCGAGGGTCGTAGTTTGAATGGGGAATGACCGATCGACTTCCGGACAAATTCCCTGATGGCATCGAACTGCCTCAACCCATTGCGCGCCTCGATCAGCGCGATCTGGTCTGGATCGGTTGGCAGTTGCGCTCTTACTGGCTTGCTAGCGCGCTCGTCTTCCTTGCTCAGAATCTTCCTCCGCCAAGGACTCTGCAGCACGATTCACGGTGGCCTTCGTTATACGTGAGTTCTCGATATTCGTATTCCCGAAAGCGAAGCTGCGTCTCTGCTGCTCATGCTCTTCGCGGGTCATCTTGACCGTCCGAGCTGCATTTAGAAGACGCTCTAAGTTTTTCGACATAGGACCTCCTCCCTCACTCGGATCGGCGGCTCACGAAATCTAGCGCAAGTAGGGCCCGAGTCCAACCTTTGTAGCGTAGCCTTCCATCCCGAAGGCCGCAATCTGCTGTAATTTTCGATTTGATTTGCGGTGGTTTTTCAAAGGACAGATGGCATCGGCACTTCAGACCTCAATCCCCGGCGGCGGCGGTGCGCGCGGACTCCACCGCGCGCAGCGCGCGGCGATGCAAGTACATGTAAACCGGCACGCCACTTAGCACGATCAGCAACCCGCCCCAGGTGTAGCGCGGCTTGACCACCAGCAGATCGGCCATCAGGGCGACCGCGGCCACGATGTACGCCGCGGGCAACCATGGATAGCCCCATGCGCGATAGGGGCGCGGCGCGTCGGGACGCCGCACACGCATCACGAACACCGCGCCGACCGTGATTACGTAGAAGAGAAGCTGCGCGAAGATCACGTAGTCGAGCAACTCCGAGTAAGTGCCCGACAGCGTCAGCACCGCGGCCCACACCGATTGCATCACCAGCGCCGCGGCGGGCACGCGAGCGCGGTTGAGCCGGCCCGCGGCGGCGAAAAACACGCCGTCGTGCGCCATCGCATAGAGCACGCGGGCGCCGGTCAGGATGAGTCCGTTGGCGCATCCGAAGGTCGAGATCATCACCAGCACGGCGGTGATGACGGCGCCGGCGCGGCCCCATACGATTTGCATCGCCGCGGCGGCGACGCGGTCGTGCGGCGCGCCCGCGATACCGAGGCCGAAAACCTGCTGCCTGAGCGCGTCAGCGCCGGCGCCGGGTCCGGCGGCGGGGGTTGCGAGGACGGGAAGCTGGCAGAGGTAGGCGACGTTGGTCAGGATGTAGAGCAGGATCACGATGCCGGTGCCGAGCGCGAGCGCGCGCGGCAGATCGCGTTTGGGATTGCGAATCTCGGCCGCGGTAAAGGTGACGCCCGCCCAGGCGTCCGAGGCGAACAGCGACCCTACCATCGCGGCGCCGAAGGCCGCGACGAAGCCCATCGACCATTGCCCGGAGCCAAAAAATCCGTGGGCGAAGTTGATTTCGACCGCGTTACGGTTGGGCGCGACGATACATCCGAGCAGGATTATGAACGCCAGCGAGAGCACCTTGCCGCTGGTGAAAAAATTCTGCACCGCGCGGCCCAGGTCGAGCCCGCGCAGGTTGACGAAAGTCAGCAGCGCGATCACCCCGATCGCGCCCGCGCGTTCGGCGTCGATCCCCACGCCCTGCGCTCCGAACCACATCGGACCGCCCAGTGCCGGCCACAGCACCGCGCCAAACCGCGCAAAGGCGACGGCGACCGCCGCGATGGTGCCGGTCTGGATCACCAACAGCAGGGTCCAGCCGAACAGGAACGCCGGCATTCCGCCGTACGCCTCGCGCACGTAGACGTACTGCCCTCCCGCCTGCGGCATCATCGCCGCCAGCTCGCCGTAGGCCAGCGCGCCGGCGATCGTCATCAGGCCGGCGGCGATCCATACCGCGAGCAGCGCGGCCGGCGAGCCCACATGGCGCGCGATATCGGCCGAGACGATGAAGATGGCCGAGCCGATCATCGAACCGGCGACGATCGTGATTGAGTCGAACAGCGAGAGTTCCGCCCTCAGTCCGATGGACCCCGCCGCGTCCGCCACCGCCTCGGCCATGACCGTCCTCTCCCTCTGCGATGGACGCGGACGTGGCGTCCCAGGCCTCGCTCCCGCCATCGCGGTCGTTGATTTTAGTCCGCTCGTTGATTTAATCCGAAAATCGGACTTAGCTCACCCTCATAACGGCGCTGGAAAAAAATCCCACGACCCGGAGGGAGGCTCACACGATGGCGGCAAAAAAGCGGGTATCGCATGTGCGCAAACCGGTTACGTCCAAACCGGCCAAACCGGCCAAATCGGGCAAATCCGGCAAGTCGGGCAAGGCAGCCAAGTCAGCTAGGCCCGCCACCTCGGGCCGGTTAGCTCAGCTCGAGGCGATGGTGCACAAGCTGCGCGCCAGTCTGATGGCCGAAGCACGGCGGCACAAGCTCGACCAGCGCGTCCTGGCCGAAGCCAAACGGGCACGCGAAGTCGTGGCCGGGCAGATGTCGGCGTTGCGCGCGCAGGGGGGGAAGCTTGCGGGGCAGCTCAAGCGAGCGACGCAGGAAAACCACACCCTGGAGCAGGCGCGCCGGGCGGCGGCGGCTAAGGCCGAAGAGTTGCGCGCCGAATTGCACGAGAAGAGCGAGGAAGTACGCCGCACCTCGTCCGAGCTGGCGAAGCTGGCTCGCGAGTCGGCCACGCGCGCGCGGGAGATCGTACACAGCCGCGGCCTCGGGCTGGAGCCGCATCACGACCCCGACGCGGAAGGCGTGCATGAGGAAGATCCGTTCGCAGACGATCCGCTTTCCGGCGAAAAGCCCCCGATCTAGCCAGTCTGCCGATTCTGCCGGTTGCCCGATTTTGCCGGCCAGTAATGACCGCCAGGAGATCGCAATCCGGCTTTGTGCGGGGCCATGAAGCCAGCGCGCTCGGAGCTTCGTGGCCCCTCCCTGGGACAATGGGATTCGTTCGTCGGCTGCGCGCCGGGCCATGGGACCCGGCGCGCAGCGACGGCCAGACACGGAAAATAGAAAGCCGACCCTTGGAGCGCCTTACTGAGCCGCCGCGGGAGAGGCTGCGGGGCTCGCTTCCATAGCGCCCCCTTCACTGGGCGCCGCTTCACCACCAGCCGCAGGGCTGGCCTCGGCGGAGGCGGCAGGAGCGGAACTCTCGGATGCGGGTTCTTCGCTCTTGCGACAGGCCATCGCGGCGAAGAACATCGGGATCAACGCCAAAACCAGATATTTGCGCATCACTACCTCCTTAGATGTCGGGAACCGCAAGCCTAAGTTACTTCGGCTGCCTCGCCTAGTTCAAGCACGGCCGCGGCTGCGGCGAACCGCCTGTGAACCAAATCACGCGCAAATTTTGCGTAGCCTCGCGACAGTATGTATTATTGCGGCCAAAGTTGCACAGGGAGGACGGGGTTGTGGCAGAGCGTCGTCGCTTTAGCATCTCGGCGGGAATGCTCGGATCTGCGGGGGTGGAGCAGGTGGTCGAACCCGACATGGACATGAAGCGCGCCAGATCGCAGGAATCCGCAGTCACCTCGCGCCTGGCGGAACTGATACGTTGGCTGGTGCCCAACGGGCATCCGATCGGCTCACCGATGCGCTCGGTGGCACGCGAAATCGAAGAGATGTGGCCATCGCGCGATCGCTAGAGACGCGAATTGCGCGGCCTCGCGCGCGCAATTCATTGTCGGCAACCGACCGCGCCGCACGACCGCCGCACCCGGGCGGCCTTGCGGAACAGCCTCGCAGCTCAGCTTTCGGGGAACCACCTCGGGGAACCGCTTCGGAGGACAACTTCGGAGGACCACTTCGATGGACAACATCGTCCGCATCTCCAGCGCAGCACCCTGGGAACCAATCTTCGGCTACTCGCGCGCCGTACGGGCGGGCGACTGGGTGGCCGTGTCGGGCAGCACCGGCCTTGACGAGCACGGGCAACTAGTCGGCCGCGGACAAATCTACGTGCAGACGCGCCAGGCGATCGGCAATATTGCGACGGCACTGGGGCGGCTGGGAGTCGGGTTGGAACGCGTGGTGCGCACGCGGGTTTACGTGACCGAACTCGACCGCTTCGGCGATGTCGCACGCGCGCACCAGGAGATGTTCGGTGCGGCACCGCCGGCCTCGACCGTGGTCCAGGTCACCCGGCTGGTGCATCCCGACATGCTGGTCGAAATCGAAGCCGACGCGTACGCGGGCCCCGCTGCAACGACGGCGGCCCGGCCTACCGCGGCGGTTCGCGCAGCACCCGCATCCAAGGGCCGGGTGCCGCGCAAAGGTGCGAGCGCGCCCGCCACACGCCCGCGGCGCAAATCGGCGCGCCGGCGCTAGCGCGAAGCTCACTCATCCGCATCGCGCGCGAGGCGCCACCTTCGAGGGGCGCGGGCGACTAATCCTTAACGATTCCGATATGCCGCCGGCGACACGATCTGTCGCTAGCGGCTCAAGACCACATGATGATGCGGCGCGTTGCCGAGCGCCGAGGCGAACGCGTCGGCGGCGCTGGTGACGTAGGCCTGCGGGAAAAGTCCGATCGCGACCGTGCCGACGGCGGCGATCACCAGCGCCGCTACCAGCGCGGGCCGCGCGCGCAGCGCCACCGGCTCGACCCCGCCCTCGCGCGCGTACATCGCGATCAGCACCGACAGATAGTAATAGGCCGAGATGACGCTGTTGATGACGGCAATGATCGTTAGCCAGAGCAGATGAGCGTCAAGCGCGGCGGAGAAGATGTAGAACTTGCCGAAGAAGCCGGCCAGCGGCGGCACTCCGGTCAGCGACAACATGAACAGCGCCATCGCGGCCGCGAGCCACGGATGGCGCGTCGCGAGGCCGCGGTAGTCCGCGATGTCGTCGTGGGCCGCGCCGCGGCGCTCGAGCGCGACCACCACGGCGAAAGCGCCCAGGTTGGTGAAGGCGTAGCCGAGCAGGTAGTAGAGGATGGCGCCGCCGGCGCGCGCCGAGGCAACCGCGGTCATCCCGACCAGGATGTAGCCGGCGTGCGCGATCGCCGAGTAGGCGAGCATCCGCTTGATGTTGGTCTGCGCCAGCGCGGCCAAGTTACCCACCGTCATGGTCAGCGCGGCCATCACCCACAGCACCGTGGTCCACTGCGGGCCGAGCGGTCCCAGGTGGACCATGAAGATGCGCATGAAACCGGCGAACGCCGCGATCTTGACCCCCACCGCCATGAAAGCCGTGACCGGCGTGGGCGCGCCCTCGTAGGCGTCGGGCGTCCACATATGGAAGGGCACGGCCGCGACCTTGAAGCCGAAGCCGACGAGCAGCAGACCGACGCCGGCGAGCAGCAGCGCGTTGTCGGTGGCCGGACGCGAGAGCGCGGCTTCGATCGCCTCGAGCTTGATCGAGCCGGTGGCGCCGTAGATGAGCGCGATACCGTAGAGCAGGAAGCCGGTGGAAAAGGCGCCGAGCAGGAAGTACTTGAGCGCGGCCTCATTGGAGCGCGGGTCGCGGCGCAGGAAGCCGACCAGCGCATAGATCGCGATCGACATGGTCTCGAGGCCGAGAAAGATGACGATCAGATCGTCGGCCGCCGCCATCAGCATCATGCCGAGCGCGGCGAACATCACCAGCGCGTAATACTCGGCGCCGGCCAGTCCCTGCTCGGCGGCATACTCGACCGACATCAACGCGGTCATCGCGGCGGCGAACAGGACCAGCAATTCGAAATAGCCGGTGTAACCGCTCGTCGAGAGCGCGCCCGAGAAGGCCACCGAGGGGCGTCCACCGAAGAGCAGTAGCGCCAGGATGGCGGCGAAGACGAAAAGCGCGATCGACAGGATGCCGAGGCCGCCGCTATCCTCGTCGTCCATCTGCACCCCGGCCAGCAGCACGCCCATCGCACCCACCGCCACCACGACGAGCGGCAGGATGGGCAGCCAGGCGAAATTGATAACGCTCCAGTCGAATTGCTTCATTTGGCGGCCACTGATGTGGAATCGAGCAGCGCGGCGAGCGCGTGCGCATAGTGCTGACGATGGTCGATACGCGCCTGGGCGGCGTGCACGCGACCGAGCAGCGCGTCCACCGACGGTTCCATCCGGGCAAGCAGCGGCCGCGGATAGAGCCCCATCAGGAGCATCAGCACCACCAGCGGCGCCATCACCGCGATCTCGCGCGCGCTAAGGTCGGCGAGCGTTTGGTTGACGGCTTTCGTGATCGGCCCGAACATCACGCGCTCATAGGCGTAGAGCATGTAGAGCGCGCCGAGGATGAGGCCGGCGACGGCGATTTCGGCGGCCAGCGATTTGCTGAGATAGGTGCCGAGCAGGATCAGGAACTCGCCGACGAAGCCGTTGAGCCCGGGCAGCCCGATCGACGAGAGCATCACCACCATGAAGACGGCGGCAAAAACCGGCACGCTGCGCCACAGTCCGCCGAACTCGGAAATTTCGCGCGTGTGACGGCGCAGATAGATCATCCCGATCAGGAGGAACAGCCCGCCGGTGGAAATCCCGTGGTTTAGCATCTGGTAAATCGCGCCCTCCATCCCCTGCGGGTCGAGCGCGAAGATCCCGAGCATCACGAAACCCAGATGGCTGACCGAGGAGTAGGCGACCAGGCGCTTGAGGTCCGGCTGCACCATCGCGACCAGCGCGCCGTAGATGATTCCGACCACCGCGAGCGCCAGGAAGAGCGGCGCCGCCTCGATCGCGATTTCCGGAAAGAGCGGGATCGCAAAGCGCAGGAAGCCGTAGGTCCCCATCTTCAGCATCACGCCGGCCAGGATGACCGAACCCGCGGTGGGCGCCTCGGTATGCGCGTCGGGCAGCCAGGTATGCAGCGGCCACATCGGAACCTTGATCGCAAAGGCTAGCGCGAAGGCGGCGAACAGCCAGGCGGCCTCGCGATGGGTCAGCGGTACACCATAGAGCGCCGGCAGATCGAAGGTCAGATAGCCGAGATGAGCGCGCGCGGCGTTCACCAGGTAAAGAATCGCGACCAGCATCAGGATCGACCCGAGCATCGTGTACAGGATGAACTTGAAGGCGGCGTAGTATTTGCGCCCGTGCCCCCAGATTCCGATAAGGAAATACATCGGAATCAGCATCAGCTCCCAGAACACGTAAAACAGGAACAGGTCGACCGCGAGCAGCGCGCCAAGCAGGCCCATCTCCAGCACCAGCATGAAGAAGCAGAACTCGCGCGGCCGAGTCGCGATATCGCCGCCGCCCGAATAGAGCATCGAGAGCGAGAACAGCACCGTGGTCAGCAGCACCAGGAACAGGCTGATACCGTCCATGCCGAGGTGATACGAGATGCCGAACTGCGGAATCCAGGCGTATTGCTCGACGAACTGGTAGTTGGCCTGGGCCGGATTGAAGGCCGCGAAAAGATAGATCGAGATGGCGAGCGGGATGAGCGAGAAAATGAAACCGGCTCGCCAGGTCGCGCGCTCCTCGGGCTGCGCCAGCACGAACAGCGCGCCCAGCAGCGGCGTGAAAACAACGGCTGTCAGCCACGCACCTCCCATCAGCGCACCATCACCAGGTAAGCGTAAGCGGCGACGATCCCGACCGCGCCAATCAGGTAGACGAACGCGTAGACCTGGACGTTGCCGGTTTCCGAACGCCGCGTCATCTCGCCGGCTTCCTCGACCCCGAGCCCGGCGCCGTCGACGATGCCGTCGATTAGGCCGCGGTCGACGCCGCGGTTCAGCACGTTTTCCGATCCCCAAAAGAGGAAGCGCGCGAAGACCAGGTTGTAAAGTTCGTCGACGTAGTACTTGCGCACCAGCAACCGATAGAGCGCGCTTGCGCCCGTGGCTATCCGTCCGGGCAGCGAGGGCGTCTGAATGTAAAGGATGTAGGCGAGCGCGAAGCCGATGAACGTCGCCAGCATCGCGACCATCCCGATCGCGCCGGCGGCGGCGCCGTGCGCGGCCTCCGTACGAAAGGGGCCGAACACCGGCGTCAGGAAGCGCGTGAACGCGCCGCCCCACAGCCATCCGGCGGGCAGCTCGACCCATCCGCCAACCACCGAGAGCACGCCCAGAATGATGAGCGGCACGGTCATCACCGGCGGCGATTCATGCACGTGCTTGTCGGGCGCGACCCGCGAGCTTCCATGGAAGGTCAGGAACAGCAGGCGGAACATGTACAACGCGGTGAGGCCGGCGGTAACGACGCCGATAAGCCACAGCCCTCCGTAACCCGCGGCAAACGTGCGCTCCAGGATGAGGTCCTTGGAAAAGTAGCCCGAAAAGCCGGGCACCGCGCTTATCGCAAGCGTCGCCGCAAGCATCGTGGCGTAGGTTATCGGCATCCGCCGCCACAGGGCGCCCATCCGCGTCATGTCCTGCTCGCCGTCGAGCGCGTGTATGATCGACCCGGCGCACAAGAACAGCAGGCCCTTGAAGAACGCGTGCGTCATCACGTGAAAGATTCCAGCCGCGAACGCGCCGGCGCCCACGCCCATGAACATGTAGCCGAGCTGGCTGATAGTCGAGTAGGCGAGCACGCGCTTGATGTCGGTCTGGACCACCGCAACGGTGGCGGCGAAGAACGCGGTCACGGTGCCGATGACCGCAACCACGTACATCGCGTCGGGCGTGAGCGTGTAAAGGAAATGCAGCCGCGCGATCATGTAAACGCCCGCGGTCACCATGGTCGCCGCGTGGATCAGGGCGCTGACCGGTGTCGGGCCGACCATCGCGTCCGGCAGCCAGACGTACAGCGGAATCTGCGCCGACTTGCCGGTCGCGCCGAGCAGCAGCAACAGCCCGGCCAGCGTCGCCACCGGCGCAAGCATCGCGCTATGGGCCTGCAACCCGACGAAATTCAGCGTCCACACCCCGTGCGCGGCGAGCGCGGAGAGAATTGTCAGAATGCCCAGGATGAAACCGGCATCGCCGACCCGGTTGACCACGAAGGCCTTGCGTCCGTTGTAGGCGAACTGCGCATTGTCGTACCAGAACGCGATCAGCAGGTAGGAGCACAGGCCCACGCCCTCCCATCCGACGAACATCAGCAGCAGGTTGTCGGCCAGCACCAGCACCAGCATCGAAAGCGCGAACAGGTTCATGTAGGCGAAGTAGCGCGCGTAGTCCTCGTCATGGGCCATGTAGCCGACTGAGTAGAGATGGATCACCGCGCCGACGCCACTGACGATGAGCGTCATCACGGCCGAGAGCGCGTCGAAGCGCAGCGCGATCGCGGTATGGAACTGGCCCGCGACTATCCAGGGCCACAGCGTCACTTCGAGCGCCGCGCCCGGGGGCATCGCGAGCAGCCGCGCGAAACCCCATAGCGCGATCGCGAAAGCCAGGAAGATCACTCCCGGGCCGGCCAGGTTGACCGCGCCGCGTCCGGCGCGCCGGCCAAAAAAAACGTTGAATACGAAGCCCAGCGCCGGGAACAGCAGGATCAACGCGAGCGCGGGAAATTGAGCCGTCATGATTGAGCCGTCATCACTGAGCCGTCGTGATTGAACCGCCTGGGATTTACCGCCGCTCCGTTCATCCGCGCAGCAGGTTGATCTCGTCCGCGTTGACGGTTTCGCGGTTGCGGAAGACCGAGATGATTATCGCCAGCCCGACCGCGGCCTCGGCCGCCGCCACCGTCATCACGAAAAACACAATCACCTGCCCGTCCATCGAGCCCAGCCGCCGCGCCAGCGCGACGAAGGCCAGGTTGACCGCGTTGAGCATGATCTCGATCGACATGAAGATCACGATGATGTCGCGGCGCAAGAGCACGCCGGCCACCCCGATCGCGAACAGCACGGCGCTCAGTCCCACGAAGTAGCTCATCGGAACCATCGTCAGGCGCCCTCCGGCCCGGTGGGCGCGCCGGCGGTTGGCGGCGACGGCGCGCGGCGGGCGAGCGCTATTGCGCCGACGATCGCGGCCAGCAGCAGAACCGAAGTTATTTCGAAGGAGACCAGGTAGTCGGAAAAAAGCGTGGTGGCGAGCGTCTCGATCGATCCGTAGCCCGCCGGCGCCACCGCCTGGGCACCGCCCGCGCTAGGCGCATGCCACAGGAGCACGAACAGCTCGGCCACCAGCACCGCACAGAGCACCCCCCCAACCGCCTTGAGCGCGAGATACCCGGGGGAGCTCCGCACCTCGGTCCGCAGGTTGAGCAGCCAGATCACGAACAGGAACAGCACCATAATCGCGCCGGCGTAGACGATCACTTGCAAAAAGCCCACCGTCACCGCGTCGAGCCCGATGAAAATCACCGCGAGCGTCAGCAGCGTCACCACCAGCGCGAGCAGGCAGTGCACCGGATTGCGCTGCGTCACCGTGCCGAGCGCGGAGATTACGGCGAGCGCGGCGAGAAAGATAAATACTCCAAGCGGCATCTCAATGCGCTCCCGAGGTCAGCACCACGACGATGGCGGTGACGACGACGTTGGCAAGACCGAGCGGCACCAGCCCCTTCCATCCCAACCGCATCAACTGGTCGTAGCGAAAGCGCGGCAGCGTCCAGCGGATCAGAATCTGCAGCCAGCAGAACGCGATGGTCTTGATCATGAAGGCGACCACGCCGAGGATCGCGACCAGCAACTGCGGCAGCCAGAGATGGGCGCCGCCGGGAAAGTGAAATCCGTCGCGATAGAGCCAGGGCACCTGCCATCCGCCGAAGAAGAACAGCGTGATCAGCACCGCAACCAGGACGATTTCGGCGAAGTCGGTCATCATGAAGACCGCCTGCTTACCGCCCGAATATTCGGTGAAGTAGCCCGCCACCAGCTCCGATTCGCCCTCGGGCAAATCGAACGGTACGCGCTTGGACTCGGCCATCCCGGCCGTTAGCAGCATCAGAAAAGCCACCGGCTGCAGGCAAATTCCCCAGCGCGGCAGAAATCCGAACCACACCCCGCCTTGCGCGCGGCATATCGCCTGCAAGTCGAGCGTGCCGTAGGTCATCACGATCGCGATAATCGCGAGGCTTAGGCCGATCTCGTAGGAAATCATCTGCGCCGTGGCGCGGACGCCGCCGAGCAGCGCCCAGCGGTTGTTGGAGGACCATCCGCCCAGCGCGATCCCGTAAACGCCGATTCCGATGGTGGCCAGGATGTAGAGCGTGGCGGCGTTGATATTGGCCGCCTGGAGCGTGATGGTGCGCGAGCCGATTTGCACCACGTCGCCGAACGGCACCACCGCAAAGGTGATTACCACCGGAAACAGCGCGAGGAACGGCGCCAGGGCATGCAGAAACTTGTCCGCGCCTTCGGGCACGAAGTCTTCCTTGGTGAAGAGCTTAAGCGGATCGGCGATCAGCGTGTTGACCAGGCCCAGGTTGGGCAGGCCCATCCGCTTGCCGAGTCCGGTTATCGAGGCGCGGTTGGCGCCGATGCGGTCCTGGATGAGCGCGCTGCCCTTGCGCTCGAACCACAGCAGAACCCCGGCCAGGTTGAGGACCATCACCACGACGACGATCGCCTTGATGGCTTCGATTAGGAGGTCAATCATCACGGCCGGCAAGCTCGTCGATAAGTCTGGTGGTGGATTCCTCGGTCAGGTTTTCGTAGTAGCGCTCGTGGTTGAGCTGGAGCACCGGCGCGGTGGCACACGAGGCCAGGCATTCGACGAGACCGAGCGTGAATTTGCCGTCGGCGGTGGTCTGACCGGGCGCGATCCCGAGCTTGCGCCCGATACAATTCGCGATCCGTTCGGCGCCGCGCAGCCGGCACGACAGATTGGCGCAGACCTCCAGATGCCAGCGCCCGACCGGCGCGCGATAGAACATCGAGTAGAAGCTGACCACGGCGCTGACGTGCGCGGGCGGCAGCTCCATCAGGGTGGCGACGTATTCCTCGACGGCGAGCGAGATCCAGCCGAACTCGCGCTGAGCGATCCATAGCGTGGGCAGCAGCGCCGCCTGACGAGTCGGATAGCGCCCGAGCAGCGCGCGGTATTCGTCAAGCGCGGCGGGAGAAAAACGGACTTCAGAGCTGGTCGCGGCCGACTGCACTATAACCTGACCTTCAACCCGAAAATCTTTCGAGTTCGGAAAGCTAATGGCCAATCCAGAAATCCTAAAATAGGTAACTCAAATCGCCGACCTGCGCCAGAGCACCGGGGCGACTCGATGCGGCGCGGGAAAACTTGCGGCAAGCAAAAGACTGGGCTATGGTCCGCCCGTCGACCCGGGAACGGCGGAATTTTAACTGTTGCGACATCGATTTGTCATGCGAATTGCCGTCATGGGAATTGCCCCCGCGCGCATCGGCGGCGACCGAGCGCACGCCCGATGAGAGTCATCGCGGGCGAGGCCCATGGACGACGGCTGCGCGCGCCGCGCGGATTGACGACTCGGCCGGCGACCGCGCGCGTGCGGGCGTCGATTTTCTCGCGGCTGGCGGCGCGCACCGAGCTTGCCGGAGCACGCGTGCTCGATCTCTTCGCGGGCAGCGGCTCGCTCGGGCTGGAGGCGCTCTCGCGCGGCGCGGCCAGCGCGGTGTTCGTCGATTCCTCGCGCGCGGCCGCCACCGCGATCCGCGACAACCTGCGCGTGCTCGGCCTCGAAGGGCGCGCGGAGGTGATAATCGCCGGGGTGGAGCGCGCACTCGCGACGCTCGGCGCGCGCGGCGAGCGCTTCGACCTGGTGTTCGTCGACGCGCCGTATCGCGACGACACCAGCGCCGCGGTGCTAAGGGCGCTCAAGGCCGACGGATTGCTTGGCGACGACGCTTACGTGGTAGTGCGGCAGGCCGGCCGCGCGCCGGAGATTTCGCCGGCGGGACTCGAGGCGGTCAATTGTGCAACCTTGGGCGATCATCGGATAGCCCTTTACCGCGCGCCGGCGGCGGCGCGCTAGCTCAAGCGGCGGCGGGCATGGTTAACAAAGGCAAGGATTCGGTACCCAGGTGCGCGATCTACCCGGGGACGTTCGACCCGATCCACAACGGGCACATCGACGTCATCCGCCGCAGCGTCGCGATCTTCGACGAAGTGATCGTCGCGGTGGCCTACAATCCGCACAAGGACCCCGCGCTGTTCTCGCCCGACGAGCGGGTCGAGATGATCCGCGAGACCATCCGCGACCTCGAGCCGCGGGCCCGGGTCGACAAGTTCAGCGGCCTCTCGGTCGATTACGCCCAGCGCATCGGCGCCCACATCATCATCCGCAGCCTGCGCGCGGTGACCGATTTCGACTACGAGCTGCAGATGGCGCACATGAACAACCAGATGTGGGCGCAGG
>Ga0307373_10000613_pt1 | contig 68877 bp, 70 predicted proteins | sample OX2MG_FD_202534 | JGI IMG/M metagenome (GOLD analysis project Ga0307373, IMG submission 202534) | Soil microbial communities from Risofladan, Vaasa, Finland - OX-2 | ecosystem: Environmental > Terrestrial > Soil > Coastal area > Acid sulfate soil | place: Finland: Risofladan, Vaasa | collected... | reverse complement strand
CTAGTGGTGTGGCAGGCTAATAGCTGAGCACTTGCTCAAGGACGACTCGTCCACGCCTCACCTTCTCGAGTATTGACTCCGCGCTGGCCGTCCAAACGAACGGCTTCGGGTCGTCGTTGTGGGCCGCGAGGTATTCGTCGATCGCTTCGATGAGCTCAGGCACGCTGGCGAAGACGCCCCGACGGATGGCCTTGTCAGTGAGTTCGCGGAACCACCGCTCTACCAAGTTCAACCACGAGCTCGACGTCGGCGTGAAGTGAAGGTGAAAGCGAGGGTGGGCGCCCAGCCACTCCTTCACCTTCGGGTGTTTGTGGGTGCCGTAGTTGTCGACTATGAGGTGGACATCCAGTCCTCGGGGCACGTTGCGGTTGATGAGCTTCAAGAAGGCCAAGAACTCGCCGTGGCGATGACGAGGCAGGCACTTGCCCATCACCACGCCGGTCACCACGTTCAACGCCGCGAACAGGGTGGTCGTCCCGTGTCGCTTGTAGTCATGGGTCATGGTCCCGGCCCGGCCCTTCTTCATGGGCAGACTGGCCTGGGTGCGGTCCAGTGCTTGGATCTGGGACTTCTCGTCCACGCAGAGGACCACAGCCTTGTCGGGCGGGTTGAGGTAGAGGGCCACGACGTCGGTGAGCTTCTCGTCGAAGTGCTTGTCGTTGGAGAGCTTGAACGTCTCTACCAGGTGCGGTTTGATGCCCCGGGCCGACCAGATCTTCTGGACCGTGTCATGGGAGACGCCCGCCGCTCGGGCCATCGAGCGGGTCGACCAGTGAGTCTCGCCCGGCGGGGTGGTGTGCAAGGTGCGCGCCACGATGTCGGCGACCACCTCGTCGGGGATGGAATGCTTGCGACCGCGACCGGGACGGACCTGGCCGAAGTCCTTGAGCCCCTGGGTCTCGAAGCGAGCTCGCCAAGCCAGCACGGTGTTGCGAGTGACCTCGAGACGCTCAGCGATGGCGGAGTTGGGCGACCCATCGGCGGCCATCAGCAGACCCTGCGCCTGTTGAATGACGCGGTGCGCCTTGGACGGACAACGCACGATCCGCTCCAACGTCTGGCGTTGAGATCGTGTCATCGTGAGCGGCGCGGCAGGATGATTCGCCATTCATGAATGGTACCACTACTGCGCGGTCATTTACCTGACACTACACTAGAGCCTCGTCCAGTCATTGAGGTCCGACCGGGCGACGTTCTCGTCACGTGTGCCGGGCCGAGGTCACGGTGTGGCGTCGCTTGCATGGTCCGCTCGACCCGGCCCCGACTTATGCTCTCGGGAAAGATGTACCGATTTAGGTTCGATAACAATCTCGTCGATCCACGGTACATCGAAGCCTATCTTCAGAGTCCGGTCGGCCAGCTTGCGCTCGACCAGATGAAGACAGGCGGAAGTGAAAGTGGTTTGAATCTCACGCACGGCCGCTTTAGGCAGTTACCCGTGCCGCTTGCGCCGCTCAAGGAGCAGCACCGAATCGTCGCCGCCATCGAGGAGCACTTCTCTCACCTCGATGCTGGAGTGGCGGCGCTGGAGCGGGCACGCCTTCGGATTCGGCACATGCGAGAGGCTGTACTGCGCGCAGTTGCGGACTGCTCCCTAGTCGGATTGGCTGCTGACAGTTTCGAGGAATGGCCCTTAGGGCAGGTGGCAAAAGTCCAGCTTGGGAGGCAACGATCACCAAAGAACCATGTCGGGCCGAATATGAGGTGGTATCTGCGGGCAGCCAACGTCACATGGACAGGACTGAACTTCGATGACATCAAGGAAATGAATTTCGAGCCAGCAGAGTTCGAGCGATTTCGGCTGGTTCCGGGGGACATAGTCCTTTCCGAAGCCTCAGGTAGTCCGGGAGAGGTTGGCAAGCCGGCGATTTGGCGAGGGGAGATGAGAGACTGCGCAATCCAAAACACGTTGCTACGGGTCCGCTCAGAGGGACCGCTTCCTGAGTACCTGCTACTGGTGTTTCGGGGTGCAGCCCTAACGGGAGAGTTTGCCCGAGCATCTAGGGGCGTTGGCATCCATCATCTTGGGGCGAAGGCGCTGATCGAGTGGCGGGTTCGAGTTCCTCCGCCAGATGTTCAGCAGGAGATCGTGAAGGAGGCTGAGCGACTCTTGTCCATCATCGACGTCTTGGAGGCGGAGTTGTCGGCGGCCCGAGCCCGGTCTGGGACGCTGCGTCGGTCGATACTTTCGAGCGCCTTCACGGGTGAATTGGTCGGACCGTCCGATGAGTGAGTCGACTGGCCTGGTCCAGAAGCTCTGGAACTATTGCAACGTCCTGCGGGACGACGGTCTGTCGTACGGGGACTACGTCGAACAACTCACGTATCTGCTGTTCCTCAAGATGGCCGACGAGCAGACCAAGCCGCCCTTCAACCGACCGGCCTTCCTGCCTGTCGGCCTCGACTGGCCATCCCTGATCGCCTTGGACGGCGATGAACTTGAGGTTCACTATCGCCACGTCCTGACTGAGCTAGGACGTAGGCCCGGGATGATCGGGGTCGTGTTTCGCAAGGCTCAGAACAAGATTCAGGACCCAGCCAAGCTCCGGCGACTGATCGCTGATCTCATCGACCGTGAGAACTGGATGACCCTCGATGCCGACGTCAAGGGGGACGCCTACGAGGGGCTTCTGGAGAAGAACGCCGAGGACGTCAAGACCGGTGCGGGCCAGTACTTCACCCCCCGAGCCCTGATCAGGGCGATTGTCGAGGTGATGCGCCCGGAGCCGGGCGTGGTGATCTGCGACCCGGCGTGTGGGACCGGCGGCTTCCTCCTGGCCACGCATGAGTACATCGCTCAGCACAACCCGCTGCTGGACCCGGATCAGAAGCGGCACATGCGTTTCGAGGCCCTGCAGGGGACAGAGATAGTGGACAGTGCTGCTCGGCTTTGTGTCATGAACCTCCTGCTGCACGGGATCGGTGCCGAGGATGCCGATAGTCCCATCCGAGTAGACGACTCCCTCAAGGGCGATCCCGGCGAACGCTACGAGATGGTCCTCACCAACCCGCCCTTCGGGAAGAAGTCTTCGGTCCAAATCGTGAACGTCGAGGGTGAGACCGAGCGAGAAGACCTGGTCGTAGTCCGGGACGACTTCTGGGCCTCGACCTCTAACAAGCAACTTAACTTCCTTCAGCACTGCAAGACCCTGCTCAAGATCAACGGTCGCTGCGCCATCGTGGTGCCCGACAACGTGCTCTTCGAGGGCGGGGCCGGGGAGACCGTAAGGCGCAAGCTCCTCGACGAGTTCGAAGTTCATACCCTGCTGCGGCTGCCCACGGGCATCTTCTACGCCCAGGGCGTGAAGGCAAATGTGTTGTTCTTTGACCGTCGCCCGGCCCAGGAAGCTCCCTGGACGACGACCCTGTGGGTGTACGACTACCGGACCAACATCCACCACACCCTTAAGCAGTGCCCCCTCAGGCTGGAGGACCTAGCCGATTTCATATCTGCGTTCCATGCCGAGAACCGCCAGGAGCGAGTCGAGGGGGAGCGGTTCCGACCCTTCAGCTACCCAGAGCTACTCCAGCGGGACAAGGTCAGCCTTGATATCACCTGGCTCCGGGACGAGTCCTTGGAGGACTCAGCCAACCTGCCTCCGCCGGAAGTGATCGCCGCTGAGATCGTTGAAGACTTGGAGGCGGCCTTAGCTGAGTTTGCTCAGATCGCCTCAGCGCTCCGGGACGCTGCGCATGGAGAAAGCTGAGGTGGTTCGTGCCACGCAGAATCACTAGGACAGTGTGGGCCGCACGCTTCAGCCGTAGGCATATCACGTTGTTGGATCGTTCATTTGAGGACGACTTGGCCGCCTCGCTCGACCCGAGCAGAGTGACCGTCAGATATGGGCGGCAGTGGAGAGTGTCTCAACCCCAGATCACTTCAGACTTTGTATCGGGGAAGTTCGGATTTGTTCGCCGGTCAGCTGGGTCAGCGATCCGGTTTGATGAAGACCGTGAGGACTTCATCGTGGAAGACGCTCCTGCCACCCAGGGGAACTTCGTTTTCTACGTGGTCCACCTGCCTAGTCGAGTCGTCGCATTTGAGGAGCGATTGCCGGACATTCGGCGCCAGTCCTTCATCGGAGCGATGGAGTTGCTGCTCAGAGAGGCGAATGCCTACTGGGACCTGGACTCCCTAAGCGACGAGGAAGATTTTGAGGAATGGTTGGCGGGAATCGATCTCGTAACTAGGTTCAGGGCTACGCTGAAGAGGCCCAACCCGAGCCCTATACGGCATGCCCGAGACGTTGCCGAGCTCATCGAAGCCACGAATGCAACCAGTCTGGTGATCGAGGCTGGTAGTGCACCGGAAGGCGCTGAGGGCCTGGAGGTGACCGATACGATTCTCGGTGCTGCGGCCCGGCATGCCGGAGCGGGAAATGGCGACTTTCGTGTGACGGGTATTAGTGGTCAGAGCCGGCGATTCTTCGACTCGGCTCGCAGGCTATTCGGGCGGCAACTTCGTCTGACGGATCAAACCAGCGAAGCCGAGATAGTTGAGCAACTCAGGCCAATAGCTGTTGAGGCCGCCCGGGTGGCTGGTATCGAATCTACTCAGGCATCCGATGACTGATTTCGACCTGAAGAGGAATTTCCCATCATTCGGCTTGTCTGGCGGTGCAGGCGTGACCTGCTGTCTTGGGATGTATTTGGAGCGGCCGCATTGTCACTGGTGGCCGGATTGTGCGTGAACGTGAGCGGGGGTCGCTCTCCAGTGCACGACTTCTTCATGGCAGCCGTTGGGGGACTCGCTGCTCTGTTGGCTGTGATCATCGCTGGCTTGGCCATCATCGTGGCCTTGCTAAATGAGGAGTTTGTTGGGGTATTGGCGGACACCAGATCAGGGCTGGCAGGGGACCTGTGGCCCTTTTGGCTGGTGTCAGCGCTGTGCGTCGCCGGGATCGTGACATCAGCGATGGGGCTCCTGATGTTCATCAGCCTGACCGCCACGGAGCTAGCCATCGTCCTTGGCTTCGCCGTATTCTTCGGAGCGTATGCACTGTTGGCGGCACTCAACCTGGTTGCCTTGATTATTTTTCAGGGATTGAACCGAGGCCAACAGATCGCAGGTCGTCCGTCAGGGTAAAATGTTGGACGGACGAGGCTGTCGAGGATGTCTCGGACCACGGCCACCACTTGTCCTCCAGCGATGCGATGCCGAGCGGCCGGAGCCGCCCGTCTGCCTTCGGGATGTACACCCTGCGAGACGGTCTCGCCCGGTAGGCGCCACTGTGCACCCTGGCGTGCAGGTCATTGAGGTTGGCCTCAAGGTCCTGCCCGTAGGACGCCCACGTCACCCCGTCACTCCCCGCAGCGGCTCCGGGGCGGAGCGCCCGATAGGCCGCATGGAGGCGTTCGAGGGTGACGTGGTGCAACAGCGCCGTGAACCGTGCATCCTTATCCCTTTGTGCTGCTTGGCGCACACGTTCCAGCCCGTTTGGCACGTCTGACCCGACACTGTGTCCGGGACGTGTTGTGCTGTCCGTGTTCCCCTTGGCTGGGCGCCTACCCTCCCCCGCCTCCGCCGCCGGTTGCCCAGCATTGTTCGGCAGGCTCGTCGGTACTATGCGCCCATCCGACTTCCCATGTCCGTTCATCTCAGGCGTGCCGCCTGAGCGTTCCCTGAGCGGCCCGGCCCGTGATCAACGGGTCGGGCGAACATGGGATCTCCCGGTTCTCGCGCATGGAGGTTCCGTACATGCCATGGTTCTCCGACCACGCGGGGTCCACCAGTGGCTCGCGCATAACGCCTCTGGCGATGTTGCCTTCCGCACTACTAACAGCGTGGGCACCCCGGATGCATCGATTTCGTGGCTCAATAGCCCGGCCTGCACGTGCCCCTGCTAACGCTTCGCTGCGCCCTTGCGGGTCGCCAACGCATAGCTCGGGGTCACCGTGGGTCGCTACTCCTTCGGTGTAGAGCTCTTTCATCTCCTCCTCCATGCCGGTTTCATCCCGGCGCTTTCTAGTAGTTCATCCACCCGGCCACGATGGGGTTGAGCCATCGGGCCAGGTCGTCCAGGGTCAGGTCGACACGCCTGTGCAGGCGCATCGAGCGCAGCTGCGCGCTCTTGGCCTTGAGCGCCTCGGGGCTCATCGCAGGCAGGAACGAGCTGAAGTACCGCCCGTCCTTGCTGCGTGCCTTCGTGCCCGGAAGGCGAACCCCAAGAAGGTGAAGCCCGTGTGCTCGTAGTCGCCCCGGCGCTTGCCGTCTTTGCAGTAGACGACCCGCGTCTTGTCCGGGTGCAGCTTCAAGCCCACTTCGGCCATCCGCTCGGCGATGGCGGTCAGCACCTCGTTGGCCTGGCTTCTGTTCGCACAGTGCACGACAGCATCGTCGGCGTAGCGCTCGAACGGGCAGCCCGGAAACCTCCGGACCATCCAGTTGTCGAACGCAAAGTGCATGAACAGGTTGGCCAAGGCGCTACTGCTGGAGCTCCTCGCGATAAGTGAACGGAGGCAGTGTCACCCTGTAGGCGACCGTGAAGGCGGTGGCCGTCCTAGGGTCTTGGGCGGGCGAGACGGTGGCGCCGACCAGTAGGCCTCCGGAGATCCTCAGGCTCACATTCGCTGGCCCATGGCCGTCCAGGTCCATGACGTAGAGCCTCACCGAGTCCTGGCCGTAGTCGAAGTTGGTCCCATTCTCGTTGAGGGCCTCCAGTAGCTCCCGACGCAGAGAGGCGGCCGGATCCAGATCGGCGGGGCCGACCCGAACAAACGGGCCGGAGCCCTGCCGCCTGTAGACGGAGCCGTTGTACCCGACGACCTCTTCATCGTTGGGCAGGCGGCTCACCCACTGGTCTCCGCCGTAGCAGTCGTCGACTTCGGCTCCATGGCTGGTCGCCGTGCGTATGGCCAGCGGGTAGTGACTCGTGATCCCCAGCAGCGCCTGCTCATACCGCGGCCTGGGATCTGGCGCTGTGTTCACGGGTGGCCCCCCAGACTGGGCTGTGGAGCATCCCGCGATGACCGCCACGCCAAGCGTCGCGAGGGCCTGCGCCCAAACCCAGCCTCTGCCCATGCCAGATCATGCCCGAGTGGGTGTCGCCTAGTGGTCCGTCGCGGAAATGACTTGTGACAATGCAGCCCGTCCTCTGCGCACCTTCTTGATGATGTCTTTGGCTGGAGCGTGCCAGACGAAGGCTTGCGGGTCGTCGTTCCAGTGATCGGCCCAAGTCAGGATGGCGTCAATCAGCACGTTCACGTTAGAGAAGACCCCACGGCGCAGCCGGCGCCTGGTCAGCTCGTTGAACCAGCGCTCGACCAAGTTCAACCACGACGAGCTGGTGGGGGTGAAGTGCAGGTGCCAGCGAGCCCGGCGGGGATGGGCCAGCCAGTCGGACACCTCGGGGGCGGAGTGCGCCGACAGGTTGTCCAGAACCACGTGGATGTCGAGGGCGGCCGGCACCGAGCGATCGATCAGCTTGAAGAAGGCCAGCACATCCGCGGCGGTGTGGCGGTTCCGGCACTCGGCGATGACCTCTCCGCTGGCAACGTCCAGGGCGGCGAAGAGATCGGTGGTGCCGTTCCGGCGGTAGTCATGGGTCATGGTCCCGGCCCGGCCGGGACGCATGGGCAGGCTCGGCTGGGTGTGGTCCAGGGCCTGGACCTGGGTCTTCTCGTCGAAGCAGAACACCACCGCCCGCTCCGGAGGGTTGAGGTAAAGCCCCACCACATCAATGAGCTTGGCCTCGAAGTTGGGGTCGTTCGACACCTTGAAGGTGTCGGTCTTCCAGGGCTTGAGGCCGTGGTCACGCCAGATGCGGGCGACGGTGTCCTTCCCGATGCCAAGGTGAGTGGCCAGGGTGCGGGTGGTCCAATGGGTGGAGGTGTCCGGCGGTGTGGTGGTCATGGTCAGGTGCACCACCTCGGCCACCGTTCCTTCCGCCAGCCAAGACCGCCGACCGCGTCCCGGGTCGATCACCCCGATGTCCTCAACGCCCCGCTCGGTGAAGCGCGCCCGCCATGCCCGCACGCTGTTGGAACTGACCCCGATGCGACGTCCGATTTCTTCGTTGGCCAGCCCATCTCCGGCCATGAGGAGCGCCTGGGCTTGACGAACGGCCCGATGCGGTTGGGATGGCGAGCGGGTTATCTGCTCCAGAGCGGTTCTCTGGCCCTTGGTCAGATGCAGCGCCGGCGCATTGCGCATGTCGAGCATGCTGCCACTCTAACCCGCCAACTTATTTCAGCGACGGACCACTAGGACGGGCAAGGACGACCGGTCGCCCAGGTCCAGGGCGCCCGCGAGCGGCACTTCGGAGTGGTTCAGGAAGCTTGCGCGATTTGGGCAACCCGCTGGTGAGAAAGGCCGAGCAGCTCGGCCACGTCCCGGTAGCTGATGCCGGCCTCGGTCAACTCCCTGACGGCTCGGTCACGGGCCAGCCGGTCGGCCTCGGCGTGGGCCATGGCCTTCCGGGCTTCCTTAACCGGGCCAGCCAGACCGCCCAACCTGATGTCCCAGCTGACCTCGATCTCCTCCGGTGCGAGGTCGAACCAGAGAGCGGCCGCCTCCAGGCCATGTCGCTTCGCCTCCGCCAGCGATCGGCCAAAGCTCTGAGCGCCGGGGTGGCCAACCACATTGGCCAACCAGACGTGGGCGTCCTCGGGGTCACGACCGAGGGTTATCTTGACGCTTTTCATTCCCACCATCCCTCGCCCAGGCAAGGCGCCAATGCGGTCCTGATGGCGGACCATGTGCCCGGAGGGAGGTCCCTGGCGTGCATGGGGACGATCGTCCGGCACTCGCCGCATTGAACGATCACGTGCGACCCCCTCTGGCGCAATACGACACAGTTGAACCTCCGGCCGAGCAGCATCCGGAGCAATGCCCGGCTCGTCATCCGCCTAGTCTATTAGACAGACAGCGCTACGGCGTGGGCACGCCGATTGCCGGATATCGAGCGGGCGACGGTCACCCAGCAAGGCGCCCCGAAGGGCCGGTAGGTGAGGAGCGCTCGTCGACCTTCGGTGATGCGCGTTCTGGGCACTCCCGGGTGCCGGTTGATCCTGCCGGCGGCGAGCCCGCCCAGGAGTCGTCCGTCAACGACCTGCCGGATCCGAAGTCGGCATCGGTGTCGGGGTCGGCGCTCAATCCGTCACTACATGGATCATTGGTGTTCGATATAGTGAACATATGGATTTCCGACGACCGGTGGAGGCACTGATTCCGGGGTCCACGGGCAGGATCCTGGCAGCTCTGGGCCGGGTGGAGGCCGAGCTCCCGGTGAGCACCTTGGCGAGGCTCGCCGGAGTCGGGCGTACCCGTGCGTCCGGGATCATCGGGGAGCTGGCCGACCTGGGCGTCGTGAATCGCCACGAGGTGGGCCGGACAGTGCTCGTCAGCCTTGCCCGTGACAACGCCGGGGGTCATCTGATCGACCAACTGGCCAATCTCCGCACGGAGGTGATCGATCAGCTCGGCCGCCTGGCCGCCGAGATCGATCCCCAGCCGGCCAGCCTGAGCGTCTTTGGCTCCTTTGCCCGAGGTGAGGCGGATCGCGGCAGCGACATCGACATCCTGGCCGTGCGCCCGACGGAGGCCGATGACGAGCGCTGGGCCTCCACCCTGTCGAGTTTCGCCCGACGGGCCCGGTCACTGACGGGCAATCGGGTCGACGTGGTCGAATACGACCTCGACGAGCTGCGGCGCAAGACCACGGCCAGGAACGCCAGAGTCGGACGCGAGTTCTGGGATTCCGTGCGCCGGGACGCCGTCACGCTGGCCGGGGCCGCCCCGGCGGCGCTACTGGGGACTGCCGATGGCGCCCCGCGGTAGTAGCAGCCGGCCCGTCTCGGCCGCCGATGCCCGTGCCTACCTGTCCAAGGCTGACAGCTGGCTGGAAGCCGCCAGCGAAAGCCTCGAGGCCCATCGCTGGGACGTGGCCGCCGGCGCCGCGGTGACAGCTGGGATCAACTCCTGTGACGCGATCTCGGGGGCCCTGGTCGGTCAGCGAGCCGGTCAGCACGATCAAGCGGCCACGCTGCTCGAGACTGCGGGCCAGGACGGTCGCTTCGCGGCGCGCCAGCTATCTCAGCTGCTGCGGTTCAAGGCTCCGGTGCAGTACGACCCGGCTCCCATGTCCGAGAAGGACGCGCGCAAGGCCCTGGAGCTGGCCCGTCGGCTGGTTGAGCGAGCCACCGTTGTCGTCATGCGAAGACCGCGCGCGGCCCCGGGTGCATAGACACCTCCGCTCGGCTTGGTTTCCAACGATCCGCCTTTGTGCTGCACCATCGGCTGCACCACATCTGCACCACATCTGCACCACAAAGGATGGCCAAAAGGGGTAAACAGAGTGTCAACACGGTCAGGCGAAATAGCCTCTGAGCAGGGAGAATCTCGCTAGGCGCTGGTCACGACGAGGCCCTGACTCGTTTTCGCAACGTGGAAGTCGGCGGTTCAAATCCGCTCACCTCCACCGAACAGGGCTCAGATCCCAGGGTGGTCGTCAGGCCCGTACGGACCAGCCAACCGGGTCCCGGAAGGGGAGCCATGGAACCGAAGTCAGAAGCCGGCGCCGCCGGAGTTGGGAGCTACGGTGGTCGGAGCCACGTTGGTCGGCGCATTCTGATGCACGCCGCTGCCGCCGCTCGTTCCCGCGGTGCCGCTTGAGCCGCACGCCGCCGCGCCCAGTCCGATCAGGGCCACACCAACGACCGGTCCCATGCGGCGGAGGAACCTGCTTCTAGGGCTCACGGCCTTCTTGGTTGGCTTCACCTGGCTCACTCTCCTTGATGATCTACAAGAGACACGGCTGGAACCATCGCTTGGATCAGTGGACGCATCAGAAGGCCCCGCCACCTGAAGTCGGAGCTGTCGTCGTAGTCGTTGGGGCCGTGGTCGTGGTCGTGGTGGTCGGCGCCCGGGTCGTGGTGGTGACAGCACGAGTCGTTGGCGGGGAGGTGGTTGACGATCCCGCCGTGGTTGGCGGCGCTGTGGAGTTCGATGAGGTAGTGGGCGCAGGAGAATTACGAGAGGATGCCGCAGTCGTGGAAGTCACCAGCGCACCGGAGGCGGGTGAGGCCGCCGCCGACCCTCCGATGCCCACGACGGACCATTTGCCCCAGATGTCGGTCACGTTTCCATTCACCTGGCCCGGAGCCGTGTCGCCCGAGAACCAGTAGAGGGCCTGGCCGGAGTAGGTCACCTGTAGGCGGCCACCAACGGCCATCAGCGTGCCGAGCTTGGAGGCGTTCACACCCGGGCCGGCGGTTGCCGAGCCGACCCCTTGTGGAAGAAGCAGGGGAGGCCAGATCCTCAGGCACTCCGCCGTGCAGGCCGTTTGGCTCGGCTTCAGGGTGTAGAGAGTTGTGCCGCTGACCAGAATCGTGCCGAACCTCCCGCTCTGAGCGGCCGAGATCACCACACCTTTGGCCAGAGCGGTGGCGGGGGAACCAGCCGCCGCGGTGGTGGGCGCCGAGGCCGCACCTATGGCGGTGGAGACCGAGCCGGCCGTGGCACGAGTTGATCCGCCGCCCCCGCAGCTGGCGATGAGGACCGAGAGGGTGAGGCCTCCAAGGCCCAGCGCAGTCCCTTTCCGCCAGAGGAGGAAAGGTCGGACTCTCTGTGGGCTTCGCTCTGCCAGTGCCATCCCGCGGCTCTCCTTGTCGTCGCTGGTCATACGGGTCAGGGCCCCGGATGGATCACCGGCGGATCGGCACTTTTGACGGCCCGCCTGAGCGCCGGTCCATGGGTAGCTTGGCGTCGTGCCTGTCCGCTCAGCTCCGAATGATCTATTGAGTGGTCCCGGCCGTATTACTGGTGATGAGTAGAGGTAGGAGGCGCGACGAGGATGACATCTCCGACGAAGCCCTCCTTTCCGGCATGGCCATCGGTGACGAATGGGCCGGTCTTGTCTTTGTGCGGCGCTACCAGCGGCGGCTGTTCGGGCTAGCCATGGGAATCGTCGGCGACGCCATGTTGGCCGAGGACATCTCTCAGGAGGCCTTCATTCGGATCTTCCGACACGCGCCGGTATTTGATGCCCGCCGGGGCTCAGTCACGACCTGGGCGCTCACGATCACCCGAAACCTGGCTATCGACGTCCTCCGGGGCCGGCGGGGAGCCCCGACCGATCCTGATGACCAGGTGTTTCTTGACCTGGTATGCGCTGATCCCCTTCCCGAGCAGATGGCGGCCGCCCGGGACGCGCTGGCTCGGGTCCAAACCGCCCTCACAGACCTTCCGGTTGAGCAACGCCGAGCTCTCTTGCTGTCCGCGATGTACGGCCGCAGCGCGGCCGAGATAGCTCGTGCCGAGTCCATACCGGTGGGCACGGCCAAGAGCCGGATCCGCCTGGGCCTTGCCCGGCTTCGACAGACACTCGGGATCGAGGAGACCCTATGAGTGGCCACGACGAACCATCGAGGGAGTGTGAGTCAGTCCAGGATGAGCTCCCGGAGCTGGCGCTGGGAACCTTGTCCGGTCGCGAGCGCGCCGAGGTGCTGGGCCACGTCGGGACCTGTCCCCGGTGCAGCTCTGAACTCCAGCGACTCTCCGCCGTTTCCGACATGCTCCTGCTGCTGGCGCCGACGGCGGAGCCGCCGGTGGGTTTCGAACTGCGTCTGGCGGACAGACTCCGGGGGGGAGGTCTGCCCCAAGGGTCGACGCGGCGCCGTCGGCGGGTAGGCGCCCTGTGCGCGGCTGGGGTGGCCACGGGAGTCCTCGGCTTCGGTCTGGGAGCCTTCCTTAGCCCGGGAACCAGTCACAGCCAGACCCAGTCAGCATCGGGCCGTGTCACTACGGCCAACCTGATCGCCTACGGGCGCTCGCTTGGGATCGTTACGATCTCGCCTGGCCGTCCGGCCTGGATGTTCGTAACCGTCAACGACGTGGCGTGGACGGGCACGTTGAGATGCACTGTGACCCTGGCCGGAGGAAAGGTCGACACCGTGGGCAACTTCAGACTTTCGGGCGGCTATGGCGCCTGGGGGGCGGCCTTGGCGGCGTCGTCGGGTCAGGTCCGGACCGTTCGTCTGATCGCCTCGGACGGTGTGATCCTGGCCACGGCCAGGCTCTGGGCGTGAGCGGGTCGGCTCCCTCCGGAGCGGCTCGGGGAGGGCGCAACCCCCTGTCCTCGCGGGTGTATTGGCCGGCCTTCTCGATAGCAGCTATCGCCGCCGCCCTCATCGGGATCGGGTGGGCCAGTCACTTCGGCGGCGCCAGCTTCGCCGCCTCCATGTCCGGGCTGCGCGTCGTCCTGATCGGCCCGGTAACTCTCCTGATCCTCGGCGTCTTTCTCGTGGCGGAGCGGGTGCGACCCGCGCAACGGCGTCCACTGATCGCCCGCGGTCATCGCCAAGACGTCCTCTTCACGGTCTTGAATGTGTCCCTGGTCGCTCCTCTGGTGACCGCACTGTCGCTCTCCTTTGCCGAGCTGGCCCGCAAGGCTCTGCCCTGGATCGTCCTGCCCAGGGTCGGGGTGCTGCCTCGGTGGGGAGCGATCGCCTTGATCTTCCTGGCCATGGACGGGTGTAACTGGTTCGCTCATCTGGCCAATCACCGGGTCCTCGTCCTCTGGCGGTTCCACGAGCTTCACCACTCCCAGGAAGACATGAGCGTCCTGACCGTCTTCCGCACCCACCCGCTCATTCACGTGTCCTACCTCATCGCACTGGTCCCGGGCACCGTGCTTCTCGCCAACGGTGCGTTGACCACGACCCTCCTGGTCATCTACGCCGCAAGTGTGGCCTTTGCCCACTCGAACACCAACCTGGGTTTCGGTCCACTGGGACGGATATTCGTCAGTCCGAACTACCACCGCATACATCACAAATTGGACGGACCCCAGGACGTCAACCTCGGCTTCGCCCTCACGATCTGGGACCAGGCCTTCCACCGGGCGGTGTTCCCGACACCGGAGACGATCAGAACCGATACGGGACTACCGGGCCGCCCCCTTATCGTCGAACAGGCCGGGGAACGGCCAAGACATATCCTCGTCTTTGTTGCCCAACTCGTCGCCCCGTTCCGGCCCATGAGAGACCTTCCCCCGAATCGCACGGCGACGTCAGGGCCTGCAGAACTCCGCCATCGGATCCCGGCGGACCTCGTGAATCGAGTGGACGCCGAACCGGCCCGCCAGGCCGTGACGGTCTGATGGTGACCGCTACGCGACCGACGCTGAGGGATCGAGCGGGCACATTGGTGGCGGCCGCGCTCAGCACGCGCACCACCGCTCCCCTCCCCACCGACCTGGCCATGGTGGTGGTGCGGACCGTTCTGGCCTGGATCTTCATCTACTACGGGGCGGGCAAGCTCTTCGGGTGGTTCCACGGCCTCGGCATCCACCAGACCGCCATCTACTTTGCCAACACTGCCCACCTTCACCCGGGAGAGTTCTTTGCCGTCCTGGGTGGCCTGATCGAGTTTGGTGGTGGGATTGCGATGGCCCTGGGCCTCGGCTCGCGCCTGGTGGGCCTCGCTCTGTTCGGGGACATGGTCATGGCCATGATCACGGTCTCCTGGGCGAATGGGATCAACTCAGAGAAGCTGCCCGCCGGCTATGAGCTCAACCTCGCCCTCGGGGCTCTCGCCCTGGTCGTCACCCTCTTCGGCGCGGGCCGGTTCAGCATCGACGCCTTGGCCGAGCGTCGCCTGGCCGTCATGAAGTCGCGCTCGACAACGTGATTGGCCCGCCCGGGTCTCTCAAGAACCCACCAGTCCAGGCGCCGGCGCCCTTGTCGTCCCGGGCCCAGCCCATCATCAGGACGGCGGCCAACCTGGTCGGTGCCGGCGGCGCCGCTCTCTTTGTCCGGGCCACCCTCCAGCTCGACCTGCGGACGCACAGCTGGATAGGGGCGGCGTTCCTCCTCGAGCAGACCTGGGTGGTGGTCGCCTACCTCGTCCGGCGCCCGGCGTCAGCGGTGAGCCGGCGGCTGGGTGACTGGCTCCTTGCTTTCGGCGGGACCTTCGGTGGCGTGGCGTTCCGCCCGGATGGCGCTCATCTGCACTGGGGCGTCAGTGTGGGTCTCTGGGTCCAGCTCTTGGGGCTTGGAATATGCGTGGCATCCTTTCTTGCTCTTGGCCGCTCCTTCGGCTTCGCTCCCGCCGACCGCGGACTGGTGATGCGGGGTCCCTACGGCCTTGTCCGCCACCCTGTCTACGCCTCCTACCTGCTGCTCCAGTCCGGGTACCTGCTGCAGAGCCTCTCGTTTAGGAACGCGCTGGTGATGCTGTTCGCCTCCGGTTGCAATGTGGGCCGCGTCAGAGCCGAGGAGCGTCTGCTGGCTTCCAGAGCCCCGTACGGGGCCTACCGCGCCCAGGTCCGCTGGAGGCTGGTCCCTGGCGTCTGGTAGGGCCGGTGGGCTCCTCCCGACTTCCGAGGCTGGAGGACGCCCGGACCGTCGCTCAGCCGGAGGCAACCATCTCATGCCACAGGCCGCCGTTCAGGTTTATGTTGTTCCCGTTGGCCTGGCCGGGAGCGACATCGCCGATGTAGGTATAGAGGGGATGCCCGTTGTACGGGCCTCAAGCGACCCTCCTGGTCTCCTGATCGTGCTCAGCTTGCCCGTGGCGCGAAATGGGAATTACGAAGGGTAGAGCCGGGCCTGGGGCTGCCGGACGCGGCTGCGGGCCATAGCTGCCGCGACTGCCGTGGCGGTCACGGAGACCACGATCAGCGTGATGAGTCCGCTGAGGTCAGTGAGGGTGTCCCAGACCCCGTCGCCGACCGCCAAGAGGTTTCCGGCAATCACGGCAGCAGCGCCGATGGCCGCTGTCGCGCGCCAGCGAGTGGTGAACAGGGCGATGCAGGGCCCGATGACCGACAGATGCCCTTCCCCCATCCACCGGCAGGTGGTGACCCGGAGTGTCCTCTTCCGGTGCGGAGTCCGCTGCGGCGGGGACATGACGCAGCGGGGGCAGCTCAATCCAGCCGGTAGTCCCAGCCCTCCTGCCAGTCGAACTCGGCCACGACGAGCTCCTCAAGTGTCGACCCTCTCGTGAACCGTTCCAGGCCCCATTGGGTGGCCACATGACCCACGACCAAGATGCGCAGGTCGTTCCATCGCAGGGGAAGGTCCTGGAGAAATCGACCTACCCGATCTGTGGCCTGGCGCCAGCTCTCGCCTCCGGGATACGATTCGTCCAGAAACTGCTGGCGGCGTCCATGGACCTCCCTGGCTGGCGAGCCGTTCATGCTGCCGTAGTCGCACTCCCGGAGCCTCCAGTCCTTGAGGACCGGGATGTCCGTACCGCTGAACGCGACTTCGACGGTCTCCACCGCTCGGGCCAGGTCCGAGACGAACACGGCCGCCAACCTGTCGTTCCGGCGGCGCCGACCGAGGCCGAGCGCGTTCTGTATGCCCGTCTCCGACAGTCGGCCGGGGAGCCAGCCGGTGGCGATCCCGGCTTCGTTGTCTTCGGTGGTCGAGTGGGTCTCGAAGACAATCTGAAGGGCCATGCCTTGGTATAGCCGATGGAGCCTCGTGATCGCTGGTAACACGGTCGACAGCCCGAGCGGTGTTCCCGAATAGCGTTCGGTTGCCAGGCTCCTATCGTCATCGAACGCCGGAATGGTGCACATGCCCTAGAAACGTAGGGACTAGCTGCAAGGCGAGAAGGACCGCAGAGATGTACATGCCAAGACTGGCGATCCACGCTGGCTTGACGCCGGTACGACCCACACTGCGGGCGATCAGGTACTTGGCTCCGACGAAGGAGGCAGCCGATACGACGACCAGGCATGCTGTGATGACTGGCGCGACCCACGTCCTCCCCACGAGGGAAGACTAGGTACTTGGCCGCCAAGCGGCACAGATGAGATTCGCGCAGTGATCCTTCCGGGGCACAGGTGTCCACGCCGAGTGCCGGATATCCCGCTCCCTGTCCCCTCCACTCCCTCCGGGGAGGGTGCCCCATATTCCCCGGGCCCTATGGGACCACGACCTGTCCCCGACCGCCCGATGGCGGACGAACCCAGTCAGCGATCAGCGCCCCGAGAGCGCGCTAATGACGGTCCTCGCAGCCGAGGCAGGGTCAGGGCGGATCGGCTCCCCATGGCCGAGGCTCCGCGCCTCGGCAATTGCTCGGGCGATGGTGTCCGGTTCCGCATCCGGTGAGAGGACGAAGCCTCGGCCGATGTGAGAGATCGCGGCAGCGTTCTCAGGCTGCTCGCGGCCCAGGGGCATACAGACCATGGGAACGCCGTAGGCCAGCGCCACCATCACCGTGCCGAGGCCGGCGTGGGTCACCAGGACGGAGGCAGAAGGCAGTACTTCCTGATGAGGGACATATCCGGTCAGGACCACGTTGGCTGGAGGCGAGAGTGCCTCCGGTCTGATGTAGCCAGGCAGGTTCACTAGGCCCCGGACCGACATTCCCCCCAGGGCCAGGAGGATGCGTTGGATGATCTCGGCTTCGTTCTCGACGGTGGCTCCGGTACCCAGTGACACGACCACCAGCGGCTCGGATCCCTCCGGCAACGGCCAGACGGCACCGGGTCCGGTCCTGGGGATAAGCGGGCCGAGGTAGCTGACATTGGCCGGGACCCACCCGGGAGCATCGAGCTCCCGAGGTGCCGTCACCGCCACCAGCACACAAGCGGACAGCAAGTCCCCATAGCCCTGGATGGGACCGAGACCGACCCCGGCGCGAGTCTGATTTAGCGAATCGACCGGTCCAGCCATACCCATAGGGTGAGGGGCAGCGTCAACCAGAAGGGCTTGATAGAGCGTGTGGACCAGGGCCACGGTGGGCTTCCCACTCGCCTCCGCGCCACAGAGGGCCTTAGTCAGCATGTAGTCCACGACCAGGCCATCCGGGCTGTACTCGTCAACGGCCCCCAGGACGTCCTCGGCCCCAGGGAGCCAGCCTGCGGTCTCCCTGAGAATTGTCACCGGCACCGTCTCCAACCGGGCACCCAAGCCGCGGCCACCCAGGACTGCGACTCGGGTCCCCTGGGTCACCATCTCTTCAGCCAGACAGACCAGCGGATTGACGTTGCCGCCGCCGGCCCAACCGACGAACAACACGGACTGTGGCACTTCTCTAGGTTGGCTTAAGTGGAAGGTGCTCCGCTACCGGAAGTCCTCCGAGCCTGGCCCCAATATCGCGGGGCCGCCGGCGCTCACCAGCGCCCAGAATGCCGGTTGGGAGGGCAGCAGATCAAAGCTGGATGTCAAGTGCGTACCGGAGGGCTCGATCGAGCTGGACCTTCTTTTCGAGTCCGAGCCTACCTACGGGTTCGGCCTCCAGGTCGCTCTTCGGCACTGTCACGACGTTGTCGCACGTGATCACGCTTGCTTCTGGCAAGCCTTCGTCTGTGCCGACCTCGACTTCCGAACGAATGTGGCGAATCGTTCGTGTGATGGGTGCGCACGTAAGCGCAAGGAGCACCTCAATGGCAGGGTCCCGGGTCAGGACGCAGACCGGACGGGGCCCGGCCGGAGGCCCGAGATCAGCCCAGATGACGTCGCCCCGGGCTACCACTGTGGAGTGGTGCGGGTGGCCAGACGTCGAGCGGCCATGACGAGTGCTGGGTCTTGGGGCACCCGCCGGTACGCCTCCTGCAGTTCGTGATCTGCATTGGCCAGATCGGCGGCGTCCAGGACGGCCACCGCGCCTCGTCGCAGAAGCTCCGAGCGGCTTGTTCCCTCCGAGGCGGCCAGCTCGTCCAGGCGGCCGACGAGTTGGTCATCCAACTGAACCAGGACCTCCTTGCGGGTCATGACCATATGGTAGACCATATGCACCACACTCGGCTGTCGTCGCTCCGGAGGGTGTCCCGATACGCCGATGTCCTCCGGTGCCCGACCTGGCACAGACCGCGCATGGTGCACCCCGGCGGGGCTGTGGCCCAGCCTGACCGCTCCTCGACTCGCCAGACGAAGGTTCGAAGGACCCGTTGCCGACCAAGCGTGCCTGGCTGTCCGAGCGTCTCGTCGAGTACCGGGACCTCTTGGCCTACCTTCGCGATCATTGATCCCCTCCAGCCTCGAGCTGGCCGGCGCCTTCAACGAGGCGGCGAGGGACTCAGTCCCCTCGGCACCGCCAGCCAGACGCAGGTGGCAGAGGACACCGAGGTCCTGGACGTGATGTCGAACCGGGGCGCCTCTGGGGAGCCCCTCACGGTGGCGGTCGGGCGCGGTGGCTCCGCCGTCACCGGAGTAGGGCTCCAGCTTACGGATGGCTCCTTGGTGACAGGCACGTTCGGCGATGGCCATTTCATCCCCTGGTGGCCTGGAGACGACGGCGTCGAGGCTCTTTCCGTCACCACCAACGCTGGGACGCAGACCGACTCGGTCGACCCGAGCTTTGATCGCTAGTCGAGTCAACGAATGCGCCTGCCGGAACCGCTTAGCTTCGGCTCGCAGTCTTCAACGAATACCGGTGTCGCAAGATATGTCGGCACGAGTCGACTTCCCAGGAGCGACGGTCACTGAAGTGTTCGGACACCGCGGCCCGCCCGACCCGGTCACCACCACCAGTGTGTAGCTGCCGGGGCCAAGCGACAGGGCGTAGCGGCCGGACGAGTCGCTCCTGGTCGATCCCACGGTCGCGCCGGCGGCGTCTCGGGCGTCCAACTCCGCTGACACAGGCTCGGGCGGACAGGGGTGGCCGGCCTGCTCGACGGGACAGGTCGGGCCCGCTGTGACATAGCCGTAGGCCCCGCTCCCCGGGGGCGGCGTCGGAGCCACTGTGGTCGTCGTCGACGTAGGCCGAGGTGCCTGAGAGGTCGGGGTCGGAATGCCGCCGGTCGACGCCGGTGGAGAGGTGACGGCAGTTCCTGAACCTACGGTGGCGGTCCCAACTGTGCCTCCCGTGGCCTCGGAAGTCGATGATGCGCTACCGGGCGGGGTGCCCGCCCCGGTCCCAGGATTGGAAGTGGGCTTGGACGCAGTGGTATCCGTCCCGCCGGTCAGACCCCGCCCGCCAGCGGAAAGAGACCTCGAGTTCCCGCAGGACGTCACTCCGAGGGCGAGTCCGGCCGTGATGACTCCAACTGCCGCTCGGATCCACCAGGTCGGATATGCCACCACCACCAATACTCCCGCGTCCGGTCGGAGGCTGCTTGCCAACCGGGTCAACCACGGGCGTGGTCCGCTTCGGACCTCCCCAACAACCCGGAGCCGTTGTCCAGCTCACCTCGCTCCTACCCTCGGCCGGCCACCCGCAGATTGGTTCAGGTAGGGCCGAGATCGCCCCGACGTTTCTTGGCCAGCATCTCCTCGTCCAAGGCGAGGCCCTGATGGTGGAAATCCACTGGCCGGGCGGGCTGGGCGTCCTTAGCGTGGAGGCCATGGCCCGCCGCCCGGCGCCTCGTGACTACCACGGCTGGGTTTCCCAGCTGGGACACTCTTCACGCCGCCAGGAGGCCAAGCTTGTTTTGCTGGGCTCCGGACATGACGCCTTGCCGGCCATTCGCCGGGGGCTGAGCCACACCGATCCCATGGTTCGCCGCCAGTGCGTCAATCTTCTCGACCACCTGGTCGACGACGACTCCGTCCCGGACCTCGTGGCTGCCGTCGAGGATCCCGATACACAGGTCGCGGCCCGGGCGCTGCACGCCCTGGCCTGTGACCGTTGCAAGGAGGGGGCTTGCCGACCGGGGGAGGACTTGTGGGTGCCCCGGGCCCTGGCCCTGCTCTACGCGGACGATGCGGACCTCCGGGCCGCTGCCATCGACGCCCTCGGGAGGGTGGTGGACCGCCGCCGGGTCGCGGCTGAAGCCCTTGGCCGTGTTGCGTTAGGGGATCCGGTCAAGGGCCTGCGGGGCCGGGCCCGTCGTTTTGTCCCTGCTTCAGCGAGCCAAGGCTGTCCGGCTGGTCGTGATCGATCGGTCCTGACTCGGGATTCTGATCGCGGATAGACCTAGCCCAATATCTCGGGATGCCACTGCCCGGGACGTGTCACCCAATCGCCGGGGGCACTCCGGGGTTCTGGACTCCTGCCCTCGGCTCTGGTACCCCGAAAATCACGAGCCGATGCCAAAATGGCCGCCTACCGTGCCGGCCGTGGAGGTGACGTTCAGGAAGGCAGTCGGCCCCAGGGACTATCCGCCTTGGGTGGCCCGCCGCCACAAGTCACGCATTGTCGGCTCAGGACAGGGTTCGGACCCTCGCCATCTGCCCCAAGACATAGTCACCTTCGTGGTGGAGCGCGAGCTGGGAATCAAGGACGGCTTCTTCGCCACCGTAGCCGCCGGGGGAACCTTCCGCTCTATGAGCAAGAAGCGGACCCGGGACGGCAAGGACGCCATTGCCAACGACCGGAGCGGCCTGGGTCGTGCCGAGCACATCGTGAACCGCGTCTGGTCGGACTGGAAAGCCGGAGTGCCCACGCCCTGTTGCGCCATCCTCACGGAAATGGAGGAGAGGTGGATGGCCCTGCCACCGGGCGGGGAGCTGAGCTTGGTCTGGCTGACGGTGGCTGGTCGCCGGGCCAAAGTCACTTCTGGCGCCAATCGTGCCGGGCGCCGGACATGACCGGAACTGCCGAGCCCGCTCCCCTCTACCACCTTGCCCTGGCGGCGGAGTGGCGGGCCGCGCTTGGTCAAGGTAGGAACTATGAGCGATCGACCCTCGGGCGGTCCTTGGTGGAGCAGGGCTTCATCCACTGCTCCTTCGCTCACCAGGTCCAAGTCGTAGCGGACTTCATCTACCGGGACCGGAGCGACGTCGTCCTCCTCAGGATCGACCCCAGCAAACTGAGTGCCAAGGTCGTGGTCGAGAACCTCGATGGCGGCGACGAACTGTTCCCTCACATCTACGGACCTCTGCCGCTCGCGGCAGTCCTCAGTGCCAGCCCGGTCACCACCGGCGCCGACGGCTGCCTGGCGCTGCCCGACCGGTGGGGACTCCAGGGCACTCTGCCTCGCCCAGAGTCCCCAGGATGAGCGTCCCCGATCCACACCCGGTTACCTCCTCATGGAGTGGCCCCGTCCGCCGGCAGGGGGGCGGACGCACCAGCTCCCTGGGTTCGATGGAGGCAATTCCGTTGGTCTCCTCTGGACGCACAGGTACGGTGCCACCTGGACAAGGGGGCCGTCATGCCCATTCCAGACGCGTCGGACGGTCCGGTGACGCCTGACGGGACCGTTTTCGCCCTGTTCAAGCAGCTTCACCGGCAGCTTCGCGACCAGCTGTCCGATCTTGATGATGAGGCGGTGCAGTGGGTACCTGAGCGCCTCGATGGCTCGGCCTCCCTGCCGACGCTGCCAACCGATGAACGGCGCCCGGGTATGACATGGCTAATCGGCAACTACGGCCATGCCCGTGAACACGTGGGCCAGGTGCAGCTCACCAGGCAGCTATTCCTGGCCGAGAGGGGAAGTCGCCGGCCATAGGCCCCTTCTTGGAGGATCACCAGATAGCCGGTTTGGGCCGTTCTCGTCGGTTGGTCTGGAGATCCATCGACCTCTTGTTGACCCGGACGAATGGCCACAGAAGTGGGTGCACCGGCACCGCTCTGGCATGCAGAGTATAGGAGTGGCCAGCTCGCCTTCTCCAGCTCTGCCTCCTACGACGGCCGAGGTGGTCGCGGCTCGGCCGTCGGCAGAGAGACCCTCACGGTGGTGCCGTGATCCGGGAAGCTCTGGACATCGACAGCGCCGTGGTTGGCGTCTAGAAGGCGCTTGGTCACGGCCAGACCAAGGCCGATACCTCGAGACTTGGTGGTGAAGAAGGGCTCGAAGGCCTTGGTGCGCGTTTCCTGAGTCATTCCAGCGCCGTCGTCGGCCACGGTGATGTTCACCTGGTCGTCAGCCCCCTCGACCGTCAGATGGACCGTCCCACCGCCGGACGGAAGGGCGTCATAGGCGTTGCTCATCAGGTTGAGGAGAATCTGTCTGACCTGGTCACGGTCACAGGAGGCGAGCCGCGGTGGGTCAGGGGCGTGCCACACGACCTTGACCTCGGCTGGGGGAGGGCTCGCTTCCAGGACCTCGTCCAGCAGCTCACCAATGTCGACCGAAGTGGGAAGCGGGGGTCGTTCTCTCGACCAGTCAACCAAGTCGGCCACGATCAGCGTGGCCGTGGCCAGCTCACGGTTGGCGGTGGTCACCTGACGGGCTATGCGGTCATCGGTGATGCCCTCCCTGTTGAGGCGTTCGCTGATCAGGTAGAGGCTGTTGGAGATAACCGCGATCGGGTTGCGCAGCTCGTGTCCGACGCTGGCGGCCAGGAGACCCACGGCGGCGAGCCGTTCAGATCGAACCAGTTGCTCATGGGATTGTTCCAACTCGGCTGAGCGCTGATCGACCAGGGTCAAGGCGTAGTCCCGGCGCCGGGCCAAAACCTCGAGCACTGCGGCAGCCAACACGGCCGACACCACCCCGCCGGTCAGAAGCAGCCACGGTACGGCCGCCGGAAAGGAGCCGGCCAGCGGGCGGGTTGCCTGGGCCACCAGGGTCCACTGGCCGGCACCGACCGGTAGGTGAAGCGCGTATCGAGGTCCGATGGCACGTCCGGCTCCAGTGGCGACCACCAGCATGCGGCTGGACTGGCTGTCGTTGGCGTAGAGAGCCACCTGGAGGTCATTGATAGTTGCACTCAAGGGGGAGAGCACAGGGTCCGTGGGGTCGATGGCGTCCTCCTGGTAGACCACCAGACCGCCTTGGTCCGGGGGAAGAGCCAGAGCGAAACCGATCCGTCTTCTGTACCCGTCGTGCAATACCGCCGTGACCATGTCCGGCTCGGTGAAGGCGCTCCGGAGCAGGGCCAGGCGCTCGGCGCTCCAGGTCCCGCCGAGGGATGAAGAGTCGCCTGCCTCAACCTGGAGGGAATAACCCCGGTCCGACCGGGAGACTAGGGCCACCGTGCGGACCAACCCTGTGACCAGGGGCGTGGCCGCGGCCAGGAAGGCCGTGGACGCTTGGGGAAGGGGCGCCAACGTGCCCAGCGAGTGCAGGCTGGCGTCGATGGATGTGACCGAACTGCTGAGCTGAGCCCCGACCTCGACGGAGCGCTCCGCGAGCAGCCGCTGCTCCTCCTGGCTGACCACGCGCCTGGCCAGGGCGAAGGTCGATCCGGCCACCAGGGCGAAGGCGATGAACACCGCGATGGCAGCCCCTCCAGGTCGTGCGCTCATCGGGTGGGGGCTCGGTAGAGGGTTCCGCAAAACGGCTGGGCTCCCGCGGGCGTGAAGCCACCGGCATGAATCTCCAGTTCCCAGTAGCACAGTGGCATCTGCCCGAACACCGCCGAAAAGTTGGTGGGCGGAAGGAGGCCGTTGGCCGTGTAGTCCCTCACCTTCCGCAGGTTGGCGATGAAGGCCCCTCGGGTCGGGCAGGCTCCCCCCGCCGCCTCGAGGCCCCGGATGAAGACATCGGCGGAGAGCCATCCGACCATGGCCAATTGCCCCGGGAACACGGAAGGCGCCACCGCGGCCAATTCCGCCTCGAACTCCCTGTGGGCGGGGACGGGTAGCTCGAAGGGCCGCCAGTCCAGAGCAACGTAGGCGCCTGCCAAGATGGCGCCGTCGGCGGCCGCCAAACGGGAGTCGTAGCCGGCGGGCAGCATGCCGAGCTTGAAGTGGAGGCCTATAGCCGTCGCTGCCTTGTACACGTCGATATTGCTGAAGGTGTCCAGGGCCGTCACCAGCGTGTCCACACCGCCCCGGCGCATGGCCTGGGCATCGAAGGAGTAATCGGTCTGGCCCAGCGACTCATCGAGGTTCTGGTAAGCCAGGGTGAGTCCGAATGCGGGCAGGGTCTCGATGATCTGCCGGGCAAAGTTCACGCTGGCGGTGGCTCCGCCCGCCAGCACCGCCACTCGTTGCCCGTGCCGGGCCTTGATGAAGGCGGCCACGGTGGTGGTCGGCTGGCCCAGAAGATCGGGCGAGGTGCTGTATCGGTAGCCAAACATATTTGGGTACCGGCCCCAAGCCGACGTGATTCCCCAGCCTGTGACCGGGACGCCGAGTTGGTGGAGATAGGCGCCGCTGCCGTCACTATTGGTGGTGGCTTCGATTATCCCGAATACGTGCTCGGTGGAGGTCAGGTGCTGAGCGGCGGAAAGGTTCTCGAGCTCACCGTCACCGTCATCGGCCGAGACCAGCTGAAGCGTCCGGCCGGACACCCCTCCGCGGTCGTTCTGGGCCCGGAAACGGGCCAGGATTCCACTACCTACGGCCGAGAAAAAGGGCCCCTGGGGGCCTGTCGTGGGGAAAATCGCTCCGACCTTGATGGCGGTTCTCGTTATCCCAGTTATGCCCTGGACGCAGCCCGAACTGGTTCCGGCGGCGCCGGCCGAAGGGGGGTGGCCGGCACAGCCGCTCAGCAGAGCGGCGCCGAGGGCTACCAGGCCGAGTACGGCGCCGGTCGGGCGGAAGGTACTCAGCTGTCCCTTGTCAGCCCGTCGGCGAAGCTTCATTGTCGACAACAGGGAGTCCTGCCAGGGTTTGCTGCCACATTGAAGCATCATCAGGACGACGGGGTTCCGTCAATGGCCCGGATTAGTCAGCTCGCCCCCGCCAGACGGGCCAACCCGTGCCATTACCGCAGCCGTGCGGGGCCACGGCGGAGGCTGACTAGGGTGACCGGTTCAGCGAGGGGTGAGGCAATGGACTTCAAGAATCTGTTCTCCATCGAAGGAAAAGTGGCCCTGGTCACTGGGGGATCCCGGGGGATCGGGGAGATGATCGCCGCCGGATTCCTGGCCAACGGGGCCAAGGTGTACATCAGCTCGCGCAAGGCCGACGTCTGCGACGCCACGGCCAAGCGGCTGGCCGAGGAGTACGGCGGGACATGCCTGTCGCTGCCGGCCAACCTGGCCGAGTTGGACGGGATCGACGGCATAACGACCGAGCTGAAGAGCCGCGAGGAGAAGCTCCACATTCTGGTCAACAACGCCGGCGTGTCGTGGGGAGCTCCGTTGGATGAGTTCCCCGAGAACGGCTGGGACAAGGTGATGGACACCAATGTCAAGGGCGTCTTTTTCCTGACCCAGCGCCTGCTTCCATTGCTCGAAGCCGCCGCCACCGCCGAGGACCCGGCCCGGGTCATCAACATCGGGTCGGTGGACGGCATCAAGACCCCCGTCTTCGACAACTTCTCCTACGGGCCCTCCAAGGCGGCCGTGCACGCCCTCACCCGGCAGCTGGCCGCCCATCTGACCAAGCGGAACATCATCGTCAACGCAATAGCCCCCGGCCCGTTCCCGACCTGGATGCTCAGCACGGGTGTGGGAACGGGAGGCGACGTGGAGGGCACCGACTGGAGCCTGGTGGGCCGGGGCAACCCCCGGGGACGGGTGGGTACGCCCGAGGACATAGCCGGATTGGCCATCTTCCTCAGCTCCCGGGCGGGTGCCTATACCGTCGGGGAGGTCATCACCTGCGACGGCGGGTCGGTCGTGGCCCGCTGAGGATCAGGTGAAGGCCCGGTAGCGTTTCTGTCCCGTGTCCGACCCATCGCCCCCGTCCGACTTCTATGACCTGGTCCACCGACGCCGGGACGTGCGGGGTCAGTTCACCGGCCAGGAAGTGAGTGACGAGACCTTGGATCGGCTCCTGGGCGCGGCCCATGCCGCCCCCAGCGTCGGACTGTCCCAGCCCTGGGACTTCATAGTCATCCGGGACCGGGATACCCGGGCGGTCTTCAAGGACCACGTCGCCTCCGAACGGGACATCTTCATGGCCGAGCTGGCCGGGGAGCGTAAGGACCTCTTTGCCGGGATCAAGATCGAGGGGATCGAGGAGGCCAGCCTCGGCCTGGTGGTGACGTACGACTCGAGCCGGGGGGCGCCACACGTGCTCGGCCGCCACGCCATCGCCGAGGCGGGGCTGTATTCGGTCTGCCTGGCCATCGAGAACCTGTGGCTGGCCGCCACCGCCGACGGCCTGGGGGTCGGCTGGGTCTCCTTCTACCGGGAGGACTTCCTCCGCCAGCTGCTCGGCATACCTGCGGCCATCAGACCGGTGGCATGGCTCTGTATAGGTCCGGTGACCCATCTCGAACCCGTGCCCGACCTTGAAGCCCGCCGCTGGGCCGAGCGCCGTCCTCTGACCGACGTGGTGCGCAGGGAGCACTGGTAGGAAGCCGGCCCGAACCCTCGGACGGACCGGCTCACTCGGACGGACCGATCCGGGCATGGGCCTTCATGTTCAAGATCGCCTCCGCGCCGTGTCAGGCAGGAGTTGATCACGGCGCAGGCCGCCGAGTCCCGCTAAGCCGGGAAATTCCTGGTGATAGACAGGATTTCACCTGTCAGCGCAACGATTTGGACGTGAAAGTGAACATTCGGGCGAGCGAGGGTGCAGGTCGGGCCCGCCGAGGAAGTCGGCCCGGACGCCAGGTGCGACCCATCGAGGGAATCACCTACCCGCCTGAACTGCCCGTCTCCGAGCGGCGGGATGAGATCCGCGAGCTGATCCGGGCCCATCAGGTCGTAATCGTCTCAGGCGAGACCGGGTCAGGTAAGACCACCCAGCTGCCCAAGATCTGCCTGGAACTGGGACGCGGGATGGACGGCATGATCGGTCACACCCAGCCGCGGCGCATCGCGGCCCGGGCCGTAGCCGAGCGGCTGGCGGAGGAGCTGCGGGTTACCCTCGGCGCTCAGGTCGGCTACGCCATCCGATTCAGCGATCAGGTCGGTCCGGAGACCCTGGTCAAGGTCATGACCGACGGGATTCTCCTGGCTGAGCTCCAACGGGATCGCGAACTGCGCCGCTATGACACCCTCATCGTCGACGAGGCCCATGAGCGCAGCCTCAACATCGACTTCATCCTCGGGTATCTCAAGTCCCTGCTGCCCAGGCGCCCGGACCTCAAGCTGATCGTGACCTCGGCCACCATTGACACCGAACGCTTCTCGGCCCACTTCGGCGGCTCGCCGGTGGTGGAGGTAACTGGGCGCACCTATCCGGTGGAGGTCCGGTACCGGCCGTTGGCGGACGAGGATTCCGAGGCCGGCCGGGATCAGGTGCAGGCCGTCTGTGACGAGGTGATCGAGCTGGGCCGGGAAGGCCCCGGTGACATCCTCGTCTTCCTCAGTGGGGAACGGGAGATCCGCGACACGGCCGAGGCCCTGAGACGACTGGACCTGGACAGCACCGAGATCCTGCCTCTCTATGCCCGTCTGTCGACCGCCGAACAGCACCGGGTCTTCCGCTCCCATCCCGGCCGGCGGGTCGTGCTCTCTACCAATGTGGCCGAGACGTCCCTCACCGTTCCCGGTATCCGCTATGTGATTGACACCGGGGTGGCGCGGATCTCCCGCTACAACCGCCGCACCAAGGTTCAGCGCCTCCCGATCGAACCGGTTTCGCAGGCCTCGGCCAATCAGCGCTCGGGACGCTGTGGCCGTCTGGGACCGGGCATATGCGTCCGGCTCTACTCCGAGGAGGACTTCGAGGCCCGTCCGGCGTTCACCGATCCGGAGATATTACGTACCAACCTGGCCGCGGTAATCCTCCAGATGGCGGCCATCGGGCTCGGGGACGTGGCCGGATTTCCCTTCGTCGATCCGCCGGATGCCCGCAACATCCGGGACGGCGTCGATCTCCTCGAGGAGCTGGGGGCCCTCCGGGAGAACCAGAACGACTCCGGCCGACTACTCACCCCGATCGGGCGCCAGCTGGCCCGTCTGCCGGTCGATCCGCGGCTGGGGCGGATGGTGCTGGAGGCGGAGCGGAACGACTGCATCCGGGAAGTGGTGATCATTGCCGCCGCCCTGTCCATCCAGGATCCCCGGGAGCGACCGGCGGACAAACGACAGGCGGCCGATGAGTTCCACGCCCGTTTCCGTCATCCCGGCTCGGACTTTCTCGCCTTTCTCGACCTCTGGAACTATCTCGGGGAGACACAGGAGAGGCTGTCGTCCTCACAGTTCCGCCGCCTGTGCCGCCACGAGTTCCTGAGTTACCAACGGGTCCGGGAATGGCAGGACGTCGTCAGCCAGCTGCGCCAGATCTGTCGGGAGCTGGGGTTGCGGCCCAACTCCGTGCCGGCGTCACCGGACGTCATCCACCGGACACTGCTGGCAGGCCTGCTCACCCATGTGGGCATGTGGGACCCTCAACGCCGGGACTATCTGGGGGTCCGGAACGCCCACTGGGCCGTGGCGCCCGGCTCCGCCCTGCACCGGGGGTCCACCCGCTGGGTCATGGCCGGCGAGCTGGTGGAAACCTCCCGAATGTGGGCCCGGTCGGCCGCCGGCATCCGTCCGGAGTGGATTGAGCCCCTGGCCGGCCATCTGGTCAAGCGCAGCTACGAGGAGCCGTTTTGGGATGCCCGCCGGGCGGCGGCCGCGGTTGAGGAGCGGGTGACTCTGTACGGGATCCCGATCGTGACCGGACGACGGATCTCCTTCTCCCGCGTCGACCCGGCCGGGGCCCGGGACATGTTCATCCAGCACGCCCTGATCGAGGGGGATTGGCATCGTCGCTACGACTTCATGGAGCACAACGCCACCGTCACGGCCGAGGCCCGCCGGCTGGAGGAGAAGTCGCGCCGAGGCGACCTCATGGCCGGAGAGGATGTGCTCTTCGACTTCTTCGATGGCCATCTGCCGACCTCGGTCGCTTCCGGTGACGCCTTCGACCGATGGTGGCGGAAGCAGGATGATCAGCACCGGCTCGACTTTGGTCTGGCCCTGTTGGTGGGCGACGCCGATGCCATCGATCCGGCCGCCTACCCCGACCTCTGGCGCCAGGGCGCGCTGTCCCTGGCCCTCAGCTACAAGTTCGATCCACTGTCCGAAGATGACGGGGTAAGCGTCCATCTCCCGGTGCCGGTGCTGGAGCAGGTGGGTGGCGAGGGGTTCGACTGGCATATCCCGGCCTTCCGGGAGGAACTGGTCACCGCTCTCATCCGTTCGCTGCCGAAGGCGCTCCGGCGTCACTTCGTTCCTGCGCCCGACCACGCCCGGGCCTTTCTGGCCGAAGCCCGTCCCCAGGACGGCCCCCTCCTGGCCGTCCTGTCGCGCGCCCTGAGCCGGGAGTCCGGAGTGGCTGTTCCATCCGACAGCTGGGACCTGGCCCAGCTTCCCGGCTACCTGAGGATGAACTTCGTGGTGGAGGATCCGGGCGGGGGCGTCCTGGGCGCCGGACCGGATCTGGAGGAACTGAAGCTGCGTCTGGCCCGACGGGCCCGGGCTGAAATGGCGGCCGTCTTCTCCGCCCTGGAGGTCCGGGGAGTGACCGGCTTCGAGTGGCAGGAGCTGCCGGTCGAGGTGAGCGCCAACTGGAGGGGCCAGACGATCCTGGGCTACCCGGCCCTGGTCGACCGGGGTGAGCATGTCGACCTTCGGGTCTATTCCAACCCTGAGGCGGCCAACTCCGCCATGTGGGGCGGGACGCGACGCCTGCTCCTCCTGAACAGCCCGGGGGTGATCAGGGCGCTGCGGAGTCTGACCAACCGGACCAAGCTGGCCATCTCCCGGTCGAGCTACGCCTCGGTGGCCGACCTGCTGGCTGACTGCACTATGGCGGCGGCCGATGCCCTGCTCGGGGAGTTGGGCGGACCGGTGCGCTCGGGCCCGGCCTTCGAAGCTCTGCTGAACGGCGTCCGAGCCGCCCTCCCGGCCCGGGTGTTGGCAACGGTGGCCGAGGTCGGCGAGGTCCTGGCCGATGCCGCCCGGGTCAAGGCCCGACTGGATTCGGTCCGGGCCTCGACCCTGATGCGCTCAGTGGCCGACATGGTGGCCCAGGTTGACCGGCTCACCGCCTCTGGCTTCGTAGTGGAAGCAGGCGCCGCTCGCCTGGCCGATCTCCGTCGGTACCTGAGGGCGGTGGAGGTGAGGGTGGAGAAGGCGTCGAGCAGCCCCGAGCGGGACCAGGAATGGATGCAGAGGGTCCACCAGATCGAGGACGAGTGGGCCGGGGTCCTGGAGCGACGTCCCGTCCTGGCCCGGACGCCCCAGTCAGGCGAGATTCGCTGGATGATCGAGGACCTGAGGGTGAGCCTGTTCGCCCAGACCCTGGGTTCGCCCCGCGGTGTCAGCGAGGTGCGCATCCGGCGCGCCATAGCCGAACTCTCCTTGGCCGCATAGGTTGCGGGCTGGTTCGAACCCGGGAGGGGCAATTGAGATCGATCGACGCGCTGGATCCTGAGTCGGGCGTCCGCTTGGCCGGGGTTCTGGACGCCGAGCCCACCGGGGCCGGGTTCCGCCTCCGGCGGCTGCCGGAGTGGACCCGCCGGCAGCTTCTCGATCCGGCCCTGGCCTTCGTGTGCTCCATGCCCTCCGGGGCCCGGCTGGAGATGACGACCGACTCCACGGTGATAGAGGTGGACGCCCTTCTGACCATGTTGCAGGTGGGGGACCAAGCCCTGCGACCGGCGGCCTTCGACCTGGTGGTGGACGGCGAGGTGATGGGCAGCGCCCGGTTCCTGGAGGGGCGCATCCTGCGGATGGATCCCGTAACCCAGGCCGTTTCGGTGGACAGAGGCCCGGCCGTCACGATTCGTTTCGACGGGCTACCGGCCGGCGCCAAACACGTGGAGCTGTGGCTGGCCCAAGGGGCCTCGTTCGAGCTGAGGGGCATGCGGGTGGATGACGCCGCCCTGGTCGGGCCACCCCCGCCGGCCACCGGGCCCCGCTGGGTGCATTACGGGAGCTCGATCAGCCACTGTGTCGAGGCCGGCCGACCAACCGGTACCTGGCCGGCCGTGGCCGCCCGGCGGGCCGGGGCCGACCTGACCAGCCTCGGTCTGGCCGGGCAGTGCCAACTCGACCAGTGGGTGGCCCGGACCATCCGGGACCTCGAGGTCGATCTCATCAGCCTCAAGCTCGGCATCAATGTCATCAACGGGGACACCATGAGGGAGCGGACCTTTCTGTCCGCCGTGCAAGGCTTTCTGGATACGGTGCGGGACGGGCATCCTGAGGTGCCTCTGCTGGTGATAACGCCCATCGTCTGCCCGGTGGCCGAGGACCATCCCGGCCCCACCCTGCAGGGGCCGGACGGGAAGGTCTTCGTCCGCCCCCGCCCCCCCGAACTATCACTCGGCGCCCTCAGTCTGGGTCGGATCCGCCAGCTGCTGACTGATGTCGTGCACCGCCGGCAGCAGGACGGAGACGCCGAGTTGCACCTGCTGGATGGACTCAGCCTGTTCGGACCCGGGGACACCGCCGACCTACCCGACGGCCTACACCCCAACGCAGCTGGTTATCAGCGCATGGGCGAACGGTTCCACGCTCTGGCCTTCGGGGCGGGGGGCCCTTTCCACCGGGCGGCCTGATCCCCCCCAGAGGCTCAGCCCCGGTCGGTCCGGGCCGTCCTCTTCCGGGCGGGAACCGAGCGCGAGGCCGCTCCGGCATCGGTGGCCTTGGCGGCCCGCTTGACCGTTCCCGTCCGCTTGGTTGCGGCGGAGGTCCGTTTGGCCGCGCTGGCCGGCTTAACCGGGGTCTTGCGGGCCGGCGCCTTGGTGGCCTTGCGCGCCAGCTTCCGCACCGCAGTTCCGGTCAGGGAGCCGGAGCGGGTCACCGCCGCCTCGTTGTCACCCAGGTAGGACGCCACCACCTGCGGGTGGCGTATGACGTCACTGGGGCGGCCCTCGGTGATCACCGTGCCGAGCTCCAGGGCGATCATCTTGTCCGAGACGGCTGTTACCAGGGGCATGTCGTGCTCGATGATGAGCAGGCTGCAGCCGGTTTCCTCCTGAATTCGTACCAGGAGGGGTCCGAGGGCTTCGGTCTCCCGTTGGGCGATGCCGGAACTGGGCTCATCCAGAATCAGGACTGAGGGACGGTGGGCTATGGACATGGCCAGATCGACAATCCGTCGGCTACCGGTCGAGAGCTCTCCGACGAACTTGTTCCGGAAGGCCTCCAGGCCCAGCAGCGCCGTCAGCTCCTCGACCTTGTCCTTGATGAGATCTTCCTCCTCGGCCACGGCCGGCAGGCAGAGGGCCGAGGCGAGCGGGTCCCGGAACTCCAGATGCCGCTCGAGAGCCACGCTGATGCACTCGTCCACCGTGAGGGATGGGAACAAACGGGCGTCCTGGAAGCTGCGACCCAGGCCGGCCCAGCTCCGGCGGTCGGCTGACCACGAGGTCACGTCCCTGGCTTGGAGGGTGATGGTGCCCGAGTCGGGGATGAGGAAGCCGGAGATCAGATCGAAGATGGTCGTCTTCCCCGCCCCGTTGGGACCGATAAGGCCGAGGATCTCGCCGCGGTGCAGGCTGAAGCTGACCGAGTTGACGGCGGCTATGCCGCCGAAATGCTTGGAGACATTGGTCAGCTCGAGCAGGGTGGGGCGTTGTTCGATCTGTTCCAGCGGCGTAGTGCGGGCCACGGCCACTCCGCTGCGGGCGACGGGGGCGTTACCGCCCGCCTGGCCGGCCTTGGAGCCCTCCAGGAAGACCGAGCGCAGGATATCCTCCCGACCCAGCAGATCGGCTGTCGGACCCGAGAAGCGCACCTCTCCCTTCTCCATGAACACGGCCCGGTCAGCCAGGGTCAGAGCGACGTTGACGGATTGCTCGACTATGACGATGGTGGTCCCGGCGGCATGGATGGCCCGTACGATCTCGATCAGGCGCCCGACGATGGTGGGGGCCAGGCCGAGGCTGAGCTCATCGATGAGCAGCAGGCGGGGCTTGGAGATGAAGGCCATGCCCAGGCCGAGCATCTGCTGCTCGCCCCCGGACAGGTTGCCCGCCAGCTGGTCCCATCGATCCCGCAGTACGGGGAAGTACTCGAGGACCTGCTCGGTGGCCGCTTTCACATGGGCCGGGTCCCGTCGCTTGTACGACCAGCCCGCCAGCCGGAGGCACTCGGCCACGGTCAGGGTGGGAAAGACACTGCGGCCTCCGGGCATCTGGACGATCCCGGCTGCCACCGCCTTGCGGGGATCGGCATAGGTGACGTCGGCGCCGTCGAAGAAGATGGCTCCGGCGCTGGCCTGGATCAGCCCGGAGATGGCCTTGAGGAGAGTCGACTTACCTGCCCCGTTGGTGCCCAGCAGGGCGACTATCTCCCCTTCCCGCACCTCGAGATCCACTCCGAAGAGAACCTGCACCGAGTCATAGGCGACATCGATGCCGGTACAGAGAAGCAGTGAACGGTCTCCCGCCTCCAACCTCTGGCGCCGCAGTTCGGCACCAACCCCCAGTAGCCGGAAGGCGTTGGACACGTCGTTGGCGGTGAAGCGGGCCGAGGAGTAGACGATGGCCGAGGCGATGAGCCAGAAGGGGACCAGCACGCCGATACCGGCCCGGATGCCGTCCCGGTCGGAGACAGAGGACAGCCCGGTGAAGAAGAAGAGGAAAACCACTCCGATGACCAGGAACAGGGCGCCGAAGCTGAAGCCGAGGGTCCGCACCCGGGCCGGTATGACCAGCGAGAGCACGGCGTAGTAGGAGGGGTAGAAGGTGCCGATGGCGAAGCTGGTGATCATCCCCAACAGCACCGTGAGCCAGAGGGCGGGGCTAAGGGCCACCAGCAGCAGGCCAACGCCGGTGGCGGCCAGGGCGTAGGAGGCCCGGCGCACCGGCTCACCCATGCTCTTGGAGAACCACTTGGAAGCCCAGCGCCCGCCCATCAGCACCCCGACGAAGGTGGCGGCGGCATCGGCGCTGCCGATCACGCCCCGGCCGAAGGGGGCGACGTGGAAGGCACGCTGCAGGAAAAGGGGCAGGTAGGCGGCCAAGGGCACCACGCCGGCGCCGAGAAAGGCGGTGCCGATGAACTGGCGCTTGAGGGTGGGCACATTCCAGAGGATGCGGGCCGCCTCCCGGAAGGGCACCGGGTCTTCGGCCTTGACCTCATCGGCGGCATCGGCATTGTCCGTCTGGCCCCGGATGGGCTCAGGCAGTCGGGCGGCAAAAATGACCGTGATGACGATCGGGATGATGAGGACGTAGAAGGCGCCCCGCCAGCCGAAGAGAGTGGCCATGACCCCGGCCACGATGTTGCCGAAGATGGCACCGACGTAGACGGCGTTGGCGTGGGTGGCGTAGACGGGAGCCCGGCGGTCGGGCGGGTAATAGTCCGACAGCAGGGAGTTGTGAATGGGGCCGTTGGCGATGAGGCCGAGGCCGTTGCCCAGACGGACGACGGTGAGCAGGGCGACGGTGCCGACTACACCGGTCAGAAAGGAGAAGAGTCCGGCCAGGATCCCCGAGATGATGACGAGGGGCACGCGCCGGATGCGGTCGGCCAGGTAGCCGACCGGTATGGCGGCCAGGATGAGGAGAGAAGTGTTGGCCGTGATGAGGGCCACGAACTTCTGATCGGTGAGGTGGAAGCTGTGCTCGATGTTGGGGGCCAGGACGCCGAAGGCGGCGGTATCGAACTCATCGAAGAAGTACAGAAGGGACAGGATGAGCAGGGCGAAGATGGCCGCTCCACCGGTGTCCCGGTAGAACTTGTTCCGCAGGATCCTGAGCGGGTTCATACCCCCACCACCTCCTCTTCCCCGATCACGGCCAATCGCTCGGCTCCTTCCGACACATTCACGGCCGCGATCAGGAAGTCCCGATCCTCCTCAGGCTCGTCCTGAGCCCGCTGGTCGGCCACCAGGCTGGCCACGATGATTCCCCGCCGGGTGGCGACTTGGCGGAGCATGCCATCTCTGATTCCGTAAAAGATCTGAGCCAGTCCTCCGGGGAAGAACAAGAGCAGGAGCAAGGCGCCAAGGCCACTGGCCAGGAGCTGGAAGGCTGGGCTCAGGTCGCTGTACTGGAGGATGCCGTAGAAGGCGGTCCCAAGCAGGGCGCCGGGCAGGGAGGTGACTCCGCCAATTACCACGATGATGAGCAGGGTCAGACTCAATTCGGGTGGGAACGATTCGGTGGGCGTCGATCCCTGGTAGTAAGCGAACATGGCCCCGGCTACGGCCGCCCAGAACCCGGAGATGGCAAAGGCCCACAGCTTGGCCTTGGAGGGGGAGACCCCGAAGGCCTGAGCCCCCTTCTGGTTGTCGCGCAGACCGACCAGGACCCGCCCGAATCGGCTCCGCCTCAGTCCCCGGGCCGAGATCACGGCCAGGGCCAGAACCACCAGGCAGGCGTAGTAAAAGGTCCGGTCTCCTACCAGGCTGTAGACCCCGTACAGGATGGGCCGGTTGATGCTCTGGGTTTCGGGTGCGAGTAATGAGCTGAAGTAGCTGGGAGACAAGAAGTAGTCCTGCATGGTGATGGCGAAGCCCAGGGTGGTGACGGCCAGGTACAGACCGCGAATCCGCAGGGCAGGCAGGCCGATGACCACCGCCACCAGGGCACCCGCCACTCCGGAGATGACCAGAGTCACGAAGAAGTCCATGTTGTGACGGGCGGCCAGGTTTCCGGCCAACCCTGCGCCTACCGCGGCCAGACCCCACTGACCGAGAGAAATCTGCCCCGCCCATCCGGTGAGGATGACCAAGGAGACGGCCACGATCCCGTAGATGACCACGGCCGAGGACAGGATCTGCTGGGTGGAGGAAAGCAGGTTGTAGCCGAAGACGAGGAGAAGCAGGGTGGCCAGACCCAGCCCGAACCGGCCCCATTGCACCTCGGGCAGGTTCTTGAGCTCAGGGGGGATGGGCCGGAATTCCTGGCTGTTGGACCAGGTGGACAGGCCGGTGTCTTCACCTCTTGACAGCTGGCGGCGCTGCACGAGCATGAAGGCCAGGATGATGGGCAGGATGACGGCGGCCGAAACGGTCGGGTCCCGGGAGAAGTAGTAGACGGTCTGGTCCAGGATGCCCAGAGCCAGCCCGGCGAAGAGGGCTACCCCGAAGCTCTCCATTCTGGCGATCACAGCCGCGGCCAGGCCGTATAGAAGGATCACCGGACCGACAAAGGTTCCGATGGGAAGACCGATGATGGGCACCCGGAGGAAGATGGCCAGGGCCGAGAGGGCGGCGGCCAACGCCCAGACCACGGTGGAGATCCTCTTCACCGGGATCCCCAGTAATGCTGCCCGGTCAGAGTTTTCGGCGGTGGCTCGAACGGCTATGCCGATGTCGGTGTAACGGAAGAAGGCGGCCAGGCCGACCATGACCAAGAGAACCACTACCGCCGCCACGATGGAGTTGGCGTCGAGCAGGAAGTGGCCGATGGTGAAGTGCAAGCTGGAGAAGGGTGTCTTGGGGGGCGCCGGGCTGATCAGGAACCCGGCCCCCATCCACTTGGGCAGGTAGAGCTGCAGGGCGGAGAAAATCAGGGCCAGGCCTATGGTGACCACCGAGAGGACCAGGCGGGATGCCTTGGCGAAACGCCTGATGATGAGGAAGTCGATCACGACCCCGGCCAGGACGCCCGAGCCCAGGGCGATGACCAGGGCTAGCAGGTACGGAACATGATCAACCTTGATCAGGAGCACTCCGAGGACGCCAGATGTAGCGCCCATCTCGGCCTGGGCAAAGTTGATGATCCGATTGGCCCGGTAGATGAGGATGAGACCAAAGGCGAGCAGGGCGTACAGCAGACCGATTATCCCGCCGTAGACGAAGATCCCCACCGGCGGCTCGTTGTTCCGCATGATTAGGGCCAAAAGCAGACAGATGCCCCCGATGCCGACCAGCACTTTGGCCACGCCTCCGCTGAACCGGCCCGTCCAGATTCGCTGCGCCTGGCGGGCGGGTACCGATCGAGCTATCTGGCCGGCAAAGTCCCTCGCCGATGCGGCGCTAACAGCCATTGGCCGAGGTATCGAAGAAGAGGGCGTTGGTTGGTAGCTGGCCAGGGTCGTAGCGTTCGCCTCCCGTCAGCGGACAGTAGGACCCAGGCTTTCCGTCCACCTCCGATGCTCGAGTGGAGCTCCAGTTGACCAGCCTGGCGTCGCGCAAGGCTGTCCACGGGCTCGATCCCTGGAAGCCCACCTCATAGACGGTGTTGTCGTGGTACTTCGCCCAACCGCCGAATAGAGGGATGTTCTGAAGACCCTCGTGTATTCGCGCCGGGTTTGGTTGTGGGCCGGCCACCTGGAAGGCTGTGGCCATGATGGAGAAATAGGGGACAGTGGCGTCCTCAGTGGCATCCGGTGTGTTGGGGGAGTTGACCGACTCATACCAGTGGTACGAGTCGCTGTCCTGCAGCTTGCTTGACACAGCCAGGTCGGACAATCCGAAAGCATGCTGCCACTCGCCCGTGGCGTACAAGCGGCCTAGGACGTCGTAATCAATCAGCCCGACGCCGGCGATCAGGTTTTCGGGAAAATAATTCTGTTCCTGCATGGTATTGGTCAAAAAGACGGGGGCGATGGGGTCGCAGAAACACTCCACCGTGGTGATCTTGTTCTGGATGAGTTGTTGAACGATGTTGTCCGACTGCTGTTGAGCGGTGGTGATGTCCGACTGGTAGGGGATCTCCAGAACGCCGCCCTTCGAATTGCACTCCCCTCCTGTGACAAGGGACTTGAAGATGTCCACGTACATCTTGTAGGTGGGGTCCCCGTTGGTCGAGGGGAAGAGAACGGCCAATTTCCGGATTGGCGCCGCCGTCGGAGGAGATCCCCAGCCCCGGGCGGTCTCGACGTCGGGGCCAGCAAATTTGACCGGCTTGTTGACCAGGTCCTTGCAGTACAGCTCCGCGTCGAGCTGGGCTTGGCGGGTGCCATCCATGAGAATTCCATAGAAGTAGGGAGCATCGGCCTGGTAATACTGCTCGGGCTGTTCTCCCCCTCCGAGGTCAATAATGTGGAGGGCGGCCAGCTCGTTTGGGAACTGCGATGTAACGCCGGCGCCTATGACAAAGGCCGGGTGCATGGCGGCGATCACCTTGGCATCGGCCACTTCACAGGCAGGGTCCGGGGGTGTCTCCGAGCACTGACTCTGGAAGTAGGGAAAGTTGCACGGACTCTGGTTGGTGGCGCCGTTATTGGCCCCGCTACCGTCTTGAGGCACAAAGTGACGTCCGTATTCGGACCAGTACTTGTTTATGACCTGGTTGAAGACCTGGTCCGCCTCGCAGGACTGCTCGGTGGTCGCCGCCAGCCCCTGGGTCTGAAGAATAGCGTCCACCTGAGCGTTGGCCTGGACCTTGTAGACGACGTAGTTGATCTGGGTGGAGGTGACGCCCTCCATGGTGGCGCCGCCGTTGTTTCCGCCGTGCCATACCGGTACGCAGGGGGGCATGTACTTGTAGCCGATGGGTCCCTTCTGCTGGCCGTCCGCGGCGCAGTCGCTTCGATCTACCGTGCCCGACGAGCCGGTGGCCCCTCCCGTGCCGGTGACCCCACCGCCCGTGCCGGTGCTGCCCGGCCCGGAGGTACCTCCGGAGACCCCTCCGGAACTGGAGGTGGACCCGGAGGCCACAGAGCCCGACAGGGACGAACCCGATGCATTTGTCCCGCCCAGTCCTCCCGAGCTCCCAGCCGCCGAAGAACCGTTGGAGCTGGTTCCATTGGCCGTCGCGCTCGATCCGGTTCCGTACTGGCCGGCCGTGGCGTTGATGGCCCCCCGGGAGGGGGCCAGCGCGATGACGATCACCTGCACCGCCGCTAAGGCAATGAAGGGCAGATAGCGCCGCCCCAACGCACCCGGACTCGAGGCCACTCGTGTACCCCCAGAAATTCAGGAGCCCCATGCTCCTTGGCCGGTCAGGGTAGGCGCGGGTGTGCCGTTTGTCTCATCGGGTTCCGGCGGTCGGCCAACCTGTGGCCCGTGGGTCGCCTTCGACTGACTCTGTTGTGCGCCGGCGCGGTTGGGGCCGTGGCGGCCGTCCTCTGCGCCCCGGGACTGGCCCGGGCCGCCGCCGGCCAGGACTCCCCGGCCTTCGCCCTCGTGGCCGGCCTGCTCCTGATCGGTCTGGTGGCTCAGCAAGACCGCCTGTTCGAGGCGGCCGGCCGAAGGCTGTCGGATCGGTTCCGGTCCGACCGCGTTCTGCTGGTCATGGCCATGCTCATGATCGGCGTCGTGACCGCCACCCTGAATCTGGATACCTCGGTGGCTTTCCTGACTCCGGTTCTGGTCCAGGCCGGCCGACAGCGGCCGGCCCTGGCGTCGCCCCTCCTCTACGGCTGCGTCCTGCTCTCCAACGCTGGATCGCTACTCCTGCCCGGCTCCAACCTGACCAATCTCATCGTCCTCGGCCCTTTGGACATCTCGGGTGTGGACTTTCTAAGCCGCATGGCTCTGCCGTGGGTGGCGGCGCTGGGCATCACCGGGATCGGGGTGTGGTGGTGGGGCGGCCGGGTCGTCCGGGCTCCGGCTGGCGAGCCCTCTTATCGAAGGGGCACCACTTCGGATGGGGGCCGGGCCCGACTCACGGTCGGTGCGGGCGGGGTGGGCATAGTCGGGGCCATCGTCCTGGTCTTGGCCCTCCGTTCCCCGGCGGCGCCGGTCCTGGGACTGGGGGTGGCCCTCGTTCTTTGGAGGCTCGCCCGGCGCCGGGCCTCGACGGGGCCGGTGCTGGAGGTTCTTGACCTGCCCGTGTTGACCGGATTACTGGGCGTGGCGGTCGGGCTGGGTGCCCTGGCCCGATCCTGGCTCGGCCCGGCCCAATTGATGAGTCACCTGGACTCATGGGCGTCAGCCGGCCTGGCCGCCGCCGCCTCGGTCGTGGTGAACAACCTGCCGGCTGCCTCCCTCCTTGGGGCCGGCCGGCTCATGCACCCCTACGCCGTGCTGGTCGGGCTCGATCTCGGACCCAATCTGATGGTGTCCGGTTCGTTGGCCTGGATCATCTGGCTGCGCACGGCCCGTCAGGCCGGCGTCGAGCCGTCCATCGGCCGGGCTGTCCTATTGGGAGCGGCGACGGCCCCCTTGGCCATCGGCGCGGCCGTCCTGATGCTGTCGCTCACCGGCCGGGCCTGACCGTTCGACACCGCCGGCTGACGGCCTGGGGCCGGACACCGGGCGACTACCAGGCGTAGGCCTCCGGAGCGGCCCCACCGGGACCGGGGAAGATGGTGTCGAGGCGGGACAGGACCTCGGCGTCCAGGCTGATCTCCAGAGCCCGGAGACTGTTGGTGAACTGATCCAGCGTCCTGGGGCCGAGGATGGGAGCGGTCACCACCGGATTGGACGAGAGCCAGGCCAAAGCCACGTTGGACGGCTCCTCGCCCAGTTCGGCGCAGAGCTTCTCCCACTGCTCCAGCTGGTCCTGCTTGGACTCGATACGGCCCTTCATGGCATCGGCGCCGCGGCGACCCTCGGATCCGCCGCCGGCGTTCAGGACCCCGCCCAGAAGGCCCCCGCCCAGGGGGCTCCAGGGCAGCACGCCTATGCCGTAGGCCTCACAGGCTGGGAGCACTTCGAGCTCGACCGTCCGGGCGGTCAGGTTGTAGAGGCTCTGCTCGGACACCAGCCCGAGGGAGCCGCGGCGGCGGGCGGCTTCGGTGGCGGCGGCTATGTGCCAGCCGGCGAAGTTGGAACTACCGACGTAGGTGACCTTGCCCTGGGCCACCAGTAGATCCATGGCCTGCCAGATCTCGTCCCACGGGGTGTCCCGGTCGACGTGATGCATCTGATAGAGGTCGATGTGGTCCGTCTGCAGCCGTCGAAGGCTGGCCTCACATGCATCCCGGATGTGGCGCGCCGAGAGTCGGGAGGTGTTGGGCCAGGGATCCCGTCCGTTGTAGACCTTTGTGGCCAGCACGATCTTCTCCCGGCGCTGACCGCCCTGGGCCAGCCACTTTCCGATGATCGTCTCCGTCTCACCGCCGCCGTAGACGTTGGCTGTGTCGAAGAAGTTGATCCCGTCCTCGAGGGCCCGGTCCATGATGGCGAAGCTGTCCACCTCGCTGGTCCGGGGCCCGAAGTTCATGGTGCCAAGGCACAGGGGGCTCACGCGCAGGCCGGTCCGGCCGAGAAACTTGTAGTCCATGGGCGCCAACCTACCGGCCGGTTCACCCGCTGGGTGCGGCCGCCTGGGGTTGGAACCGGAGCCGGGCGGCCAATTCCAACAGGAAGTGCAGGTTCGGGCCTTCCAGCCGGATCGGCTGCCCGTCGAAGCTCAAGTCGATGTAGCTGGTCACCAGATCGATGGTCAGACTCCCGGATCGGTGGCCCGGTAGAGCAATACGAATGCTCCCGGGCGGACCCGGGTTGACGGTGCCCTCTTCCAGATCGATCAGATTGGGCCCGTCGACGAAGTGGGCGTAGATGGTCGTAGCCGGCGCCACCGATGCGGCTCCGGGCTGGGACTCGTCGGTGACCTGGGCCTGGGTTCCGTCGAGGTGGAACCCCGGGGGCGGTCGGGCGACGACGGGTAGGTGGGAGACATCGGAGGTGGTGAGATTGACCACCACCGTGCTGCCGCTGGTGCCTATCGGCACGGCCGGGCCCGACGACGGCACCGCGAAAGCGCCTGTCCCGACGTGCGGATCGGGATCAAAGGCAGTGGCCCGCCGCTGGCGGACCAGCTCACCATTGAGTACCCACACCTCGTTGAGAACCTGGCCCGTGGCGTCATCCAGGTAGATGTCGGTGTAGTCCGAAGCGGTGGGAGCGGCCACCGTGTCGCCCACCGGGCCGTTGGTCCGCACCACCGTGCAGGCCCGCCCGAGGATCGGGGCGCTGCCTATGACCCGGGCCAGGCCGTGCTGAGCGGCCAGGGCCAGAGCCGGAGCGGCCTGATCGTCACCGGTGGCCCGGAAGGTGCCGGTCTCCAGCAGGCCCCAGTGGGGCTGGGGGGAACTCTCGAAGATGTAAGCCCCGCTGGGACCGGTGACGGCTCCGGAGGAGAGTTGGCCCGTGGACGAGTAGGTGAGGTCCGAACCGTAGAACGGCCGCTGGATCAGCCTCTTTTCGGTCTGGGTCGGGGTGTTGGGCTCGGTCAGCCGGTAGGTGATGGAGTAGGACTTGAGCGGCGGCGGGACAGGCACCCTGCCGGCCGGAGCGCCGCCCAGTTGTCCCTCTAGGGCGGCGGCCTGCTGCTCACCGGTGGTCTGGGCGTTGGAGTCGACGCGCCAGGCCAGGACCAGGGCCAGTGCCACGCCCGCCGTCAGCGTTCCCGGGGCCAGGAACAACCACTTCCACCCGGCCGGGCGTCCCGGCTGCCGCCTCCCGCCCCGGGCGGGCGGGCGGCTCATCAGAGGACCGGGCTCCGTCGCATGATCGGGGAACCCTACTGGCCGACCCCTTACCCGAGACCGGCACCTCGTTCATCGGCGAAGTGGATGCCGAGGTCGGCCATGAGAGCCAGGCCCAGCGGCAGAGCGGCGGGCCGGTCCACCCGGGCCCCGGCCAGGGCCCGGGCACCCAGGAGGCCGTCCAGCTGGCAGCCGGTCAGGCTGACCTCACTGAGCCGGGCCTTGGTCAGCACGGCCCCGGTCAGATTGCAGTCCTCCAGGACGAGCCCGTCGGCGTTGGCCCCGGTCAGGTCGGCGCCGACCAGAGAGCAACCGCTCAGCTGCACTCCCTCCAGGGTGGCGAAGCGCACGTTCAGTCCGTCCAGCCGGCACCGGTCGAACCGGACCTGACGCATCCGGGCGTCGGACAGGACCGCCTCGGCCATCGGACAGGACCGGAATTCGGCCCGGAGCAGGCTGGCGTGGGCCAGGTGGGCTGAGCCCAGATCGCTGTCCTCGAAGAGGGCGTCGGTGACACTGAGGCCGGTGAGCTCGGCCGCGGTGAGGCGGCTGGCCTGGATGTGACAGCCGAAGACGGAGGCGTCGGCGGCTCCGGCCCCGGTCAGGTCGGCCCCGGTGACCAGCAGGTCGCGCCATTCGTCCTCGGGGCCGAGCTGAGGGGAATGAGCTCGCTCCAGCGACCGGCTGAGCCGGGGCGCGTCGGGGGTCGCCTTCACAGCGTCACTCGGCGTCGGGGAGCCGGCGGGCTTCGAGTCTGGTCTCCACCGCCCGTCCCTCCTCCGGGTCCACCCGGTAGGCGTACACACCGTCGCGATCCCGCACGGCATCGACCATGTCGGTTCCGTCGAAGCGCAGGGCGGCTCCGTCATCCAGAGCCCAGCCCCCCGGCAGAGCGCCTTGCGCCACCAGGCGGTGGTAAGTGGGGCGCCGGCGTTCCTCACTGTCGTAGTGCGGGCAGTAGCTGCCGGGCAGAAGCCCCAGGCCGGCGGTGAAAGGCTGCAACTCAAAGCCGAAGGAGTCGGTGGTCCCACCTTCGAACCAGCACAGCGCCCCGGCGCTGGATCCGCTCAGGATCACCCCTGATTCCCAGGCCTGGCGCAGGATGGGACCGAGGCCGTGGGTCTTCCACACCGCAGCCAGGTTGGCCACACTGCCCCCTCCGACCAGGATGATGTCCTGGTCGAGGAGGAGCCCGGCCGGGTCGAGCGATGAGGGCATGGGGAACAGGGCGAGATGACTGGTGCGGGCTCCGGCTCCGTTGAGGGCGGCGTAAGCCCGCGTGTAATAGGCGGGATCGTCCCCGGTGGCGGTGTTGATGACGCAGACCCGCGGCGTGTCCTGGCCGGTCATTCCCAGGACATAGCGGAGCAGCGGGCCGGCTCGCCAACCGCTGGCGCCGTCGGGTCGGAAGGCGCCGCCCAGGAGGACGATCCTCCTGGACTCGGAAGGGTCGGGCCCGGGCTGGGTCTGGGTGGCCATCGGACCAGTCTGGTCGGGCGGGTTGGCGCCGCGCTCGGCCGTTGGGGGATGCTGATCCTGCCATCCAGGGGAGGGGGCCCGCTTTGCGGATTCTGGTGATCGATGACGAGGCTGACTATCGCTACCTGCTTAGCGTCGGTCTGGGTCTCGAAGGCCATGAGGTGGTCGAAGCCGATGAGGTGGTGGCCGGACTGGCTCTGGCCGGTGAGGTCGATCCCGATGTGGTCCTGATCGATCTGGTGATGGTGGGCGGGGGGGGAATGGCGCTGCTCCCGAAGCTGCGCAAGGCCTGTCCGCGTTCGGCCCTTGTTTTCCACACGGTGGAAAGGGAGAGGGCTCTACCCATGGTCGGTCATCCCTCCGGGCCCGACGGTCTGCTGGAGAAGGGAATGCCTCCTCGTCAGCTGGCCGAGGCATTGAACGGCATCCTGTCGGTGCACCAGTCTCGATCCGACGCCAAAGACGGGGACCGAGGGTCTGCCTCCCACTTCTAGGCCATCTCGGCCCGACGCCCGCCGTCAGCTGGCGGTGGCCGGCGCGGCGGGGGTGGCGGCCGGCGTGGTGGCCGGCTTCCTTTTGCCCTGGGAGAGCGCCTGGCTGGTGGCCTGGATCGTGGCCGCCCTGGCCATGGTGGCCGTCGTCTGGCCCCGGATCGTCCCGATGGACGCCGAGGCCACCCGCCGTGCCGCCCGGACCGAGGATCCGAGCCGAGGGGCCGCCGACGTCGTCCTGATCCTGGCGGCGGTATCCAGCCTGGTGGGTGCGGCCATAACCCTCACCCTGTCCTCCAGCAGCAAGGGAACGGAGTCCTCCGTCCTGGTGGCGGTGGCGGTGGCGGGCATAGTCGCCTCCTGGGCGGTGGTGCCCACCGTGTTCACCCTCCGCTACGCCAACCTTTATTACCGGGCCCCGGTGGGGGGAGTGAACTTCCACCAGGAGGACAACCGGGCCCCGACCTACACCGATTTCGCCTATGTGGCCTTCACCGTGGCCATGACCTTCCAGGTGTCCGACACCGAAATCAACGACTCCGGTACCCGGGCCACCATCCTGCGCCAGTCCCTCCTGTCCTATCTCTTCGGGGCCGTCATCGTGGCCGCCACCATCAATGTGGTGGCGGGTCTGTTTGCCGGTCACTGAGCTGGGGCTCTCAGGTCTGGCCGACCGGCGCAGGACAGTTGCCCGGTCGCGTCGAATGCTCCGGACATGGCCCGGCCGCATTCCCACCGCCCTGCCGTCCTGGTGGCGGTCGGCTGCCCGGCGTGTGGTCTGGACGTGGTGTCCCCCAGCCTGACCCCGTCGGAGATCCTGGATCGCCACTTCCGTTACTGCGCCTGGGAGCCAGAGGGCGACCTGACCGCCTGACTCGTCGGACCGCCCGCCCGACGACGGTGGGACTCAGCCGTTCCTAGCCGCGGGCAGGCGGATCCAGAAGGTGCTGCCAACTCCGAGTTGACTCTGGACGCCGATGGTCCCTCCCATGGCTTCGACTATGCCCCTGGTCACATGCAGGCCGAGGCCGACGCCGCCGGGGTGGTGGTCGGGATCCTCGGCCTGGGTGAAGGCCTCGAAGACCCTGGGCATGAACGCCGCCGGTATGCCCGGGCCCGCATCGGCCACCGTCACTTCGACCTGATCGGCGCCCGTTGTGAAGGCGCCCACCGTCACGGTCCCGGCTCCGTCCGTGCCGTGCCGCACGGCGTTGTCGATGAGGTTGGCGATCACCTGGACCAGCCGGGTGGCATCGGCGCTGACGGCTGGAAGGTCTTCGGCCAGGTCCAGTTGAACGTTGGCCTTGGCCGGGTGGGAATCGATGGCGGTGTGGAGCACGTCACTCATGTCCAGGCGCTCGCTCCGGACGCGCAGCGTCCCCATTTCCAGGCTGGTGGAGTCCAGCAGATTCTCGATCAGCCGGCGCAGCCGGTCACCCTGAGCCACCATTCTGGAGAGGATGTGGTTCCGGTCGTTGGCGGCCAGGTCAGGCCATCTCGCTTCCAGGACCTCGGCAAACCCAACCACCGCCGCTAATGGTGTGCGCAACTCATGCGAGACGCTGGCCAAAAAGGCGCTCTTGAGGCGGGCCAGTTCCTCCAGGCGTTCGATGGTCTCGCGCTCGCGGGCCAGGCGTTGGGCGTTCTGCACGGCCAGCGCCGCCTGGGTGGCGACGGTCTCCAGCAGCTCACCCCTGGGCGGGGACAGGTTGGTCAGGACCAACAGCCCGACCCTCTGGCCGGCGACGTTCAGCTCGGACAGGCGGCCGGCCCCGTGCGAGTACAGCTCGGCTTCGGCCGTCGGCCAGTCCGGGAAGGAGGCGGGATACTCACCGACGCCCTCCCGGCCGCCGAGTTCCAGACCTGTAGGCCCGGGCTGGGCCAGGTAAACCGCCCCCCCGCTGGCCCCGCTGGCCTCCACGGCCGAGCGGGCCACGATCCGGACGACTTCGTCCAGATCGGTGGCGCTGGAGAGGGCCTCGGCCATGGCACTGAGGGACTTGAGGTCCCGGTTGCGCTGGACCACGCTGTCGGCCAGGTCGAAATTGGCCTGCCGCAGCTGTTCGAGCAGGGTGGCGTTCTCCCGGCGCAGCCTGCGACGGGCCAGGGCGGTGCGCACCACCCGGAGGAGTGCGTCGGGGGGGACCGGCTTGGTCAGGAACTCATCGACATGGCCGACGGCGGCTATGGCCGTCTCCAGGGTGGCGTAGCCGGTGAGCAGGACGGCCTGGAGGTCCTTGTCCGCCGCCTTGAGCCGGCCACACAGGTCGATGCCGAGGATGTCGGGCAGGCGTTGGTCGACCAGGGCGACGGCCGCATTGAGGCTGGGAGCCCGGGCCAGAGCGGCGGCGCCGGATCCGGCCGCCTCGGCCAGGATGCCGTTCTCCATCAGGATGGAAACGAGGGTGTCGCGCATGCCGGGGTCATCGTCGACCACCAGCACGGCCTCCTCCGCGTCAGCCGCACCGGTCATTGACCTGTCTCATCCCCTGGAGCGGCCCTGAGCGCCGTCTCCACCACTCTTAGGAGATGTGGCACCCCGAACGGCTTGTGGATAACGGCGTAGGCCTTGGATGCGACCGCCCGACGGAGCAGTTCATCCACTGCATAGGCCGTGATCATGATCACCGGAGGGCGCGGCGGGCCCATCTCCTCCAGGGTGGTGACCCCGTCTTTGCCGGGCATGCGCATGTCCATGATCACCACGTCGAAGTGGCCCTCCCGCAGCCGGTCGAGGGCCTCGAAGCCATTCCCCGCCGATGACACCTGGTAGCCGGCATCGATGAAGATGTCGGTCAGCGTGTCGCGCATGCCGACCTCATCGTCCACCACCAGCACGGCCGGTCCGGCCAAACCCGCCGTGGTCATGTCGGCGGCCCGGGGGCAGCTCCGTTGTGGCCGCCGGGTAGGTGCACGGTGAAGGTCGTCCCCAAACCCGGCCCGGTCTCGACCTCGATCCGGCCGCGGTGGGCGGTAACGATCCGGTTGGTGACAGCCAGGCCGAGGCCGACCCCACGGGCCTTGGTGGTGAAGAAGGGCTCGAAGATCCGTGCCCGCGTCTCGTCCGCCATACCGGTGCCCGTGTCGCGCACTTCGATCCGGACGTGGCCGTCGCTTTCCCTATTTACATTCAGGGCCAGTGAACCGCCATCGGGCATGGCGTCGTAGGCGTTGGAGAGCAGGTTGAGGAAGACCTGGCGCAACTGGTCCCGGTCGGCGGGCCCGGTGACCGGTTCGGAAGGGGCCTGCCAGTCCACCGCGACGGTGTCCGGGTGGGGAGCCACCGACAGCGCCTCGTCCATCAGATCGGTCAGGTCCACCTCGCTGAGCATGGGCTCCCGGCTGCGCGAGTACTCCAGCAGATCGGACACTATGAGCGTGGCCGCTGACACCTCCCGGTCGGCGGTGTCGAGATTCTGGACGACACGGGGGTTTGTCGAACTGGATGTCGCCCGTCGCACCAGGTAGAGGGCGTTGCTGATGACGGCGAGTGGGTTGCGCAGTTCGTGGCCGACGGCGGAGGCCAGCTCCCCGATGGCGGCCAGGCGTTCGCTGTGGACCAACTGGTCCTGGGTACGCCGGAGGGTCTGGAGGGACTGGTTCAGCTCGGCGGTGCGCTGATCGACCAGCTCCAGGGCGAAGTCCCTTCGCCGTTGGGCCAGCTCGAACAGGACGCCCAGCAAAATTGTGAGCAGGAGCCCGACGCCGAGCACGACCCACTGGGCATTGAGCTCCACCGATCCCACCAGCGAGGTGCGCGCCGCCGTGACCAGGAGGAAGGAGGTCGATCCGAGGGTCACCACTTCGGAGGCGCTCTGGCCCCGGAAGGCGGCGGCGGGAGCGTTGGCGTTGGTGAGTTCGGCCGGAACGGCCCGGCGGCCGTCATAGAGGGCCACCAGCAACTCCGAATAGGGCCCGGTGGTGTTGGCCGAGGTGGCCTCGCGGCCGCCGACCGGATTTTCCTGCACCACCAGGTAACCCGGAGGGGTCCCCGCCGCGGAGACAATGTCGGCCACCCGGTGCCCATTGACCGAGTAGATGGGGCTGATGACGAATGACGCCGGTAGCCGCAGAGCCTGATCGGCGGCTCCGGCCAGGGTGGTTCCGACGGGCTGGCCGGGGGCCAGGTCCCGCCCGACGGCGGCGATCACCCGGAAGGCTCCGCCGCCTTCGGTGCGGATCAGAGCCAGCCCGCTGATCTGAGGCGTGAGCTTGGCGACACGGTCGAAGGACTGGGCCGGGTCGGACCCGGACTTGGCCGCCTCGGCCAGCTGGTCCAGCCCGGCGGAAACGGTCTGACTCAGGCCGGAGACGTACAGGCCAAGCTCATCGGTCCGCTGGCGCAGAAGTTTCTGCTCCTGGTTGCTGGCCAGCCGGTGGGTGCCGAAGGCCGCCGCCAGTACCGCCGCGAAGAGGACGATCAACACGACGGTGGTGACTGGCGTGGTGGCGATGCGGCGGTGTCGGGACATCTCAGGAACCAACTAAGACCCCGCCGGGCCCTACGTCAATGACCTTGAGTGACTAGTCAGTGACCCCGAGTAGTCCCACCAGCTCAGCCAGATCAGCGACATGGGCGTGGTCGGTATGAGGACAGAGGCAGTAGGGATCGGCGTGGACCACGTCGATCCGGGCCGCCCTCGCCCCCCGGACATCGAAGAAGTTGGTGTCCCCGATGTAGACACAGGACTCCCGCTCGGCCCCGATGGCCCCCAGGGCCAACTCGAAGATGCGCGGATCGGGCTTCTCCACCCCGACCACGTCGGAATCGATGACCACTTCCACCCGGGCGCAGCTGTCCCCGCTGACGCTGCAGACCGATCCCTCCAGGAGTTGCTGCTCGATGGTGCCGGTGGCGTTGGAGACCACGGCCAGGCGGAAGCCGGCCCCCTGGAGGGCGAGGAGGGCCTCGGCCGCTCCGGCTATGGGTACCCACGGCCGGGACAGGTACAGCTCGGCCACCGCCCCGACCAGGGCGTCCACCTCTTCGGGGGCGGCGCCCAGGTGGGTCAGCAGGAAGCGATCCACGGCCGGCCAGTCCAGGCGGTCCATGCGGTCCAGCTCGGCCATGCATTCGTAATGGGCCCGGCGGGCCGCCTCGTCGTCCACATGGATTCCGGCCGGGGCCAGGACCTCCCGAAGGGCCGCCGGGTCCGGCAGCAGGAGCACCCCTCCGGCGTCGAGCAGCACCGTGTCGACCTTCTCCAGGAAGACACCGGCGCCGGTCGGGGCGGGGGCACTCCCGGGCGGACCCGACCGGGCGTCAGACACGGTGGGCCGCCACCACCAGGTGCAGGGGGCTGCGCTCCACCTTGACCGTCACCCAGGACAGGAGCCGCAGGCCCAGGGGCCGCAGGGCGACGGCCACCACCGCCCCCAGGACCAGACCGGAGGCGACGTCCCCGGGGAACAGAGCGCCCACGTACACACCCGCCGCCGCCAGCACCACGGCTATGACGCTGGCCACGCCCCCCACGGCCGGGTCGCTGAACCACAGGGCGGTGGCCACCGCCCCGGCCCCTGCGGCGGCCGCGGCCGGGAACCCGGAGCCATGGACCCGGGCCACGAGGACCTCGGCGTGGGCCACGACCTGGTAGGGATGGACTCGGCCCACGGCGGCGGCCACGGCTCGGGCCACCCCCATCGCCACCGCGGCGGCGGCCACCGCCCAGAGGACCGAGGCCACCGCCACCGGCGCATCCGACCGGCGCCGGCCCCGGTACCAGGCCAGGGCCAGACAGGCGGCCAGCAGGGCGAAGGCCAACCAGCCCGCCGCGGCCCGGCTCAGGCCATGGAGGTAGGAGGTCTGGACCACCCAGCGGTTGACGTCGCGGTAGAGACGGACGTCAAGGCCTCGCACGGACCGGGAGCCTACGGCGACGGGCATAGTGTCCGGCCATGCCATCCCGGACCGTTCTGACCACCGGGGCCAACTCCGGCATCGGCCTGGCCACCGTGCTCGAACTGGCCCGGCGCGGCTACCACTCGGTGGGCTCGGTCCGCTCTGAAGCCAAGGCGGCCGAGGTGCAGAGAGCCGCCGCCGAGGCCGGGGTGGCGGTGGAGACGGTGCGGATGGACGTGACCGACGCCGACGCCTGCGCCGAGGCGGTGGATCGGCTCGCCCCCTGGGCCCTGATCAACAACGCCGGCTATTCGGTGACCGGGGCCATAGAGGATGTCGACGACGCCGAGGCCAGGCTGGCGTTGGAGACCATGGTGGTGGCACCGGCCCGCCTGGCCCGCCTGGCTCTTCCCCACATGCGGGCCCAAGGTGGAGGGCGCATCATCAACGTGTCCTCGATCATGGGCCTGACCACCACGCCGCTGACCGGCTGGTACCAGGCCTGTAAGCACGCCCTGGAGGGGCTGTCCGACGCCCTGCGCATGGAGGTGGCCAAGGACGGGGTGCGGGTCTCGCTCATCGAGCCGGGAGGATTCAAGACCGGGATCTGGGAGGAGGCCGAGAAGGAGGTGGCCCGCCGGGCCGGCTCCCGCTACGAATCGGCCTACCGCCGCAGTATGGACGGCGCCCGGCTGGTCCAGGTGGTGATGGGCGACCCGGCCCAGGTGGCCAAGGTCATCACCCGGGTCCTGGGCTCGCGGGCGCCCCGGGCCCGCTACCTGGTCGGCTCCGACGCCCATGGCATCGCCCTGGCTCAGCGCTTCACGCCCACGGTGGTCAAGGACACCGTCACCCGCCTGGTGCTGGGGCTCTGAGCCCCCCCCGCATCGGCGTGGTGCTGGGCGCCGGCGGGGTGGTCGGCCACGCCTTTCACGCCGGGGTCCTGTCGGTACTGGCCGAGGAGACCGGCTTCGATGCCGGCGGATCCGATCTGCTCATCGGCACCAGCGCCGGCTCCATCGTGGCCAGCATGCTGCGTTCGGGGATAACCCCGGCCGATCTGTCCGCCGCCATCCTCGGCGGGCGGCTCTCGCCCCGGGCCCAGAACCTGTACTCGCAGGCCCGCGCCCGGGGCTGGCGGCCGGGACGCATCCCCGAGCAGAGCGGCGGAGGCGGGTTCCGCCGTTCGATGCTGCCTGGGTTCGAGTCCCCGGGGATGCTGGCCGAGGCGCTGTTGCGGCCGTGGCGGCTGCGACCCGGGGCCGTGCTGGCCGGCCTGCTGCCCCGGGGCCGGGTCCCGACCAACATGATCACCGACTGGCTCCAGCCCGTCTTCGGGGACGGATGGCCAGAGGCCATTCCCGGCCGGGAGCTGTGGGTGTGCGCCGTGGCTCTCGCCAACGGGCGCCGGGTGGTCTTCGGCCGGCCCGGCGCCCCTTCCGCCCGCCCCTCCGAGGCGGTGGCCGCCTCCTGTGCCATACCGGGCTTCTTCGCCCCGGTGGAGATCGGCGGCCGCACCTACGTCGACGGCGGCGTCTACTCGGTGACGAACGCCGACCTGATGGCGGAGCGGGAGCTGGACCTGGTCATCGTCAGCGCCCCGATGGCGGCGGCCAAGCCGCTGGGCAACAGCTTGGACATGGCCGGGCGACGCCTGGCCCGGGTGGCCCTGGGCCGGGAGGTGTCCGCCCTGCGCCGGCGGGGCATCAAGGCCCTGGTGTTCCAGCCCACCCCGGAGGACCGGGCCGTGATGGGCTTCAATGCCATGGATGCGGGCCGGCGCCAGGCCGTGGCCGGCCAGGCCCGGGAGTCGGCCCGGCGGCTGCTGGGTCGTCCCGACGTGGCCGAGCGGCTCGAACTGTTGAGGGAGGCACCTTGACCGCGCGGTCAATTCTCGGGAAGGCTGCCGGGTCATGACTGTCGGGCGGGGAGACGCGCTCCGGGTCGCGTACCTCGCCTACCGGGGCAATCCCCACAGCGGCGGCCAGGGCGTCTACACCCGGTACTTGACCGCCGAGTTGGCCGCTATGGGCCACACCGTCGAGGTATTCGGGGGCCAGCCCTACCCGGTCCTGGAGGACGGCGTCGGCTTCACCCCGGTGCCGAGCCTGGACCTGTATCGACAGCCGGACCCCTTCCGGGTGCCCCACCTTCGGGAGTTCAAGGACCGCGTCGACGTCCTCGAATTCGCCTACATGTGCTCGGCCGCCTTCCCCGAGCCGCTCACCTACAGCCTGCGCCTGCGCAGGCTGCTGAGCGGGCGCCGGGGCGACTTCGATGTGATCCATGACAACCAGTGCTTCGGAAGCGGCCTGCTCGGCCTGATGGCCGAGGGCTGGCCCCTGGTGGCGACCCTTCACCACCCCATCACCGTCGACCGGGACCTCGAGTTGAGCCATGCGCCCAGCGCCTTCCGGCGGATGACCCTGCGGCGTTGGTACTCCTTCCTCCACATGCAGATGAAGGTGGCTCGCCAGGTCGAGAGCATCGTGACCGTCTCGGAGTCCTCCAAGCGGGACGTGGCCGACCAGATGGGCGTCGACCCGACCCGGATGACCGTGGTGCCCGTCGGCGTCGACCACCTCCGCTTCCGGCCCCTGTCCGACGTCGCCAAGGTCCCGGGCCGGCTCATGACCACCGCCTCAGCCGACGTACCCCTCAAGGGTCTGGTTCCCCTGCTGGAGGCCCTGGCCAAGGTGCGCACCGAGCGCCACGTGGAGCTGGTCATCGTGGGCAAGCCCCGGCCCCAGACCCGGGTGGGCGAGACGATCGACCGACTCGGGCTGCGTGACTCGGTCCGCTTCGTGAGCGGGGTCAGCGATGACGAGATCGTGAGGCTCTACAACCAGGCCGAGGTGGCGGTGGTGCCCTCGCTCTACGAGGGCTTCTCCCTGCCTGCCATCGAAGCCATGGCCTGCGGAACCCCACTGGTGGCCACCACCGGCGGGGCCCTGCCCGAAGTGGTCGGGACCAGTGGCGAGACCGGGCTGCTCGTGCCGGCCGGTGATCCCGAAGCCCTGGCCGGAGCCCTGGGTGCGGCGCTGGACAACCGCGAGCTGCGGGCCCGCCTGGGTGAAGCCGGTCGTCGACGTGTACTGGAGCGCTTCACCTGGCGGGCCTGCGCGGAGGGTACGGTCGAGGCCTACCACGAGTTGATCGAGCGCAAGGCCGCGGCGGCGGGGCTGGGGTCCCCGCCGGCCGCGGCGCCGGCCATCCCGGTCGGGACCGCCTGATGCTGACCGTCCGCTACGACCGGCTCGGGCTGCGGTCGGGTGACCGCCTCCTCGACCTGGGCTGCGGCGGCGGGCGTCACGCCTTCGAGGCGCTGCGCCGGGGGGCCATCGTGGTCGCCCTCGACGCCGACGGCGCCGAGCTCAAGGACGTGTCCATTCTCTTTGCCGCCATGGAAGAGGCGGGGGAGGCGGGCCCCGGTGCCTCGGGCCGGGCCGTCAACGGGGACGCCGTGCATCTGCCCTTCCCCGACGCCGCCTTCGACCGGATCATCGCCGCCGAGGTGCTGGAACACATTCCTCCCGACGGACCGGCCCTGGCCGAATTGGCCCGGGTGCTGCGCCCGGGCGGGACCATGGCCGTGACCGTGCCCCGCTTCGGCCCTGAGCTCATCAACTGGGCCCTCTCCGATGAGTACCACAACGTTCCCGGCGGCCACATCCGCATCTACCGCCGCAACATCCTGGCCGACCGCATGCGCGCCGCCGGATTGAAGGTCACCGGCTGGCACCACGCCCACGCCCTGCACAGCCCGTACTGGTGGCTCAAGTGCGCGGTGGGGACCACCAATGCGGACCATCCCCTGGTACGGGTCTACCACCGCCTGCTGGTCTGGGACATCGAAAAGGCGCCGCCCGTTACCCGCCTGACCGAACGTGTTCTCAACCCGGTCCTGGGCAAGAGCCTGATCGTCTACGCGGAGAAGCCATGAGCCGGGGCGAGCCGGAGAGCCGGGACCCCCGGCTGTTGCCGGCCGACCAGGTGGACCAGACGGCCGCGGCCATAGCCGCCCTGCAGCTGCCCAACGGGATGATCCCCTGGTTCCCCGACGGTCACGCCGATCCCTGGAACCACGTCGAGGCGGCCATGGCCCTGGTGGTGGCGGGCCAGCGTGGGGCGGCCGAGCGGGCCTACGAGTGGCTGGCCGGCATCCAGCACCCCGACGGCGGCTGGCACACCTACTACCTGGCCGGGGACCGGGTGGAGGAGTCCCGCCGGGACACCAATGTCATCGCCTATGTGGCCACCGGCACCTGGTTCCATTACCTGGCCACCCGGGACCGGGGCTTCCTCCAGTGGGCCTGGCCCATGGTCAAGGGGGCCATCGAGTTCTCCCTCCGCCTGCAGCTGCCCGGGGGGGAGCTGATCTGGGCCGTCGACCATCAGGCCAACCTGCCCCGCTACGCCCTGCTGACCGGTTCGTGCTCGGCCTACCTGAGCCTGCGCTGCGCCATCGCCGTGGCCGAGGAACTGGGGGACGACCAACCGGAGTGGGAGCTGGCCGCCGCCCGCCTCGGCCACGTGGTGGCCAACTGTCCCGAGTCCTTCGAGCCCAAGGACCGCTGGGCCATGGACTGGTACTACCCGGTTCTCTCCACCGCCGTCACCGGGGAGAGGGCCCTCGCCCATCTGGACGATCGCTGGGGCGAGTTCGTGATGGAGGGCATCGGCGTGCGCTGCGTGTCCGACCAGCCCTGGGTCACGGCTGCCGAGACGGCCGAGTGCGCCCTGGCCTATGACGCCGCCGGCCGGCCCGGCCAGGCGGCTGACATCCTCTCCTGGCTGGAAGCCATGCGGGACGAGGACGGGCTGTACTGGACCGGGCGGGTGTATCCTCAGGGCGTCAACTTCCCCGGCGGGGAGCGCTCCAGCTACACCGCCGCCGCCGTCATCCTGGCCAACAACGCTCTGCGGTCATGCAGTCCCACCGCCGGCCTGTTCCGCTCCGAGGGGCTGCCGGCGGCCATGGCCGTCCCCCTGGCCGAGCCGGTGGGCGAGCCCAACCAACTCCCGTAACTCTGGCGGCGGGCACCCGGGTGCTTCGCACCACCCCTACTGCCGGCTCCGCCGGCGTGCCCGCACCGTTCTGCCCGGGGCCCAACCCCGGGCGGCGCTCACGTGTTACGCGAGCGGATCCCGATCGCGACTGCCTCTACTCGCCTTCGGCGGTGCGGATCAGGACCCGGAGGCTGCCGCAGGCCTCCTCCTCGCGGAAGGAAGCCGATTCGAGGGCGCGGCAGTACAACTCGTACGGCGGGCGCCCCCCGTCGGCGGGGTCGGGGAAGACGTCGTGGATGGCCAGGCGCCCACCGATGGCCACCCGGGGCACCCAGGCGCGGTAGTCGGCCCAGGCCGGCTCGCTCCCGTGGCCTCCGTCGATGAACAGCAGTGACAGCGGTGTCGTCCAGTACCGGGCCACGGTGGCCGACTCACCCAGCACAGCCACCACCGCGTCCTCCAGTCCGGAGTCGACCATGGTCCGCCGGAAGATGGGCAGGGTGTCCATGCGGCCGGTGTCCGGGTCGACCAGGGAGGTGTCGTGGTGTTCCCAGCCGGCTTGATTCTCCTCCGAGCCCCGATGGTGGTCGACGGTGAACAGGACGCTGCCCGCCTCCCGGGCCGCCGCCCCCAGGTAGACCGAGGACTTGCCGCAGTAGGTGCCCACCTCCAGCAGAGGGCCCAGGCCGGTGTCGGCGGCGCGCCGCCCTGCCCGGTGCAGGGCCAGGCCCTCCTCATCAGGCATGAAGCCCTTGGTCCGCCGGGCCACCTCGAGCAGGCGATGGTCCATGATGATGGCTGCGTCCATGGCTCTGACTATCAGATGGGGGCGGGCAGAGAGGGCAGGGGTCGCAAGCGCAGATGGGGCGGAGCCGGGTGCGCCTCCCGTAGCCTGCCGGAGCCATGACCCTCTTCGACCAGCCCGACTCGGGACCGGCGCCGCCCCGTCCGGTCAGCCTGGTCCGCCTGTCGGCCGAGCTGGCCCGCTCGGCCGCCCTCATCGGTCGGGTGTCGGTGGAAGGAGAGGTGGTCAACCCCAAGACCTACGGGGGCGGACGCACCTACTTCACCCTCAAGGACCGAAACGCCCAGATGACCGTGACCGTGCCGGGCAGCCGGGCCCGCTGGAGCCACGCCATCCACGGGGAGCGGGTGTTGGTGACGGGCTCGGTGGGCTACACCCCCGAGCGGGGCCAGATCCTCCTCACCGCCGAAGAGGTCAGCCCGGTAGGAGCGGGGGCCATAGCCGCCCTCCTGGAGTCGGTGCGGGCCCGACTGGCCGCCGACGGCCTGACCGAGCGGCCCCGCCGGCCCATCCCGCTCCTGCCCAGGAAGGTGGCCGTGGTCTGCGGCGCCGAGGCGGCCGTGCGGGCCGACATCGAATCGGTGGTGGCCGCCCGGATGCCGGGTTATCCGATGCGCTTCGTGGAGGTGTCCGTGTCAGGGGCGGGGGCGGCGGAGGCCATCATCGAGGGCCTGCGGCGCGCCGGCGCCGATCCCGAGGTGGATGTGGTGGTGCTGGCCCGGGGCGGGGGCGACGCGGCCCAGCTGCTGCCCTTCAGCGACGAGTCGTTGTGCCGGGCCATCTGTGAGGCGAGGGTCCCGGTGGTGGTGGCCATTGGCCACGAAGGCGACCGGCCGCTCTGTGATGAGGTGGCCGACCTGCGCTGCGCCACCCCTTCCCTGGCCGCCGCCGCCGTGGTGCCGTCCCGGGCCGAGCTGGACGCCCGCCTGGCCGGACTGCTGGAGCGGGCCGGATCGGTGTGGTCGGCCCGGTTGGCCGCCGTCGACCGGCGTCTGGCCGAGGCCGAGCCGATGGGGGCCCTGGAGGCGGGCTGGAAGGCGGCCGAGTCCCGCCTGGTCCGGGGCCGAGACCGCCTCAGCCTGGTGAACCCGTCCCGCCGGGTGGCTGAGTCCCGCCGGCTGATGGAGCGCATCGACCTGAACTCGGGTGTGGCGCACCGGCTGGCTCGGGCGGCCGGCCAGCTCCACGACCGGGGCCGCACCCTGGAGGCCCTGGATCCGGCCCGGGTCCTGGCCCGGGGCTACGCCGTGGTCCGCACCGCCGATGGGCGGGTGTTGCGGGAGGCCGGGGCCACCCGAGCCGGGGCGCACCTCGATGTGGTGCTGGCCTCCGGGCGCCTGGCCGTCGAAGTGAGCGAGACGATCCCCGACGGGGCCGGGAGCGCCCGGTGAGCCCTCCGTCCCCAGCCGATGAGCTCAGGGCCATGAGCTTCGAAGCCCTCTTGGAGAAGCTGGAGTCCCTGGTGGGCCAGCTCTCCTCCGGCGAAGTTGGCATCGAAGCCGCCGCCGACCTCTACGAGCTGGCCGGCCTGGTCTACGCCGAGGCCAAGGGCCGCCTCGATGCCGTCCAGGCCCGGATCGACGCCCTGCGGGTCGACCCCCCGGACTAGCCCGGATCCTTGGACGGGCGGCTGGCTCAGAAGGCGTCGCGGATGACGTCGGCCTGGCGCACGGCGAAGGCGGTGTTGACGTCGAGGCGCTCGAGGATCTGATCCAGCATCTTCTGGCTGGAGCGGACCGGATGGGCGCCAAAGAAGGCGCGGATGTCGGCCACCAGTTCGGGGCGGCACAGATTGACCAGCCCGTCGAGGGTCCGCACCACCGAGCTCTGGGGGATGCGCTCGGTGAAACGATCCCAGTCCGCCTTGAGCATCTCCCAGGCCAGAGGACCGCCGGTCCGGTTGGCCAGGGCCACCGACACCAGGAACGGGGCGTTCTGGGTCCTGACCTCCCTGCTCAGAGCCATCTCCATGGTGCGGCGCACCAGCGCCTCATGCCGGAAAGCGGCCAGGGCGTAGAGGTAGCGCATCTCCTCCTGGGGTGTGGCCGGGTGGCGGAAGCGCTCCAGCAGTTGTTCGTACTCCTCGGGTCCACCCACCGCCGCCACGATCCCGGCCAGGGCGCCGGCCAGGTCGGCGTCGGCGGCCGACCGGTCCCGGAGCATCTCGGCGTGCAGGGCGGTGGCCTTCCGGCGAACCTCCGGATCGGCGCCGGTCGTGCCCAGAGCCGACAGCAGGGTCGATCGGAGGGTGCCCCGGGTGGCCGGTTCCCCCGGAGCGGACCTCCAGCCGGTCTCGTTGAAGGCAGGCGAGAACACCGTGCGCACGTACCCCTCCACCGCCGCCTTACCGGCCTCATCGGCCACCCGGTGGATGAAGTCCAGGGCGCCGGCCGCCAGCGACCAGACGGCCGGGTCCTCATCGCCGCGCAGCAGCCGCACCAGCTCGGCGAAGTCGGTGAGATCGCCCTGGCCGGACAGCGCCGCCGCCCAGGTGTCCGAGACCAGGTTGAACAGCTCCAGCGAATCCAGCCGGCCCAGATCGGCCCGCAGGGCGGCGGCCAGGCCGCCGTCGTAGCGGACCCGGTAGAACCCCGAGCCGCCGGCGTTGGCCACCACCCAATCCGGCTTCCCCCCCAGATCGACCGTCTGGCTGCGCTCCGTCAGAAGGAGCCGGTGGGTCTTCTCTACCCCGTCGATGGCGGCCCGCAACAGCAGGGGGACCGACCAGGTGGTGGCGCCGTCCGGGTGGGCCGCCCCCGACAGACGGAACTGGCCCTGTGCGAGTTGGACCCCGCCACCGGGGACGGCGCTGACCGAAACCAACGGGTAACCGGCCTGGAAGATCCAGCTGTCCATAATCGACCGCACCGGTTCCTCCGTGGCCGTCTCGATCCCGTCCCAAAGATCGGTGGTCTCGGCGTTGCCGTAGGCATGTGATTGGAGATACAGGCGGATGCCCCGCCGGAACTCCTCGGCGCCGAGGTAGCGCTCCAGCATCCGCAGAACGGCGGCGCCCTTTTCGTAGGTGAGGACGTCGAACATCCCCTCGGCCTCCTCGGGCCGCCCGACCGGGAACTCGATGGGACGCGTGGACACGAGGGCGTCCACGGACATGGCCGTGCCCCGGCTGAGGCCGAAGGCGACCCAACGATTCCAGTCGGGGGCGAAGTCGTCCACGCTGAGCATCTCCATGAGGGTGGCGAAGGCCTCGTTCAGCCACAGGCCGTTCCACCAGCGCATGGTGACCAGATCCCCGAACCACATGTGGGCGATCTCGTGGGACACCACGTCGGCCACCCGCTGGCGCTCGACCTGGGACGCCGTGGCCGGGTCCAGCAGCAGCAGCTGCTCCCGGAAGGTCACCGCCCCCAGGTTCTCCATGGCCCCGGCGGCAAAGTCGGGCAAGGCGATGAGGTCGAGCTTGTCCCCCGGATAGGGAATGTTGAACCAGGCGGAAAAGAAGCGCAGGGCGTGGGCGCCGATCTCCTGGGCGAAACCGCACAGGTCCTGCTTACCGGGCACATGGACGATTCGTAGCGCCACACCGTCCACGTCTATGGAGGCGGTCGTCACCAGCGGGCCGACGACAAAGGCGACCAGATAGGTGGACATGACCATGGTGTCGGCAAAGCGAACCGCCACCCGGCCATCGGACCGGTCCGTCCGCTCCACCTCGTGGCTGTTGGAGAAAGCGGCCAGGGCCGGATCGATGACCAGGGTGATCCCGAACACGGACTTGCGGTCGGGCTCGTCCCAGCACGGAAAGGCCCGCCGGGCGTCGGTGGCCTCGAACTGGGTGGTGGCGATGACCCGCTCAGCGCCGTCGGCATCCGTGAACGTGCTGCGGTAGAAGCCTCGCAACTTGTCATTGATGGTTCCGGAGAAGTCGATCTCCAGGTCCCAAGCTCCAACCGCGAGCTCTTCGCCCAGATCGATGACCAGGCGCTCCTCGTCCTCGTCCAAAGCGAACGGGGCCGCGGCTACCTGGCCGGCTCCGGAACGGATGGACACCGCCGACACCTCCAACTCTGCGGCGTTGAGGACGATGTGCCGGGTCGGCTGTTTGACCTCGATGGCGATCCTCTCCCGGCCCGTGAAAGTCGCCTGTTCCAGGTCGGGCGAGATCTCCAGGTCATAGCGCTGGGGCTCGACGTCACGGGGAAGTCGGTATTCGGGCGTGTCCGGCATGGGGGGCCACGCTAACGAACCGGGGCCGGGTACTTTCAACGGATGACCGCTCTGCGTGCTTCGGGCTTCGATGTGGTGGCTCTGGGTTCGGCCATCGTCGATCTTCTGGTGCCGGTGTCGCCACAGGTAGTAGCCGACGCCGGCCTGGAGGCCGGCACCATGACCCTCATCGATGAGGCCGAGGCGGAGCGGCTGTGGGGCCACTTCGGCGCCGGGGGACAGGTGGTAGCGGGTGGATCGGCGGCCAACACCGCCGTCGGGGTGGCGGTTCTGGGCCGCCGGGCGGCCCTGGTCGGCCGGGTGGGCGGGGATGACCTGGGCTCGGCCTACGCCGAGGATCTGGTCCGGGCCGGAGTCAGCTTTCCCGTCCCGGAGGGAGCTGCCTCATCCGGGCCACTGGGGGGGACCGGGCGCTGCTACATCATCGTCACCCCGGACGGCCAGCGGACCATGCGCACCTATTTGGGCAGTGCCCCGGACATCTCCCCGGCGGCGGTGGACGCTGCCCTGGCCGGCGGGGCCGCCTTCGTCTACCTGGAGGGCTACCTCTGGGACGCGCCGGCCGCATCGGCCGCCGTGCAGCGCGCCCTGGCCGCGGCGGCCGGAGCCGGGGCCCGCCGGGCTCTGACCCTGTCCGATCCCGGCTGCGTCGAGCGCAACCGGGACGGCTTCCTCGAGTTGATCGGGGCCGGTGCCGTCGATGTCCTCTTCGCCAACGAGTCCGAGATCACCGGACTGTGGGGTACCGGGGACTTCGAAGAGGCGGTGGCCGAAACCCGGGCCCGCTGCCCGCTGGCCGCCCTCACCCGGGGAGCCGAGGGTTCGGTGGTGGTCACCCCGGGCGACACCCTGGTGGTGCCGGCCGCCCCGGCCCGGGTGGTGGACACCACCGGAGCCGGGGATCTCTACGCCGCCGGCTTCCTGACCGGGCTGGCGGCCGGGCTGGACCTGAAGGCCTGTGGGGCGCTGGCCGGCCTGGCCGCCGCCGACATCCTCAGTGACTACGGCGCCCGGCCCCACGGTGACATCCGGGCCGCGGCCCGCTCCGAAGGACTGTTGATTTGACCGACCCCTCGGGCGTCCCTTCTCCCGACCCCTCCGGCCCGAACCCGTGGCTGGAGCGCCGGGTCCTTGCCTACGCCCATCAGGGCGGCGCCCGGGAGGCCCCCTCCAGCACCCTGTTCGCCTTCCGCACCGCTCTGGAGGCGGGGGCCACCGCCCTGGAGATGGACGTCCACGCCACCCGCGACGGACACCTGGTGGTCTGTCATGACAGCACCGTGGACCGCACCACCGAAGGCAGCGGGCGCATCGCTGACCTGACCCTGGCCGAAGTCCAGGCCCTGGACAACGCCTACTGGTTCGCCCCGGGGGAGGTGGCTGTCACCGATCGGCCCGAAGCCGAATACGGGCACCGGGGCCGGGCCGCCGATGACCCCGAGTTCCGCATCCCCACCCTGCGGGCGGTGCTGGAAGCCTTCCCCGGCGTCTTCTTGAATCTGGATATCAAGCAGACCGCCCCGGTGGTCCCGGCCTACGAGGAGCCCTTGGTACGCCTCCTGGCTGAGTACGGCCGCACCGATGACGTGATCGTGGCCTCCTTCAATGACGCCTCCACCGCCACTGTGACCCGGTTGGAGCCGCGGCTGGCCACCTCGGCGGGAACCGCCGATTCGGCCGGACTCTGGCAGGCCTTCCGATCCGGATCACCCCTCCCGCCCACCCGTCACCGCGCTCTGCAGATCCCCACCCACTTCGCCTCCACCAAGGTGGCCTCGGCCGAGCTGATCGACGCCGCCCACCGCGCCGGTCTGGCCGTCCACTTCTGGACCATCGATGAGCCCGCCGAGATGGAAGAGCTGATCGGCCTGGGCGCCGACGGGGTGATGACCGACCGGCCGGCCGTCCTGGCGGGGATCCTCGAGCGTCGAGGGGTCGCCTACCGGCCCTGACCGGCGGTCATGAACGCGATGGGGACGGCCGAGCCGGCGGCGTGGTCGAGGGACGCGATGCGCCGGCCAGGCTGGACCGCCTCCTTGACGGGCCGCAGGCGGTCGCCCAGGGCAGCCGCGGTCCGGTCCAGGTCCGACACGGTGAACGCCAGGCCCCAGAAGCGGGCCGGTCCTTCCCCGGTCGCCTCCGGGGAGCCGACCAGCTCCAGGATGGACTCGCCCAGCCGGAAGAACACCTGGGTAGAGGGCTGGCCGGGTCGTCCCGCGTCCCGGCGCCGGCGCTCGAAGATCCCGGCGTGGCCAAGGGCGCCCACCGTCCGTTCCAGGTCCGGGGTCATCACCACCACGTGGTCGAGGGCGAGGACGGCGTTGTCATGTTCAGGCCCGGGGCGGTCCGCTCCGGGGTCCTCCACGACAGTGGTGGGCAGGCCGTCGATCCCAGTCGGGACCTCGGCGGCGGCCAGCGTCCAGTCGGTGATCCCCACTCCGGGGGCGCCCAGGGTGAAGTCGATCCCGCCCACCCGGCAGGTGCCGGCCTCCACGCTGAAGCCGAGATCGGCCCAGAGCTCAGGCGGGTCGGAGAGGCTGAGGCCGGCCAGGATGGCCATGGCTGGCAGTCAGTCGGCGCCGGGCGAGGTCAGCCCCGGCCGCAGTTCGGCTTCTTACCGTGGTTCGCCTTCTTTTTGGCGCGGAGCTTCCTCTTGACGGTACGGCGTGACATGACCGAAGGGTACCCGGCCTGGGGCGGCCGCCTCTCCGGTCGGGGCCGGGGTGGCCGCCCGATAGCGTGAGCGGTCATGACCACCGAGCGTCTGGGCATCGTGGGACTGCCCAACTCGGGCAAGTCCTCCCTGTTCAATGCCCTGACCGGAGGGTCGGCTCTGGTGGCGGCCCATCCCTTCTCCACCACCGACACCACCCAGGGCGTGGCCCTGGTGCCGGATGACCGTCTCGATCAGCTGGCGGTCATGAGCAAGTCAAAAAAGGTCGTGCACACCACGGTCGAACTGGTCGACATAGCCGGGCTGGTGGCCGGGGCGGCCGGGGGCGAGGGACTCGGCAACCGCTTCCTGGCCGGGGTCAGGGAGGTGGATGCCCTGTTGCTGGTATTGCGGGCGTTCGAGGACGCCGAGGTGGTCGGCGGCAGCGACCCGGTCGAGGATCTCGGCATTCTCGAACTCGAGCTGGTTCTGGCTGACGCGGCCACGGTCGAGTCCCAGGTGGACAAGCGGCGCAAGGCGGCCCGGGCCGATAGGAGCCTGGCCGGGGAGGTGGCAGCCCTGGAGGCGGCTCTGGTCGAACTCCAGGGCGGGACCCCCCTTTACCGCTCCGGCCTCTCGGCCGAGGACCGCAAGGCGCTTATCCCCTTCTTCCTGCTCACCAACAAACCGGTCCTGGCCCTGGTCAACCTGGGCGAGGACCAACTGGGCGAGGCCGAGACCCTGGTCAAGCCGGTGGCGGAGGAACTGGGCCGGGGCGGGGAGGTCCTCGGTGTCTGCGTTCAGCTCGAAGCCGAATCGGCCCAGTTGGACGAGGCTGAACGGGCTGAGCTGCTCGTGGGCCTGGGTCTGGGGGAAGGGGCTCTGCCCCGGGTGGCCCGCACCGCCTATCACCTGCTGGGCCGGCGTACGTTCCTCACCACGGGCGATAAGGAGTCCCGGGCCTGGACGTTCCGCAGCGGAGCCCGGGCCCCGGAATGCGCCGGGGTCATCCATTCCGACCTGCAGCGCGGCTTCATCCGGGCCGAGGTCATCCGCTGGGACGAGTTGCTGGGGCTCGGATCGTGGAGCGCGGCCCGGGACGCGGGCAAGCTGCGGGTCGAAGGCAAGGACTACGAGGTGGCGGACGGGGACGTTTTGGAGATCCGCTTCAACGTCTGACGGGGGGCGGCCGGATGGCGTGGCTGATGAGAGAGGACCAGGTACTGGCCTCGGTCGAGGTGGTGACCGCCCGGCTGGGACGCCTGCGCGGCCTGTCCGGGCGCATCGATGGTGCCCTGGTTCTGCGACCGGCCTGGGCCACCCACACCCTGGGCGCCCCGGAACGGGTCGACATCGTCTTCTGTGATTCGGCCCTGGTGGTGCTGGAGATCCTCTCGAATGTGGCCCCGAACCGGGTCACACGGCTGCGGCCCCGGGCCCGGTGCGTACTGGGGGCGGAGGCGGGCTTCATCGGGAGGCACCGCCTGGCCGTGGGGGACCGACTCGAGATCAGGGATTGAAGGGCCAGCCCGGCCGGCTGGTCCTGGTGGCCACCCCCATCGGCAACCTGGGTGATCTCTCGCCCCGGGCCGTCGAGGCCCTGGGCGGAGCCGACGTCATTCTGTGTGAGGACACCCGCCGGACCCGCGCTCTCCTGACCCACGCCGGCCTGACGGGCCGGCGCCTGGTGGCCATGGATGCCAACCGGGAGGCGGCGGCCATCGCCCGGGTACTGACACTGATCCGGGACGGCCAGACGGTGGCCCTGGCCACCGACGCCGGGATGCCGGCGGTATCGGACCCGGGGGCCAGGCTGGTAGCGGCGGTGACGTCGGCCGGGGAGGAGGTCAGTGTCGTTCCGGGGCCCTCAGCCGCTCTGGCCGCCCTGGTGGTGAGCGGCCTGCCCACCGACCGCTTCGTGTTCGAGGGTTTCCTGCCCAGGAAGGGCTCGGAACGTGCCGCCCGACTCGAGGCCCTGGCGGGGGAAGTCCGGACCAGCGTCATCTTCGAGGCGCCCCTACGTCTGGGCGCCACCCTGGCCGACCTGGCCGAGGTCTGTGGCGGGGAACGCCCGGTGGCGGTGGCCCGGGAGTTGACCAAGCTCCACGAGGAGGTGTGGCGGGGCCCACTGCGGGAGGCGGCCGACCTGGCCGGGGGGGCCACGCCTCGGGGCGAGCAGGTGATCGTCCTCGGGGGCCTGCCCCCCGACGCCGTCGCACCCGATGACCAGGCCGTCGGCGTGGCCCTCCGGCGGCGCCTGGACGCCGGGGACTCCGCCCGGGACGCGGCCCGGACGGTGGCGGCGGAACTCGGGATACCCCGCCGGCGGGCCTACGAGCTGGCCCTCAGACTCCGCTAGGCAAACCGGCCGCCTTCCTCAGCCGCTGGCCGCCAGCCGGTCGTCCTCCTGGCCCTCATCGGCCAGCTCACCCACTGCCCCGGCGCAGTCCGAGCAGACACAGCGCTCGCGATAGGAGTGGAGGTTCTCCTCCGCGGAGCAGAAGGCGCACACCCGGCCGGCCTTGGTGAGGGTGATAGCTCCGTCCCTCACCGCGATCTCGAGTTCGTCCCCAGCCTTGATGCCCAGCATCCGGCGCAACTCGACCGGCACCACGATTCGGCCGAGGTGGTCGATCCGCCGCGGCAGACCACCGTTATTGATCATTAATCCCTCTCCTCGCGTCGGTAGGGTACGGCCGGTGGGACGCCTCTTTTTGACTACCCCGATCTATTACGTCAATGACGTCCCCCACATCGGGCACGCCTACACCACTGTGACAGCTGACGCCGTCGCCCGCTGGCATCGCCTGGCCGGGGAGAGTGTGTTTTTTCTCACCGGAACCGACGAGCACGGGGTGAAAGTGGCCCGGGCGGCCGAGGCCGCCGGCCGCTCGAGCCAGGACCACGCCGACGCCACCGCCGCCCGCTTCCAGGAGGCGTGGAGCCTCCTCGACATCACCTACGACGACTTCATCCGCACCACCGAGCCCCGGCACCAGCTGACCGTACAGGCCTTTCTGCAGAAGGCCTATGACAACGGCTACATCGAGCTGGACACTTACGAAGGCCTCTACTGCGTGGCGTGCGAGGCCTATTACGTCGAGTCGGACCTGGACGACGGGTTGCGTTGTCCGATCCACGGCACCCCGGTGGAGCGCCTGGTGGAGGAGAACTACTTCTTCCGCCTGTCCCGGTTCCAGGACCGCCTGGTCGAGTGGTACGAGACCCATCCGGATTTCGTCTCGCCCCCGTCCAAGCGCAACGAGGCCCTCGGCATCATCCGCCAGGGCCTGGACGACGTCTCGTTGAGCCGCACGTCGACCACCTGGGGAGTCACGGTGCCCTGGGATGAAAAACACGTGTTCTACGTGTGGTTTGACGCCCTGATCAACTACGCCACCGCCATCGGTTACTCCAGCGATCCGGACCGTTTCCAAGACTGGTGGCCCACCACCCATCACATCATCGGTAAGGACATACTCCGCTTCCATTGCGTCTATTGGCCAGCGATGTGCATGGCCGTCGGGCTGGATCCGCCGGCGCACATATCCGTGCACGGCTTCCTTCTGGTGGGGGGGGAGAAGATGTCCAAGACCCGGCTCAATCAGATCGCCCCCGCCGATCTGGTCAACGACTTCGGCGTCGACGGCTTCCGCTACCACTTCCTGCGCGACGTCCCTTTCGGCCCGGACGGGGACTTCTCCTATGAGGGAATGATCAGCCGCTACAACTCCGACCTGGCCAACAACCTGGGCAACCTGTTGTCCCGGGTGGCCACGGTGGTAGCCCGAAAATGCGGCGGCGTGGGACCGCGGCCCCGGCCCGACAGCCCGCTGGCCGCCGTGGCCGCCCAGGCCGTCGCCACCGCCGACGCCGCCTGGCGCCGGGTAGCGCCCAGTGAGGCGCTGGATGCCACCTGGTCGATCCTGCGGGAGACCAACGCCGCCCTGGAGGCGGCCGAGCCCTGGAGGGCGGAACCCGGCCCTGAGGTCGACGGCATCCTGGGTGACGCCCTGGAGGTCCTGCGTCTGGTGGCCATCCTGGCCTATCCGGCCATACCCGGGGCCTGTGAGGAGTTGTGGCTCCGGATCGGCCTCAGCGGCTCCCCGGGCGATGAGCGCCTCCCGGCGGCCGCCCAGTGGGGCGGCTATCCCGGCGGCCTGGAGGTAGTGCCGGGGGAGCCCCTGTTTCCCCGCAAGACGGCCTGACCGGTCTTGGCCTGGACCGACAGCCACTGCCACGTCCTGCGGGACGAGGACCCGGCCGCCACCGTGGCCCGGGCCCGGGAGGCCGGCGTGGACCGCTTCGTCCTGGTCGGCACCGAGGCGGAGGAGTCGAGGCGCTGCGTGGAGACGGCCCGCTCCCTGGGCGGTCCCGGCGCCGGCCTGTGGGCGGCGGTGGGCCTGCACCCCCATGACGCCAAGAGCGGGACCGGGCCGGTCCTGGCCCTGCTGGACGAGCTGGCGGGCGACCCGGTGGTGGTGGCCGTCGGGGAGTGTGGCCTGGACTACCACTACGGGCACTCCCCGGCCGAGGACCAGAAGCGGGCCTTTGCCGAGCAGATCCGGGCCGCCCACCGCCTTGGCCTGGCCCTAGTGATCCACAGCCGGTCGGCGTGGGACGACACCTTCAGTGTCCTGGAGACGGAGGGGGTTCCGGAACGGACCGTCTTCCACTGCTTCACGGGCGGTCCGCAGGAGGCGGACCGGTGCCTGGCCGCCGGCGCCTATCTGTCCTTCTCCGGCATCGTCAGCTTCAAGAACGCCGAGGACGTCCGGGCCGCCGCCGCCGCCTGCCCGGCCGGGCGCTACCTGGTGGAGACGGACAGCCCTTTCCTCGCCCCCGTCCCGCACCGGGGGCAGACCAACGAGCCCGGCTTCGTGCCCCTGGTCGGGGCCGCCCTGGCCGCCGCCAGGGGTGAGCCGGTCGAGGTGGTCGAGGCCGCCTCCAGCGCCGCCGCCGCGGCTGTCTTCGGCTGGTCCTGACCCCCGGTTGCCCTCCCCGGGGGGTCTCCCGTAGGGTGTCGGGGTCGCTGGCTCGGCCGGTGATCCTTTGGGCGGAGCCACTGGTTCTGCCCCTCCCACGCCCTTATGAGCGACGGTGAGTTGAACCCCCGCCGGCCCCAGGCCCTGCGGACCGTCGCGCCGCCGGCCATGGGACCGACCGGCCCGGACTCCGGGCCCCGCCCCCGCCGGGCCCTCCCGGTCATACTCTGCCTGGTCCTCCTGGCCGCTCCCCTGATGCTGGTCAAGGCCGGCTTCGGCCGGGCCGCCACCCGCCTCACCGCCGCCCATTCCTCCCCGGCCCGCTCCCGGTCGGCCGCCTCCCCGGGCTACGGCGTCCCCGACGGGATACTGACCTCGGCCGACCTGGCCGCCGCCACCGCCGACGGGGTAACCGCTTCGGGAGCCGCCGTGCTGCCCGCCGACGCCGCCCAGGCCGGCCCGGACGCGGGTCCCGGTGCTCCGGCCGGAGCGGCGGTCGCCCACATCGCCTCGGTTTCCCCGGCCGAGCCGGTCTCCTCTCCTCCCACGACGTTGTCGACGCCGCCAAGTACCTCCCCGCC
>Ga0307373_10000608_pt1 | contig 69159 bp, 60 predicted proteins | sample OX2MG_FD_202534 | JGI IMG/M metagenome (GOLD analysis project Ga0307373, IMG submission 202534) | Soil microbial communities from Risofladan, Vaasa, Finland - OX-2 | ecosystem: Environmental > Terrestrial > Soil > Coastal area > Acid sulfate soil | place: Finland: Risofladan, Vaasa | collected... | reverse complement strand
GGATTCGCCGGCCGATTCGAGCGAAAGTCCCAGATCGTAGCGCAGCGCCAGGATCGCATCCTGATCGAGGCCAGATGTTTTCAGTGCACGTTCGTACCATAGGGAGGCGATCTTGGGCTCGCCTTTGCCCATGAACGACAGAGCGAGCATCGCCGCGCAATTCATGGCGTAAGGGAACGGTTTGCCGCGCTGTACGGCTTGCGCCACTTTCTGGAATTCGCCGATGGCTTCATCGAGAAGCCCCATTTCGCGGTAGGCGATGCCGAGATTGTAGTGCGTTTCGAGGTCTTCGTCCTCGTCAGGCATCTCGCCGAGCTCGTTGCGAAACTCTTGAAACACTTCTGCGAGTTGATTCAGGCTTTCGGGAGATGGTTCGGGCGGAGCGATCGATGCCGCGACAGCAGGAGCAGGCGGCGCGGTCTGCACCGGCTCTTTCGAAGCGGCGCGAACGGGTTCCTTCACTTCCTTTGTCCCTGGCTGCGGAGCAGCAGGCGTTGCTGCCTTCGGTGCCGCGGGATCGACCGAAACGGGCGGTTCCATGGCGTCGAGCTCGGCGTTCAGCTCGCTCAGGAAATCGTCGGCGGTTTTGGGATTCGAAGCCTGATTGCCGTTGGATGCGGCGGGTTGAGGCGTTAATTCCAACTCGATTTCTTTGCGCGCCGTCGCTAATTCTTCAGCGGCTTCCTGCGGCGCTTCTTGCTCCTCTTCGTCCGCCTGGAACGCTGGCTCAAGGACCAGCTCGATGGGCAATTCGTCGGCGCTTTCTTCTTCGGCGAGCGGAACGTTTACCGGCTCGGGTTCTGGCTCGGGTTCAGCTTCTGGCTTGGGCTCCGCTTCGAACTGGACCACGGCGGGAGCAATCTCCGCGGGTTCGGGAACGCTCGGCGTTTCTGGCTGCAGAGCAATTTCTTGCGGGAGAGCTTCGTCCGCTTTGGCGGGTTCCGATACCTCCTGCACCATCGCTTCCCACTCGTCCGAGAGGTCTACTTCTTCGGTTGGAGCGGCTGCCGGGCGCGCGGAAAGCTCCGGTTCGGGCGCGGCGGCGCGGGGAACTACGATTTCCTCAGCAGCAGCTTCGGCTCCGACGGGAGTAATCGGGATCTCGAATTCGAGCGGAGCAGGAGCGGATGCGTTCACCTCCAACGTTTCTGGAGCCGGCGCGGGTGGAACTTCCACTTTTTGCGGCGCCGCAATTTTTGCGGAGGGTGTCGCGGCAGGCGGCTGCGCAGCCGCGGACTGCAAATCTTCCCTAGTCAGGCCCGCAAGCTTCTCATACCGCTCGCGAATTTCGGTGAAGCGCTCGGCGTTTGCGCTGTCGTCGCGCTGAAGATGAATTTGTTCGAGCTGTGCGGCCAATTCAGCGGTGCGGCGATTATTCCCTGCGCCCACGTAGAGATCGAGCAGGCGTTCGAGGGTTGGCGCGTGCCGCGGCGCTCTCTCCAAAACGGTTTCCAACAGCACTGTGGCTTTCTGCGTCAGTCCGTAGCTCGAAAATAGGTCGACGTCCGTGAGCGCCTGCGCGATGTACAGCTGCGTTTCGTCGTCCAAGGGCTCTTCAGGAATCGCATTGGCAGCCTGGGACTCATGCTCTTCCTCGGCTTCTTTCGAAACTTCGAAGATCGACGCGATCTGATCGTCGGACGCGATCGGCATCGCCGCGGACGACGTTCCTGTCATCTCGGCTGGCGCCGGTTGCAGAACTTCTCCGTTGGCGCGCGCGCGCAATTGTTCCAGGCGCTCCTGGAGCCTCTCGTCGCCCTTATTCTTTTCGATCAGCTCCTGCAGAGATTCCTCGGCGCGCGGGTAGTCACCTTGAGCGCTGTACGCGTCGACCAGGCGGTTTAGTGCGGAGCTTAATTGGAAAGGATCGCTGGTGTGGCGGCTGAAATCGGCCAGTAATTGGAGCGCTTCGACGTTCCCGGGAGCTTTCTCGGTGATGGCCACCAGCGACTTCAGGAACCTTTCCTGCTCGCCCGCCTCGATCGCGGGCTCGCGGATTTCGGCCAGAAGCGGCAAGGCTTCGGCGGCGTGGCCATTTTCGATCTGATGATCCAGCACCTTCTGCAACAGCCCTATATGGCTGCTTCCGCGCAGCAACTGGTTGCGAGCGCGGTCGGCGGCTTGCTCGAAATGACCGGCGGCCAATTGCCAATCGACGAGAAGGTTGGTGACTTCCCCGCCCGCATCTGCGTCGGGATGCTTGGCGAGCACGGCGACGGCTTTATCGGTCTTATTCGCCAGATGAAAAATTTTCGCTTCCAGCAGGAGGGTGCCGGGATTTTGCGGCTCGAGTTCTATGGCGCGGGCGATTAATTTCTGCGCTTCGTCGGTTTCCTCGCGTTCGAATAGCCGCTGGGCATAATTGAAATAGGTTTGGGCCGCCTCTTTTTTCTGGCCCATCACGTTGTAGAGTTCCGCGAGGCGCGTCTGCACGCGCGGGTTGTCTGGTTCGACCTCCAGCAGGCGGTTGAGGACCTCGACCGCTTTCGGCGCGTGGTTCGCTTTCAGGTGGGCTTCCGCGATTTGCAAGAAGAGAGGACGCGCTTCACTGAGCACGCCTTGTTGTACGTAAAGGTCTGCCAGGCGCTCTAGCGGCGCGAGTTCGTTGGGCGCCAGCTTGGCGATCTTTTTGTAAATCGCGATGGCTTTGCTGTTGAAGCCGTCGTTTAGATAGACCTGTGCGAGCCGCTCAAAATACTCGACGGCCTGCGTCATGTCGCCCTGGCGAGCGAAAAGATCGCCCACGGTCATCAGCGTGGCCTGATCTTTTCCGTCGTGGCGGAGAATTTGCTGATATTCGGCGATGGCCTGGGCAGGCTTGCCCTGGCTGAGGTATTTCAGCGCGCTTTCTAGCGCCTTGTTCTTGTTAAAGGCCATCGACGGTCCCGCGTCCCCGGTCGCCTCTGCCTAGGAGAGGTTGCGTCCTGCAGTCAGGAGCGACTCAAGTTGGAAGGTTAGCACGCGGCAAAAAGGGGTTCTATGCGGCGGCGCAGGTGTGGTGACGAAGGGGATAACAGGGGGTTGGCAGACCGCAAGCGGTCTGAAGGGACGAGGCTCGGCGCTGTTGCTTAACCGCCTTGGAGCAAGTTCCTGCGCCGCCCCCGCCATCGGGTTGGCTAAGAGACCTGAGCCTAGAGCTTCACTTCGCCTATCTGGATCACTGGCTGGACGTTCGTGTAGTTGGCCACATCGGCCATGATGGATTCGGCGTGCGGCGCGAATGCGGATTGGAACGCTTCCACCGAATCAAATGTGAGGTACCCAACGGCTATGTAAGGCGCTGGTGATCCGGGAGTTCCGCCCGCAACCCCCTGGTCGGCCGCGACCGCCTTGAGAGCTGGGCCGATTTTTTTCTGCACCATGGGCAAATGCTTACTCACGTAGTAGTTCATGTCGAACTTCACGCCCGCGCTGTTGGGGTAATACACGCTGATCTTGATCATTCGCGTCTCCTAGCGAGACGGGATAGTACCCAAAGAAGAGAGTAATGGCAATTGGTTAGCTCGCGCCGGGCAGAGGACACGAGCCTTAGAACGCGAGTTGCTCGCGGGTCAGGGCGAAGCCGTTGAGATTGCCGACCACTGACGCGGCCAATCGCTTCGGCTGGAAGAATTCGAGCGCGACTTGTTGCACGTCTTCGATGGTCACCGCCTCAAGCATGGAGATCAGCTCTTCGGGCCGAAACTGCTTATTGAAATACAGGTGATTGCGCGCCAAGCTGGACATTCGCTGGCCGGAACTTTCCAGTGCCAGCAGAGTGGCGCCTTTCAGGTGATCCTTGGCGCGGCGAAGTTCGGAGGGATGCAGCAGCTCGTCTTTGAAACGGCGGAATTCGGCAAGCACTGATTGCACCACCTTCGCGGCGGTTTCGATCGAAGTTCCCGCGTAAACGGAAAGCACGCCGGCATCGTGGTAAGAGCTGATTTCGCTGAAGATTGCGTAGGCCAGCCCCTGCCGCTCGCGAATGTTTTGGAACAGCCGGGAAGACATTCCGCCGCCCAGAATATTGTTGAGCACAGAAACGGCGAAGCGGCGGTGATCGGTGGCGGGCAGCGCAGGGACCCCGAGACAGATGTGCACCTGTTCGAGTTCGCGCTTGGTTCGCAGGGTGATGTGGGGTGCGGCGGCGGGCGCAACGTCGGGTACCGGCATCCGAGCTGGTGTCAGGCCGGAAAATCGCGCGGCAACCAGATCGACCATCTGCGAATGCGTCAAATGCCCCGCCGCAGTAATCACCAGCCTGTTGGGCGCATATTGGCTGTGGAACCAATCCTGCACCGAGGCGCGCGTGAAGGCGGAAACCGTCTCCGCCGTGCCGAGAATCGGCTTTCCCAGCGCGTGCGGGCTCCAGAAATGCTCCGCGAATAACTCGTGAACCAGATCCTCGGGATTGTCTTGCGTCATGCGAATTTCTTCGAGCACCACGGATTGTTCGCGGGCGATATCCTCGATCGCGAAATTGGGCTCGAGCACCAGGTCGGCAAGAATGTCGAACACGCGGGGGAGATGCTCATCGAGTACGCGCGCGTTGAAGCAGACCATTTCTTTTGAAGTAAAGGCGTCCAGCATGCCGCCGACGGAATCCACTTCGCGAGCGATTTCTTCGGAGGTGCGGCGTGCCGTGCCTTTGAAGACCATGTGCTCCACGAAGTGCGAGATGCCGTTCAGTTCAGGGGGTTCCTGACGCGACCCCGAGCGCAGCCAGATACCCACGGAGACGGAGTGGACGTGATCCATCGGTTCGGTGAGCACGACCAGCCCGTTTGGCAGTATTTCTTTCTGCGGCGCGTTTGTTCTTCTCACCATCTCATAGCTATTCTCGCATGGAGCTGCGGCAAAGTCATTTCGGCGCGCCGAGGGGGTTTCTTGGGCGATTTGCGTTCGAGCGCGGATACGTGCCGCGGTGGTAAAATAGAACAACAACTTGATACTCGAGATGACGGCTGACAAACCCACAATGGCGGTGAATTTGCTCGGTTTAACTGCCGCGGAATTGCGCGCGCTGGTCGAATCGCTAGGCGAGCCGGGCTATCGCGGCGCGCAGATTTATCATGCGATGTACGCCGAACGGAAGTTTGAGTTTGCGGCGATGAGCAATTTGCCGGCGGCGCTGCGCGAGAAGCTGGCGCGCGAAGCGACCATCTCGCTGCCGAGAACTGTCCGCCGGCATCTGTCGTCGGATGGCACCGTGCGCTACGTGCTGGCGCTCGATTCTGCGGCGCCGAGCAACGCGGCGCCCGGACGAGCGCTGAAGCAGGCAAACATCGAGACGGTTTTCATGCCCGAGGAAAATCGCCAGACGATTTGCATTTCGACACAGGGGGGCTGCGCCGTCGATTGCCAGTTCTGTCTGACCGCTACGTTGGGTCTGGTGCGCAATTTGACGGCGGGCGAAATTGTGGGCCAAGTGCTGGTGGCGCTGGAAGACAATCGCGCGACGCTGAAGCCGCAGACCAACATCGTGCTGATGGGCCAGGGCGAGCCGATGCTCAATTACGATGCGGCGATCGGCGCGCTGCGCATTTTGCTCGACCAGAAGGGCGTGGCGATTGCTTCGCGGCACGCGGCGCTTTCGACCAGCGGGATCGTCCCGGGAATCGAGCGGCTAGCGCAGGAAAAAGTGCGGCCGAATTTGGCGATATCGCTGAATGCTTCTTCGAACGAGCAGCGCGACCAGATCATGCCCATTAATCGCAAGTATCCGCTGGAAAAACTTCTCGAAGCCTGCCGAAAATTTCCGCTGAAGCCGCGCGAGTGGCTGCTTTTTGAGTACGTACTGCTGGGAGGCTTCAACGATTCGCAGGATGACGCGCGGCGTGTGGTGCGGCTGCTCTCCGGCATCCGCGCGAAGGTGAATCTGATCCCGTGGAATCCCGGAGCGCTTCCGTTCCAGCGGCCGGACCAGGCGCGAGTTGCGGAGTTCCAGAAGATTCTGGTCGACAAGGGCGTGCTCGCGTTTGTGCGCGATTCGCGCGGGCAAGACGTGATGGCTGCCTGCGGCCAGTTGGCGCTTTCTGAATCAGCGGTGCTTCCAGTACAGAACCCGCAAGTCACCGAGTAGCACGCTTACTGCAGGTTGCGCCACGCGCGTACGATTTCCGCTAGCGAATTCCAATGACTGCCATCATGCGACCTGTGGTGTGTTCGCGGCGATAGCTGAAGAAGAGATCGGTGCGGCACGACGTGCAGTAATCGGATGAGAAGATCCGCGCGGCAGGCACGCCAGCATCGGCCAGGATCGCGCGGTTGGCGGCGATCAGATCGAGATTCACGCGCAGCGGCGGAGGCGCATGGCCGGGCGGCTTCATGGTGAGCCACGGCAGCCAGTTGGGATCGTTTTCTCCGGAAGCAAGCGCGTCAAACGGGCCATCAAACCATTCACGCGCGTTGGGAAATTGTGAGTCAAATTCGCGCGCCACGTCCTCGCCCACTTCGTAGCAGCAGCGGCCGATGCCCGGGCCCAGCGCGGCAATCACGTCGCTGGGCCGCGTGCCAAATTCCATCTGCATCCTGCCCAAAGTTTTCGCCGCGATGCGCCGCAGCGTGCCGCGCCATCCGGCATGAATCGCGGCAACCGCATGCAGGCGCGTGTCCGCCAGCAGGATCGGGATGCAGTCCGCGGTTTGGATGGCGAGCAAGGTGCCGGGCTCGCGAGTGAAGAGCGCATCGGCTTGCGGCGGTTCTTTTGATTGCGCAAGTGCCGCATTCGCGCGGAGCGGAATGTCGGAGTGAATCTGCCGCAGCGTTACGGGCTGCAAATCGTCAGCGCCGATGGCACGGAAGAATTTCTTGCGATTTGCGAGGACGCGCTCGCGCTGGTCCCAATCGGTGAAGCCGAGATTCAGGACGCGTTCGGTGGCAGAGCGGTTGCCCGGCGCTCCACGGCCGCCGGACTCTCGATTCGACGAAATGAGCTCGCTTACGCCGCCAGGGCACGTGCTGAAGCCGTGCACGAGCCAGTCAAGCTGCGCGAATGGCGCAGCCTCGAGGATCTGCAATGCTCCTGAACGCCGCAATTTCCAGCCAATTTTGTCGGAGGCGTGCGACGCTCCTCTGCGAGTTCGCGTGGGGGCGGTGATCATGGCTATTGAATAGATATGATGACACCGTTCGAAAGCGGAGTCGAAAAGGATCCTTCGGGCGGCTCAAAAACGCCGTCATCAGCACTAGGATGCTTGGTGTTGAGATCCTTCGGACCGCTCACTGCGCGGTCCTCAGGATGACCATCCTTATCGGATGGTCAGGTATAATCTCGCGGCGTGCGACAGTTCCTGTCGCACTTCGTTTTCGACTCGCTTCACCGGAGAGACTGATGATCGTCGGGCTCGGGTTGGATATCGCTGAGATCGACCGCATCGAGGCGGCGATCGTGCGTTACGGCGCGACCTTCCTCAACCGGCTGTACACGCCCGGCGAAATGACCTACTGCGAAACATACAAGAACCGTTACGAACGTTACGCCGCGCGCTTTGCCGCCAAGGAAGCGGCCATGAAAGCGCTCGGCACTGGCTGGCGTTACGGAGTTCGCTGGCGCGATATCGAAGTGACGCGCGAGACGAGTGGCAAACCGACGTTGCTTCTGAACGGAGTGGCCCGCGAGTTTGCGGACCGCATGGGCGTACGCAGCATTTCGCTTTCCATCACGCACAGCGGCAATTTGGCTCTGGCGCAGGTTATTTTCGAAAACTAAGCGAGCCGACGAGATTATCAGCTTGGGTGATGCGGACTTCGTGCCACTCGTTCGCTGGATGCAAGCCGGCAAGCCGCACCTTCAGATAATTTCCCGTGAGCGCATCGGTCCAGTTTTCGCCGCGGCGGTTAAGCGTCAGGACACGCGCCACTCGGCCGGACTGCGTGGCACGAAAGTCGGCCGATTTCTTCTGCCCAAGCGCGCGCAATTCACGTGCGCGCTCGCGAATCAATGGTTGCGCCACGGTGTTGGTCCGCTCTTGCGCACCCGTTCCGGGCCGCTCCGAAAACGAAAACACATGCAGGTAGGTGAACGGAAGCCGCTCGATAAAATCGCATGTAGCGGCAAAATCCTCGTCCGTCTCGCCAGGGAATCCGACGATCACGTCCGCGCCAATCGCGGCCTCGGGCAGCAAACGGCGAATCAGTTCGATGCGTTGCGCATAGTGCTCCGTGCGGTACCAGCGGTGCATAGCGCGCAGAATGCGATCCGACCCCGACTGCAGTGGAACGTGGAAATGCCGCGCCAGCCGGTTCGATGCGGCCATGAGTGACACAAAATCTTCAGTGACGTCCTGCAGCTCAATAGAGCTGAAGCGAATCCGCTCGATTTCGGTCTCGTCCAAAATACGTCGAACGAGGTTGGGCAGACCGGCGCGAGGCGCGAGATCGCGGCCGTAGCTGCCGAGATTGATCCCGCTCAGCACGATCTCTTTCGCGCACGCCGCATGGAGCTGCCGCACCTCGTCCACCACCGTATCCGGCGGCAAGCTCCGGCTCCGCCCGCGCACCAATGGAATCACGCAATAAGAACAGCGATTGTTGCAGCCATCTTGAACTTTCAGGATTGGCCGCGTGCGATCGCCAGCCAGCGATCCAGCCGGAGCGATTTGCACCGAGGTTTGCGCGAAGATGTCGCCAGTAAGAATTTTGGCTGGTCCGCGTGCGAGAGACATTTCATCTTCAGCAATCTGCGCGAGCGGCACGAAATCCGGCGTCGCCCTATCGGCGCCGATCCGCTGTGGGCCATCGCTTGCGACCGTCGCACCAGAGGGTGTGTTCGGCGCCGTGACCGCGCCGACTAGCCGTGGAATTTCCGATTGATGCGAATTCCCGACCACCCAAGCGACGCCGCCAATCGAGGCGATTTCCTCGGGCGCTCGCTGCGCGTAACAGCCCGTCACGATAATTTGAGCATCGGGATTCGCGCGATGAAGTTTGCGGACTGCTTCCCGAGCTTGCGAATCGGCCGCTGCCGTCACGGTACAGGTATTGAGCACGATCACATTGGCCGACGCGGGTTCCTGCACCTGCGCCAATCCTCGAGCCAGCAGCTCACCGCGCAGCGCCGACGCGTCCGCTTCTGTTGCGCGGCAGCCAAAATTCTGGATGGAAAAGGTGGTCATTAGCCAAGCATCAGGTTGCGAAAACGAAGATCCGGCTGGAATTATAGCAGCGGATGGCGTGAAATCGGGGCGACAGAAGGCAACGACTGGAAGGGGGAAATAGCGGTCAAAACCGACGCCAAAATAATCAGACCCGACCGGGCTATATCCCGACGCGGCGTTGATAGCAGAGCAGAATCAAGTCCGCGCGGCGGCGCACACCGAACTTGGCGAGCAGGTTGGAAACGTGGAATTTGACGGTACGTTCGGAGATCTTCATCTTCTGTGCGAGCTCTTTGTTGGCCAAATTTTCGAGCAGACCGGTTAGCACCTCTTGCTCGCGCTGACTCAGGTCGCTGGTTGAATCAGGATGCAGACGCCGGGCCTGCCGCCCGGTCAAAATCGAGTCCACAAAGCGCGAAAGCACTGGCCGGGGCACCCAGATGCCTCCGGACGCGACCTGCGGCAAGGCCCGTGACAACTGTTCGCGAGCTTCCGCGTAGGTCAAAATTCCCTTCACCCCTTGGCGCAGCAAAGCGTAGCTGTCGGACTCCTTAAGCCGGTCGCCCACCACCAGCAACCGCGCCGCGTTATTGTGATCGAGGATATTGCCGAGTAGCACTCCGGTGGCTTGGCGAGCGGCGTGGGCGTCCACCACGTAGACCGATGCCTTAGGCACGTCCAAATTCCGCAGGTCCGGGGCGAGCATCGAATCCAGCTGCTTGGAGGTGATCTGAAAGCCAGAGTCCTCTAATAGCCGGTGAAACTCGTTCAAGACCATCGGATGCGGCGAGAGCAGGCAGACCTTTAAATTGTGCTTGCCGTTCTTGGTCATCCTGTAATCAGGCTAGCCGAACTGGGAGGCGCGGGCAATATAGACGAGAGGAGGTGATTTCAAACCAGGTACTAGGCCCGGATGAAAGAGTTTTAGCGAGAATCGCTCGGGGGCAGGCTAGTCCAAACTCGAAGCCGGTCCCGCGGCAACAGGAAGGTCCCCGGAATTGTGGCGCGGCCGTTTCGACGGAAGCCCAGCTTGCCGGACCTTGTATAGGAGGGCGCGGTAGCTGATTTTCAGCGCCTCGGCTGTTTTGCGGCGGTTCCAGTGGTTGGCTTGCAGGACTCTGAGAATAACCTCGTGTTCCATGCGCCGAGTGGCCTGCTGGGCGAGGTGTTTCAGGGGGATATTGCCGCCACTCTGCGTGACGAACGACGGCTTGGCCGCGGCTCTTTCGGTTCTGTCGGCGACTAACGCGTCTTCCGAGCCTAGAACCACATATCGGGCGATAGTGTTCTCGAACTCGCGCACGTTTCCGGGCCAGTTCCTATTTCGCAAGAGCTCCATCACGTCGTGGGAAATCGGAGGAGCCTCCCGTTTGAACCGTTGGTTGAAGTGCCGGCGAAAATATTCCGCCAGCTGCGGAATGTCGTCGCGGCGATCGCGCAGCGGAGGCAGCTGAACGCTAATCACGTTGACGCGATAAAAAAGATCCGCTCGAAATGCTCCGGTTTCAATCTCGCGCCGCAGTTCGCGATTGGTGGCGCAGATCACGCGCGCGTCCAACTGCTTTTCTTCCAGGTCTCCTACGCGCATAAAAACCCCGTCCTGCAGCACGTGCAGAAGTTTTGCTTGCAGGGTTGCGTCGAGCTCCGCGATTTCATCTAGAAAAAGAGTTCCGCCCTGTGCTGCTTCAATTCGTCCGGGTTTGGCCGTGTTTGCGCCCGTGAAGGCGCCTTTCTGATATCCGAAAAGCTCGCTTTCAAGCAGTGGCCCGGGAATCGCCGCGCAGTTCACTTTCACGAAGGCGCCGTTGCGCCATGGCGAGACGCTGTGAACGTACCGAGCAAGAACTTCTTTACCAGTGCCGCTCTCGCCAAGGATCAGAACCGGGACATTTAAACCGGCGGCCCGGTCTATCTTCCTTCGGACGGAACGCATGGACTCCGATGGGCCGAAATACTGCTGCTTCGGCGGCCATTCCGGCGAATGAGACGTCGGTACAACCTTCGACTGGGCTGGGGACGCCATGTGATCGTTCTGATCCGCGATCGAAAATTTGGGCCGAGACAGCCCGGTTCTGCGCGCTGCCTTCAGCTGTGCACATCGGGAACCAAACGCCGCCTTCGACTGACGCCAGGCTCGTGCTAACATTCGGCGCAATGAATGGGGTAAGTAGCTTAGTACCAGAAGTTTACATTTGACGTGGGATACGGGATGCCGGCGAGTGGCCCACAACTGGAGTCCAGACGCCGCCACATTGGTGTAAAGGATTGGCACTTGGGAGAAACACCGTTCCCAAGCCCGACAATGAGCGAACCGCACGCTCGTGCGCGGGCGCGGCTGACTCACTTGGGACGCAGCTTTGGTTCTATGCGGATCAGTCGCGGAAGAAAGAGAGAAGCGGGCCGCACTCATGCCGGCCCGTGTTGGTTAGACTCGCGAGCTTTCGCCGCGAATAATGTCGTAACGCTCGATGACCGCCGCCACTCCCGTGCTTTCATAGTTGTCATCGGAGCGCTTGTCAACGCGCACGACACGACCGTGCGCGCGCACTAACACTTCGGATCCGCGAGTAATCTCCGCGGGAAGCGTAAGCGTGAAATCCAACTCCGTCCCAGGCGCCAAATCATTTTGGACGGTGAAGTAAACGCCGCGGGTGGAGATGTCCCGTGTCCGACCACTTTGCGGTTTGGGCTCGCGGCTGATCGGCACACGAACATTTACCGGTAGAGATAAATCGTACCGCCGCGCTGTCCGACGCTCCGTCATCCCTGCTCCTTGTTGGCTAAGTGCAGTTTTACAGGATCCCCCGCGTATTAGGCGAGCAATCGCTGCTCCAAAGCCCTAGCGTATTTGCCTCCAACCACTTGGCGGGCGCACGCAGCGTGCCGTCGGCCTTTCCCGCCAGCCGACTAAAACGACCGAGCGCCAACAACTCCTTTGAGCACAGCGCTAACAATTCGGATCGGTTTCGTTTTTGTAACGTCCCGCACGCGTGAAGGACTCTCGCGTGCCGCCTAGTTCGCGGAGATACTAGAACAATCGGGCTGAAATCGGGTAGTGCTATTTCGTTGAATGTGCTCTAGATATGCAACTCTTTTCATCGAAGGGGAAAGCGATGTCCCTTGCCACTTCGGAATAATCAGCTAGCTTCGCGCCAGTAAATGAGGTTTTGGGCGGGAATGAGCGAACAGGAGCGAAAGAATCGTCAGTCTGATAAGTCCGCGCATGACGTTTGTTTACGCGTGCACAGAAGAGCTGCAGTTGCGCGCACAAATGATCACGTCACTCTGCATGCGTGACACCACAGCGAAGCAGACTACGAGGTGCGAACAGCAGCCGGCGCCGGCGTGGGTTCCTGCACTTTTTCTTTTGCGGTTACTTCGCGCGCTGCGGCGCGCGCCGCCGCGGATCGCGCTCCGCGCCCCGCGTCCAAATTAAATTGCCGCATTTTGTAGAGCAACGCCTTATAGCTGATGCCGAGCATCCGCGCCGCATCTTTACGGCACCAGTTGGTGCGATCCAGCGCGTTAGCGATCGCTTCCATTTCCGCTTCGTCTTTCAAACCGCGGACCAGCGCCTTCAGCCCTTGTTCCTTGGGCGCGGGCGCTGCGTCACTGGGGGCCACTTGCTGCTGGCTGGCCATTTCCAGAAGCTCGCGCAGGCTGCCTTCGTCATCTTCTAAAATCACGTAGCGCTTGATGAAGTTTTCCAGCTCGCGCAAATTTCCCGGCCATGAATAGCGCAACGCCGCTTCCAGCAGGTGCTGCGAAGGTTCCGGCGCCTGCTTCTGATATTTTTCGCTGTACTTCACCAGGAAATGGCGGAAAAGTAGCGGAATCTCCGACGTGCGTTCGCGGAGCGGCGGGATATGAAGCGCTAGAACGTTGAGCCGGTAATACAAGTCCTCGCGGAACTTGCCTGACTGCATCGCTTCCTTCACGTCCACGTTTGTTGCCGCGAGCACGCGCACGTCCACGTTGACAACCGCACGCGCTCCGAGTCGGGAATACTGCCCGTCCTGCAATACGTGCAGCAGCTTGGCCTGAAGATGCGGCGCCATTTCGGCGATTTCGTCTAGGAAGATCGTGCCGCGATTTGCCAGCTCGAACTTCCCGGGTTTGGCGCGGACCGCTCCAGTAAACGCGCCCTGTTCGTATCCAAAAAGTTCCGATTCCAGCAACTCGCCTGGCAGAGCCGCGCAATTCACCTTGATGAACGGCTGTTGGCGGCGCGTGGAGCGCAGATGAACCATGCGCGCAACCACTTCTTTTCCCACACCGCTTTCGCCGCTGATGAAGATAGGTACGTCGACAGGCGCAATCTGCAGTATCTGCTGGCGAATCTTGATCATCTGGGGGCTCGCCGCCAGGAACGAAATATCCTCCGTGATCGTCTCGCAATATTCTTTGAGCGCTTCGTTCTCGGTTCGAAGCTCCTGCTTTTGGCGGCACTTCAAGAGCGCCGCGTCGAGCTCTGGCTTCTCAAAAGGTTTGGTGAGGTAATCCATCGCTCCAATGCGGATCGCTTCCACCACAGTATTCACTTCGTTCGAGCATGAGAGCATGATGACGTTGAGCCCTCGGTCGATCTGCATGAGTTGGCGTAGAGTCTCGATGCCATCGATCTCCGGCATCAATACGTCGAGGATCACGAAATTGGGCCGCTCGCCGGAGCCAATGCGTTGCAGCGCCTCTTTGCCGCTGGAAACGGCTTCGACTGCGAAGCCTTCCACTTCCAAAAGCGTTTGAAGATACTTCCGTATACTTGGTTCGTCGTCCACTACGAGAATCTTCTCTTTTTTCGCCATCAATTATCCCTAGAAAACTAGAATTGGCTCGTGATGCTTATTCGACGAAAATCGGGAGCAAAAACGAAAAGGTGCTGCCGCGCCCCGGCTCGCTGTCCACCCAGATCTTGCCGCGGTGCGCTTGAATTAGCCGCTTGGTGATCGCCAGCCCCAAACCCATCCCGGAAGAGGAAGGGTCCACCCGGACAAATTCCTCGAATATTTCCTGGTGAAATTCCGCTGCGATCCCGTTGCCCGTGTCGCTCACGGACACGAGCACGCTATTCGGGCGCGTGGCGGCGTCGCGGCGCCTCTCTTCAGAAGGAGAAGCCTCCGTTGTGCGGCGTTCCCAGAAATGCCGGCGAGCGTGCAACGTGACCCGCCCGCTCGCCGGCGTATTCTTTAGCGCGTTGTCGAGCAGATTGACCATGCACTGCTGCACCTTCTGATAATCGAAATTGAAGGTTGGCAGATCAGTGTCCACGTCAATATCCAGGTCCACGCGCGCCCGCTGGTATGCGTCCCGCCACCGTCCGGTCATGTCGTTAATGCAATCGCGCAGATCGTTATCGTGCAACTGCAACACGAGCTTGCCGCTTTCGAGCGCTGAGTAATTCAGGAACATCGACACCAGGCGCACCAGCCGGTCGCAGCTCTCTTTCGATTCCTGCAGGATATCGCGTTGCCGCTGGCTCACTTTTCCAAGAGAGCCGGAAAGCAGCATATCGTAGTAGCCCTTCATCACCGCCAGAGGTGTTTTCAGTTCGTGCGCAGCGGAAGCCAGGAAAACCGTTTTCTGCCGATTCGCTTCCTGCAAACGCAAATACGCGGCCAGCAAATTGCGGTAGGTGGCCTCGCGCTCTTGCAGGAGAGACTGCACCGTCTCGCGCATTTCCGCTTCGTCGCCCGGCGCTTCGGCAACAGGCAGATCCATGTACACGGCCAGCCAATCCGGTTCTGGCAGCCAACGCACTCGCGCACGGGTCACGCCTGCGGACGATTCCAGCGACAGATTCACTTCGTGAATGCCCGCTTGAAGTTGTTCGAGGATCTTCTTGCGATCGACTCCCAGCACATCCCGGAAGAGATTCAACTCAGGCTTGAATGGGATGCCTCGGGCGTGCAGCGCGTCTTGTGCGTGCAAATTGCTGAAGAGGAGTTGCCCAGTGCGCTCCGCTACCAGCAGCGGCCGGTCCACGGCGTCCAACAGGCTAGCGATCAACTGAAAGTTGATCTGCGCAGCCGCCGGCTTTTCGGCCGTGCCAGTTCTTGACAACCTACCCTCCCATGAAAGGCAACCCGTTCAGGCTCGTACAGAATGAAGACTCTCGTGATGTGCTGGGAGAGAATCTGCCCGCAGAAAGGTATGCTCGCAAAGGGCTAAGGGGGTGTCAATGGTAAATGCGTCCCATGGTTTGCACAAACACGGAAGTTGATTACATTAAAGCAGCAGTGGAACGGTCCGGTTCGTACGCTATTTCCTCTACTCCTTACTGCAAGTTACTGAATATAAATGGAATAGTAGGAGGCAAATGTTCGGCTCGATACTTGCAGATACCTGTCGGCAGTTAGAAAGTACTAATACTCGGGTACCAATGGCCGCCAAAGAAAACCTCATCGAGCAGCACATGATCTCGTCCAATTTTTGCGAGGAGCGCAGGCGCTCTCAGCGGCTGCATTTGCAGATTCCTCTCTTTGTGCGGGGACGGGATGCGCATCGCGATCAGTTTACAGAGCTTGCCAAGAGCTTGGACATTAGTTCACTCGGCGCCCTGCTTACATCTCCAAGGCCGCTTACAATCAACGATGTCATTACTTTGACGATCCCAGCTCCGTCGATAACGTCATCGGCGCTCGTCCCGGCCGGGATGCCGCCGATTCAAGCCCGCGTAAAGCGTCAACAAGGGGCCGGTGACGTGTACCTTATCGCTGTCGAGTTTCTCAAGCCGATCGGGTGAGACTCGATGCGCTGCGTAGCCTACCCTTCAGGATTTCTGCGCAAAGTGGAAGAGTTTTTCACTTCCATTACAGCCAACGCTAGCCGAGCAGAATTCGACCTATCGGTAAGCTTATGACCCACTGGCCTTTAGCTATTTTCTTCCGCCGCTGATCGCAGTTCGAATTGGACTGATCCGTGCTAGAGTGACGCCGCCCCCGCAGGTGCCCCTGATGTCTAGGGCAGGCTACTATAACTCTGGACATTCAACGAAATGGCCCAGCCCGGCGAAGCATTTCAGCCGCAGTCATCGGCGGAGGACTCTTTTTTCGACCTGCTCATCGAGACCCTTCAGGGTCTTGACGAAGTTGCGCGTGGTCAATTCCTTCGCGAGTTCTTCCGCACCGTCGCGCAGGTCGACTTCACCGAATCGCAAGGCATTGAGTATTGGTTGCGGATTCTACACCGCCGCCAGCAAATGTCGCAGCGCCTGGGCAGCCGCATTTCGCTAAAGACCGTGATGGTGGACGTTCTTTCCTCCGCAAACGTTCTCCGCGTTCCGGTCCTGGTGGAATACGACAAGTTCAAGAAGCTCCAGGTCGACGCGGCCACGGATTCTCTCACCGGTCTTCACAACCGTCGCTTATTCGACGAGCATTGCGAAAAGGAACTCATTCGCGCCAAGCGCTACAACCAGCAGCTGGCGGTGGTGATTCTCGACATGCACAAGCTAAAGGAAGTGAACGACCGCCGCGGACACCTCGAGGGCGACCGCATCCTGCAACTCGTCGCTTCTACCTTGCGCACGACCTTGCGCGCATCCGACTTCGCATTTCGCATCGGCGGCGACGAATTCGCGCTGCTCTTGCCCCAGACAGATTCCGAGCAGGCGGTCACGCTCTGCCGCCGAGTCCGCTCGCAATACGAGGCCGAACTGGCACCGATCAATTTGAACATCTCCGTAACTGTCGACTTTGGCGTCGCCGTATACCCGCAGGACGGAGAACAGAAAAGCGAACTCTTGGGCCTTGCCGACCGGCGGCTTTATGAGCTCAAGCACGCCACGCGCGAGGGCGCTCGCGTCACGCCCATGCCGCCGCCAGCGCCGCGCGAAGCGGCGCCTACTCCTGAGCCGACGCCCGTTGAACCCGAATCCGCTGCCAGCAGTGCCGAACCGCCGCCGGCTTCCAGCCAAACCGCAGAGGAAGCGCATCAGGAGCGAAAGTGGGAACGTGTCTCATTGGCCGGGACGAAATCGCACGCAATTCTCAGCGACATCGACCAGAAATCAGCGAAAGTTCTCGATCTAAGCTACGGAGGCGTCGCCCTGCAGTTCGAAAAACAGCCGGAGCTGCCGCAGCAGTTCAACGCCGTTCTGCACGTGCCCATTCTGCCGCCAGTTCGCGTCGTTCTGCGCAAAACATACGTACTGCCGGGCGAAGGCGGCCGCGTGCGCGTCGGCTGCGCTTTTGTATCTTAGAGATTCCGCCCTTCCAAGCCTGAATCGTCCAGGCGTGCTCTGGAAAAAGTGCGCCGCAGCGCGTTAAGATGGTCGTTCCGCCCCGCCTCTCGCGGATCGAATAGGACATTTCTAAGAATGGCGATTGTCACATCCCTTCCCGGAAGTATTGCTGCCAAACGAAGTGGGCTTGAAGTATGGATGAACCGTGTTGTCGATCGCGCCGCGAAGGTGCCGCGCAGTTTCGATATCGACGAGATCCATGATTTGCGTGTTGCTATCCGCCGGTGCCGGACAATGGCGGATGCCCTCAGCGAAGTAAATCCCAGCCCAGGCTGGCGGAAGCTCAAGAAAGCCACGGGCGCGATGTTTCATACGCTCGGCGAGTTGCGCGATGTGCAAGTGATGGTCACTTGGCTTAAAAAGCTCGGCCCAGCCAGCGACCCCGTCCGTCGCCAACTGCTCCGGCTCCTGGCGCGACGTGAAAACCATTGCCGAGACGCTGCGGTCGAGGCTCTGGATGCATTCGATCGCAAGGACTGGAAAAAGCTAACTCGCAAATTGGATTCGAAGGCCGGATTTTTTCCGCTCGAAAGTGTGGTGTTTCAGCGATTGGCGCTGGCGCGATTGAACCAGGCCGCCGAGCTCTACCAGCAAGCGCGGCGCAAACGCAGCATCGCCGCGTGGCATCGCCTGCGCATCGCCATCAAGCGCTTCCGCTACGTGGTGGATAATTTCCTGCCTGCCCGCTACGAAGCGTGGGCCGATGACCTGAAACGCGTGCAGGACCTGCTCGGCGAAGCGCATGATCTGGACGTGCTGCGCGCGGCGGTCCGGCGCGAGGCGGCGAGTCTCGATTCCTCCGCCGTCGATGCTTTCGTTCGAAAAATTGATGCCGCGAGGAAGTCGCGTCTTACAGAGTTGAATTCTAAGCTGAGCGGCGCACAGTCACTGTGGCTCGTGTGGCGCGCGGGGCTTCCGTTAGGCCATTCGCTCACAGTCGCGCCGGTGCCGCAGCGGCGTTTTGCCTGATCGCGCCGGGTTTGAGAGTTTCTGATGATGAGGCATGAGTCGGTCTGAAGCTGAAAAGGTGAGACGTAGTTCAGCAGGTTAGTGAGGTCGTGCGGGATCGTTCGCGACAGAATTAATCGCCCACCTCGCGCAGTATCTTCGGCACTGCCAGCCAGCGTAGTTCCCATCGGCCCTGTGCGCTGGCCTGTTCCAGGCACGCGGCCCCGGCTTTTTTCAGCTCCGTGAACGCCGTGCGCGCTCCCGTTAAATATGCGATCATCATGTCGAGATGCGGCGCGTGGCCAAAGCAGGCCACTTCCTTCGCGCGGATGCGAGAGATCTCGCGCAGCGTTTCCGCCGGATTGTCCCCGGGCTTCAGAAACTCGCTCACGCGGATTTTTTCCAGTGGAAATCCCAGCGCCTCCGCGAAAATTTCCGCCGTTTGTGCCGCGCGGACGTACGGGCTCGTCAGAATCGCATCCGGTTTCGCGCCTAGCTCCTTCAGACCGAGCGCCGCTAACCGCGTCTTCTGTACTCCGCGCGCCGTCAACGGCCGCTCCGGATCGGGCGGGCACTTTGGATCGGTGCGATCGACGGCAATACCATGGCGGACCAGATAGAGAATCATCGCTTACGCCACCTTCTCTTTTCTTTGCGCGCGCCGGAACTCCGCTTTCGAGCGGAATTCCTTTTCGAATAGGCCGGACTTGCGCTCCAATCCGGCCAAGTCCAGCCGCGTCCCCTCGGCGGCGCGAATATTGAAAATTGCGCGGCGGCCCGATATTTGCACCTCAACGCCGAAGATCTTTTGGGCGTGTTCCGACTCGAGCTTTTCGGCGATGCGTAGCATCGATGTGAGCAGCCGGACTTGGCGCCTTCGTTCGCCGTTCAGAGCCGCGTAGGAAGCATGAGCCAACTGTGGTTCCGATTTGCAGTTGTGGTAGCGCACCAGCGCCGCCACCATATCTCCGCGCCAGCCGCTGAGATCTGGAATTTCACCGTTGCGCACCAAATATTCGCCGTGGCGATGGTGCGATTTTTTGCTGATGTAATGTCCCACATCGTGCAGCAGCGCTCCGCCTTCCAGCACCAGCCGTTCCTCAGGTCCCATCTCATGCAGCGGCCGTAGCTGATCGAAAAGCGAAAGCGCCAGCCGCGACACTTGCTCGGCGTGCTGTTCGTCATAATGCATCCGCCGGGCGAACCCGCGCACGCCAGCAAGTAATTTATCCGCGCGATCTTTTTCTTCCTCGGATTTCACGCCGCCCGAATACTGCTCTGCCACGACTTGCAGCAGCAGACCTTCGCGGACTCCCACGCCTGGGACCAGCATCGACCGCAGGTCCAACCACTTGGCCAGCGTGGTTAGGATGATCGCGGCGATTCCCAAAACCTCGGCGCGGTCCTTCCGCACGTGAAACACGCGCATCCGGCCCGGCACGTCCAATTCCAGCAACCGCCACATCTGGTCCCGCAAGAGACGCACGCTAATCGTCGGAGTCCTGGCCAGCGGCGTGCCGGCCGCCAGGCGCGCCAGCGCCTCGGCGTTTCCGCCGCAAGCCACGGAAGCTGCTCGAGAAAGGTTTGGCGGCGAAGGCAGCGCGCTGCGCAAAAGCGCCATCACGTGATGTTGTAACCGTCGGGCGCCGTCTTCATCGATTCGCCCATGGATCGAATACGTTTCCATGACGCGGATGGTGCCGAGCGGCAGCGCCACGCGCCGCTGCAATTCGCCGCGGTCGAAAAAATTCATCTCCAGGCTGCCGCCGCCCAAATCGAAAATTAGTTTCGGTTGCGCGCGCCCGGCGAGCGCCCAGCGCACCGCCGCGCACACCAGCTTCGCTTCCTCCTCGCTGCTGATCACCTCCAGCTCGATTCCCGATTTCCGGCGGATGCGCTCCAGCAGCTTGCGGCAATTGCGCGCCTCGCGCGCTGCGGCGGTGGCCACGGCGCGGTAAGCGGTGACGTGATTCTGGTCCATGCGGCTGCGGAAATGGCGGAAAGCCCGCGTAGCTTTCGCGATGGTCTCATCGTCCAGCATCCGCCGGGTGAACGCGTTGTGCCCCAGACGCACCGCGGCGCGCTCGGATTCGATTATTTCAATGTGTTCGGAGGAGGTAGCTCGCGCGATGGCCAGCCGGATCGCGTTCGATCCAGCGTCAATTGCTGCCAGTTGGATGGGGGCGGCCACTCTTTAACGCCAGAGGTGCGCGAGCGCGTGCGATGGGCGGTAGTGCGTGCCGCGGATGCCCAGGTGCGACGCAATTCTCTTACGCAACTGCCGGTTTACCTCGGGCACGCTGGCTTCGCCGTCGATTTCCAGAAAGCCGTGCCGCTTGGAAAGGTACTCGAATTCGCGTTTGATCATCGATTGATACCGGATGAACGACTGAAACAGATCGTTTGAAAGCGACATGTCTCGGCCCGACTCCCAGTAACTGATGGTCTGCGATTTCTTGAACTCGCGATCGAAGGCCACTTCTGGCCGCACGTCTAGCCAAAAGGTTAGATCCGGCCGCAATGCGATCTCGTAAATTCCGTGCAAGTAGTCGCGCCCGATTCCGCGTACCGCCGCGCGAGCAATCAAGGTAAAAATATACCTGTCCGCCAGCACGATCAACCCCGATCGAAGCGCCGGCAAAATCCGGCGTTCCAGCTGATCGTAGAAATCAGTGCTGTACATCAGCGCCAGGGTCAGGCGCGTCACCGCGTTTTCCGCCAGCAGCGCGTCGATGTCTTCGCCTACTAGAAACGACCGCCGCAATCCCATCGTCTCCACAGCGAAGCCCTCGGATTCGAGCCATTCGGTCAGCAGCGATATCTGTGTCGAGCGGCCAGAACCGTCCGTGCCCTCCACCACGATCAAGTTGCCGCTCAGCTCTTCGGGTTTGACTCCCGGCAACGGGGTGCCGTAAAAGCGCGTCATCACGCTGCCATCTTTTCCGTTGTTCGCTTCGGGCGCGGATTTCCGCCGCCGGGCCGCAGAGCCGGCCGTTGCTGTTGTCAGCGGATTCTTTGCAGGTGTCATTTCTTTTTCTTCGGAGCGAACCGATTCAGTTCCACGCGATCCGCCAGCAGCGTGCGCATCACCTTCTGCAATCGGTTCACGCGCATCGTGCCGTCCATCAGCACGAAATTGTCCGTCTCGACCATTTGATCGTAATTATTCAGGATGCGGTCCTGAAAAATGCGAAAACTCTCGGCTCGGTCGAGCGAAAGCCCCAAATCCATTCCCGCCTCGTAATATTTCAACTTTGGCCGGCCGGCGGTGATGCGGTTCACGGCCACGTCGAGCGGTGCCCGGAAGTAGAAGGTGATATCGGGGACAGGAGCAAAGCTATAGAGATTTCGCAGCCAGTGCGGCGAACATCCGCGAGCGGCATCGCGCGCAAACGCCGTGTAGACGTAGCGGTCGGCGAGTACCAGATACCCGCCGTGCAGCAGAGGCAGAATTTGCCGCTCGCACCGATCCGCGAAATCGGCGGCGTGCAGTAAAGAAAATGTTGTCGGGGTCAGCAGACGGCGCTGCTTGCCGCGCCGCGTGGCGGACTTCACCAGCGGAGAAGAGTTCCATTCCGTGAAGTGGATGCGGTAGCCGCCGATTTCCAGCCATCGCTTCAGCAGGTAAAGCTGAGTACTTTTCCCCGACCCGTCGATTCCCTCAACCACCACCAGTGCGCCGGGAAATTCGCGCTTTGCAGGAGCGGCTTGCTCCGGCGCGGCCTGCGGAACCACCGAAATGTCGGGAGTGCTCGTAGCCATTCGCTAACCCGTACACGAACCTTAATCTTACGTCCGAAGGCTACGGCTATCGCATGAAAATTCTGTTACATCCGGCCTAGGTACCTTGTTTGCAGATAGCCGTGGCCATTGAAGTTGTGATATATAGGTTGGCAATGCGTACTGAGCTAACGCCCGACACCGCGACATTCGCGGATGGCTGGCGGCTCTGTGCGCGTTCGCCCTCGAAACGCGCCGTTACAATTACCGTCAGACACGTGAACTACAAACCGTTGTCCACCTGCCGTGGGCTGAGCAAGCACAACAACGAAATCCGGCGGACTTTTGGATGCGCGATTTTGCCCGGCGAAGGCAATTCTTGCTTGCCCCGCCGCAAACGCCTTGCCTTTACTCTTTATTATTCAATAATTTAGCCACGCCTGCAACGGAATGCAGCGTGCTTCACCAAGGATCGGTATCAAAAATATATGCGAATAATCAAATGCAGTCTCGCCGCTATCGTTGTGCCGGTTCTTCTGGCGGTTGCCGGCGCGTACGCCGCCTCCAACACGCAAGCCACTACGGAGAGCTGGGTCATAGTCCCGTCCGACACATCCATCCACGTAATTCTCAACTCTGCTCTTTCGAGCAATGGCAGCAATCCGGGCGATCGCTTTGAAGCGACCGTCTCTCAGCCGGTAGTCATCAACGGGAAAACGATCATTCCCAAGGGTTCGGAAGCAACTGGGGTCGTCGTCGATTCCTTGGCTTCGGGCAAGATGGAGAAGCGCGCCCATTTGCTAATTGCCCTTGAGACGGTGACGGTTGCCGGCAGTCGCTACGACATTCGGACCGCGTCGAATGCTCGCATCGAAGGCCGCCACCGCAACCATAATCTCGGCTTGATAGGCAGTGGAGCGGGTGCCGGTGCGATTATCGGCGCAATTGCGGGAGCGGGTGCAGGTGCCCTGATTGGCGCCCCGATCGGCGCCGGTGCGGGCACGGCAGCAGCTCTCTTTTCCGGAAAACATAACATCCGGATCGCCCCTGAGTCGAAGTTGACGTTTGAGCTGGCCCGGCCGGTCTCGATCGCTACTAGGGGGTAACTGAACTTCCGCGGGTTGGGCGCATTGCTTCGAAGCGCCCGACCTGTGCTTTCGCTGTGTCGTCCGCCCGCAGAGCAGTCCTGCCGAGGTTCTCGCACGAAAACCGTTCTGAAATTTAGCCCGAAGAATGCTAGCGTGGTGCTTGCGCTCAGGCGATCTGCCGCATCGCCCATATTCCGCGCTTGCTCGTTCGCTTCGATTCGGAGGCTGACACTCGATGCCGACCAATTTTGCCAGAGAGTTGATCGCCACGCCGGGAAAGAAAGTGAAACTCGACAAATGGGATCCCGAGGAGACGCTCGGCTGGGATAAAGGCCACAAGATGAGAGCGAGTCTGGGGAAAGCCATCGAAAAACTCGATGGACTTCAGTACTTGCTCTATGCGGAACACAAACGCGCGCTTCTGATCGTTCTTCAGGGCCGCGACGCCGCCGGCAAGGACGGCACGATCCGCCACGTGATGTCGGGGGTGAATCCGCAGGGTTGCCGCGTGACCTCATTTAAACAGCCGACTTCCGAGGAGTTGGCACACGATTTCCTCTGGCGCATCCACAAAGCCGTCCCGCCGATCGGTGACATCGGCATATTCAACCGCTCACATTACGAAGATGTCCTGATCGTACGCGTGCACAATTTGGAGCCGAAAGAGGTCTGGCTGCGCCGTTACGACCAAATCAATGATTTCGAGCGGACGCTCGAGGAAAACAACGTGCGGATCCTGAAGTTCTTTCTGCACATTAGCAGGGACGAGCAAAAACATCGTTTCCAGCAGCGGATCGACGACAAGACACGGCAGTGGAAGATTTCCGAAGCAGATTTCGCCGAGCGCAAGTTTTGGGGAGATTATACGGATGCCTACGAGGCCGCGCTGACCAAGTGCAGTACCGCGAATTCGCCCTGGTACATCATTCCATCGAACAAGAAGTGGTTCCGGAACCTGGCGGTATCGCACATCATTACGGAAACCCTGGATGAAATGCGTATGAAGTTTCCGAAGCCCACCGTTGACGTGAGCCATATTAAGCTGGATTGATTTTGTGTGCCGAAGTGTTGCTCAACTGCAAGAGGGGTCGCCGCGCTGAAGGCTGGCGCAGCTTGCACGCCTGAGGGGCGCTCCGCAGCGCTTCAGGCGCTCATTACGCGACCGGAAAACCGGATACTGCGCCCTTTGTTCCCCGTCTGCGCGTCTGCGTGCATCGGAATGGACTGTGGTCCGCGTCGTTCGGATGCTTCCATCGCGCTCTTGGGCGAAGCATAAGGCTCCTCCGCCAGAATTGGGCACCGCAACATGCTGGCTGCACGCCGCGCCAGATCGGCCCGGTTGTCGACTCCAAATTTATTCAACAGCGAAGAGATGTGGAATTTCACCGTCCGCACAGTAATGTTCAGCTTCGAAGCAATCTCTTTGTTTTCCCTATTGCATATCACGGAGTGCAGAATCTCCTGCTGGCGAGGACTCAGCTGAGTGGGATTGGAAGCCGTGCGGCCGTGATCGAGCAGTTCTTTGGCGCGCATCACCATGCGCTCTGCGAGCATTTTCTCCACAGGGACCAAGATCGCGAAGTCGCCCGGCTCAATTCCGCGCGCCAGACATTGCATCGCCAAGAGTCCAGCCGCACGCTCGATGGTGAAATCGAGATCGTTGCCCGAAGCCGCCCCGAACTGGGCCACCCCAGTGGCCTTCTCACAGAATATGTACGAGTTGGGTCTGCTGCTCTCTTGGATCTTCTCCGCCTGATCGGGCTTCGGAAACACAGGCATTCTCTTCACGATTTGCCTTCCCTTTGCTTTACCCGGCCTGGGGCGGGCAAAGTGTGAGTTTTTGGGTACTTCCACTGAAATTTGATACTGCCTGGACGGAACTCTGCTGCTCAGCCAGAGATAAATCTGTGCCGACTGGAGGTCCTCCCTGACAGCGGACCGCCCCGAAAGCACGAAGAGTGTTCAAATTGAGACAAGCGCCTCGCATCTCGCAGCTAAACTGCCAAACTTTGTCATTTCTGTATGTGATTCGTGCCGAAGGGCTTATGCCGTGAGTTGCGAACCTAGCCTCGAGAGCGATAGGTAGAAACTGCTCCTCCGTGGAATTTTCTGCCGCGAGAAGTATTTTTTCCACATGCACCGCGTTAATATCTTCCGCGCGTTGGATCGAGTTCACGTATCTCTGCTTGCGATTAGGCGAAAGAATTTATTATGAGACGCTACTACGCATGAAGTTTCGACAGCTTGGTAGGAATGTGAAATTGCTTCGCACACGGGATCGGATCGTGTCGGTATGTATTCTGGTGATTTCCGTCTCGATCGTGGCCTCGGGCGGCGCGAGTGCCCAGCTGCCGCCGGTTCAGTCGCCGCCCGGCTGGGGACAAGTTCCGCAGGGCACGGGCGCGTGCTCGGTTGGAAAATCGTGCGCCGATTTGGCGCCAGGCATGATTCGGGGAGCCCTTGGCGCGTCGCCGGTCGCGAACAACGCTCGTGCGTTCGCGGCGATTCTGTCGTCACACACAGTCGCAAGTACGGCGAATGCTCGCGCGGCCGAATGGGCCGTCGAAGCGTTTCGGCGTGCCGGCGCCGACGAAGTGCACATCGAGAAATTTGGCGCTTCGGGACAATTCGAAAACGTGGTCGCGGAAATCCGCGGCCGCGATAAGCCGCAGGACTACGTGCTGTTTGTCGCAGTCCTCGGTGACCCGGGAACTGATTCGTTACTTGCCGCCGAAAAAGCCGCCGTTCTCATCGACGCCGTCCGTGTCATCCACAATACGGGCAATATTCCGCGCCGGTCCATTCGCTTCGTGCTTTTCGTTGCCGCCCCGGCTCGAAGCCGGAGTAAGGATGCGCATCTCGCTGGCGTGTGGGCCTACGTTCGCGCACACCGCGCCCATCTGGAACGCATTGCCGCGGCTGTTTCGCTGGGCCAGGCGCGTGGAGCGATCGACGGTTTCTCGCTTGAGGCCAGGGCCGACACGATCGCTGCAGTTCGCCAAGCCTTTGTTCCGCTGCGATCGCTGGGCATTCGCAACTTCACACAGCTCGTGCGAATTCCTTCCGCCACCACACCGTTCTGGCTCGAAGGAATTCCTACACTGGTCGCGACTCGTGCGAAGGCTCCTCCGAATCAGGCTGCGCATGGGAGCCCCAAAACCCAGCCGGCCGAGATATCATCCGCCGTGCTCCGCGGTTTGAAGCGGAGGGTCGCCGTAGCTGCCGTTGCAGCCTATGCCCTGGCTGATGCCGAAACTCGCATCGGCCCTCGCCAGTCGCGCGCAAAAGTGGAGGAATCGATCACGTCGATGAAACTGATGCCGAAGTTGCGACGCTCCGCCGACGTAGCGGAATGGAAGTCCGTCGATGCCCTTAATCCAAATTAGCGTCGGCTGCATCGGGGGCTGGTACTACCTGCGTAAGAGTTCAGGCGTTTACTTCTGGAACTGCTACTGCGCAACGCGGATTTCATCCCAGCTCACGCGCGTATAGAATGTTACCTATGATCGTTCGGGGGGCAAACGAACGGGACCCTTCCGCATCGGCCGGTGTGGGTAGCACTTCTCGGGTTCTGGCGATTGATTATGGCCGCAAACGGATTGGCCTTGCACTGTCGGACGAGCTTGGCCTGACGGCGCGACCGCTCTCAATCCTGGAGCGCTCGAACCGCCAAACGGATATGCGCCGCTTGCGCGAAATCTGCCGCGAACAAGGTGTGGCCCGCATTCTCGTGGGGCATCCTGTGCACATGACCGGAGAACCGAGCGACATGTCCGAGGAATCAGCGCGATTTGCTACTCGACTGGCGAAGGAACTCGGCATTCCCACCGAGTTGGCAGACGAACGGCTGACGAGCTGGGAGGCGGACCAGTTTTTGGCTGAGGCGAAGTCGCGCCGTCCCAGGAACGCCCCCGTCGACGACCTTGCCGCCGCGATTCTGCTGCGCGACTATCTGAACCAAAACCAAAGCCACGGGCGCGCTGCTGCCCGGAAGGTTTAGCCCATGTGGCGCCGCCTGGGCCTCCTCACTTTGTTGGCTATTGCTGCTATTGGTGCGGGCGCCGGATGGCTGGAATCGCAGATTAGCCGGCCATATCGTGGCCATCGCCCGGACAAGGTTTTCGTCGAAATTCCGCACGGCACCTCCCGCTGGCAGATTGCCGGAATACTCCGGCATGACGATGTTATCCGCAGCCGGCTGGCATTCGCGCTTTTCAGCGTCTGGCATTACCGGAAGATACCGCAAGCCGGCGAATATCTTGTCGATCGTCCGCTGGACTCGCGCGAGATGTTCTGGAAAATTGTGCATGGTCACGTGTTCGTGCACATCGTCACCGTGCCGGAAGGCTGGACGATGTATGAGATAGCCGACGAGCTGGACGGCCAAGGCATTTGTAGCCGCGCTGATTTTCTTGCGGCGGCGCACGATACTTCGCTGATTTCCGATCTTTCGCCGCACGCGGCCAGCCTGGAAGGTTTTCTATTCCCTTCTACGTATGAATTCACGCGGCACACCACATGCGAAGAGATCGCCAAGCGAATGGTGGCCGATTTTCGTACCGAGTGGGAATCGCTCGATCCTAGCGACACCGCGCATCCGGATGGACTGACGACCGAGCAGGTCGTTGCGCTCGCCTCTCTGGTGGAGCGGGAGACCCCCAATGCGGAAGAGCGCCCACTAGTCGCCGGAGTGTTCTACAATCGACTGGCGCGCGGCTATCCGCTGCAATGTGATCCTACGGTGCAATACGCCATGGAACTGGATGGAGAGTCGGTGAAGGACGTGAAGCCTTCGGACCTGCGCGTGGATTCGCCTTACAACACGTATGAGCACCGCGGTTTGCCGCCAGGGCCGATCGCCAACCCTGGCGAAGCTTCTCTGCAAGCGGCGCTGAATCCCGCGCACACGGATTATCTGTACTTTGTGGCCGATGGCCGCGGCGGTCATTTTTTCAGCCGCACGCTGGCCGAACAGGATCGCAACATCGATCGCCTGCGCCGCAGGTTGGCCGCAGAGGCTTCGCCCGACTCAGACTCTGAGCCGGCGAAACAGCGAGGCCGTCAGTGAGTACCAAGGACTCCGGGGCACACAGCAACGGCGCATCGTCCACCAAAAAAGATCTGATCCTCGAGGCTGCCCGCGCGTTTGGCAAGCCGAAATTTACCCCCGCGGAAATCGAGCAGATTCGCCGTCAACTTATCGCCAAGCTTGGTCCGCATGGAAGCACTTCCGAGGATTACATCGGCAGCGTTCTGGAGGAAGCAGGACTTCGCGTGGTTTGGTCCAAGGAATCCGAGGCCGATCCTGCCGGCCAATACGACGAGGAGCTGACGGACCTGCTGCACTTCTCATCTTTAGCCGAGGCGGAAATGTGCCTGATTCGGCTGGACGAGCTGCTGCGCAAATTTCGCTCGGAGCACAAAAGAGGCGGCGAACACCGCGTTCGCGAGGTAGCGCTTCTCGGCCGTCGCCGCGCCGAGATGATCTCGCGAAACCGTAAGGTCGACCAAAAGAAGCGTGCCGAAAAAGAAGAGATCGCGCGCTGGTTTGGTATCTGGCTCGAAACTCCAGACGCCTTCTTCGATTGGCTGGAAGTTCGCAAACAATCCCCCGAGTTTCAGAAAGTCTTTCCCAACGGAGTTGAAGAGGAAATCTGATGTTTCTCCTGGATGTGGAACCCCTTGATCTCGGATCGGATGTGCGATCCGTGGGCGTCGATCTGGTTGAGGCGGACGAAAATCGCGAGCCGGTGCGCGGCAGCGAAGCGTCGCGCGTCTGGAGCCGTATTTTGCCGGTGCTGGTGGGCGATCAGAACTGGGCGCTCGATTTCTTTAGTCATATCGACCGTGTGCGGGACTACTGCGAGCGCCACGGACTCACCTTTCGCGAAGCCAGCCAGCGGTCGATCGTGATTCCCGCGCCGGACCCCAAGCAGCTCGAAACGCTGATCGACCGCTTCCAGAATGAAACCTTCGGCGCGCGTGCTGGCGGCCCGCTGCCCGCCGCGGATCCCGAACTCGAAAGCGAACTTTCCCGCCGCGGCTTGGATGCATACCATGCCGCTTTTCGCCGATACTACTGTTGCGCGGTCTGTGATTTCGAAGACGGCTCGCTCGTCGTTTTGAGCGATAGGCTTTCCGCTGGCGAAGTGATCCGCCGCACGCGCCCGATTCTTAAGGAACTGGGCGTGAAGGTCGAACTTCCGAACTGAGGCACAAACCGTAGTTGCGTCGGTTGCAACTTTGGAACTTTCGTACCATTCCTTCAACCGCTGGTCCTAGTACATAGTCGTGATCGTTGAAGCGACGCCCCCTTCCAAAGTGAGCTGACATGGCTGGCGAATCGATTCCGAACGCACGGGCTTTCGTTCGCAGCCTTAATGTGCTGCTTAAGTTCTCTCGTCTCTATGGCTTAGACCACGCTAGGTCCGCAGGGCAATTTGACGTCAGCTGGAACGAGCTTCAGGAAGGTGTTCGCTCCGCGGGCGACACGGGCTTATTGCTTGGCACTTCCGGTTCGCAACTCCTCTTGGACGGAGTTCCGCTCGAATCCACTCAAGCCGAGCGCAGCTTCGCCGAGATGCTCAACGCGGCGGGAGTGGCGAGCATCTGTTTCCAACCGAACGTCGAGCGAGATGAGTTTGCGAGCCTCGTCAAAGTGTTCGCCGAAGCTGGCCCGAAGGCTGCACCGCTTTCCGAGCGGCTGGAAGCAGCATTCGGCAAAAACCGCGCCTCTGGAATTGTGGTCAACGAGATTCGCTTCGTGGCCGAAGACGCGGCGTTTTCCGAAGCGCGCATGGCAGCGCAACTTACCGCTAAGACGCTTGGCGCCGATGCCGAGCGCATCCAGGAATGGTTTCGCAGCCCTGAAAAAATGATCCAGCTCATCGCCGCGGCCGAAGGTTCGCACGGTGGAAGTGGATCAGGCGCCGGTTCTGATTCTGGTTCGAGTACCGATACAGACGCCCATTCCGATAGCAGGTCGGCATATTCCAGCGGCGTTGGTGCAGCCTTCTATTCCGGCGGAAGCAGCGAAAGCGCCGGCGCTCTGGATATCGATCCATCGGGAATTTCTGCACCCGGTGTTGCCGGATCTGCTGCCGCTCAGAGTGCGGCTGGACGTGATGCAACCGGATTGAGCGCTACCGCAGGTCCAATTGCGGGCGGAGCTTTCACCGCGAGCGCGCCCACAGCTGGCGGCGCTACAGGCGTAGCGCCGATCGGCGAAGCCGAGATGCACAGCTTGCTGCGGTTACTGGCGCAGTTCGGCGAAGCTGCAAATTCCCGCGATCCTTTCGCGCTGCAACAGACTGCGTGGCAGCACAAGCTGGCGGCGCTGCCACAGACCGCGCAAGTCACGTTGCGCCAGGCGCTCGCTTCGATGGCGGCACATACCCCCTCCGCGAAATTGGACGAAGCCGCGCTGCTGCGCCTTGCGGAGGACTTGGCCATCCGTTTCGCGCTGGACCGTTTCCAAAGGGGCGAAGTTCGCGTGAACGCCGTTCGCCAGATGCTCGAAAAAATGGGCCACGAACTCGGCACGCTGCGGAAGCTGCTGAAGGCGCGCGAAGACAAAATGGCCAGCGCCGGTATGGCCGTGGAATCTCACGCGGACTTGCTCGATCGCCAGTTTTGGGCCGCCGTGCCGGAATCGGGCAAACGCGCGGTGCTGACGTCCCCCGAAGCGTGGTGCATTCCGCCGCGTAACGTGCAGCAATATGTGGAAGAACTTCTGGGACGCGGCGAATCCGATGCCGCTGCCAACATACTTTTGAAATACGCGGCGTGTGTGCGGAATAAAGACGCCGCGGCGCGCAAAAAGGCGGCCATCGGCCTGGGGCAGCTTGCCGGACTTTTCAGCCGAGCGGCGAACCAGAAGTTGCAGGACGCGCTGTTGCAAATCGGGCAGCAGCTCTGCGCCGAAAAAGATCCCGAGCTACAAACGTTGCTCAGCGCCGCTTTTGTGCGGCTCAGCCAGGAAGCGGCGCAGCGCCGCTACTATCGCGCCATGCAGCAGGCCCTCGATTCACTCGCCGATCTCGAAGAGCTGCGGCCCACTTGGGTGCAAAGCTTGCGTCCGCGCATCGGAGTGGAAAGCCGGCTTTCCGATTTCATCGAGGAAGCGCTGACGGGCGAAACTATGCCCGAAGGTCTGACCGGCTTGCTGATGCGCGTTCCTGAAAGCGCCGCGGAACAGCTAGCGATGCGGCTTTCGCGTTCGGCGAAACGCAGCGAACGCGAAAAACTGGTGAGTCTCGCTCAGGCGGTTGGCAACGCGTGCCCTCGCCATTTGATCGAAGTGTTGAAATCGGAGCAGCCGGCGAAGGCGGCGACCGTGATCGGACTGTTGAGCCGTCTGGACCCTCTTGCGGTGGAAAACGAGCTGCCGCAAAAGTTGCGCCACGGCGGGCGGAGCTTCCACGATTCCGTGGTGCGGCAGCTAGCCATCGCAGGCGCGGAGGAGCGCGGCCGTCTTCTCTCCGATGTGTTGGAGATGATCGATCCGATGGTGTTGCCGCTGGCGCTGGATGAAATCGGAATGTGCGGCGATCCGCAAACGGCGCCGAAACTCCTGCGCCTGGCCGAAGGCGAAATCCTGCCGGAAGGAGGCGACTATCTGCGAGTGAAAGCAATCGAGGCGCTGGGACGAATGCGCGCGCCTGCGGCGGCGGGACACTTGCGGCATTTCTTGGAAGCGCGCAAGAGTTTCGGCTGGGCATATCCGGAGGAAATTCGCACCGCAGCCGCTCAGGCGCTCGAGAAGCTCGATCCTGAATGGGTTCACGAGAATATGCCGCGGCTCGGGCTAAATGGTAAAGTGCTGGCGCTGGCGCCGCTCGATGCTGCGCCGGAGCGCGACGTGGTGCGCCACCGCCGTTATGAGCGGATTCGCCTGTCGCGCAATGTGGCCGCGGTGATTACCTCGCAGCGCGGAAAGTATTCGTCGGCGATTAGCGTGCTAAGTCTCGATGGCGGATTGCTGAGCGGCGATGTTCAGCTGGCGGTGGGAACGGAAGCGACTCTGAAAATTCCCGCGGGTCTGCGTTCAATCAACATGCGTGCAGTGGTGCGCTTCGTGCGCTCGCACCAAGCCGGATTCGAAATGGTGGGAATGGGGCTGGATGATCGCGCCAAGCTGCGGCGGCTGCTGGTGTCGCTCGGCGGCGAAGTGCTGCCTCCACAGGGGGGCGCCGCCGAATAATCCACTGGCACTGCGCGCTAACGAGGGAAGTGATGGGCGAAGAAACCATTCAGGCCGTGGCCTGGTTTTGAGCCCCACGTCCAATAAACTCCAAGATAGGCATAGTTTTCGGCGAACCCCGCGACGGAATGTCCGTAGCAAAATAGCAGTTGGAAACCGGGATTGCGAAAATAGTAGTAGCCGCCCGTGTCGATCAGTGTGGAAGCTCGGATTTGCGGTGTAGCGTAGCCTTCATTTCCATGATGATACACTTCCGTGCCCAAGGTCAGCTTCTTGCCGATGTCGCGTTGTACCAACCAGCCCTCGTAGGCGAAGTTGTTGTATTGAGTTTGAGGGACAATTTCATATCCGCCGCCGCCGTAAGTAGTCCAAGGTCCCCAGCTCTTTTGCATCCACAGCGGAAGCTTAAACCACGGGGTGCCGATGCCCAGTCCTTTTGAGTAGCTGCCCGTTGGAATCTCGATCATGGTGAAGGTGCCAACCATCGGTCGAAATTTCGTTTCCTTGAGCCACTCGTACTTGGCGCCGAATTCCGTATCAGTGATCCCGTAGGCGCTGGGCCCCACGCCGCCGGGAAGATATTTGGGATTGTTCGAAGGCATGATTGCGCCGAGCGGAAAAACCACGTGAATCTGCAGTCGCGGCGCCGCGCCCCAGTTAAACTCCGCCGCCGGACCCGTGGGGTCGATCTCCACCGGCGTTCCATCAACTCCGCCGAAAATATAGAACTCGTAGTGGCGGAAATCGACGGGCTCGGGGTCGTCAGTTTGAAACGGGGGGCCAGCAAACAGGGGTTTGGCGCAAGCCAACAGCACCAGAACGAGCAGTAGGGCGTGTCGTTTCATCATTCTTCCTCGAACATTTCGCCAAAAAGCTCCTGCACGCGCTTTTTCGCGGTGCGGAGCGTCGCGCGGCCTGCGGGAGTCGCCCGGTACATGCGGCGAATCTTTCCGTTCGCGCGCTCGCGCGAGGAACGCAGCAACCCTTTGCGTTCCATGGCCGCGAGAAGCGGGTAGAGAGTGCCGGGGCTCAGACGGTAGCCATGGTGAGACAGCTCCTCGATCATCCACAACCCGAAAAAAGGCTGGTGACAAGCATGGTGAAGCACGTGCAGCCGGATAAGTCCGGAGTATAGTTCGCGCGGCTCAGTCACCGTGCCCTCGGCTTTGACAGTTCACAGATCGTGGTAATTTCCCAGTTGCTTCCCGGTTGTTCGCAAGATGGCGTCATGGCGCAAAGTCTTGGTCGCTGAACATCCCAGGGCCGGGAGTTTGTATTTTTATAAAAGGATGGTTCTCGGCCGCATGACAACTGGAACAGGACTTGGATAAATCTTGGTAAGCCGAAACGAACGATTTCTCATTTTTTTGCTGAATGGCGTTCTGGACCCCGGCTATGGTTCGTTTGGTCATGGCAGGAATAATCTTCGGCAGAGCGACGGTCACATTTTTGAATGGAGTTGGGTAGAGGTTCATAGCCTCTTCGAGGCTCTCCTGAATTTCATTCAGCTCGTACGCCGCCAGCGGCCAATTTTTCTTTGTTCCGGCGTAGTACAACTTGGCGTGGTGCTGCTCAATCACCCCCATGATCTCGCCCAGCCCCGGTTTGCCGTCGTTAACATGTTGTTCTAAGGTGGCTACTTTGGCTTCAAGAGCAGCATTGGGCGCCGGATTCTGCTGGCGCGAGCAACCCGCGAGAAACATCACGACGAGTCCAGCCAGGGCTAGTTTCATTCCAAGCTCCCTTTATTCGCCTTTCCGAGTTAGCGCCCAGCGCAGTAGGGTGATCGGAGATCAAAATCTCAGCCAAGTCCGGTTGCGCCTCCCGATATCGGAATGCGATATAACCGCGCCCGCTGCCGAAAGTCAAGGCGCTTTCGGCGGCGAGAGCACGCGGTAAAAAGAAAACGGGAAGGCTGAATGCGCCTCCCCGCTCTGCTTCGTAAACTGACGTCCTTTTATGGGATGTAGTAGCGGAACGAGGTGAAGACCATGTTCTCGTTCGTGCTGGGAGCGCAGCTGGGTTGCGCGGCGTTGGGGCAGGCGCCGTTGACGACCCCACTCGTGGCCCCGAGGCCGGTCCACGTGTTGTAGATCTCGTGAGAGAACTGCAGACCGAGCTTAACGGTACCTTTCGGTCCCGAGTAGAAGCTGTACCAGAGGCCGCCAGTTGCTTCGATGAGGTCCTTGATGTTGTTGGAGCAATTAGCCACCGACCCCGGAGCGTAGCCGCCCGAACCAGGATTGGGCTCGGTCCAGCAACCAGCGTTATTGAAGCCAAGCGCACCAAATCCCACGGTGTCTGTAGCATCCTGCGTGCGCGAGCCGTATTCTTCGCCCACGTGGAAGTACACATCCCACTTGGGGTAGTGGAACGCGAGTGTGGCCAAGCCCTGATAGCTGCGGACGGTAGTGAACTCGCCGTTGGGCTGGATGGTCACGTCCGGAGCGGACTGCGCGCTGCCGTAGCGGCCGACGCCATTGCCAACCAGAACGTGAAGGCCGACGTTAATGTGGCCGTTGTCAAACGGGAGCCAAGCATTCGCACCGCCGCCGCCACCCACAGTGCGGGCGTTATACGGGCCGCTAGCCGGAAAGACGCGGTCGCGGAAGGTGCTGATAAGCCCAAACACCTCGTAGTGTCCGAAACCGGGCTCAAACGCGGCTTTGAAAACGAAATCGGGTGTCAAGTTGTAGGAGTAGTTGGCGGTCGGATTGTAAAGACCTCCGCCAGTGCCCGCCTGGCCGAACAGGAACGGTGTGGTGGTTCCGGCTCCCTTGAAGCTAATCTGGGGCTCTTCCACGGAGAAACCGAGCCACATTTTATTGTCGAAGTCCTTGACGACGCGGAGACCGTACTGACGCGCCCAGCTGAAGCCGACGTTATATTGCGCGTCGATGTTTTCCGGCAGAACTTCGGTGCGGTTGTCGAGGCCTTTTGCCGTTTGGGTGACCAGGGACCACATCTGACCACCGGTGATCGTTAGGCCGCTGTCGAATGCAGCCTGTGCCCAGAACTGGCGCTGGCGGAGAGTGTAGCTGTTGCTCTGGTTGTCGTTGGAGGTGGTGCCAGCGGAAAGGAAATCAGCTTCGTAATAACCGCCGATTTTCACGCTGGAGAGCTTTCCCTGGACCAGCATGCCGATCCGCGACTGCCGACCACTGGCGTTGAACTCCGATATGTTGTACTGCGATGCTCCCGGCATGGGGAGAGAGTTAAACGGAGTGTTGACGTCGGCACCGAGTCCGCGCTGGCGCCAAACCGTTTCTGCCGCGAAGAACCCGATCGGGGTGAAAGTGACGCCCTTGAAGCGCCAGGAGGCAGGGCCGTTGTCGCCGCCCTGGGCGCTGTTTGCTGAATCGGCCGGTGCACCAGCCGAGCTGGCAACGGCAGCGGTGGCGGCCGGAACCATTTCCGCATTGGCGGCCGAGGCGGTGGGGGCTGCCGAAGCTGACGGCATGGACGCCGCCGGAGAAGCCGAGAGGCTCTCGCGGTTGGAGCCGGAAGCCTTCAACTGATCTTCAAGCTGCTGCATTTTCTTCTGCTGATCCTGGAGCTGCTGCGCCTGCATGGCGATCGCATCGCGCAACTGCTGAAGTTCCGTTTCCATTTCTTCGGCGGGCTTGGCCGGCGAAGCTGCGTTCGAGGCCGCCGCCGCTGGTTTCGCTGGCTGTAACGTGGCCTTCGCCGCAGGCTGTGCTGCAGCGGTCGTGGGATCGGCTGGCGCCGCACTATTATTGTTTGCTGCCCCGCCTGCTGCCATCGCCGGCATGGCGAAAAGCCCCAGGGCAATCATGGATGCCGCAAATACTCGCATTCCTTCCTCCTTGAAGTTGTGCTGCCGAAAAGTAGACTGCGACCGCGGGAAGCTACACGTATAGTTGTCGGTCGTTTGTCCCGAAACTCGATTTACCCCTACCCAGTTGCGTGGATGTTCGCACGCGTTTTGGCTTCTGAAAGTAATCTGAAAACCGGCCATCGGCGTCAATCGTTTGTGACGCTTATGTTAATTCTGCGTTACTTCGGTACCCGTCCCGCGGCTCGGTTCGCATCTTCTCCTAAGCGTTCGTGGGTCCTGCGTCGCGCCTAACGGGACGAACCACAATGCTTGGCCCACTTTTACGCAAATGGTCTAGCCGCTGCTGGTTGGCTGAGATTGCGCCGCTTATTCGAATAACTGCGTGAGACGGCCACCGGTCGTTTCGAGATAAAGGTGTCAAGTGAATCCAGAGGAAGGACGGTCGAGGAGAATGTCGCTGAGCATAACCGTCGACATAATGCCTTGGCGAGAAAAGATTGGCAAGTGACTTTTGCTATTAGCGGGGCCTCTACCATGCACTTGCGGCGGTTGCAGATGTTCCAGAACGGAGTCTCAAGCGGAAAACTTGGGCGTATCCAAAATCAATGGCCCTAATTTCCTGGAGCCAGCTGCTCCTGGCTGCGGCGGTGCTCCGGGATGGTGGACGACACGATGAGGCGCGGCGGTAGAACGCTGAAGAAGCGCTGGCGGCATGGATCGCAGCGATACGCCGGTACACCCAAGAAACGTTTAATGATCACGAACGTTCCCTGCTCGACGCGATTGCGAGGAATGTGCTCGAGATCGAAATTCCCACAGCGCGGGCAGTGAACGTAACGGAGAAAGGGCCACGCCACGCGTCCGGCGACGAAACGCTTGTCGCAGGAATGGCAGCGCCACGGACGCAAGCCGAAGGTGCTAATGAGCGAATCGATCAGGCCGCTGCGGCGCGAGCGGAAACAATCCGCACTGCGGCACTGTGGACAAATCATGCTGTCATTTTTCCCCAAACCCGAATTGCGCGAAAGCATAGCGAAACCTGACCGCGGGATCAAGATAATCGAATGGACGCTTGGTATAGCAAGCAGGCGGAACAGCTCGGACATCCCGCTAGGGAGTTTTTCTCCGAGTCTGCCGAGTGGGCCAGAGCCCCGGGCGGTGTAGAATGTTTCACGAGGAGAGCGAATGCCATCGTACACGGACGCGCACGCGCGCGCGGGTATCGACGCAAAACTGCCGACGCTCGAAACGTGGCCCAACCATTTTCCCGGGTACGAGATCACGATTCGCTTTCCGGAATATACGTCGGTGTGTCCCAAAACGGGACTGCCCGACTACGGCACCATCACCATCCAATACAAGCCCAACCGCAGCTGCCTGGAACTCAAGGCGCTGAAAATGTACCTGCTGGCTTACCGCGATTTAGGCATCTTCTATGAAAACGCCGTGAATCGAATGCTGAGAGATATCGTGGCGACGATTCGTCCGGTGCAGTGCCGCGTGACGGGAGACTTCACGCCGCGCGGCGGATTGACCACTACCGTGGAGGCGCATTGGCCCAAAGGCGGGCGGCGCGCAGGCCGCGTGAGATAGACTTCCCAGGCCGTGTTCGAGATAATCTTAATAAATGTGGTGCGGCGCGGGCCGCCGAGGAGGGTACATGAGTTTGACTCCAAGCACACCCAATCCTGAGCCGGTGGTGGTCGAGCGGAGTGGCTCGCCACGGTGGGTTGGCGTACTTTTTGTGATTATTTTGGGCTTGGTGGGATGGCTGTTCTACGCCACCTATGCCAACAATCAAGCTCTGCATCAGGCGGAGGACTCTGCCAACAAGAAAGTGGAAGCGATGGCTGGAGAGCTTGATAAGACCAATTCGCGGTTAGCGGATGAGAAGGGCCAGCTTGACGTGACCGAGCAGAAGCTGGGGCTCACCGAGGACGAGTTGGCGCGCGCACGCTCCTTGGCGCAGAACGTTCGCAAGCAACAGGAAGCCAGCGATCAAAATTTCCGGAAGGCCTTGGGCGAGGCTCAAGCCACCAACCAAAACCAATTCGGGCAGGTGAATACGAAGATCACCAAGACTCAGAATGACATTTCCACCACGCAGGCCGATCTAAAGACGGAAGAGGGCAAGCTGCAGAGCACCATCGGCGATCTGGGAGTGCAGAGCGGACTCATCGCCAAGAATCACGACGAGGTGGAGGCGCTGAGGGAATTGGGCGAGCGGAACATCTACGAGTTTACGCTGCACAAGGGCAAGCATTTGGAACACGTCGGGCCCATTCAGCTGCGACTGCGCGGCGTGAATACCAAGCACTACACCTACACCATGAATGTGTTAGCCGACGACAAGAACATCGAAAAGAAAAATCGCGATGTGGACGAACCGGTGCAGTTCTATGTCCAGGGGGAGCGGGCGCCGTACGAGATCGTGGTCTTTAAAATTGCCAAGAACGAAGCACAGGGTTACCTGAGTACGCCGAAAACCGCGAACCAAGCTGCACCCACCGGCGCGGCGGGAAATGCTCCGGGCAACGCTCCGGCGGCCGCGAACCCTCCGGGGCACTAAACTGCGGCGTCCGATGAACGCTGGCGGATAGCGAAACTCGCAGCCATATTCCAGCGTCGGGCCGTGCGACTCATGCCAAGCTAGAGCTACGGAAGACCGGAATTTTCGAGGCGCAGAAGTGCCTTGGACGTCCGGACCGGCGCCGGCATCCCGTCCGAATCTCTAAACCCAGCCGGATGCCGCTCAGGAGGCGGTGTGAACTCGACCCGGAATTCTCGTTTTCGCATCAGTGCGGCCGTGCTGGCTGCGGCGATCAGCGTCTCGTTGTGCGCGGCAGCCACGGCAAGGGCGCAGAGTTCGCAAATCGTGCCGCGTTTGCCTGTAAGCACGGTGAGCTATGTGGAATGGCGCGGATCGAACGCGCTGGCGGCCAGCTCGAAAGATAACCACGTGATGCAGTTGATGGCGGACCCGGCCATGGCCCCGCTTTGGCTGGGCATGGCCGCTAATTTCCAGAAGCAACAGCGCGAGAGCAAAGCCTCCGCTCCGCCGCTGACCATGCCTGAAGTAGTCTCACTGCTGCAAAACCCCGCGGTATTCGGAATTATCGAGCTTCCCCATGCAGCCGAGGTTTCGCCGGGCGGAAAACCGCCCAAACGCATGGCTGTGTTCGTGGTGTACGACGCCACCGGCAAGGCGGATTTGATCGGCAAGTTGGAAGCCGCTTCGGATACGCGCGGACGCAATCCGCAGACAATCACGCATTACGATTTCGGCGGCACGTCCGTGGAAGTGCGCAGCAGCAAAACGGGAGCGAGCTATTCGGCGCTGGCTGGAAGCTATTTTTTCGCGTCCGACCACAAGCGGACCATCGAGCAACTAATCACGCGATTCAGCAGCGCCGCTGTGCCCGCGGATTCCATTACGCAGAGGCCTGAGTATGCCGAGGTACGGAAGTTCGTCGCAACCGGGGACGCTTTCGAATTTTTCGCGCGAATGCCGAATGCGCATGACATGATTCCGTCGAATGCCAAGAATCAGAATGGCCAGAGATTCCTAAAGAGCATCCATTTGGACAAAATAAGCGCGGCGGGCGGTTCGGTGAGCTTCGCGGGTCCAGAAATGCACGTTCGCGGCGCGATATTGGGCAATACGCAGCCGACAGGGCCGTTTGACATTGCCGGAGCCAGCAGTGCCACGTTTCGCACACAGGCGATCGCGGGCGGAGCGCCGGAGTTCAGCGCCACGCGCGTCAACCTGGCGGCGGTCTACCGTTTGTTCTACGCAGCGATCGTTCCCAACTTGCCGCCACAGCAGGCTTCGAGCGTCTCCGCCGTGGAAGGGATGGCGCAAGGATTTTTGGGTATGTCGATCCCGGACGCGCTTGATCTGTTCACCGGCGAGATGGCGTCGGCTTCGTCATTTTCAACCGACGGCGCGGAGGAGCAGGTATTCGCGGCGACGATTCAGAAGCCGGAGTCGGTGCTGCACATCCTGCGCGCGGTGCTGGGACCGATGACGCTGGCGGAGGACACCTACGGCGACGCGACCACGCTCGATGTCGCGGCTCCATACCGCGACCCCGCAACGGGTCTGCAGCGGCGGAAAATGTATTACGTGGCGGTGACGCCGCAGATGCTGGTGGTCGCTCCGCGCAAGGTGCTGTTGCGCGAACTGCTGTCGCAAATGTCTGCTGCGGGCGCTTTGGCTAGCGCTCCGAAAGGCGTGTTTGCCGATCCGCAGTACGTGCAATTGCGCGCGCTGATGCCCGCAACCCTTTCCGGGCTGGGCTATGTCGACATGTCCGAAATTCCCTGGGGCCCGGTTTTGGCGAAGTTCGCGAGCAGTGCGCAGCAATCGGCGCAGGCCGCTGCGCAGCAAGCAGCGCATGCCTCGAAGAACGGCCAGAGCGTCCATCCGCCGGATTTCAGCTGGCTTGGGCTTGTAGATCCCAACGTGATTCCGCGGCATCTGCATATGATGGTCAGCGGATGGTGGAAAGATACCAACGGCGTGTATTTTGATTCGTACATTCAATAGACCACGCGGGGAAATCTTTGTGTTGTTCGTGATTCTGGCGGCTTGGGCCGCGCTTGCGGGTGCGGCGCCGAAATGCCGTGCGCAGTCTGGGCAGGCCGTTCGCGCGCCGATGGAACCGCAGGCGCTGGCCGCTCGCACGGACTTGGTGCGCGTAGATGTAAGCGTGCTTGATAAGCACGGGAAATTCGCAGCCGGACTTACTCGCGACAATTTTCGCGTGCTGGCCGACGGCGTGCCGCAGCCCGTGGCGTATTTCGCTCCTATCGAAGCTCCGGCCCGCGTCCTGGTGATGCTTGAAACGAGCCCCGCCGTGTACCTGATTCACGATCAGCATTTGGCCGCGGCGATGGCCTTGTTGCAAGGGCTCGATCCCGTGGACGAAGTGGCGCTAGTGACCTATAGCGACCGGCCCCGCGAGGTCCTGGGATTTACCAGCAATAAAAACGAGCTGCTGCAAGCGCTGAACTCCCTGCATTACAACATCGGAATGGGCCAGCTGAATTTTTATGACGGGCTCTCTTCCGTGGTGGATGCGCTAGGGGCAGCGCCGGGAAAAACCGCCGTGGTGCTGCTGACCACCGGTCTCGATTCGTCGCCGGTTTCGCGCTGGCAGCCGCTGGTGCGAAAGCTGCGCGGAACGGAACTGGTGATTTTTTCAGTCGCGCTCGGCGGCGACTTGCGCGGAGACGAAAGCCCGAAATCGAAACGAAAGAAGCGCGATGTGAAATATCAAGCGAATGCGACGATACAGCCTGAAGCGGCGAACTCGCTCGATCACCTGGAAGGATTCGCGCGCGCCGACCGGGCGTTGCGCTTGCTCGCACAGATCACCGGCGGGCGAGCTTACTTTCCGCAGTCCGACAAAGAGTTTGTCCCCATCTATCGCGAGATCGCCGCAACCCTGCGCCACCAATACGTTTTGGGAATCGCGCCAGCTCACGATGGGAAATTCCACTCTCTCAAGGTCGAAGTGTTTCCTGGCAGCGCCGTGGATTCAAACGAACCTCCGAAGAAATTCCGCTACAGAGTTTTTGCGCGCGAAGGATACATCGCGCCCGGCAACTAGCCGTCGCCGATTTCCTAGGTAGAGAATGAGTTTTTCGGCGAGCGTCTCCGCCCGTATAATCGCAGACGCTGAACTTCAAAACACGTGAACGAGCGAAGTCCAATTTTGAAACGACTGGGAGCTTACATTCTGCCGCTGCTGGTTTTGTGCTCAGTCTGGGCCGGAAGTCCCGCTGCGCTCGCGCAATCGCGCTCGTCCGAGCCGCCGCCGGCCACATGCACGGCGAAATTCGCGTACGGCGGAAACGCAGCGGTGATTCCGGCGGACTTCATCAATCACCTGGTATTCGTCCCGGCGCGCGTGGATCAGGGCGAGCCTTCCCTTTTCGAATTGAACACCACGGCGCCTAGATCTTCCATCGACCCTGCGCGCGCAAAGGAGCTGGGCCTTGGAAGAGTGTCCACGCCAGTGCTGAATCTCAGCGGCGTGGATGCATCGTTTTCCGAATTCGCCGAAACGGCGATGCCCGATTTCGCCGAACGATATGGGCGCGAGTATCGCGGAACGCTCGGCAATGATTTTCTGGCGAGCGTGGTTGCGGATATTGACTACGCGCGGGAAACCATGCGGCTTTACGATCCCGCGGTCTACAAATATTCCGGCCACGGTAAGGCGGTTCACGTGACGTTCGTCGACGGAATCCCCGTGGTTAAGGCGAAAGTCAATGTGGAAGGGCGCTCGATCGAAGCGGAGTTCGCCGTGAATACGGCGCTGGACGCGCCAGTCCTGATTTTCGACAAATACGCAGAGGCGCACCGGCTTTCGCTGCGGAAATCGATCTCTGCGGCGAGCATGCCCCTGGAAGGTGCCGACAAGGACGCCATCGGACGCCTGGACCGCTTTCAAATCGGTCCCTATCAGGTGGAATCCAGCCTGGTGGTTTTTTCAAAAAAAGATCCGCCGGTGAATCATGATTCGAAATTTGCAGGTGAGATCGGCGCGGAGATGCTGCGGCGTTTCGATGTGGTTTTCGACTATGCGCACGGGGAAATCCATTTTGATCCGAACAGCGATTTTCGCAGCGAGGATTTCGAGGACATGAGCGGCCTGACGATTTCCGCCGCCGGCCCGAATCTTAGGAAATTTCAAATCACCAGCGTGCAGCCAAACACGCCGGGCGCCGCCGCCGGATTGCGACAGGGAGATATAATCGAAGGTGTGAATGGCGACGCGGCGGCCGACCTATCGCTGATGGATCTGCGAAAGCTATTCCGCCAGCTCGGTCCGCCCTACGACTTAGTGGTTACGCGAAACGGGAAAACCTTTCATACAGCGCTGCAGCTGCGTCGGTTGTTATAGGGCTGCCGCACGATCCGCGTTCGCGACCATTTTACAGGCTCGGTTCATAGTCGCGCATGGTGGCGGCCATTTTTTTCAGGCGCGCGTCGGCGCGAGCGAATACGGATTGCGGCGTGAAATTGCCGCTGGCGTCTCGTTTCCCGGCGGGGATGCCGGTGAGGATTTCGATTCCCTGCTCGATGGTCGAAACCGGATAAATGTGAAACAGGCCGTTGGCCACGGCTTCGATCACGTCATCGCGCAGCATCAAGTCTTCCACATTCTCAGCGGGAATTAACACCGCCTGCTTCCCGGTGAGGCCCTTCAGCTTGCACACGTAATAAAAGCCTTCGATCTTTTGGTTCACGCCGCCGATGGGTTGAATATCGCCCTGCTGGTTCACCGAGCCGGTGACGGCGAACTCCTGCCCAATGGGAATTTCAGCCAGCGCCGATAGCAGCGAATAGATTTCGGTGGAACTGGCGCTATCCCCGTCGACGCCCGCATAGGACTGCTCGAAGCAGACGCTGGCGGACAGTGAGAGCGGCTTATCCTGCGCAAAGATGCGCCGCAAATAACCGCTGATGATTTGCACGCCTTTGTCATGAAAGCGCCCGCTGAGATTCGATTCGCGTTCGACGTTGATAATTCCTGCTTTGCCCATAGCGACGGATGAAGTGATACGCACCGGCTTGCCGAATGCATAGCCGCCGATTTCCAGCACGCTCAACCCGTTGATCTGGCCGATGCGTTCACCGGTGGTGTCGATAAAGATCAAGTTCTGCTCGACCATTTCGCGGATCTTGGTTTCGGTCAGGTTATGGCGCTCAATCTTGGCTTCGAGCGCGCGGCGCACGTGGCAGGAAGTGACCGTTTCGACGTCGTCCAGCCGAGCCTCGTAGGAGGATTCGCGCGCCAGGTCGGCGAGATCGAAAAAGCGGGTGGTGATTTTCCCGCGGCGGCCGGCTTGGCGAACGCCCTCTTCGAGAATGGAGGCCACTGCGGTGCGGTCGAAAGGCAGCAGCTTTTCATCGTCGGCCAGCTTCCGCAGGCGCCCGGCGTAGTAGTGAACGATCTCCTCGTTCCACTTCATTTCCTCGTCAAATTCCACGCGGACTTTGAAAATTTTTCGGAAATCGTCCTCGTGGTCGTAGAGCAGTTCGTAGAGATCGCGGTCGCCGATCAAAACGATTTTCACGTGGATGTCGATCGGCTCGGGCTTCATGGACGCGGCGCTGAACGGGAAAAACATGTCCACGGGCTGAATCTCGAGCTTGCCATGATTCAGCGTGCGCTTCAGCGTGCGCCACACGCCGTTCTCGGTAAGCGCATCGAGCGCGTACATCACCAGAAACCCGCCATCGGCGCGCAGCAGAGAGCCGCCGCGCAGGTCCATGAAGTCGGAATTCCAGCCGCCGCGTGAATCGTAGCTGCGGTGGACAGTGCCAAAGACATTTGCGTAGGTCGGAATCGTTTCGAAAATAACAGGCGATCTCTCGTTCTCGTTGTGTGCGAGGATCACATTGACGCCGTACACACGGAAAGGATCGCGCTCCGATCGTTCCGGCCGCGGTGCACCCGCGCCATCGGGTGAAGGCTCGGCCTCTTCCCCTGCCCGCTCCTTGAACGGGTCGAGATTATCGAGGACGTGGTGGCGCACTTCCTCCAAATATTCGGCGATCTGCGCGTTCGGATACTTTTCCTTCAGCTCTTCGATCACGCCGTCAACTAGGACCGAGGCCGCTTCCTGTTCCAAATAACTCATCTCACTGGCCAACTCCCGCGAAAGCGAAAGAGTGCGTCGATAGACGACCGTAAATTCCTGGCGGAACTGATCGTATTTGCGTTCCAGTTCCTCGGCGGCGGTATTTTCGATCTTGCCGTCCTGCACCATTTTCGGGATTTCCTCGATGGGCACCATTTGGCCCTCGATCACCGGGAAGATTTCCGGCAGCGCCACAGCGCCCACCTGCATGCGGCCGAGCGCAAACTGTTCGCGAGCGATGCGGCGGGTGAAGTCGTCCATCAATTCTTTTTCGCGCACCGTGAAGCGCTCCACAATGCGAGCCTTCTGGCGCTGGAATGGTTCGCCCTCGAAGACCTGCGGAATGCGGCGGCGTAGAAAGTCGATGCCGGAGTCGACTTCTTTTTTGAAAGCGTTTGCCTGGCCGCGCGGCAGCGTCAGCAGCCGTGGGCAATCGGTGTTCTTGAAATTATTGACGTAGCAGCGATCGGGCGCCAGCTCCGCCTTCGGTTGCAACTCCTCAATCATGCGGACGATCATCCCGCCGCGGCTAGTGCCCGAAAGTCCGCAGACGAAGAGATTGTATCCGGACGCATTGAGCTCGACGCCCATGCGCAGCGCGCGCAATGCGCGCGCCTGGCCCAAATCATGCGAGATCGGTTCGACGGCCGCAGTGGTATCAAAAGGAATCGAAGCAGGATCGCAGATCCAGCGAAGTTTTCCCGGCGGCAGGCCGCCATTGCGCGAATTGGAGTGAGTAGCCATTCAAATGTAGTTTCCGAAAGGGGTTACTCTAGCACGGCGCCCGTGGGATTCGCACCCGGTGGCGGAGGACTGTGCCCAGGGCGTCCATGCCGGGGCGTATACAAATCCAGCAGATCTGCGGCGAGAGCAACCACGATTGGCCCGAGCACGATTCCCAGCGCCCCGAACACGCTGATTCCTCCGAGCACGCCGATGAAGACCAGCAACTCTCCCACTTGCGCGCGTCCGCTGATGAACCAGGGACGCAGCACGTAATCGACCAGGAACACGATGGCGGTGGCCATCAGCGCCAGTGCGACTCCCTTAATCGCATGGCCGCTGATCGCCAGGCCAACCGCAGCGGGAAGCCAGATCAAAGCCGAACCGACCACCGGAATCAGTGAGAAAAAGCCCATCAGCACGCCCCAGAAAAGAGCCGCGTGGATGCCGACGGCAAAAAACGCCAGGCCCAGCAGCGATCCATGCGCGGCGGCGGCCAGAAAGCTTGCAAGAATGGTGGCGTGGATAATGTCGCGCGTGTCGTCGAGAATGCGTTCGCGCTCGAAGGACTGCAGCGGCAATAGGCGGCGGAGTTCGGTGACCAGCGAACGTCCGTCGCGAAACAGGTAGTACATCGCGAAGATGGTAATTACCAAATCAAACAGGAATTCCGCGGTGTGGCGGACGGCGCTGCCCAAGCGCGCGGCTAAAAATTGTGCGGCTGCTTCGCCGTACCGCTGTAGCTCCGCGGTGACCGCAGCGGAGTTCAGTTCGGGAAAGCGACGGTCCAGATGCATCCATATCCTGTTGAGCCAAAATAGACGGCCGGACGCCGTGGTCAAATGGAGAGATTGAAGAGCTGCCGCGCCTTGCTTTAGGAACACCACCAGGATCAACACAGCGGGGGCGATCAGAATGACCGTCACGCCAAAGGTGCTCAGAAGCGCCGCAGTGGAGCGGTGCATCCGGCGCGCCAGCCGTTCGTAAGCGCCATAGGAGATGACCACCAGCACGGCGGCCCAGGCGAGCGCCACAAAAAAGGGCTCAAAAATCTGGAACGCCAGATACGCGATCAACGCAACGATCCCATACGAGAGGATGGTTCCCATCCATCGGCGGGAAGAGGTTTCGGGATTGGTCAAGAAAGCCTCATGCGAGAGGGAGCGGCTAACACGTCCATGGCATTAGACGCGCAAGGCGGCCCGGAGGAGCCGCCAGCGTAGCCCCGCTCCGCACAAGCGTCGCACGCGCGATGGCTGCGCACAATCACGAAATGCTAGCGCGGACCCAGAGCACCGGTAAAGATGAAATTCCGGGCCGGCGAGAAGTCTGGCGCGGCGATTCGCAGTCGAACCGGTGCTGCGCCGGCGCGACAAAACCCGCTAAAATAAACGCGCGAGATTCCGTTTGGGACCAGATTGCGTGGTTATCCGCCGACAGGCAGGTTCGTCGCGGTCGCAACCGAATGGTGAACTGTAAACTTGGGCAAGACACCAGATTTGTTGCACCGCGCTTGTTCTGCGGAAATGAGTGCTGAGCCTCATGAATCGAAGCAAATTTGTCTTGGCTGCTGCATTGTTGTTGTTCGTTGCAGCGAATGGGAGCCTCGCGAAGGGAAAACCGGAGATGACTGCAAGCGATCGAGAAATGAGCACCGATTCGCCAACGGCGACCAATGGCGCGCGCGAAATGACTCTTGAACGAACGCCGACCGATCCACGGCCGCAGCCCGCGGCGCAGACAGCCGGCAATCCGTTTTTCGAGCCGAGTCCGCTACCCTTCCAGGCGCTCCAGTTTAATCTGATCAAAGACAGCGATTTCGAGCCCGCCATCGACGAAGGCATGAAGCGGCAAATGGCGGAAATCGAGCAGATCGCCAATAATCCCGCGCCGCCCACGTTTGAAAACACGATCGTCGCCATGGAAAAAACCGGCCAGATGCTCAATCGCGTCGAGCAGGTGTTCCAGGCGCTGAACGGCGCCGATACCAACGACACGCTGCAAAAAATCGACCAAACGGAGGCACCGCGCCTGGCCGCGCATCAGGACGCGATTTACATGAACCCCAAACTTTTCCGGCGCGTCGAGGCGATTTACAACGACCGCGACATGCTGCACCTCAGCCCCGAAGCGCTAATGCTGGTGAAGGTCTATCATCTACAGTTCATTGAGGCGGGCGCGAATCTCTCCGAGGCCAAGCAAGCCAGGCTGCGCGAAATCAACAAGCAGCTTTCGTCGTTGATGTCCGAGTTCAACACCAAGCTGATGGCAGGATCGAAAGCCGCGGCGCTGGTGGTCGACGACAAGTCCAAACTCGACGGCATGAGCGCCAGCGCTCTGGACGCCGCTGCACAGGCCGCGGATGGGCGTGGACTGAAAGGCAAGTGGCTGATTCCCCTGCAGAACACCACGCAGCAGCCGTCGCTTACGTTCCTGAAAGACCGCACCATACGGCAACAACTTTTCGAGCGTTCCTGGACGCGCGCCGAAAAGGGCGACGCCAATGATACGCGCGAGGCGATCTCCACCATCGCCAAACTGCGCGCGGAAAAAGCCGCTCTACTCGGCTACCCCAACTTTGCCGCGTACACATTGCAAGATCAGATGGCCAAAAATCCCGCCACCGTGGAAGCGTTCCTGAGCAAACTGGTGCCGGCGGCGACGGCCAAGGCGAAAGTCGAAGCCAGCAACCTGCAAAAATTGGTTTACAAGGACGGCCAACACTTCGAGCTCCAGCCGTGGGACTGGAGGTTTTACGCCGAACGGGAGCGCAAAGCCGAGTACAACCTGGACGATAGCGAAATCCGTCCGTACTTCGAACTGAACAACGTGCTGGAAAAGGGCTTGTTCTACGCGGCCCATCAGCTGTACGGGATCACGTTCAAGGAGCGCAAGGATTTGCCGGTTTATCAACCGGATGTGCAAGTCTTCGAGGTTTACGACCACGACGGATCCACTCTCGGCCTGATCTATTTCGATTATTTCAAGCGCGACAACAAATCCGGCGGCGCGTGGATGAGCTTCTTCGTTGGCCAATCGAAGCTGCTGGGCACCAAGCCGGTAGTTTACAACGTGGCCAACTTCACCAAGCCGGCGCCCGGGCAGCCCGCGCTGCTTTCCTTCGACGACGTGACCACCATGTTCCACGAGTTCGGACATGGACTGCACGAGCTTTTCGCCGACGAGGAATATCCCACGTTATCCGGAGTCAACGTAGCGCGCGATTTCGTCGAATTACCTTCGCAATTCAACGAGCACTGGGCGCTTTATCCGGGGGTGCTGGAGCATTACGCGCTCAACTACAAAACCGGCGAGCCGATGCCGCGGGAGCTCGTCGACGAGCTAAAAAAATCGCAGCAATTTAATCAGGGCTACGCGCTTACGGAATTGCTGGCTGCGGCGCAGCTGGATATGCAGTGGCACACTCTTCCGGCCAGCGCGCCGAAGCAGAATGTAGACGCGTTTGAAACCGAGGCGTTCACGAGAACGCATCTCGATCTCCACGACGTGCCGCCGCGGTACCGCTCCAGCTATTTTCTGCACATTTGGTACAACGGCTACGCGGCGGGCTATTACGCGTATCTCTGGACGGAAATGCTGGACGACGACACCTACCAGTGGTTCCTGGATCACGGCGGCATGACGCGCGCCAACGGTCAGCGCCTGCGCGACATGATTCTCTCGCGCGGCCACAGCGAGGATTACGAGACCATGTTCCGGAATTTTTACGGCAGCGCTCCGCAAATCGGCCCGATGCTGAAAGATCGCGGTATCGAGTAGCGCTGCTGGGTGGGGTGCTGCGTAGCCGCAAATCGTTCACGCGGCGCGCCGCCTGCGGCAATCTCGTAATGAACTCGCCGGAGATTTGAAGACCGCGCTCCCCGGTGTTAGTCTGGCGTCAGTAACAACATTGCGCCGCCAATCCCCGATGCGGGCGTTGCGCCGCATCCGGCCCCGCGACGGCGCGGCGTTTTCCTGAACGCAAGTGGCCCATGAATGCAGCAGGCACACAAACCGGCCGCGCCGAATCCGTTGAAGCTCAGGCGTTGGCGACGGTGCGCCAACTGCTGCACGAACTTGGCGGCACGCGCGGCCTCGACGAATTAGCAGCGCGCGGAACGAAATCGCATCTGGAGCGCGATCTCGGCCTGGGCAGCCTGGAGCGCGTCGAGCTGATGCTGCGGCTCAACGAAGCCTGCGGCGTGCAGCTTCCCGAACACGCGATGGTGGAGGCGAACACCGTCGAGGACGTGATCGAAGCAGTGCGGCGCGAAGAAACCGCCCGGCAAAAGTCGCCGCGAACACGAACGCTGGAAATCTCCGAGCCAAAAGCAGATGTGCCGCACGGCGCAGTCGCGGGCGAAACGCCCGCATCGAAAAGTCCCGAATTCGAGCAACGCGTGCGCCGCGCCGAAAGCCTCACGGAAGTGATCCGGCTGCGCGGACTCGGCGAGCCGGGCCGCGCGCACATTCACCTCTACGACGATCAGCACCAGATTCACACCATCACGTGCGGCGAACTCTACGAGCGCGGCTCGAACGTCGCAGGAGATCTGCGGCGGCGCGGACTGCAGCCGGGGCAGACGGTCGCCATCATGCTGCCGACCTGCGCGGAATTTTATTACACGTTCGCGGGCATTCTGCTCGGCGGCGGAATTCCGGTTCCGATCTATCCGCCGTTTCGCGCCGATCGCATCGCCGAATACGCCACGCGCCAGGCGAATATTCTTTCCAACGCGGAGTGCCGCTTTCTGGTGACCTTCCGCCAAGCCGAAGGACTCGCGAATCTGCTGAAGCCGCGCGTTTCTTCGCTGCGGGAGGTTCTGAACGCGGAAAAACTAAGTGAGGGCACACCACCGTCCGCCGATGTGCCGCCCACCGAATGGCGCGCGGTCGAAAACCTGGCGCACCACGCCAGCGGCAACGATATCGCCTTCCTGCAATACACCTCGGGATCGACTGGCGCCCCGAAAGGCGTCACGCTGACGCATTCGAACCTGCTGGCGAATATCTGGTCGATGATCGCGGCAGTGGAGGCGGGGCCGGGCGATTTGATGCTCACGTGGCTGCCGCTCTATCACGACATGGGACTGATCGGCGCGTGGATGGCGCCGCTGTGTTGTGGCATGCCGGTGGCGGTCATGTCGCCACTCGCGTTCCTCAGTCGGCCTGCACGCTGGCTGCAAGCCATCCACCGGCATCGCGCCACTCTTAGCCCCGCGCCGAATTTCGCATACGAGTTGTCCGTGCGGAAAATCACCGAGCCGGAGCTTGAGGGCGTCGACTTGAGCTGCTGGCGCGCAGCGCTGAACGGCGCCGAGCCCGTTCGCGCGGAGACGCTCGAAAAATTCGCGACGCGCTTCGCCGGGCACGGGTTCCGTCGCGAAGCCCTGATGCCGGTGTACGGGCTTGCTGAAGGAACGCTCGCAATTGCGATTCCCAAGTGCGGCCGCGGATATCGCGTGGACCGCATCGAGCGCGACACGTTCGAATCACAAGGGCGCGCTGTTCTCGTGCCGCCCACTGCGCCCACTGCGAACGACCGGCCCGCGCTGGAATTCGTCGGCGCCGGCAAGCCACTGAGAGACGTGGAAGTCCGAATCGTCGCAAACGGTGAACGCGACGCGGGCGAGCGCGAAGAGGGCCAGCTGTGGTTCCGCAGCGCGGGAGCGATGCGTGGCTACTATCGAAATCCTGAAGCAACGCAGCAGGTCATGCGCGGTGACGGTTGGCTCGATTCGGGCGACCTGGCGTACGTCGCCGACGGCGAGATTTTCATCACGGGTCGCGTGAAAGACATCATCATCAAGGGCGGCCGCAAACTTTATCCCCATGAGATTGAAGACGTGTCCGGGCGCGTAGCCGGTGTGCGCACTGGCTGCGTCGTTGCTTTTGGCGCGCCGGACGCGCGCAGCGGAACCGAGCGGCTCGTCGTCGCGGCCGAAGTGCGGCGCGGCGAAAGCGCCGGTGCGCAGAAAATCGTGGCGGAAATCACCCGCGTGGTAAATGACGCGATGGGCGCCCCGCCGGATTTGGTGGAGCTGCTGCCGCCGCAATCGATTCCCAAAACGTCCAGCGGAAAGCTGCGGCGCAGTGAGACGCGCAGGCTCTACCTCGAAGGAAAACTTGGCAAAAAAGTGGCTCCCGCATGGGCGCAGGTGGGGAAACTGGCTGTGCGCAGCGCGGCGCCGCGCGCGTGGGCGGCAGTGAAACGCATAGCTCGTCGGGGAGCGGAGATCGTCTACGGCGCGTACGCGTTGTCGATGATTGGCCTCGGCATCGGCGCCTGCTGGGTGTCGGTGGTTTTAACAAGCGACCGCAAACGCGCCGCTGCGCGCGTCAAAACCGCATCGAATCTCACCCTGAAACTTGCCGGCATTCCGGTCAGCGAAGCGGGCCGCGAAATCTTGTCGCGAATGAACGGCGCGGACGGCTGGATTTTCGCGCCCAATCATTCCAGCTACATCGATATTTTGGTGACGCTCGGGCATCTGCCGGCCAATGCCCATTTCGTGTCCAAGGGAGAAGCGCTATCGATGCCGCTCTTGGGAACCATGCTGCGGCGCGCCGGACATTTCGCTTTCAACCGCAGCGATCCGGAGGCGCGCATTCGTCAGGCCGAGCAATTGAGTGCAGCGCTCGAAAGTGGCGATCCCGTGGTGATTTATCCGGAGGGAACGTTTACGGCGATTACCGGCATCCGCCCGTTTCAGCTCGGCGCCTTCAAGGCGGCCGTGGACACGCAGCGGCCGGTTTGTCCGGTGGCCATTCGTGGCGCGCGGCAGGTGCTGCGCGACAAAACGATTTTGCCGCGGCCGGGGCGAATCACCATCACGTACGGTCCGCTCGTGGTGCCCAATCGCGCGGCAGGCGACGACTGGCACGAAATCGTTCGCCTGCGCGACGAGACGCGCGAAATCATCGCCCGCGGCGCAGGCGAACCGTTGCTGTAAGCGACGCGCGCGAAAAACTCTCGATCCGGTTCTGTCCGTGGATCTTACCTATCGCTTCGTTGCAGTCGATTCGCGCGCGGTGTTTGCCACGCGGAACTGCTTGCTGAGCGCCAGCCCCTGCTGCTGATATGAAGAGCCAATCGCCTGTCCGTAGAGCTTGTCCGGAATGCTGGCCATTTTGTGGTACATCAAGCGGCCAACTACCTGGCTGTCTTCCAGCAGAATCGGCACTTCGTGCGCGCGAACTTCCAGCACCGCTTTGGTGCCTTTGATTTCGCCGCCAGTGCCGTAGCCGAATCCCGGATCGAAAAATCCCGCGTAATGCACGCTGAACTCACCGATGGAAGGATCGAACTGCGTCATCTCCGCGGCCCAATTGGAAGGCACGCTGATCCGTTCTTTCGATGCCAATATGTAAAAGTCACTGGGGTCGAGCACCAGTTGCTTCGAAGCAGGCGCGCTAATGGCGTCCCAAAATTTCTCCGCGTCGTGCGCCCCCGCTTTGCTCAAATCCACCGCAGGGCAATTGCGCTTGGCCTTGTATGCCACCACGCTCGATCCGCCTCTGCCCTGTAGGTCGATGGACATACGCAGCCCGCCGCTCAGCACGGCTTTGGCGGGCGCGTCGCCATTCTCGAAATAAACCAAGCCCTCGGTTTGTTCGAATCGTTCGAGAGCATTGTCCGTGGCCGCCGGAGGATTGCCGCGCACAAATCGCAGCTGCGTCAGCTTGGCGCCGGCGCTCAGGATGATCGGAAACGTGCGCGAGACCACTTCCACGTACAGGCTCCCTCTATATCCCTTGGGCACCTGCTCGAACTGGTAATCGTGCTGCTCGAAGTCAAAGCCGCCCTCGGTGACCACGCGAGTGAAAATGTCCAGCCGTCCGGTAGTGCTTTTGGGATTTGCTGCGCCGCCGATGTCGTAGGGCAGAGCGAGGGTTTCTACGACAGGAATCACGAATACCGCTCCGCGTTCCAGAAGCGCGGGGCGCGTCAAATCGATTTCCGCCAGCTTCAGATCGTCAATTCTGGATTTTATTGTGGACGTTCGGCTGGGCAAAAAACTGGCTTGCACGCGATACGCGACGTTTCCGAGCCGCAAATCCATCGACGCCGGTTGAATCTGCGAGTCGTCGATCGGCAGCGTCGGCAAAATTTTGCGATTGGCGATCAGTTCGCGAATTTCCTGCGATGGCAAAATGCCGGTGTGGTGCGGCTCCGCCCTTTCAGCGCCAGGGAAATGGCCCTGCGCTTCGTTTCCCTTGGTTGTTCCCATGATTTGATTATGCCTTGTGCGCGCCGAAAAGTCGCTGCATCCGGATCAATTCACGTTTTTCAGATCGATTTGCGCGGTGTCGCCCGTTATGTCAAAGGTCGTGCCGAAGGGCTTCGATAAGCTGGCCAGGCGCTCGAGGATATAGCGCGCCCTCGAACCAGTAGCCGGCGCCGGCAACCCGCGCGTATCGAGAAACTCGTTGTTGGTGAATTCGTTGTGAACGTCGGGCTGGCCTTTTCCAATGTTGTTCAATACGATCGGCCGGAACGAAATCGACGTAAGCTTCCTTCCTTGGAATCCAACGTACGCCACCACGCTTTCCCAGCTCATCGGCTCGTCGATAAACGTCGCCGCCGGCGGCACGTTGTAGATAAAATTTCCCAAATCGTAGAAGATCGGCCGCCCTTTGTAAATCTCCACGCCGTGCAGCAACGGAGCGCCATGCATCACCACGATGTCCGCGCCTGCGTCGATCTCTGCGTGAGTCCATTTCACCAGCCATTCGTTCGGAGCCAGCCGTTCCGGCATGCCTTCGGTGAAAATTGTCTTGAAGGAGTAGTTGCCGAAGACGTGGTTGTGTTGATAGACGATCACCATCTCGGCGCGCCTGCGCGCCTCGCGAATGCTTTGCAGGATTCGCTGTGCGTCTTCCGCATTGGGAGTGTTCGTTGTCCCGTCGGGGAAGTCCTCCATCGCCTCGTTGCGCTTGCCGTCCGCTTCGATGCGCAGCTCGTTTACTCCGGGGCGGGAGGCGGTGGCGCGCCCGCCGGAATCGATCGCTCCCGAAGCGCTCGAAATCAGCGCGATTGTTCCCTCCGGCGTGTGCAGATAAGCGGGAGCAGCCGCTTCGGTCAAATTGTTTCCGAGTCCCGCGTGAACGACTCGTCGCCGTGCCACTTCGCGCAGCGTGTTTTCCACGCCCGTCGCTTTCAGATCGAACGAGTGATTGCTCGAAAGCGCCAGCAGGTTGAAACCGAAAGTCGTCAGGGCGCCCAGCGCTCCTGGCGGACTGAGAAATCCCAACCCTTCGTGCGTGGTCTGGCCCTTTTCGGCGATGGTGGACTCGAAGTTAGTAAAACGCACGTCGCCCTTCAGCAGCTTTTGAATTACGGGAATTTCGGCCGGATCAGTCTTCCTTAAGTCCGACCGGATGATCGATTGCCCGGCCAAGGTAATGGTGATTGCGCGTGATTGCGCTCGAACACCCGACGCAATTGCGCACACCATTGCAAACGCAACAGCGAGGTGTGTCGATCGCAACGTATGCCATCTGGTCCGCCAGATCATTGCCAAGTGGTCCGCCCCTACCGAGCGCGCGACTTTTGTGCCGCCGCTACTTTTGGATCTTCTCGACTACGTTCAGCTGCGCGGCCCACGGATCGACTTCGCCCTTTGGGCCATCCTCGGTGAAATTCATCAGCTCATCGCCCCTGGAAGTGAACTTGGGCCAATGCGGCAGTCCCGGTCCGTTCGGATCGCCGCTCTTGGCGAAATTCGCCCAATACGAATTCATCTGCGCGGCGATTTTCAAATCCTCGGCGGTCAAGCCCTTGCCCATGTTTCCCCAGCTCGACTCGCGAATCGTATCAAACGCGTACGGTATTTCCGATGAATGAAACGCGGCCGGAAGTTTCCCGCGCAGCGGCGTGGCCACATACGAAAAGCGGTATTCGTAGGAACTCTGGCCGCACGCTTCGACCCGCTGCGCCACGAACCGCGCCGGCTCGATCATCATTTTCACCCGGCCCACTTGTGCTGCCGCTTCTCTGACGGTTTCGGCGGGTTTGATGTCCAACGCGCGTCGCGCTTCGGCCGCATCCGCACCAAACGGAGCGAGAATCTCGTCCATCGTTTTGCCGGAAGCCGATCCAAGATCGCCGCTGTTGGCGCCCACCACGACCGCCGCGGAATTCACTTTGCAGTCCTTGTACGCTGCTTCCGCTGGGCCGGGGACGATCGTGCCATCCAGAATCACGCCGGAGTACGTGTCCGCTTGCCGCCCCATGCTGGCCATGTTGATGCCGTTCACGATTTGCTCCGCCGGCAGCGCACGCAATTCAGTCAGCGCCTTCGCGCCGGTGCCGTCGATGCCCATCCCGCGCGCAAAATTAATTCCCATTTGCACCGCCGAGGGTCTTCCATTCGGCGCCGGACGATTCAGCGGATCGCCAGGCAGCAAGTTATCGCGCCCGCCGCCCGATTCGATCATGGCGCGGACGAAAAGCCCTTTGGCCGCCGGCGAGGTCAGCAATATGTTCGCCGACCGGCCCCCCGCCGATTCGCCGAAGACGGTCACTTGCTTCGGATCGCCGCCGAACGCGGCAATATTGCGATGCACCCATGTCAGCGCGGCGATCTGGTCCATCAGCGCGTAATTGCCCACCGGCCCGCCTTCTTTCAGCAGCGCGGGAAAAGCGAAAAAGCCGAAGCGCCCCAGCCGGTAATTGAAGCTAACGAACACGATTCCCTTTTCCGCGAAATGCGACCCGTCGTAGGGCGCGGGCGAACTGCCGCCATTGACGAATCCTCCGCCGTAGATCCAGAACATCACAGGCAGCAATTTCGAGCCGCGTTTTCGCGGCGCCCACACGTTCAGGTAAAGACAATCCTCGCTCGGCGTGGTGCGCAGCGGCGCGGCGTCATTCGGGAAAGGCAGCTGCATGCAGTCGTGCCCGAACTGCATCGCGTCGCGAACTCCCTTCCACGGTTTCACCCTTTGCGGTGGCCGCCAGCGAAGCTTTCCCACCGGCGCCGCGGCGTACGGTATGCCTTTGAAGATTTCCAAGTCGCTCGAATATGCGCCGGCGATTTTGCCGGAGTCAATTCGCACTGTAGGCGCGGCGGCTTCCTTACCACGCGCCGCAATGCAGAAAGCCAGAAAAGTAGCGGCAAGTGAAACGGAGAGCAAGAAACGAAGTGTTCGCATGGAAGCCTCTATTTTAGGCCGTCAGCCTACAACGCCGCTTGCCCGAAAAGCAAACGCCTTCCGCGCCGATGTATTGCCCTGCGGAGGCTTGCCCAGTGTGATAGCGTGGAAGAAGGTGATACCCCACGAGGCCCCATGAGCGCCACGCAACTCGACAAAGCGAAAAAGTTCCGCGCCCTGCACCGATTGCCGCTCGAAGTGGGCGCGCCGATCGAGCCTGCGCCGCCCGGCGCGTTCATCATCGCCAATCCTTGGGACCCCGGCAGCGCACGCATTCTTGCCGGTCTCGGTTTCGAAGCGCTCACCACCACCAGCTCCGGCTATGCCATGTCGCTCGGCCTCCTCGACGGCTCAATCACGCGCGACGAGCTTCTGGCCCACGTGCGTTCAATCATCGCAGTCACGGACTTGCCCGTTGCCGCCGATCTCGAAAATTGTTTTGGCGATGATCCCAAGACCGTTGCCGAGACCATTCGTCTCGCGTCGGCCGCCGGGCTCGTAGGCGGCTCGGTGGAGGATTTCACTGGTGATGACCAGAATCCGATCTACGATTTTACATTTGCCGTCGAACGCGTTGCCGCCGCCGCGGACGCCGCGCGTAGCCTGCCGATTCCGTTCACGCTGACGGCCCGCTCCGAAAATTTCTTGCACGGCCGCCCTGATCTGGACGACACGATTCGCCGCCTGTGCGCTTTTGCCGACGCTGGCGCAGAAGTCCTTTTCGCCCCCGGCTTGCCGAATCTTGACGCGATCCGCGCCGTCTGCGCCGCGGTAGGTCCGCGTCCAGTGAACGTTCTCGCAGGTATGAAGGGTCTCGCGTTCCCGGCTACGGAACTAGCCGCCGCGGGCGTACGGCGCATCAGCATCGGCGGATCGCTCGCGCGGTTTGCATACGGCTCGTTTCTAGCGGCCGCGCGCGAAGTGCTGCAGACCGGCACATTTGCATACATCGATCGAGCGCTACCGCGAAAAGAGCTGGATTCCTTTATGATGGAAGAGAAGAAATCGATAGGACTGGCATAGAAATTATGTTTGAAACACTCACAGATAAACTTCAGCGTGCATTCAAAAATCTGCGCGGCCAGGGCAAGCTCAACGAAGAGCATCTCGACGCTGGACTTGCCGAGATTCGTGAAGCGCTCCTTGATGGCGACGTCAACCTGCAAGTGGTCGACGAATTCATCGCGCATGTCCGCGAAAAGGCGCTCGGCTCCGAAGTTCTGCTGCAACTTTCGCCCGAGCAGCAGATCGTCAAAATCGTTCGTGACGAGCTCGCCGAGCTGCTCGGGCGCGAAGCGCGCCCGCAATTCGCGTCGCGCCCGCCGTCGGTATGGCTGATCGTGGGATTGCAAGGCTCCGGCAAAACCACCAGCACCGGAAAACTCGGCAAATGGCTGGCTGAACACGGCCATCGCCCGATCGTGGTTTCCACGGACGTCTACCGCCCCGCCGCCCGCGAGCAGCTCGCGCAAGTGGCCAAAGCAACCGGCACGCCGTGCTGGCCCGGCGCGGGCAGCGACAAGCCGCTCGATATCGTTCGCGGCGCGGTGCGCGAAGCCAAGCTTTCCGCGTGCGATGTGATCCTCGTCGATACCGCTGGCCGCCTGCACATCGACGACGAATTGATGAACGAGCTTTCGATGCTCAAGCGCGAGCTGAATCCCGCGGAAATTCTGTTCGTCGCTGACGCCATGACCGGCCAGGACGCGGTCCGCTCCGCGGGCGAATTTCACAAGCGCCTCGGCGTCACCGGCGTAGTCCTCACTAAAATGGACGGCGACGCACGCGGCGGCGCGGCGCTTTCGATCCGCAAAGTCACCGGCGCTCCGGTGAAGTTTGTCGGCGTGGGCGAAAAGTACGACGCGCTGGAGCCGTTCCAGCCCGACCGCATCGTCGGCCGCATTCTCGGCATGGGCGATATGCTCGGCCTGATCGAGCGCGCGCAAAAGACCGTCGACGAGAAAAAAGCGCGCGAACTGGAGCGCAAACTCCGCCAGAACGATTTCACGCTCGAGGATTTTCGCGATCAGTTGCAGCAGATTCGAAAGATGGGCTCGATTGAGCAGTTGATGGGCATGCTGCCCAAGGTCGGCCCGTTCGCCAAAATTCCCAAGGACGCGCAGATCGACGAAAAGCAGCTTCGCCAGACCGAAGCCATCATCAATTCCATGACCGCCTCAGAACGCGCCGACGATGGTCTGATCAACGGCAAGCGTCGCAAGCGCATCGCCATGGGCAGCGGAACGTCCGTGCAGGAAGTGAATCAGGTGCTCAAGTCGTACGCGGACATGCGCCGCATGATGAAGCAGTACGGCAGCATGGCCAAAATGAAAATGCGCGGCCTGGGCAAATTCGCCGGAATGAAATAACCCCATGCGGTCATTTTTAGTGTTTCTTGTTGCGCTCGCTCTCGTCGGCTGCGGCAGGAGCCAAGTGCGTAACCATTTCGAAATGGACAAAGACAGGCCGGTTCTTAAGATCGCGGTGTTCGTTGACGGCCGGTTAAGCGTTGATGGCGAGCCGTCCTCGATTCAGGCGCTCCGACAATCACTGCGTGGACTCGCCAAAGAACACGGCGTAGTTTGGTACTACCGTGAGGGCGGAAAGAAAGAGCCTCCTCCAATTGCAACGGAGGTGATTAACGAAGTCATTCAAGCGCGCGTTCCGATTCGCCTATCATCGAAGCCGGACTATTCCGACAGCGTTACTTCGCCATAGGATTAAATCATGCCCATCGTAATGAACAACGTGCTTGGCCAGATCCGCATGACGGCGGCCAGCGGCGGAGATCGCGCCATCCGCGCCCAGCGCCTGGCGGAGATGATCCGCAAACTCGGCGAATATCGCTGGGTGGGCGTCTACGACGTGGACGAGCAGGACGTCTCGATTATCGGCTGGAGCGGCCCCGGCGAGCCCGCGCATCCCACTTTTCCGATCGCCGACGGCCTTACCGGCGCGGCCATTCGCGAAAAGAAAGCTGTGAACGTCGGCGACGTGCGCAACGACCCGCGATACGTCACTGCCTTTAGCAGCACGCTTTCGGAAATGATCGTGCCGGTTCTCGCGCCGGGAGGCGCCCGCGTGATGGGCACCGTCGATGTGGAAAGCGAGTGCGCCGATGCATTTACCGACGCGGATCTTAAGATGATCGAGCAATGCGCGGGGGCTGCGCTTCCTCTTTGGCTGATTCGTTGAAGTTCCCGCGACAGTAGCGATCACTCGATCCGGCCGGGCCGCTCGTTCCATGCAACGTCCCAATATTTCCCGAACTTGCGCCCCACCTCGCTAAACACTCCCACGCGCTTAAATCCAAAGCGCTCGTGCAGAGCGGCGCTCGCCGGATTCGGCAGCGTGTATCCAGCCACGTAGCGGTTGATATCCTCATCGCGCAACGCCTCAAAAAGCGCGCCATAGAGTCGCGAGCCGAGGCCTTTGCCGGTCGTGTCCGCCGCGAAGTAAATCGACGTCTCCACGGTCGTCTCATATGCGGCCTTAGGACGAAACCGCATCGTGCAGGCATAGCCAAGCACCACGCCGCTCTCTTCGGCCACCAGAATTCGATAGCGCCCGGACGCGCCAAACTGCTCGAACCATGTCAAACGCTTCTCGACGGTATACGGCTCGATATCGAACGTAGCGGGCGTATTCACAACGTAGTAGTTGTAGATTTCGGTCAGGCGCGGCACGTCCGCGCGCACCCCTGGCCGGATGGCAATCGGTGGCATACCCGCTTTTCTCTCCAGCATAATAGCCTGATTCCTTAGGAAATTAGCGATTGGTGCAATCCGCACCCCTCCGCTATAATGAGTCTGGAATTGCAGCAGTGGAAGTAACCAGGAGGAATTGCGAGTGTTAACGATTCGCCTTGCACGGATTGGCAAGAAGAAGCGCCCGTTTTATCGCGTGGTGGTCACGGAAAAGACGCGTCCGCGCAATGGTCGATTTGTCGAAATCGTCGGGACATATGATCCGCTGAAGAAGCCCGCTGCCATCGAGCTCGATAATGCTCGCGTCGACTACTGGATTGGCAAAGGGGCTCAGCCGAGCGATACCGTCCGTAGCTTCCTGCGCAACCGCAAACCTGCTTGAGGCGTCCTACCTCGTAGCTAGCTCATGTGCACAGCTCCGGTTCACGCGCGAGCGATTCATACCCCTGAGCACTGCAAGCTGCGGAGGAAGCACGATGAGGGAACTAGTGGAGGCCATTGCTAAAGCACTCGTAGATCATCCCGAGCAGGTGCAAGTGAAGTCGGTCGAGGGGGAGCAGGTTACCGTTTTGGAATTGCGAGTTGCCCCTGACGACTTGGGCAAGGTGATTGGACGCCAAGGGCGCACGGCAAAGTCGATCCGGACGCTGCTGGGCGCGGCCGGAATGAAAGTGAAGAAGCGCTTTACTCTCGAAATCCTCGAGTAGCGTGCCAGCAAACGACGATTCCAGCCCGCAGTACGTCACCATAGCTCGCCTTCTGCGCCCTCAAGGTCGACGCGGAGAAGTGGCTGCGGAGATCCTCACCGATTTTCCCGAGCGCCTCACCAAGTTAGCCTCCGTCTACCTCAGCGGCGCGCAACTTTCTCCGCGCCAGGTCAGCGTCCGCGCCTGCTGGATCAGCCAGAGCCGCGGCGGTCAAGCCATCTTCCATTTCGAAGGCTCGGATTCCATTTCTGACGCCGAAAACCTCGTCGGCCTGGAAGTGCAGATTCCCTTTTCCGAGCGCGCCCAGCTTCCCGTCGGCAGCTACTACGTGAATGATTTGGTCGGTTGCGCCGTGCACGACGTGGAAGGCCGCGCGATCGGGCGCGTGCGCGACGTGCAATCTACCGGCGAAAATACCGCTGGCACGCCGCTGCTGGTGATCGATGCACCAGAAGGCGAATTGTTGGTTCCCTTAGCCCAGGAAATTTGCGTCCGCGTGGACGTGGCCGCCCGCGTCATCGAAGTAAACCTTCCCGAAGGCCTCCGCCAGCTCAACCGCTAGAGCCTTCCCGCTGTCCCGCGATAGAATGAGCGAATGCGGTTCGATATCGTCACCATCTTCCCCAACTTCTTCGCTGGCCCGCTCGATTACGGCATCGTGCGCCGTGCCCGCGAATCGCGGCTGATCGAGGCGCACGTCCACGACCTCCGCAACTTCACCCACGATCATCATCGCACCGTCGACGACCGGCCCTTCGGCGGCGGCGCCGGGATGGTGCTCAAGCCCGAGCCGCTTTTCGAAGCGGTGGAATCGCTGGTCGGCGAATACGGCGTTAGCGCTCCGGGCACCGCGGTGGTGCTGCTTTCGGCCGCGGGTAAACTCTTTCGCCAGGAAACAGCGCGCCGCTTTGCAACGCTCGATCGGATCGTCCTGCTCTGCGGGCGCTACGAAGGCGTGGACGAGCGCGTCGCCGAGCATCTGGCCACCGAAGAGCTTTCTATCGGCGATTTCGTGCTGTCCGGCGGCGAATTGCCTGCGGGCACAATCCTCGACGTAGTTACGCGGCTGATTCCCGGCGCGCTCGGCAACGAAGATTCCGCCGTCGAGGAATCCTTCAGCGAGCCCGCCGAAGTGCTCGGCACCGATGCGCATTTGCCCGACGCAGCTCCCGTGAGTGAAGGCCCGGGCGGCGGCGCCCCGAGCGCGACGCTCGGCCTGTTCGCCACGCGTCGCGGCATTCTCGACTACCCGCATTACACGCGCCCGCAGAATTTTCGCGGCTGGGAAGTTCCGGAAGTGCTCGTCGGCGGCAACCACGAAGAGATTCGCCGCTGGCGCCGCAAGCAGGCGCTGGCCAAGACACTGCGCAACCGCCCGGATCTGACTGCCGGCGCGCCGCTGCGTCCCGAAGACGACGATCTGCTGAAGGACATCCGCGAGAGCGCATAAGCCCCCGAAACGCGCCCATTTTTTGTTAGGCAGGGTGCTGGAACTCCATTATAATTGTCGATTGTCCGTTGTACGCTGGCCCCACCTAAGCGGGTCTGCAGGGAAAAAGAACCATGAAACCTATCATCGCAAAAGTGCAAGAGTCCCAACTGCGCAAGGATCATCCCGTTTTCCGGCCGGGCGACACGGTGCGCGTCAATGTGCGGCTAAAAGAAGGCGAAGGCGAAAAGGAAAAAGAACGCATTCAGGCCTTCGAGGGCGTGGTGATGAGCCGTCGCGGCGAGCTCCTGGGCGAAACCTTCACTGTCCGCCGCGTGAGTTTCGGCATCGGCGTCGAACGCATTTTCCCGGTCCACTCGCCGATGATCAGCACGGTGGAAGTTGTTCGCGCGGGCCGTGTGCGCCGCGCCAAGCTGAACTATCTGCGCGCCCGCAAAGGCAAGGCCGCTCGTATCAAGCGCGCCGAACGCCCCGAACAGGCTGCCGCAGCAGCAGCGACATCAACGACCGAATCCGCGGAATAATCCCACCAGATTTTCGCAATCTTCAGCCCGCTCCCAGAAATCGGCGCGGGCTTTTTTTTGCGTCGAATGTCGAGGTACATGCGCGCAGTGCTTGTGTTAAAATCCCGCGCCATGGGGCGCCTTTGCTCGGCACGATACGAACGCGACGCGCGGCAGCACGGCTGGATGCGCATCGCTGGAGTGGACGAAGCGGGCCGCGGCTCTCTTTTCGGTCCCGTAGTGGCCAGCGCGGTAATTTTGAATCCGCGCCGGCGCATCGTCGGCCTGGACGATTCCAAAAAACTGACCGCCGACCGCCGCGAAGAACTCGCCGAACGTATCCAGCAGCATGCGCTGGCATGGGCCGTTGCGGAAATCGATGCCAGCCGCATCGACGCCTGGAATATCTATCAGGCCAGCCGCCAGGCCATGGTCGCGGCCATTTCGCGGCTCCGCCCGATTCCCGATTACTTGCTTCTCGACGCCATCGAAGTGGATCTTCCCATCGAGCAGAAGTCCCTGATTCACGGCGATGCGCGTTCAATTTCCATCGCTGCGGCATCGATTCTGGCCAAAGTGGAACGCGACCGCCGCATGGAAGAATTCGACCTGCTCTACCCGCAATACGGACTGGCGCAACACAAAGGCTACAGCACGCCCGATCATCTCGAAGCCTTGCGCCGCTTCGGTCCCACTCCGCTGCACCGCTTTTCCTACGCGCCGGTGCGCGAATCGCGCTGCTGGGCCGCCGGAGCCGAGCAGACCCCTCTGCCGCTGGGAATCTGATCCTCGTGTAGCGGCGGTGAAGCGGGACGCCACCAGCTATTTGTCCTCCACACGGTCTCCAACTGCCGAAAAACCGTTCCACTCGCGAACATTGCATCGAAAGCTTTGCCGCGCATCCCTCCTTTTTCCTTTGACGCAGCCAGCTCACCTTTGCCATGATCTTCGCCGAGGTTCAACGGCATCTCGATTCGCGTTTCCATTTTGGCGTCGGGCAGCAGCGGAAATTCCACGTTGCTTGAGACCGGGCGCACCACTCTCCTCATCGACGCAGGCCTCGGCAAAAAAGAACTTTTGCGGCGCTTTACCGCGCTGGGCCGCGAACTTCCCGAGCGCGTCGACGCGATCCTGGTTACCCACGAGCACAGCGACCATTCCTATGCCGTCGCGCAACTGGCTCGACACTGGCATTGTCCCGCGTATTTCACCGAGCCAACCCATCGCGAAATCGTCAAAATGTACTCGGAGAGCGCCGACAAACTCGGCAGCAAAGCCACCTTCGAGCGTATCGAGTACGTGCAGGCCGGCGAGCGCTTTGAAATCGGCGACGTGGAAATTAATCCTTTCCGCATTCCGCATGATGCCGCCGATCCGATTGGCTTCGCCTTCCGTTCCAACGGCACGAAAGTCGCCATTACCACCGACCTCGGCTATATGCCCGAACACGTGAAGCAGCATCTGCGCGAAGCCGATTTCCTGATGCTGGAATCGAATCACGACCTCGAAATGCTCAAGGTCGGCCCGTATCCCTGGCACATCAAGCAGCGCGTGATGAGCCGCACCGGGCATCTTTCCAACAACGTCGTCAGCGACTTCTTTGCCGATTCCGAAGTGTTTGACGGCCGCCCGCAACACATCGTGCTCGCCCATCTCTCCGAGGAAAATAATCATCCCGATATCGCCCGCCTTTCCGCCGAACAGGCGCTTGCCGCGCGCGCCTCCGATTTCGCCTACCGCGGCTCGCTGCACATCGCCTCCCAACGCGTCCCCCTCGGCCCCTTCGACCTCTAGCGCGATCCGTCCTTTGAGGAAACCTGCTTCGGAACCGCTTGTTCTGGGTATATATCCATGGTATATATCAGGAAGAGAGGTGAGGTATGGCGAAGCAGAGCGTGGCGAAATTATTCCGCAACGGGCGCAGCCAGGCCGTGCGCCTGCCGCAAGAATTTCGATTTGACAGTGACGCCGTCCGCATTCGCAGGGTCGGCGACGGCGTATTACTTGAGCCGCTCATTCCCGACGTGGCCAGATGGTTTGCGGAGCTTGACCGCCTCGATTCCGGGCCCGTCATGCCGGGAGGTCGTAGACAGCCGAAGACTCCTCGCCGAAAAATCTTCCGGTGATTTATCTTCTCGACACCAACGTGTGCATTGCTCTGATTGATGGCCGTCCGCCCGCCGCGCGTACTCGCTTGGCCTTGGCACTGGCAGCGGGCGCTGAGCTCGTGGTGTCGGCGGTCGCGGTTTTTGAACTTTCCTACGGCATTGGCAAGAGCGCTCGGCCCAACGAGAATGCCGAACGTGTTGAGCGATTTCTCGCCGGCCCCATAAGCGTTTTGCCGTTTGATCGCGAGGATGCCGAAGCGGCTGGCGCGATTCGTAGCGTCTTGGAGAAAGCGGGTCGGCCCATCGGTCCGTTCGACCTTCTGATGGCGGGCCAGGCGGTACGCAGGAACTGGACCTTAGTGACTGCCAACCGAAGGGAATTTAGTCGAGTGAAGGGCCTCGTCTGGGAGGATTGGGTGAGGCACTAGCCCAGCTTCTCCTGCGGATTTCCGTCGGGCCCTTCGAGCTGTAGCACGCCGCCGCTCGCGAGCGCGAAGCCACTGGCGTGGCCGGCACCAATCGCAGCAACACCATCATGATGCCGCACACGCCCAACGCGCTCGGCGACCTCTCCGCCAAAGCCGCCAACGGCAACTTTGCCGCCCTATCGCCCGTCCCGCTCTCGCGTATGTAGCGGTCGATCTAAGTCGCGCTAGTTCTCACTGCCACGTGGCGCGTGCGCCCGGACAGACGGTTCTGTGCTGCTGACGCGCCGCTTCGCCCACCACCAATTCGCGGCTGCGAAGGACGCGGTCACCAGCATCAGCAGCGCTTCGCGCGCATCCATTTGCGTGAGCAGGAGTAGCGAAAATGCAATTCCGGCGACCGCCCACACCGGGCCCCATGGTATGCGCAGCGCATCTGCCTTCGGACGCTTCCGCCGCAGCCGAATCAGCGAAGCGCACACGCCCGCGTAATAAATCGTCGACGCGCCCACCGCGATCGCCAGCGCCCACAAAAATGTTCCGGTGAGCGCCAGCAGCCACAACAGAATCGCGTAGAGCAAGATCGCCCGGCCAGGCGTTCTGAATCGCGGGTGCAGCTTGCCGAGCGGCGCTGGCCCGTCGCCGTTTTCCGCGAACGCGCTCGCCAGCCGCGGCGCATTCAGAATCGACGCGGAAATGTAGCCATACGCGGAAAGCATCACGGCGATGGCTAAAAACGTCTCGCCGCCCGGCCCTAGCAACACCGCCGCCACCGCGCCCAGCGGACGATCCGTTGTCTGCAAACCAATGGTCGCCACAACCACAAACTGCAGCAGCGTGTAAACCGCCACGCACACGATCAGCCCGGTAAAAATCGCGAACGGCACGCTGCGCCGCGGATTTTTCACCTCGCCCGCCGGGACTACCGCGTCCTCGAAACCTTCATACGCGAAGCTGACCAGCAGCAGCGCCTCCGCCCACTCTGTCCATCCCGGCCCGGTGATTTCCGCCGGATGAATCATTTGCGCCGCATGCCCGAAGCGCCACACGCCCAGAGCGATCAGCGCGGCGAGCGGCGCCAGCTTCGCCACGGTCAGCGCGCTGCTCACGTTTGCGCCCGCGCGCACACCGCGGTAATTCGCCGCCACGGGAATCGCGATCAGCGCCGTTAAAATCGCCGCGCGCGCCCAGCCATGTCCCGCCGCCCAATACCGAAAGCAGCCAGAACCACCCGATCTGCAGCCCTGCGAAACGTCCGAAAGCCGTCCGCACATAAAGGTATGATCCGCCCGGCTCGGTAAATTGCGACGCGACTTCCGCGTACGAAACCATGATCGTCGCCATCGCCAGGCCCGCCGCGATCATTGCCAGCGGGCTCGCGCGTCCCAGCCGCCGCGTCAGCTCCGCCGGAATGCCAAAAATTCCGCTGCCGATAATGCAATTGATCACCAGCCCGGCCAGCGCCCAGCGCCCAATTGAACGCACGAAGTCCAAGGCTTCTCCCGAGCAAACGCGACCGCGAAAGTGCCGCCGAGCTTAGCATCGTTTCCCTGCAGACTCGCGTCTCTGCCGCGCGCGTTGCTCGGTGGTTGTGTAGAGCCGCCCTTCACGGGCGGCATGCGAACGCCCAGCGCGCCATCAGCACGAGCACTCTCGTAACTCCGCGGGTTTGCCGAAAGCGCCGAAACTCAGTTCGGCGCTTTTGCATCGCGTGCGGCTTCCACTCATCCACACCCACACGCAACGTTTGTCATCCCGACAGAGGCCGATTTTTGGCCGACGAGGGATCTGCTTTGATTTTTAGGATACGGCGGCTCTCACCCTGGAGAATGTACTGAGGGCGCCCCAAGCGAGCCCTGCGAGCGTGGGGTCGTTCGCAGCCGACGCCAATAACGCGCCCAGTGGAGTGTTCTACCGGGTGCTGAAGAGCCCCGCCTTCACCGCCTTGCGAAAGGCGATGCGGCTGTCTTTGCGGCTGTAGAACATATGCCCGCCAGGGAACTCATGGATGCTGATGCGCTCGCGCAACGCATCGGGCATTTGGTTCACGCTCAGCACCGACCCCATGAACGGGCACGACAGATCGTTCCATCCGTGACCGATGAACACCTTCAGGCCAGGGTCGGCGGCGACGGCTTGGCGTAGCTGCGTCACCGAACCGCTTCGTAGCGCGTCATCCATTTTCCACGCGTTGTTCACGTCGTCGGAAAGCGTGTGATAGGGTGCATCGGTTTTCCAGCCGACCACGTTGGTCACAAAGTTAACCATCGCCTCCGTGGTGGGCGCAATGATCGACGCGAGGATGGGATCGTTGGCGCGCTGCTCGGATGACCAGGGAAACGGATCGAGCATGGTCACATTCGAGTCGTAGACAGATCCGATCTTCCCTTCCTCGCGCCGCACTTCGCGCAGATACGACCCAGTCTCCAGCCGCCCGCCCGATTCCTTCACATAGGTCGGATCGAGCCCGGTCAGTTCCGTCACTTTCTGGATCATCGCCTGTTGCAAAGCGGGATTGGACGTCCCGGCGATCAGCGCGGTGGCATACGGGCCCTCATCGTACGCGATCACCGATTGCATCGCTTCCGGCGTCAGCTTGCCCTCGCGCTCCAGATGCGCCGCGGTGATGGGCGGCAGCGTAATCATCCACGGAATGGGAGAGTAAATGTAGCCGTTCTCCTCGTCCGTGGGATTCAGGTAGGGCGACACCAGAATCAGCCCGTTGATGCCCACGCCGAGCTGCGATTGCAGGTAATACGTGAGCCGCGGCCCCCGGAATCCGCCGTAGCTTTCGCCAATAATGTATTTCGGCGAAGTCATGCGGCCATTCTGCACCAGCCATTTGTAGACCGCCGTCGAGAGGTAGTGAATGTCAGGCTCGGTGGTGTAGAAAAGCTTCTTGGCGTCCGCCGCCGGCACCAGCGAGCGGCTGTAACCCGTGCCGATTGGGTCGATGAACACCAGATCCGTAAAGTCCAGCCACGTTCCCTGGTTGTCGCTCATCACGATTGCGCCGGACGCGCTGTCGCCTTTGTTGCCAATTCCGTCCAGGTGCTTCGGGCCGATGGCGCCAAAGTTCAGGAACACCGACGATGCGCCGGGGCCGCCGTTGAACGCGAAAGTCACCGGGCGATCCTTGCCGGGCACCGTGTAGCTGGTGTAGACCACTTTGCCGGCAAGTTTGTGCTTCGCGTCGCGAATGTTGATGGTGCCGACGGTAACCGTGTAGTGCAGCGTCTGCCCGTCGAGCACGGTGGATTGCTCGATGCTCTTGTTGGGCGGCAGTGGTGGCAGCTCGTCCGCTGTGGATTTTTCCTTGGCAGCGTTGGCGGAATTTTCGCCAGCTTTGGCGGAAGTGGGCTTAGCCGGGGTCGCTTTGGCGGCCGCTTCCTTGCTCTGTTGATCCTGCGCAAACGCCGGACGCGCCGCGGCGGAAATCATCAGGCAGAGAACGGCGCAACCGAGAGCACCCCAGCGGCAAGCGAATGTATTCCGATGGCGAGCGGTAAAAGTATTGGCAATTTTCATGCCGATAACAATATCGAAGACCAGCTTCGCCGTAAAGCAGCGAACCAGCCTGGAATCGGAAGGCGCGTAAACGCACCTTATCGACGCCAGCCTAGACAGCGTGTTGGCATCGGTTCA